>ENA-OQCK01000070-OQCK01000070.1-human-gut-metagenome-genome-assembly--contig:-NODE-70-length-55518-cov-3.582243_pt1 | contig 55518 bp, 76 predicted proteins | sample MGYA00242498_ERZ504578 | MGnify/ENA primary metagenome ERZ504578 (study PRJEB26092, sample SAMD00036229) | human gut metagenome | host: Homo sapiens | study: EMG produced TPA metagenomics assembly of...
GATATTCATTCTTTTATGTATTCGTTTCTGCTGGAAAAGAAGGTATAAAGCTGTCATAGAGAAGTTTAATGAAAAGCCTAATAAGAATAATCTATTGATACTTATATTATACATTTTCCTTTCGTTGTTTCTCTTTGTTTTAGAGGCTTTTTATAGTAAAGGGAAAATATAAATATACCATTAACAACGCAGGATAACGGCAAGCCGTTCCCTGCTGAACCATTAATAACAATAGTGCGAAACATGAAAATTATAAAAATAATATTGTATTACTTACTATTGGTAAGTACGCTTTATGCAGGTGTCAGTATTATAAGTCCCTTATACGGAACAGGGTGGCATTTTTCGCTTGCATCTATGTATTGGGCTGTCTTTTCAGTGCTATTTATCGGAAGCGATTTGTGCTACATCATAAAATATCACGCCTAATCGCCTTATCTATATTGCACTTGCCTACTTAATGAGTTTTGAATATTATTTGTTTTGTGATGAATATAGATCCGTGGTTCATCAAGGTTCAAGCGGAAAGATTTTTTTAGCAGACATAGGCAAATTTCATAAGTATTGGTTTTATCAAGGTTTACTGGTTGCCTATCTGCTTTTGACAATTGGAGTTTCGCATCTATTGAGAAGGAAAAAGTTATTAACAAATCGGGATAACGCTTAACAGCGTTCCCCGCTTAGCCATTAACATCAAAAAGCAGTGTACCATAATGGAAACAAGAGATAAACTTTTTACAGAAGAACAGTATTTGAAGCAACTGAAAATGTATGATGAAGATATTAGTTATTATGAACAAATGCATCTTTCAGGAAAACATATAGGTTACGATTCTTTGTTCAATTATAGGCTTCGTTATTTATTAGTACAGTATTCTATGGGACAGGATATTGATAAGCTGAAAAACAATTATGTGAAAGCCCTCAAAACAATGCCGAGATTTTGGACGGACAACGGATTTTATATTGAAATGTTGTGGCTTCTGTCAATAGGCATTATGTTGGATTACGAAGACGACCTTATACATGGTCTGGTGCAACTGATAAAAGACAGAGAAGCTAAAGACTATATTTATGATACATTGATTAGATACAGATTTCCTGATTGGGAAAGGACAACAAACCAAGTATTATATCCGTCACCCTATCGAATTGCTATCACTGTTACAGAGTTGGCTGAACAAGACAAAGCAGAAGCGGTGAAACGATTGGAAAAATACCTCAAAAAAGAATGGTATCGAGGACATTCTGATTTATCTTGGCATGACGACCATAAATATGGTATCAACCATGACGGTTATTGGTGTTTTGAAAGCGGTGCATTGGTCAAGGTCTTGGGGCTGGATGATAGCAGCCTGAAAGGGTTGCCCTACTATCCATACGACATGGTACACTGGAATGACAATATTAAATGAAGAAAAGGTATGAGTTACTCTGTTTGTGCATATTTGACAGAAGCCGATAAGGTAAAGTCTGTTTATGGAACTTGTGATAATCAGCTTATAAACCAATTAAAGGTTGCGTTGAAGCAGGAACTTGACACTCTGAACGATTATTTCAGCGATAGCCTGAACACGGATAAAGATGCTTATGCAGCGTTGGCAGATATAGTGAACGGAGAAATCCGTTATCCCGAAATTGCTTTCATGTACGGTATATATATGAAAAGATTTGCAACCATTATGGAACGCAAATCTACTGTGCGGAAAACCTTTGGCAATTGGATAGCCAAAGTACATTCATCCCTATTCCATTGAGCAGTGATTTTCCCTATATCATCAGCATACCCGTTTCAGATTTGGAGAGCAAGCGGACGGAATACACCTCACTACAAGAGGGTAACGGTATCGGAGATTATGATTACGAGCAGGAAATGGACGACTTGAATTTCATTTTCGATGAAGCCGTTGAAGCGCAAAAAGACCTTGTTATTATGGTGTATTGATATGGTACACTGGAATGAGAATAAAATATGATGTTAACGAAGCAGGATAACGGACAAGCCGTTCCCTGCTAAACCATTATCAGTAATTAAATAGTGTAACATTATGAATATATATGAAATTGGACAAGACTTTGATAATTACAAGTTCTTTGTATTCAAGGAAGAAGATAAATCAAATAAAGATGTTTGGGATTATAATGGTCAATCACTTGTCGAAGAGAATTTTCGTGAGCGTATAAAGGAAGATTTGGCAGAGTTTGAAAAGGAATATGCGTCTAAAGACTGGATTTTTTTCGATGTTGACTGAAAAATGTCAGATATTGTATGTGTAATATATCATTAAGTAAATCAAAATCGCCATCTTTGCATATTATATGATAGATTGACTATGGTAAAGTTATCGGCACGGTCGCTTTGCACCTTAAATAGATAAAGATATGACAAAGAATACAATGGGAACCAAACTGCCTCGAAAATTGGTGCAGAAGATGTCGATTGTAGGAGAACAGATTGAATTGGCTCGCCTACGAAGGAATCTGAGTGTGGCTCAGATTGCAGAACGTGCCACCTGTTCTCTGTTGACTGTGTCCCGAATAGAAAAAGGCGCACCGACAGTTGCAATCGGAATTTATTTGCGAGTGCTGTATGCCTTGCAGCTTGACGATGATATTCTGTGGTTGGCCAAAGAAGACAAACTGGGAAAAGCTTTGCAGGATTTGAGTTTGAAGACAAGGAGGCGAGCTTCGAAAAAGGTATAGATGCGTATGTTCTTCCATAATATAAGTTGCCTTTTGTTCTGGTGGGATAAAAAACATGGTTTTAAATTTTGTGTTATGCTGCAAAAACATTATGTTTGTATTACATAATAAATAAGGCGTATGAAATTCGTTGATAGAATAGATGAAGCGGCACGACTGAAAGATGCTCTTGCGAGAGAGAAATCCTCGTTAGTCGTGATGTACGGTCGCAGACGGCTGGGTAAGTCAACGCTCATTAAAAGGGTGTTGTCAGAAAATGATGTTTACTTCCTTGCCGACCGTTCCGAAGGTCAGCATCAGAGAATATTGCTTGCAAAAGTGATTGCACAAGTGTTCCCGGATTTCGACAAACTGACATATCCAGATTGGGAATCTATGTTTCGCGCGGTCAATTATCGAACAGACAAGCGTTTTACTTTATGCTTGGATGAGTTTCCGTATCTTGTAGAGCAATCTTCTGAGCTGCCGTCTGTGCTGCAAAAACTGGTTGATGAAAAGCAGTTGAAGTATAATCTTGTGCTTTGTGGTTCGTCACAAAATATGATGTATGGGCTGTTTCTTGATTCTATGCACCTCTCTATGGTCGTGCTGATGAGATCATGAAACTTGCACTGATACGTTTGCCATATATTCAAGAGGCTTTGAGCTTGATGCGATGAATGCCATTGAAGAATATGCTGTTTGGGGAGGTGTGCCGCGTTATTGGGAACTAAGGGAAAACCAAAATTCACTTAATGATGCTTTGTGGCACAATATCCTTTCTGTAAATGGAACTCTTTACGAAGAACCGATAAAATTGTTTCAGGACGATGTAAAGGATATTGTCAAGACTTCGACGATAATGTCTTATATCGGTACTGGCGCAAATCGGCTTTCTGAGATTGCCGCAAGATGCAATGAGCCGGCAACCAATCTGTCGCGTCCGTTGAAGAAGCTTATTGATCTCGGATTTTTGGCGAAAGATGTTCCGTTCGGGATTGATGAAAAGAATGCGAAAAAGAGCCTCTACAAGATAGCTGATCCGTTTATGGCATTTTATTATCAGTTTGTCGTACCTAATCGTTCGTTTATTGAACTTGGCCGTCGTTTACCCATAGAACAGGCTTTGACTGCTCATTTCTCGGAGTATGTGAGTATGCAATGGGAAAAATTATGTCGGGATGCCGTAACAGGAAATCTTGTCAATGGAGTGGTTTACGGCAAGGCAAAACGCTGGTGGGGTTCTGTTATCAATGAGGATAAGAAGCCGGAACAGGTCGAATTCGATGTGATGGCTGAATCGCTTGATAAAAAGTATCTGCTGGTTGGTGAATGTAAATGGACAACTCAAGAGAATGGTAAACAGTTAACAACTGAACTCCTCCGCAAGGCTAATTTGCTGCCGTTTGCCAAGAAATACACCATAGTTCCGATGCTGTTTCTTAAGAATGCTCCAAAAGATGAGGCAGGAAATACTATGTTGCCGGAAGATGTTGTCAGATTAAGTTACTAATGTTTAATTAGCTTTACTGTATAAATTTTATGCCTGAAACACTGAATTATCAAAATCGTGCCATAGCTTATAGTGTGCTTGCACATATCTATGATAAAGGGACATTAGCTCATGGTCCATTAGATATTTTTATTCCTATAGTAAAAAATGCACTATCTGAACTATATCCATTAGGAGTGGTGAAGGGAAATAGCATGAAAGAAATTACTGATGCTATTGAGAAAAAGTTTTCATTGGTCATTCCTATATCCGTCTTAAATAATATTTTAAAAGTTATTGCTTCAGAAATAAATAAGACGAATGGTCGTGAGGACATGCGGATATTTAATGATGGCTCATTTTGGATTGATAAATTTATATTTGAAGACTACTCTGAATTGATACAAAAAGGTAAAGAGGATGTGGCGAAAGTTGTGCATATGTTTAAAACTTTTTGTAAAGCGTATAATGTAGGTACTACAAATAATGACGTTGATTTATTTAAGTTTGTAGAACAAAATCGTAGTGAGATATCATATTATTTGGCAAATGGTAGTAGTGAAGCTACGATAGATTCTTCTCACAATGTTCTTATAGCGCAATTTATTGATACATTTAAACAAGTCCCTGAGATTTTTGAAAAGATTCGTGATATTTATTTGGGTTCAATGCTTTCATGTTATTTGGACTATCAGCCGTCTGATGCCAATATGAATGTTGAACTATTATTAGATACAAATTTCATTATTAGCCTCTTGGATTTAAATACTCCAGAATCAACCGAAACTTGTAATACTCTTATAGACGTAAGCCGAAAATTAGGTTATAAGTTTACAGTTCTGAAAGATACAATAGAGGAGATTCAGGCATTGTTGTTATTTAAATCTACAAATTTAAGCAGTGCAATTATTGCTAAAAATATAAATCGTGAAGATATTTATAATGCTTGCGATAGAAGACACTTATCTAGCACGGATTTAAATAGAATATCGGATAATTTAGAGGATACACTTGTTAATCACTTCAAATTCCATGTTATACCACAAACAAAACAATGGCAAGGAAAGGCGAAATTTAGCAAGGAATTTTCTATAATTCGCAAATATAGAAATACGGACAAAGCAGCCTTGCATGATGCTATGGCTTTGGTTTATGTTAGGGAGAAGCGAGGGGAAAAGTATATCCAAGAGTTTGGTAAAGTTAACTGTTGGTTTGTCAATAATGCGATAAGTCATGATAATGATTATTCGGATACAGAGTATAAGGATTTATATAGCTGCAAGAAGCATCAGCCAGAAATTATTAAAGTAGATGACTTGTTAAATATTCTTTGGTTGAGTAATCCGACAATTGATATTACTAGTGATGATGTTGCTACAATGGGGATAACATCTTTAGTTTCATATACTTTAAATTCATCTTTGCCTAAAGCAAGGATTATTAAAGAATTAGATGATAATATCCAAAAATATCGCGAAATCTATAAAATTACGGATAGGGATGTTGTTAACTTATCAACTCGTATCGCAAGCAGGCAAATAAAAGATGTGCAAGAGCTTAATGAACTTGCACATAAAGATGAGGCTGCATTTGCGGCAAGGTCAAAGATGAATCTATGCGGCAGGAGCAAATTGAGGTAAATCGTGCCCAAAAATTTGATAATCTATTTCAAATGCTTCAAGGTGAGATAAAAGAAATTAAGGATAATCAAGTAAAAATGCAACAAAAGTATAATGAACGTATGCACGAACTTGAAAGCAAAGAAGCCGAGTTAAAAATAGTGAAAAAATTATATACCAAGAAAATGAAGTTCTAAAAGCAGACAAAGATCAACTTGTTTCAGAGAAAGAAGGTATAAAAAAGGAAAAGGAGATATTTGAGATGAAAATCAAGAATTTATGGGAGCAAGAAAATAAACAACGAGCAGAACAAAAAGAAAAAATTCTTGATTATGAAATTGCAAAATCAAAAACTCGTTCTACAACTTTATTTGTAGTTGGTTTGTTCATAATGATTATTACGTTAGGGGCAATGTCTTATTACTATTTTGTTGCTGCAGATGATACAGTACAAGTGATTAATGATTTTTGTAATTTCAAACCCATTTCTTTTGTGATAACGTTCATTCTTGCACTATTTAATTACTTTACTATTTCAAATTTTTATAATTGGCATTACAATCCTTCATTCGTTGTCAACAAAAAGAAGTTGGTGAAAATTCCTGATTGTTATAAACCAATTAGTTTTGAAGACTATATGCATGAAAAATAGTGCTAGGGTAATGATTCCAACTTAATGATCAAAAATAGTATGGCGATTTAAATTTAGTTACTTGTCAATAAACAACCTGAAAGTTGTGCCGTCTCAATTATTTATAGTACTTTTGCCTACAAAATAGGGCAAAGGTATTTTTGATGCATATAATGGCAGAAGAAAAGATAGGCAACGCATTGGAAGTAAAAGAGGAAACGGTGGAATGCAAAAGCAAAGATTGGGTTTGCCATTCGCAGGCTATAGCAGCAATCATGTCGAACCGAATGGGAGAACTTAGCATGACACAACGAGCGTTGGCCGAGAAGATGAATTGCACTCAGCAATATGTTTCCAAGGTGTTGAAAGGTCGCGAGAATTTGTCATTGGAAACCTTGTGCAAGATAGAAAATGCATTAGGTATCAAAATATTGTAAGCCGGAATAAATAAGTAATAATACCATAATAGGGCACAAGAATATGTCAATACAGAGCGAAGCGGCATTGGAAGCTGGACTTATAGCCACACTTCGGCAAATGGGCTACGAATATGTCCAGATTACTGAAGAAGACAATCTTTATGCCAATTTCAAACGGCAGTTGGAAATTCACAACAAGAAACAATTGGCGGAAGTTGGTCGTAACTCATTTACGGATGAAGAGTTTGAGAAGATAGTGATATATCTTGAAGGTGGTACTCGCTTTGAAAAGGCAAAGAAACTTCGTGACCTATATCCTCTTGATACTGCTAACGGACAGCGCATTTGGGTAGAATTCCTTAATCGTACCCAATGGTGTCAGAACGAGTTTCAGGTGTCGAATCAGATTACGGTGGAGGGACGAAAGAAGTGTCGCTATGATGTGACGATTCTTATCAATGGCCTCCCTCTGGTTCAGATTGAATTGAAGCGTCGGGGTGTAGAACTCAAGCAGGCATACAATCAGATACAACGCTATCATAAGACATCCTTTCATGGGCTGTTCGACTATATTCAGCTATTTGTTATCTCCAATGGCGTAAACACTCGTTATTTTGCCAATAATCCCAATGGTGGATATAAATTCACGTTCAACTGGACGGATGCGGCAAATATGCCATTCAATGAACTGGATAAGTTTGCTGTATTTTTCTTGGAAAAGTGTACGCTCGGTAAGATTATCGGAAAATATATCGTATTGCATGAAGGGGATAAATGCTTGATGGTACTTCGCCCATACCAGTTCTATGCTGTAGAAAAGATATTGGATCGGGTACAGAACTCCAACGATAACGGTTATATCTGGCATACTACAGGCGCAGGAAAAACCTTGACTTCATTCAAGACAGCACAGCTTGTTTCGGAGTTGGATGATGTAGATAAGGTCATGTTCGTTGTTGACCGTCATGACCTTGACACACAAACGCAGTCGGAATATGAAGCCTTTGAACCGGGAGCTGTTGACGGTACGGACAATACGGATGAACTGGTAAAACGGCTGCATAGTAACTCCAAGATTATCATTACCACTATTCAGAAACTCAATGCTGCCGTAAGTAAGACATGGTACAGCAGCAAGATAGATTCGATACGCCACTCCCGTATCGTGATGATATTTGATGAGTGTCACCGCAGTCACTTCGGGGAGAGTCATAAGAAGATTATGCAATTCTTCGATAATGCCCAGATATTCGGATTTACTGGAACTCCTATTTTTACAGAGAATGCAGTTGATGGGCATACGACCAAAGAGGTGTTCGGCAACTGTCTACATCGTTATCTGATTAAAGATGCCATTGCCGATGAAAATGTTCTCGGTTTCCTTGTAGAATATTATCATGGCAGTGAGGAAGTGCAGAACGGCAGTGCCAATCGCATGACGGAAATCGCCAAATTCATCCTTAATAATTTCAATAAGTCAACATTTGACGGAGAGTTCGATGCATTGTTTGCTGTACAGTCCGTACCGATGCTTATCCGTTATTACAAGATATTCAAGGAACTGAATCCCAAGATTCGTATAGGTGCAGTTTTTACTTATGCAGCCAATGGAAGTCAAGATGATGATCTGACAGGAATGGGTACAGGTTCTTATCTGAATGACAGTGCCGGTGAGGTTGATGAACTGCAAGCCATCATGGATGACTACAATGAAATGTTCGGGACATCGTTTACGACAGAGAACTTCCGTGCATATTATGATGACATTAACCTGCGTATGAAAAAGAAGCGAGCTGATATGAAGCCGCTTGATCTTTGTCTGGTCGTCGGAATGTTCCTTACCGGTTTTGACAGCAAGAAACTCAATACGCTTTATGTAGACAAGAATATGGAATACCACGGCTTGTTGCAGGCATTCAGCCGGACAAACCGTGTGCTGAATGAAAAGAAACGCTTCGGAAAGATTGTGTGTTTCCGTGATTTGAAAAGCAATGTTGATACCGCTATCAAATTGTTCAGCAACAGTAACAATCCGGAAGAAATAGTGCGACCTCCGTTTGAAGAAGTCAAACAGGAATACAAGGAGCTTGCTACCAATTTTTTGAAGAAATATCCGGATACAAATTGCATAGACCTTTTGCAGAGTGAAAAAGCTAAGAAAGAGTTTGTTTTGGCGTTCCGTGATATTATCCGTAAACATGCTGAAATACAGATATACGAGGATTATAATGAAGAGTCTGATGATCTCGGCATGACGGAACAGCAATTTATGGATTTCAGAAGTAAGTATCTTGATATCCATGATACTTTTGCACTCGTTGATCCAGCACCGTCACCCAAACCGGATGATGATACAGATGTTCCGGATGACGGAGACCTCGGTGATGTGGATTTCTGCCTTGAACTCCTACATAGCGACATTATCAATGTGGCATATATCCTTGAACTCATTGCAGAACTTGACCCATATAGTGCCGATTACGCAGAACGCCGTCAGAATATCATTGATACGATGATTAAAGACGCAGAAATGCGCAGCAAAGCCAAACTTATCGATGGTTTCATTCAAAAGAATGTGGATGACGATAAGGAAAACTTCATGATTCAGCGAGGTAAAGCTGACGGTACAAGCGATTTGGAAGAACGGTTGAACCACTATATTGCCGTTGAGCGAGAAAATGCCGTCAACTCATTGGCTAAGGAAGAGGAAATATCGTCATCGGTATTGAATCACTTCCTCAAAGAATATGACTACCTGCAAAAAGAGCAGCCGGAAATCATACAAAAAGCATTGAAAGAGAAGCATCTCGGATTGATAAAGACGAGAAAGGCGTTGACGAGGATTTTAGACAGATTGCGTAATATCATACGCACTTTCAGTTGGGATTAAAAGAAATACTGATATGGTAAAGACAAATGAACCCGGATATGTGTATATCTTGACTAATCCAAGTTTTCGTGAGGATTGGGTCAAGATCGGTAAAAGTGCGCGGCCTGTAGATATACGTTCCAAGGAACTTGACAACACGGCTGTTCTGTTGCCTTTTGAGATTTATGCAACCATTCAGACGGTCAAATATAACGATGTTGAAAAGCATGTACACAAGACTATTGATCGGTTGACGGATTTGCGTATTCGTCAGAATCGGGAGTTTTTCAATGTACCGCCTCAAATAGCTTTGGATATATTCAATGACATAGCCAAGATGATTGATGATGCGGTTGTTACGGTCTATGTAGATAATAAACCGGTTTGTCATAACGAAAAAGATTCATTGCCTGTCGTGCAGAAACGAACCGTAAAGCGAGGACGTTTCAAATTCAGCATGGTCGGTATTAAAATAGGGGAATGTGTTACCTTTATTCCTACGGATACGGAAGTCAAGGTAGCAAGCGATGATTCCGTTGAATACGAAGGTCGTATTTATAAATTGTCCCCTTTTGTCGGTACGTTTATGCCGGAAGAGAAACGAAATACATCGGGTGCATATCAAGGGGCAAAATATTTCTCATATAAAGGGAAAGTGCTGGATGACCTGAGAAGTATAATAGAGAGCAATATACCATTGCCGGAAAGTGATGTAATACAAGATAATATAGAGCAATAAAGATATGAGCGAAGAACTGCAACAGAAACTCCGTGACCAGCTTTGGGAGGTCGCAAACCGTTTGCGTGGCAATATGTCGGCAAGCGATTTTATGTATTTTACCTTGGGATTCATCTTCTACAAATACCTGTCGGAGAAGATAGAAACATACGCTAACAGTGCGTTGGATGATGATGAAGTTACATTCAAGGAATTATGGGAAATGACCGATTCGGATGCACCGGAATTGCAGGAAGAGGTTAAGAACCAGTGCTTGGAAAATATAGGCTACTTCATTGAACCGAAGTTCTTGTTTTCGTCCGTAATTGAGGCTATCAAGCGGAAAGAAAATGTTCTTCCTATGTTGGAACGCTCGTTGAAGCGTATAGAAGACAGCACTTTGGGACAGGATAGTGAAGAGGATTTTGGTGGATTGTTCTCGGACATTGATTTGCTTCGCCTAAATTGGGAAAAACAGCAGATGATAAAAACACGCTCGTCAGCAATGTGCTTCTTGCATTGGACGATATTGACTTTGGTGTAGAGGCCTCGCAAGAAATTGATATTTTGGGCGATGCTTACGAATATATGATTAGCCAGTTTGCAGCCGGCGCAGGCAAGAAAGCCGGAGAGTTCTATACTCCGCAAGAGGTCAGCCGTATATTGGCGGAGATTGTTACTCTTGGGCATAACCGTTTGCGTAATGTTTATGATCCTACTTGTGGTAGTGGTTCGCTATTGCTCCGTGCGGCAAGTATCGGTAAGGCAGCATATATCTACGGACAAGAGAAAAATCCGACTACCTACAATCTTGCTCGAATGAATATGTTGCTACATGGCATCCGGTTCAGCAGCTTCAAAATAGAGAATGGTGATACGCTTGAATGGGATGCATTCGATGATATGCAGTTCGATGCAGTGGTTGCAAATCCTCCGTTCTCTGCCGAATGGAGTGCAGCCGATAAATTCAACAACGACGACCGTTTTAGTAAAGCAGGTCGACTTGCGCCTAAGAAAACGGCCGATTATGCTTTTATCCTGCATATGGTCTATCATCTCAATGAAGGTGGTACGATGGCTTGCGTTGCTCCGCATGGAGTATTGTTTCGAGGGAATGCAGAGGCGTTATACGCCGTTTCCTGATAGAGAAGAAAAACTATATTGATGCCATTATCGGGCTGCCTGCCAATATTTTCTATGGTACAAGCATTCCGACCTGTATTCTCGTATTGAAGAAATGCCGTAAGGAAGACGATAATATCCTGTTCATTGATGCCAGCAAAGAGTTTGAAAAGGTCAAGACCCAAAACAAACTCCGCCCTCAGCATATCCAGAAGATTGTAGAAACCTACCGCGACCGCAAGGAGATTGAAAAGTACAGTCACCTCGCTACTTTACAGGAGGTCGCCGAAAATGACTATAACCTGAATATTTCTCGTTATGTCGATACTTTTGAGGAAGAAGAGCCTATCGACATCAAAGCAGTCATGGCTGAAATAACGGAATTGGAAGCCAAGCGAGCCGAACTGGATAAGGAGATAGAGATCTATTTGAAAGAATTGGGGCTGGTTGAATAATTACACTATGGCAGAGATAGACAACATCCCTGAAATGCGTCCATCATTCGACAATATACGCCGTCAGGATGGGGGCGGAAACGAATACTGGAGTTCACGTGACCTTTGCGCTGCTATGGGCTATTCGGCTTATTGGAAATTCCAAAGAGTCATAGACAAAGCTATCAAGGTGGCAGGTGAAAAAGGAATGAATGTTGACGACCATTTCAACCAAACGGTTGATATGGTAAGAATTGGAAGCGGCTCATTCCGTAAGGTCAATATTTTCCGTCTGTCTCGTATGGCATGTATGATTGTTGCCGAAAATGCCGATGTCAAAAAAGTGTTGGTACAACAAGCTCGCGATTATTTTACTCGAACAATTTCGACAAAACGAATTGATGCAAAATTCGTTGAATTCTAACATTTTGCTGTATAAAACAGCGCAAGGCGAAGTGCGAATAGAAGTGATATTCAACAGTGAAACATTTTGGATGTCACAAAAGCGTATGGCCGATTTGTTCGGGGTGGATGTACGGACTGTCAACTATCATCTTGGTCAGATTTACGAAACAGGTGAGCTTACTAAAGAGGCAACTATCCGAAAAATTGGGATAATTCAATCAGAGGGAAAACGGGATGTGGAGCGTACACCGCTGTTCTATAATTTGGATGCCATTATTGCAGTAGGTTATCGTGTCAATAGCTATCAGGCACTCAGTTCCGTATCTGGGCTACATCTGTATTGAAGGAGTTTATTATTAAAGGATATGCGCTTGATGATGAACGCTTGAAGCAGGGAAAACACTTTGGCAAAGATTATTTTGATGATTTGCTGGAGCGCATTCGTGAGATACGCACATCAGAACGCAGATACTACCAAAAGATAACAGACATCTATGCTGAATGCAGTGCCGATTACGATCCGAAATCGGATTGTACCAAATTGTTTTTCAAGATGGTGCAAAACATGATGCACTTGGCTGTAACTCATCGTACCGCTGCCGAAATAGTGTATGAACGTGCCGACTCGGAAATGCCACACATGGGATTGACCACTTGGAAGAAAGCTCCCGATGGCAGAGTCCAGAAGTCTGATACGATTGTGGCAAAGAACTACTTGTCAGACAAAGAGGTTTTAGAACTCAACGGCATAACTAACGCATTTCTTGAATTTGCAGAGCAGCGTGCCCAACGCCATATTATTACAACGATGGCAGACTGGAAGCAGCGTCTTGAACAGTTTCTTGCTACAATGGACTATCAAGCACAAGATTCAGCCGGTAAAGTTTCTCAAGAAGAAGCACGAGAGAAGGCGTATGGTGAGTATGAAAAATATAAAGTGATTCAAGACCGCTCGTTTATCTCTGATTTCGACCGGTTTAATGATGGTGACAAATTGTTGCCGTTTGATATCAATCCCGATAAAGAATAATGATTATGGCAGATAATAACGAAAATAAAGTCCTCAATGTTCCCCTTTTGAGATTTCCAGAGTTTACAGATGAATGGAAGGAGTCTGTGTTATCAGATTTTGTAGAGCGAGTTAAAAGGAAAAATAAAAACAATCTTTGCAAACTGCCACTAACAATTTCCGCACAATATGGCTTGGTTGACCAAATTTCATTCTTCAATAAAGTCATTGCAAGTGAGAATATGTCGAATTACTATTTATTACATAAAGGAGATTTTGCCTATAATAAAAGCTATTCTTCAGAATATCCGTGGGGTGCAATAAAGCGACTTGACTGTTATGAGCAAGGTACATTATCCTCTCTATACATTTGCTTTAAACCGTATAGTCATGTCTCATCGGATTTTTTAACTCACTATTTTGAAACTTCAAAATGGCATCAAGGTATTTCTGAAATCGCAGTTGAAGGAGCAAGGAATCATGGATTGTTAAATGTTGGTATTCAAGATTTTTTGAGACAAGGCATTGCCTACCTCAAAGTCTCTTAGAGCAAGAGAAAATTGCAAAATTTCTCAACTTAATCGAAGAACGAATCGCGACCCAAAACAAAATCATTGAAAAATATGAATCCTTAATTCAGGCAATTATTTATCAGAAAAAGGCGGCTGGAATACGCAAGGGTGATTGGCAGAAAACGGAATTAAGCAACGTTCTGAAAGAACGAATCGAAAAGAATACAAATGGTTACATCATTTGTTCCGTATCTGTAAGCCAAGGTGTTATTAATCAGATTGAATATCTTGGACGTTCTTTTGCAGCAAAAGAAACGCTTCATTATAATGTCGTTAAATATGGCGATATTGTTTACACGAAAAGCCTACCGGAGATTTTCCGTATGGTATAGTGAAACGCAGCTATATTAAAGATGATGTTGCGGTTTCACCCCTGTACGGTGTCTATATGCCGGTAAATGACTACATCGGGGTTATTCTGCACTTCTATTTCATGCAGCCAAGCAACGCTTTCAATTATTTGCATCCACTTATACAGAAAGGGGCAAAGAATACCATCAACATTACTAACGAACGTTTCTTGAAAAACTCTATCCCTCTCCCCAAAACAGAGAATGAAGCAATCTATATTGCGAATACCTTGATAAGCATTCAGAAAAAGATTGATATGGAGAAAAAAATGTTGTGGTCATATGAAAAGGAGAAACAATATTTGCTTAGTAAGATGTTTATATAAACAACTTGCTTAAGAGGTGATTTTTCTGTTTACAAAGCAACTTGGCTATGCTCTTTTCAACGGCAAGTTTATCTGAATAGGTTTTGAGGGCTGAGTATATCTTCCTCTGCCTTTCTACTGTTGGAAAAGAAAACCCTTTCTTCATAAAGTCATTCTTTTGCAGATTAAAGCGTGTACTGCCTTGTGCCAGCGGAAAAACCACCTTTCTAAACGACTTTGTTGAAACATAAAATGCTAAGAACGGAGGGAAAATCTTATTGTCATCTATAATATGGATACCAAAGCAGAAACTATTTAGGTATAATGGATAAGTGTCTCCCAAATACACAGCTCCTATTCCAACTTCCTCTGCCGTTTCAGATGACAAAGTAAAAAGAATGTCACCATAATGGACAACTGATTGCTGTTCAGCTCCATTGATTTTGACTAAACCGACATTAGTCGCATTAATGATTTGATTCTGATAGACATTCATATATGTTATGTACGGACAGCCTTCACCAAAATCCTCTGCACTTTTACCTGATAAGCCGGAATACGATTTTCCAAAATCACTAAAGGCCAATTCAACTTTATGTTGTTCTGATTCTATCAAAGTATCACACATTGCCTGAATTAAGGATGAAATTTCAGTTATGTCCGCCATTGTTGAAATGTTGTTGTGCAATCAAAATGGTGAATCATTCAAATTGAGGGATGTTGGTTGTTTTGTAAGAGGATTAACCTATGCAAATGAAGATGTTACAGAAAATAAAGCCGCCACTACTGTAATACGAGCAAATAATTTGAATTACGGCAACAATGTAGACAAAGATGAAGTTGTTTACGTTAATAAAACACCAACTACAAGCCAAATCCTGCGAAAAGGTGATATTGTTATTTGTATGGCTAATGGTTCTTCTTCTCTTGTAGGGAAAAACTCATATTATCCATTCAATGATGGACAATCTACGATAGGTGCATTTTGCGGTATCTACCGCACATCATATCCATTTGTAAAATGGTTAATGCAATCACAGAGATACAAGAGGCTGGTGTATCAATCACTGCAAGGGGGAAATGGAGCTATTGCAAATCTCAATGGCGATGACATATTAAATATGAGTTTTCCTCTGATAGAGAATGGGAAATCCCAATCAATCATTTTTGCCATTGATGCGATAGAGAAATCGTTAATGGTAAACAAAAGTTTGCAAAGATTGTACTACACACAAAAATCTTATTTGCTGAAACAGATGTTCATATAAACATAGTATTCAATAAATAAGACTTTTGACTGGATAAGCAAAATTGTACTTTGGCTTCATTATGAAGTTTTGCATCAATAGCATTTACTATTGTAAGGATGCGCATTTGCTCTTGTGCTGACGGAAGTAGAATCGGCATATCCAACCATTCATCCACATTGATAGATCTTCCATCACGTATGCCGTATGTTACAAGTTTAAGAGACTTTATAAACGGCTTTGATGTGAAAAAATGAGACAGATAGCCATACACCACTAAATCGTTGGGACGCAGTATTGTATATGCTGGACTACATATTCCTGTTGTATCAGAGAAAGCAAAACCTCCTTGAAAAGAACGAAGATGTACAACATAATCACCTTTACGGACAATCTTATATCCACTGATACTTCTTGTTCAAATTTGATGTCTATGTTTATATTGCTACGCTCAATCATACCTAACTCTTGACTGGCAGAAAGAACATTTTTGTAAGCAAGTTTTTTATTCTTCTCATTGACCACTTCAAAAAGTTGACAGAAAGAATAAGTCTTGCCATTTGTTGATGAATAGAGTTTATCAACAATGGCGGACTTTAGTTTCTTCAAATCCTCAATGATTTTGTTTTGGGTAGCAATGCGTTTATCTATCAACGATAATAACCCAGCAATCTTTTGTTGCTCAACATCAGATGGAACAGATACTTGAATTTTACGAACTTCATTTGCGGAAATTTCTAAAAAGGTTGAGCCGCAAGACTTCCTTATTAAATCTTTCTTTTTTGTTTGTATTAGGTAGTAGAGAAAATCTACATTGCATTTTTTAGATACAAGAGATTGAAAACCTTGGTTTGTAGCACATTCTCTGAGAGATAATGAACATTCTCCAATTGTGGCACGAGAACTTAAAAGTATCGTATTGGGAGGCAAAAGCTTTGCACTGGAATTGTTTAGTCCGTCTTCTGTTATGGTACGCAGACTTGCATCAACGAATTTATTTTTACCTATCTCAGAAGGCGTAAACCATTGTATTCCTCCATCCCAATATGATTTTACTGTTGTATCGGGTGTACCACCGCCTATTACATCTGCTAAATCGTTTATTGATTTTGTCTCCCACTCCCCACTGAACTCTGGAAATCTCAAATGGGGAACATTACCTATTATATTTCTCTAATTATTAGAACCAATTAAATTCAAAATTATGATTCAGAAGACAATTAGAGAAATTTCGGACGCATGGCGAGAGAACAAGCGACCGTATGTGAAACAATCGACATTGGCAGCCTACATGTTGATTCTTGAAAATCACATTTTGCCAAAGTTTGGTGAGAGTAACGAACTTCATGAAAATGATGTACAAGGCTTTGTGCTTGAAAAGTTGGAAGGCGGATTGAGCATGAAATCTGTTAAGGACATTCTTATTGTCCTAAAGATGGTTATGAAATTCGGGGTGAAAAACGAATGGATGAACTATTACGAATGGGATATTAAGTACCCAACAGACGTTGCTGGTAAAAAGTTGGAGGTCTTGTCCGTGGCAAATCATAAAAAGATTCTGAACTATATTCAGAGCCACTTTTCCTTTCCGGGACTTGGTATCTATATCAGCCTTAGTACCGGTCTGCGTATAGGGGAGATCTGTGCTTTGAAATGGAGCGACATCAATGTATATGACGGGATTCTAACCGTTAACCGGACGATAGAACGCATCTATATCATAGAAGGAGAGAGAAAACATACAGAGCTGGTCATCAACACGCCAAAGACAAAAAACTCTTGCCGTGAAATCCCGATAAACAAAGAATTGCTTACTATGTTAAAGCCTTTGAAAAAAGTAATTAATGACGATTATTACATTCTTACTAATGATGAGCGTCCGACAGAGCCACGCACATATCGCAACTACTATAAAAGGCTTATGGAGAAACTTGATATTCCCAAGCTGAAGTATCATGGACTCCGTCATAGTTTTGCGACTCGTTGTATAGAGGTCGGTTGTGATTATAAGACTGTTAGTGTGCTACTGGGGCATTCAAATATCTCAACTACACTGGACTTATATGTTCATCCAAATATGGAACAGAAAAAGCGATGCATATCTAAGGTGTTCAAGTCACTGGGTAAATAAAGTTATGTATAGAGCGAGGAAATTAATGCTGTAATTTCTTCGCTCTCAATTGTTCTGTGATTCAGAATTATGTTGTATATTTGAATGTTATTAAAAATATTACTTATGAGAAAGGGTTTGATATTCTTCTTGGGAATTGTTACTGGGTGTGTATTAACAATTGCAGTACTTTTTGTTATAGGTATTACCAATTCAAATGCTAACGAATCGGATATTACGATTGCCGAGCAACAGACGGTATTTACTACCGCAACAAAATTTGAAGTTTTTCAGGTTCTTGGGGATGGTGCTTTGGCAATTGCGAGGAGAAGGTATTCAACTTCATTTTTTACTGGGCCGGTCGTCTATATTGTGACAGATGGTCAGAATCTGTTTTATGATGATCAGGTAATTGAAGTACCTAAAGGTAAAAAGGCTATGCAAATAGGAACATTTCGTTATGAGACCAAACTTGGTGAAAAAGTAGTTCCTGTAATAAAGTTTCAATAACATAGGCATATTATAAAAGTCTCAACTGGTAGCAATCTCTATCCGATTGAGACTTTTCGTTTATTTACCTCTATCCAAAAACTTCTGTACTATTAACGCTATACCAATTCCTAAAACGGCAATGAGAATACAGCAGATAACTGCTTTCCAAATCAATCCGGAATGCAAAATCTCTGCATTAGCCACTATCATGCACACGAAAAAAGAAGATAGAACAACTACAAATGATAATCAAAATGTAGAATGCCGTATCATGGGATGGGGATGCATTGTCGGCTTTCGTTCATTCTCCGCTCGGTTTCCTTACATTTGCTCTCAATCTGGCTGAGAAAATTGCATAGAAGGGTCGCACCAAATTCTACTGCTAAATTCTGCATTTCTTTAGAATGATAGGTTTGCACTCACGTATAGAGCCGGACAGATTTTCAACTTCTGTTCTCAACTTGAACACGTTATCATTCAGGCTGGCAAGTTCCTTTGCGTTGATATCGAGTAACCGTTTCTCTTCCTCCAGATATTCATTCTTGGGAGTGTTTTTTATGGATTCCGCTTCATTCATTTCTGCGGAAAAATCAAATTTCGTCTTCATGTGCTTATCGTTTTAATCCTATTTTCGTTTTCTTTCCTAACGAACGACTGGCAGCACGAGCGCATCTGCGAGCCCATTGCAAATCGTCTTCGTCCTTGTCTCTCCACGGAAGGTCGCTTTGTGAACCTCCGCCACTTCCTCCGGTTGTTACATTGGGAGTATCTATCAGTCCGACAAATATAGCTACCGCCATATCGGTAAGTTCCTGACAGTTGGCAACAGCCCTGTAATCAAACTCGTCATTGAAACAGTCGAGCACTTTTTCCGAAATATAGAACTTGTGTTCCTTGTCTTCATGATTGAGGGTATAGGGAATCATATCGTGACGATATGTGAGATATTGGGTATAGTCAATAGGAGCAACCTTATGTATCGCTATCTGTTGAACGGCTTGGGGAGCATTATTTCTAATGACGGTAGCTGGCTGATGGTGCAGTTTCTTCCATGTCGCAGGAAGTTTCGAGACCATTAGATTCCTGCCGATTCCCAATTCTGAAGCCTTGTATTTGGTGTTTCCATTCATGAGAGCATATCCACGGAGAAGACCTTTCTTGTCCTCCCTTTCATGGACGGTATAACCTTTCCGTATAAGAGCATTCTTGTACTCATCCCATGACCATGATGGCATTGCTTTCAACACCTCCATACAGTCCCGGTTCACTTGTGGAATGTTGCGATTTCGGATTTGTGCCGCAGTCGTCCAGCCTCGTTTCTTTGCCACTCGTTCGGCAGCACGTTGCGCCCGAAGATGAATGTTGTGGTCATTGTTGATGTTGCCGTTCTCATCCAGACGGCAGACCGCAGCATGTAGATGGGGAACTTCGCCTTTGGATTCCGTATGAAGCCAAACCGAGTACTTGCTGCCTGCCAAATTGGTCGGATAGGAACGGACTTTTCCATCCTTGCCGGTAATCACCTGTTTGTCGAACTCCTCGGCGAAATCTTGCCAAAGATTTTGCCAATCTTCGATGTCATAGAATTGGGTATGTTCGGGCGATGGACTCAGCTCGATTCTGATAACGGAGTTCTTTATCGGTCGATGCTGGGATAGGGTCAACTGCATGGAGTTCCATATCCCCATAGCATCCGGTTCTGAGGACAACAGATTGTCCAATACCCGATAGATTTTCTCCGGATGCTTCTTATGCTGTGATTCGCCGGTAATGTAACGGAGGTCGTTTATGCCGTGCGATATGGCTTTGGCTTTCGCAATCATTCTTCTTCGGATTTAGGGGTGGACGGAATTTTGTTCTTCTCTTTTACAGCATTCAGGAACTGGCAGATATTTTCAGCCACATTACCTAATTCTTTCAGCCAGCCCACCATAAACGGAACCTGATTGAACATTGCCATGCGCTGCTTTGTGGACATTCCGTGTAGGGCGGAGGTGTATTTTACGAGGTCTGACCGACAATCGTCCAGATTCTGTAACAGTACCGCTTCTTCTTTCGTGAGCCTTGCTTTTGGCTTGAAGTTATACGCACGTGATAATATGTAGTCACTTACAGTCATGCCGCATTGTCCGGCCAGTGATTTTATATGCTCCTTCTGAGTAAGAGTGACTTTAGCTCCGATAAAGACACTTCTGGTTTCTTTCGAGGAGTCCGATGTATTTTCAATATCTTCTTTCATTTGAATCGTTTTATAATGGTTGACTAGGTGCGAGCTTGCGAGTACCGCACCGGCGAGGGAACTGAGCAGGCGAGAGCGACAATGTACAACCGTAACGCAGTGAGGTTATACCTTGGCATATCTCGCAACAGTTACCTGTTGATGCTTCACGGCAAGCCACATCGGTTGCGTATAGTGAGCTGGCACTCGGATAGGAAACATAGGATGATACTAGCCTCTAAAAGAGGGGATATGAATATCTCACATGATGTCTTCCTCCGACTTTGCTTTATTCTTATATATACGCCCCAACAATAAAGTAAAGTTGAAATCAATAATGGTATTCTGGATTGAAGGCATAATCTTTCCCTTCTTTTATAACCATTTGTTTGTCGCTGAGCAATGTTGCGACCTTTACCGCCTTGTTATAACCGAGTTTTATACCCTGTAATCCGTAACCCTCTTTCAAGCGTTCTATATAATCATCGTAATTGTTGATGTTGCCATTGGCAAAAACGGCATCCAATGCTGGACGATGTACATTCTTTGGAATCTCCTTGTCCGGATCGAACGGTCCTTTGGTTGGTCGTCCGGTCTTCTTCTCTTTGGGCAGATAGGACTCTACCGGTTCGGGCATGGCTTCCTCGTTTATGCGGAAGGCGAAAGGCTCAAACTCACTGTCACGGATATGACGGCTTCGACCACGCTTACAGCTTTGTCCTCTTTGTCCACTTCGACCTGCATGATGGTTTCCGCTTTATTGTTGAGTTCCGTGCCGATGTGACCACGGGCATGTTCATCATTCTTGTTCTGATGCAAGATGGTATGGATATGGATTTGCCTGTCATCCGTCCACTGCATGAATTTGGAGATGATATCGGTAGATTCACCAGGAGAATTGATGTCATACAGGAAATCACGGATGCCATCAATTACCACCAGTCCCAAATCTGGTATCGTGCCAATGGCCTGTTCGACTATCGCCAGACGTAGTTTAGGGGAAAACTTGCGCAGAGCCAGCATGATCAGATTGTCCGGATTCTTGTATTCCGGTAGGTCGGCCAAACGTAAGATGCGTTTCAATACCAGTTGGCAATGATACCGCCCCTGCTCTGTGTCTATGTATAGAATCTTCCGTTTATTTTCAGGAAATGTAGACCGATAATGAAGAACGGTGCTGCCACTCAATGCCGATGCGACAATGGCCGAAATGTTGAAAGTTTTCTTACTTTTGGCTTTCCCGATGGAAGCACTGAAGTTTCCCAATGTTCCGATAACAGTATCGTCCACCATCAGAACCACTGGGGAGTGTTCGTATGTACTCGTTACGCTTATTGTAGACTCCGCTATGTAAGCGGTCAACTCTTCCGGAGAAAGAATAATAGTGTCTGTCTTTTCCATCGCTACCAGTTTTTAGGGTTCGGTTTACGGCGATGGGAGGCGAGCAAGGACTCATTCTCATCCTCGAAACTTTGCGGAGCCGGATTCTTCCGGGAAGATTCCAGCCATCTATCCAGTTCGTCACGATAGATGTAGAGATGCTTCCCTTGTTTTATAACTGGAATATCGTCCTTTTTGACTTGTAATAAAAGGTCGACAACGGCATTTTAAGATAGTTGCAAGCCTCCTGTACGGTCATGGGGACGTGCGTGTCCTCTTTGGTTTCGTACTGCTTGGAAGTTTCTCTGTAAGCAGGTTTTCCATACTTGCGATTCTGTCGCATAGTTCGCCTACCACAGTCGGCAGGTCGTTGAATGTCAGTTGGTCTTTTTTCATATTATGACTATTTTAATCGTTTAACATGCTGCGAACCAACTCAATGAAACCTTGCAGAACAATACAGATCGGATTAATTATTTCGTCTGCATACTTTTTCTATTGCGAGTCATCATTATCTGCATCTAAATGGAAACGATAATCGCCTTTATCGGGCACATCAATGGGAATCTGGCTTGAGACATTATCCCGTAAATTAAGTTTAAGATATTCAAGGGTTGCGTTTGCAAGTTCGTATGGAAATGATTTCTTGATAAAAACGGCTCTTTTCGCTAAGGGCACTCCCAAGCGTTCACCGATATTCCATGCCAAATGGCGAAGCCCCGGCGACCTCAGCGAATTGTCTATATTGGAACGAATCGGTTATATGACTCAGGTTGATCGTAAGTCATATACTCTATATTGGAAATGAGGGTGGCAATATCCTCTTTGGAGAGATAGGGGGCAGTCTTGACGGTTACATATTCCCGAATCGCATCCATGATTTCCACTTGCCTTTCAATCTCTTTCTTTTTTAGTTCCACCAATATGGAATCATATTTATTCAAATGAGAATCTTGCGGACAATCAGAGTTTACAGTATCTTGATTCAACTGTTGGGACGGAGGACACCCCTGTTCAGCCAAACCCATCGGTCGCTCGATGGGCAGTATTTCAGTAGCATCCATAGATTCTATGGCGTTCTCTGATTTTACAATAGGGGTAGATGCTCGCCAAAAGAGAAGTTGATAGGATTTTTTGTCAGCCATTTATAGAAAAATTTGTGCAGGAGTCCGCACAATATGATAGCTATTACCAGTCCAAGGATGACAGGAGTCGTTATGCGCATGATATTGATGTCATGGCAAAGGAAAAGATAAGTATCTATGGCCGCATAAATGATAACGGACAGTGCGAGGATAAAACTTATCTTTTTAGTCTGAATTTGTTTTTTATTCGTCATGGTCTGCAAGTATTTGGAATCGTTTCGCGCTAAAGATATAATCGATATTCCAGATAGTTGCAATAAAGAGACTGATAGTTACCACGTATCATGCTAAATATCACGGTCAGAGTATGATTTTTCACCTAAAATCATACTCTGACCGCAGAAATCGAGGACAAAGCAGCTGTCAGTCTTGCCGTGTCAGGGTGATTTTCTTGCTGGCTTCACGTTTGTTGGCATCCACGACTTTGATATACCTTTGAGTGGTGGTGATACTCTTGTGCGCCATAATGCTCTGTATGGTGCGGATGTCCGTCCCGGCAGCTGCTTGTAGCGTCGCAAATGTTCTACGATACGAGTGAAATGTTATGTTCTTGGTAATTCCGGCAGAACGAATCCATTCTTTCATCGGTATTTGCGTCCAACTGCGCATAAGCCCCTTGAATACCAAACCTTTCTTTTCAGAATTATAGCCAATCAATCCCAAAGCTTCTTCACTAATGGGAATGATGTCTTCCGCCTTGTTCTTTTGCGTAATGATGTGTACGCATTTCCCACCGGCAGAATAGTCCACGATGTCTTTCCAACATAGCGAGAGAATGTCACTGATGCGCAAGCTGGTCATACAGGAAAACAGCGATGCCGTTTTCAGAATAGGTTTCTTGCAAGGTGTCTCAGCCAATTTGTACAATTCCTCAACTGACAGGGCCTCTTTCATTACATCTTCTGTCTCTATCTTTTCCAAGAAATCATTGACATTGGTCTTTATCATTCCATTACGATAGAGTATTTTCAGGAAACCTCTGAAAGTAGACCAGTATCCTGATGCGGAGTTCCGTGTGATACGTCCGTTACGCCTTAGCTTCTTGGCACTCAGCAGATATTCCCGAAACTTGTTACAGAGGTCGATGTCAATCTCTTCAAAGGTGCATTTACCATGTACGAAGTTACTGAAATGCAGATAGACAAACTCCCATTTCTGGTCATGCTTACGGAGCTGCTTGCGATAATACTCCAGAAAGTCTGCCTTGAGTTTGTACTTGTCAAAGAAGTCATACCGTTCATTGACTACTGACTCGAACCTGCGGCAACGGATGGCTTCGGCTTTCTCGGTCATTACCTCGTTGAAATTCTGTTCACGTTTGTTTCTCGGATTGGCATAGATATAAATACCAAGCGATTCATGGCGGATAACTTTCATTGTCTCTTTGTCTCGATATCCCGGATAATAATCCAGATAGAAAGACATCATCCTGCCTTTTAGCGGACGTGTCCTTAATGTCACGGTCTTGCATTCATGCATAATGTTATATTTTTATGGTTATTATTAATTCGTCGGCGAAACTCTATAATGTAATCATGCAGATTACCTACAGCAGGGATTAATTTTTGAATAATTTACGGATAGTCATAAATTAGACTATTTGCGGACACCCATTATCCGGTCAAACTCCACTTTCAGGAATCTGACGAACCGTCCGTTCTTCTCACGGTTGATCTGATGGAATTGCAGAATACCGTAAACCGAATCACGAGAGAGCTTGAATTTCTCCATTGCCTCCTTGACGGTGTAGTATTCCGCCTTGCTCTCCTGTTCGGAACTCTTCGAGAGGTCGAAGTGGAGCTTTGAGTAGAATATCTGCCCATGCTCTTTCTTGGAGGGAATGTTGTTCCGATACACCTGCGAACGGATAGCGACACGTGTCATGCCGTACTTCTCCTGAATCTCTTCCGGTGTGTACCATTCAGTAAGGTCGGAATCCACCTCGTATTTGGCAAAGGCTGCATCGATATGTTTCTTGCTGTAATAGTTGAACTGGCGTATTCTCACCTTCGGCACTTTATGTTGCCGTGTGTAAGTCCACACCCATTTGGCGTTGACCTTATATTTTTCCGCAATCTCTTCGGCTGTGTAATACTCAGAGATGTCGAAGTCCTCTTTGGGCAAGACACGCTCGTAAGGTTTGGTTTTCATCATCAGTTCAATGTCCGCACGGCGGATGAGCGACTTCTTGCCGCTGATGCGCGAAGCCCGAAGTTTCGATTCCTTTACCAATTTATATATGTATTGCCGAGTTACGCCCATCAACTTTGCAGCTTGGGCAAAAGAGAAGAAATCCTGCCCCTCGGCGGCTTGTCGAGATTGCAATATTTCTTGCGACCGTTTCAACTGCCGCTTACGTTCCCGAATGCGTTCCTTGTAGCCAAGATTGGAACATTGGTGGCTACAATAACAAGTCGTTGTCTTTTGAGCTATAAATGGTTTTCCACACCATTGGCAAATCTTTCTTACTTCCATATTTTCCTTGTTTACATTGGCGGTAATTTCGCCTTATTTCTCCCGATTTTTGTCAACACATGTAAACCACTGTCAACACACGTCAACTAATGCGTCACTGTGACATTCGGACTAACCGTGAACTTCCGTCGCGGTAGAAATATGATAGAAAAATATAGATAAAAACCGTTATTCCCAAATACGGACTGGGAAGTACTAAAATATAGAAGTCGCTGATATACAGCGACTTTATTCTAAATGATTGTAGTTGGTTACGACTGTTTCTAAGCTATCACTTGCCGATGCAAAAATGCTGAAAGATATTTTGAAGTACCATGTCATTTGTGACCTCACCGGCTATGTCTGAAATGAAGAAAATGCACTCCCGTATATCTTGCGAAAGGAAGTCTCCGGAGATTTGAGAATCAAGTCCGTCTTGTACTCTATGGATTGCTTCAAGTGCTTTGCTTAATGCCTCATAATGTCTTACGTTTGTTACAATAATGTCGTTTTGCGTTACTGTGGGTAAGTGAGCTGCATTAATGAGCATTTTTTGAAGTTCTTCCGTGTTCCCCCGTTGTTTGGCTGATATGAAAATGGACTCTGTATATTCTTTTGAGGAGTCTTTTAGTAAAGTTAGTAAATCCTCCTTTTGCTTTTCTTCAATCAAATCAGTTTTGTTGAATACTGCAATCAGATGTTTTCCTTCGCAACGAGGAATAATTTTTTCAGATAATTGTTCTATTTGAGAAGCAGCATTCACAGAATCTATCATCCAAAGAACAATCTCTGCCTGATCCAGTTTCTGGAAAGTACGTTCAATGCCCAAACTTTCAATTGTATCATTTGTTTCACGGATTCCGGCAGTATCGATGAATCGAAAGGTGACGCCTCCTATATTAATCGTATCTTCGATGACATCGCGCGTTGTTCCGTGAATATCACTGACAATTGCCCTCTCCTCATTCAATAGTACATTCAACAGGGTCGATTTTCCAGCATTTGTCTCACCGATAATGGCAACAGGAACACCATTTTTGATAGCATTGCCTACACTAAACGAATGGACTAGTCGGGAAATAACTTGCTCAATTTCATCGGCCAACTTCCGTAATGCCGAACGGTCGGCAAATTCCACATCTTCCTCACTGAAATCCAGTTCCAGTTCAATCATGGACGTGAAGTTCAGCAACTTGTTACGCAAGTCTGTCAGTTCTTTGCTAAAACCTCCCCGCATTTGACTCATTGCCAAACGGTGGGTCGCGGCAGATGAAGAAGCAATCAGGTCGGCAACAGCTTCTGCCTGACTTAAATCCATTTTCCCATTGAGGAAAGCACGTTGTGTGTATTCTCCCGGTTGAGCCATACGGCAGCCGTTCTTGATGAGTAGTTGCATTACTTGCTGGAGGATATAAGAAGAACCATGACACGTAATTTCCGTACTATTTTCTCCCGTGTAAGAATGAGGAGCACGGAAAAGACTAACGAGTACTTCATCAATGATTTCTTCTCCGTCATAGATACGTCCGAAAGTCAGCGTGTATGGCTTTTGATCATTAAATAGTTTGCCGGCTTTTGCAGGTTTGAAGATACGGCTAGTGATAGAAATGGCTTCCGGACCGGAAACACGGATGTTTCCGATAGCTCCTCCCTGGGCAGTAGCGATGGCACAAATAGTATCTTGGTTCATTATATTTTCTTTTTGAATGGGCAAAGATAAGGGTTTCTATGTAAAAAACAGAAGATTAGGGACAAGTTGTACTTTATTTGTTCATATTTGTCAGCGTTCAGCAGTGTACACAACAAAATATGCAAAACAAATAACCATGACTATGGAGTCAGTACAAATTTATATTCACTAAATGAAAATGGTGAGATCGTAAGAGAAAATTTGCAAAAGATACTTTCTGTACTTGCTGCGCATCAAATAATTTTGTGGAAATATGATATCCTTACGGGAAAATGCAGTTTTACGGATGATTATTTTCGTACACTTGGATTAAAAGAAACCGGAATTGTTTTTAAGGATATTAATGACTTCTATCGGTTTGCTCATCCTGATGATATGGATGCTTGCCAAAAGTCTTTTGCAGCAATGCTTACCTCGGAATCAAAGACTTCACAGATACGGGTTCGTTGTATCGGAGAACATAAGGAAGTTATTTGGCTCGAAGACCATTTTCTCTCTTATAAAGGAAATGATGAAACACATCCGGATAAACTTCTGGCATATACTGTGAACGTAACTATTCCAAGGAAGTATATGATTTGTTTATTCACAATATCCATGAATATCTGAAGGACGGAAAGTTGAAAGAAATAGAATATCCTTTGGAAGTAGAAGGCTTTCAATATTATTTCCAGGCACGTATCGCTCCTTTTGAAGGGAATAAAGTGCTGGCCCTGATTCATGATATCAGTGATCGGATTTGTCGCTCGAGGGAATTGATTGAGACGAAACGGTGGCAGAAGACGTCGATAAGCTAAAGTCTGTTTTTCTAGCAAATATGAGTCACGAGATTCTTTATCCGTGAAAAGCCCGACTTGATATTAATGGATATTCGTATGCCTGTAATGGACGGCATTCAGGCTATGGAAAAGATTTGTACTATGTCTTTTGCGGTACCCATTATCGCTGTAATGGCTTATGCATTTTATACAGAGCAGCAGGCTATTCAGGCAGGATGCAACGCTGTCATATCGAAACCTTATTCCGTGGAAAAACTGAGAGAAACGATAGAATCCTATATTGGTTGATTAATTTTCTGAAAGGGAATCAACATTCCGGAAATTGTAGTGTTATTAAGATAATAATAACACTCTAATTTTGTTGGAATATGAAGGAAGTAAAGAAGGTTGTACTCATCGGAGCGAGTGGTTTTGTTGGCTCAGCTCTTTTGAATGAGACTTTGAACCGTGGCTTTGAAGTGACAGCCGTGGTTCGGCACCCTGAAAAGATAAAGATAGAAAATGAGAATCTGAAAGTGACGAAGGCGGATGTGTCTTCTCTTGAAGAAGTATACGAAGTTTGTAAAGGGGCGGATGCCGTTATCAGTGCGTTTAATCCGGGATGGAATAATCCCGATATATATGATGAGACAATTAAAGTCTATCTGACTATTATTGACGGAGTGAAGAAAGCAGGAGTCAACCGTTTTCTTATGGTAGGCGGTGCAGGTTCATTGTTTATTGCGCCCGGCTTGCGATTAATGGATTCCGGTGAAGTACGAGAATCTTTTGCCCGGAGTAAAAGCTTTGGGAGAGTTTTATCTGAAGTTCCTGACGAAAGAGAAAGAAGTGGACTGGGTGTTTTTCTCTCCGGCAGCGGATATGCGACCGGGAGTACGTACGGGACGTTATCGTCTGGGAAAGGATGACATGATTGTGGACATTGTGGGGAACAGTCATATTTCTGTAGAGGATTATGCGGCCGCCATGATTGATGAACTGGAACATCCGCAACATCATCAAGAGAGATTTACGATTGGTTATTGATTAAAGAAAGGAGCGAATCGATAAACAGTCGGAAATTATATAAGTGAATCAATAAGTGAAGAAGAATGGCTTGAATATATATCACAATGTATAATTCAAGCCATTTCTTATTAAGTGGTTATTATCTTGTTGTTTTTTATATTCTGTCGAGCACCGTTTGAATCAACGTATCAATCGTATTTTTATATCCGGTATTCGCCTCTTTGATAAGGCGGTTGGCTATTACCATGCAGACAGTCATGGCCTTGTGTCCCATTAACCGGCTAAGTCCTGCCAAAGCGGAACTCTCCATTTCGAAATTGGTTATCTTGAAACCTTTGTATTCAAACGCTTCAATCTTATCATTCTGTTTCGGATCTGCCAACGGAATACGGAGCTCACGTCCCTGCGGACCGAAGAAACCTCCGGCGGCAATTGTCACGCCACGTACCATATCATCCTTCGCAACCCGGTCAATTAATTCTTCGCTGGCATCAATAACATAGGGCGCAGGAGCACACATATTTCCCGACCACCCCATGTGGTTGAGGAAAGCACGTTCGAAAGCCAAGTCGCATACAGCATTGCGTCCGGCATAGAAATTCAATAATCCGTCGAAACCAATAGACTTCTGCGAACATACGAATGTTCCCACCGGTGTATTTGGCTGTAAACCGCCGCACGTACCGATACGTACTAACTCTAACTGCCGGAACTGTTCTTTTTCTTCTCGTGTCTCGAAGTCGATATTGGCTAATGCATCCAGTTCATTCATTACGATATCGATATTATCGCAACCGATTCCGGTAGAAACGACAGTAATTCGTTTACCTTTATATGTGCCCGTGATTGTCTTGAATTCGCGGCTTTCCACTTCGCATTCTTTGTTTTCGAAATGAGAAGCTACGAGTGCCACACGTCCGGGATCACCAACCAGGATAACTTTGTCTGCCAACCATTCAGGTTTTACGTGAAGATGGAATACCGAGCCGTCTTCGTTGATAATCAATTCAGAGGATGGAAAGTACTTTTTCATGTTATTGAAAGGTTTTAGTTTTACAATAAGACTGTATCTATAAATACAAACGCCGGAACCGGATTTAAGTTCGGAAGAGGTATCTTTCTTTTTCCGCAGAAAAAAGAGCATACATCTTGGAACAGAATTGAAACCGGGTTCGCGTTTATAATAAATTATTTGCTCAACGGCTGATTACCGGTGTTTCCTGTTACCGGTTTGGCAATATTTTCACGCATGGAAGTATCTGCTTCGATATTTTTCATCCGGTAATAATCCATGATACCCAGATTACCGCTACGGAAGGCTTCAGCCATAGCTTTCGGTACTTCAGCTTCTGCTTCTATTACTTTCGCACGAGCTTCCTGCGCTTTGGCTTTCATTTCCTGTTCGGAAGCGACTGCCATTGCACGGCGTTCCTCTGCTTTTGCCTGCGCAATATTCTTGTCCGCATTAGCCTGATCAATCTGCAAAGCGGCGCCGATGTTCTTACCTATGTCAATATCCGCAATATCGATAGACAGGATTTCGAAAGCCGTTCCTGCATCCAATCCCTTGCGAAGCACGAGTTTGGAGATAGAATCCGGATTTTCGAGTACTGACTTATGATTTTCGGAAGAACCGATAGACGAAACAATACCTTCGCCTACACGGGCAAGAATCGTATCTTCACCTGCACCACCGACCAACTGACGGATATTGGCACGTACGGTAACACGTGCTTTGGCTATCAACTGGATACCGTCTTTGGCAACAGCCGTAACGGGAGTGTGTCGATAACTTTCGGGTTTACAGACATTTGCACGGCTTCGAATACGTCACGACCTGCAAGGTCGATAGCGGTAGCCATTTGGAAAGGTAGCTCGATATTCGCTTTCGATGCGGATACCAGCGCATGAACAACCTTTTCAACGTGTCCTCCGGCCAAATAGTGGGCTTCCAACTCATCGCGGGTGATGTTTTTCAATCCCGCTTTGTGGGCTTCAATCATTCCCGGCACGATGATATACGGCGGAACGTTACGTATACGCATTAGAAATAGTTGTATCAGTGAGATGTTGACTCCCGATACTTTTGCCGACAACCAAAGGAAGAACGGCACGTAATGGAAAAATATTATCAGGAAGATAATACCTCCGGCTATCAGAAAGATAGGCAAGTAGAAAGATGATTCCATTGATGTTTTTATTAAGTGAATATTATTTTCTGTGTTTCTCAACCATAATTGTACCGTCGGTGATACGGCTTACGATAATCGGCGTCTTTTCGTTGAGGAAGCCATCTATCGACTTCACCTCCACGATGTTTCCGTTGATTTCTGCATAACCGATTTGTGCCAGGCGGGTGGTACTGATACCGGTATCGCCTACCTTTACGCTATCCTCTGCACTACGGTCTACCTTAGAATCAATATCTTTTTTCAGAGCCAGTTTGTCGAGCATTTTCGACCGCATGAACCAGACGAGCGACCCGATGCAGCTACTCCTGATATTCCCAAGGTAATGAATCCCGCTGCCATACCTAGATTGGCAAATGCATAGTAATTGGCATAAATGATGCAAACCAGTGCAGAGATTCCTGCCAGACTAATACCGGGTATGACAAACAGTTCTACCAGAAACAGTATTACTGCGGCGATAATGAGAACGGTGATAATAAGTATATCCATAGTTCAGAGTTATTATTATTTTGTTTTTTCCGCGTTTCGTACATTTATTTCAAGAGCATCCAGTTCGCCGGACATTTGCAATATTCTCTTTTCCAAATCAAGAATGGCCGGAGTCAATATTGTTTTTTCCTGTTTATTGCCGGTTGCATAACGTAGCCGCATACTATTGAGTTTTTCTTCTTGCTGACGATAGTCTTTCTCCATTTGCTGGTAACGTTGGAAAAGTTGTTTGGCCTTAGCCGATTTGAAATCTTTCAGAAGATAATAAGTCGTATTATCATCAATCACAAACTCGAAATCTGCAATCCGGCGTTCCTGCGGCTTATGGCTCATAGCGGCTTCCAAGCGCTGTTGTGCTTCGGCAACTGCCTTTTTATCTTTCCATGTTTCTTTCAACGAATGAATCTGTGCCAACCGAATCATTTGCTGCTGGTCCATAGCTTCATAGTTGTAGGTCTGCTTTGAATTGTTGGGGATAAATACATAGATGCAGACCTTTCCTTCCGGTTGGAAACGGTCGGAAGCAAACCAACCCAGATTATTATATTCGTCGATCACGTACATATAGTCATTGTAGGGAGAATTAAACGGCATCCCTACATTCTCCGGTACAAGATACGTATCGGTGTTCGTATTGTAACGGGTGACAAAGATATCATATCCTCCAGCCTTCGCCGTCGCTTGCGTAATAAATAGTAACACCGTCTGCCATAACAAACGGATAGTTGGCGTTTCCGGAATCATTGATACTGCCGGGCAACGGACGTCCGTTACTCCATTCATCTAACAGCTTATTTTTTGAAAGAATATCCAGATTTCCTCTTTCGCCTTTTTCGCTATAATAGATTTTGTTTCCGATTTCGGTTTCGTAGACTGTTCCCGGGTTATCGCCTTCAGTTTTGAAGAACTCGTTGAAAGTAAACAGCTTACCTGATTCTTCGCTAATTTTATAAGCATTCAGGAAAGTAGACTTGTCTACCACAAAACTGTCGATAATGGAGACATCTTCTACGCCTTTCAGCATACGGAGATCGGCTTTGCTTTTCTCTAACAGCTTTTCAGCTTCTTCGGTAGGGCGTTTTCGTTTCTTTAAGTCGGTGATATATTCTTCGAAGCAGTTCACTGCATCTTCAAAACGGTACGTGTCATTGTAAGCTTGTCCCAGATAAAGCTGTCCGCTGGCTACCCGTTTCTTTACAGCCATTTCGAGAGGTTTCACAGCTTCTTCAGCTTCTCCTGTTTTCAGGCAACATACGCCATACCAGTAATTATAATTACCATTGGACGGTTGGGATTTAGCATATTTCTTAAAGACAGGCTTGGCTTTCTCATAGTCACCTTTAGTGAATAAGGTGCGTGCCTGGTCCAGTGTTTGCGCAGAAACTCCCCCAAGGAAGAAACTGCAAATTAGAAATAAAATATATTTTCTTTTCATCGTTCTTAGCGTTTATGAGTGACGGTTTGGTAGAAAACGGTATCGTTTTCGGTCAACAGTCAATTTATCAATTGTTCAAAAGTACAAATTTATTAGAAATAAACCCTTTTTCGGTGATTCTATTATGTTAATTCTTCTTTAAATCATTCTTTTCGCTTACTTTTGCAGCCGATTTTTGAAGATATGACACAATTTACGGAAGAAGAGAAAACCATTCGCCGCGTTGAAAGGCGGTTCAGTAGAGGAGTGGTGCAATATGGACTGATAGAAGAAGGAGACAAAATCCTTATCGGACTGTCGGGAGGGAAAGATTCGTTGGCGCTTGTCGAATTGCTGGGTAAGCGTGTACGTATCTATAAACCTCGCTTTTCGGTTGTCGCAGTTCATGTGGTGATGAAAATATCCCTTATCAGAGTGATACGGCATATTTGAAAGCGCATTGTGAAGCGTATGGAGTACCTTTTGTACAATATGAGACAGCCTTCGATCCGGCTACCGATACACGTAAGTCTCCCTGTTTCCTTTGTTCGTGGAATCGCCGGAAAGCTTTGTTTACAGTTGCCAAAGAGCATGGATGTAATAAGATAGCCTTGGGGCATCACATGGATGATATTCTGGAAACATTGCTGATGAATATCACTTATCAGGGAGCATTTAGCACCATGCCTCCCCGTTTGGTGATGAAGAAGTTTGATATGACGATTATCCGTCCGATGTGTTTGGTCCACGAAGCTGACTTGGTAGAGTTGGCGGCTTTACACAGTTATCAGAAGCAAGTAAAGAATTGCCCTTACGAATCACAATCCAGCCGGAGCGATATGAAAGGGATTTTGCGGCAACTGGAAGAGATGAATCCGGAGGCCCGTTACAGTCTTTGGGGAAGCATGACGAATGTACAGGAAGAATTATTACCGGATAAAATAGATTAATTAAAATCGGTTGTTATGAAAGGAATATATACAATTTTGTTGCTTATCGTATCCAATGTCTTTATGACTTTTGCTTGGTACGGTCACTTGAAGATGAAACAGGAATATACTTGGTTTGCTTCTCTTCCGTTGATAGGTGTAATTGCTTTTAGCTGGGCAATTGCTTTTTTTGAGTATTCGTGTCAAATACCGGCGAATCGTATCGGATTTATCGGTAATGGAGGCCCGTTTACATTGATGCAGTTAAAGGTGATTCAGGAAGTGATAACTCTTGTCATCTTTACGGTGTTTACTACTGTTTTTTTTAAAGGAGAGGCACTGCACTGGAATCATTTGGCTGCATTCGTTTGCCTGATAGCGGCAGTGTATTTTGTGTTTATGAAGTGAAAAGATATTGTTTGTCAAATCCGATATGAATGTTTGAAAATTAGAGGCTCTGTTTTACCCAAACAGAGCCTCTGTTTTATATAAATAGAGGCTCTATTTGCATAAAATAGAGCCTCTAATTTATTCGTATATTTTCGTTGTCTTTTTATTGGGGAGTAGTTATGTATTTTTTCATCCCTTCCGTATAGTAAGTCTTAAATTCTCCGTTGTCTCCACTATAAATAAAGTACGCGTCAATCTTGGGGTTTGCTTTGCAGAATGTTTCGGCTTCTTCCGGTCCCATTACCATAAAGGCGGTAGCCAGCGCATCGGCGGTCATACAGTCTTCTGCGATTACTGTGGCAGATAAGATATTGTGTTGCACCGGATAACCTGTTCTGGGGTCAATCGTATGAGCGTATTTTTTTCCGTCTTTATAGTAAAAGTTACGATAGTTGCCGGAGGTAGCCATACCGAGGTCGGTGAGGTCGAGTACCGTTTGTAAGTCTTGTCTCACGGATAGGGAGTCGTCAATCGGTTTGTTGATGCCGATACGCCATAAGTTGTTTTTGGGGTTAACCCCTTTTACTACCACTTCTCCGCCTATGTCTACCATATAATTCTTTATTCCTTTCCGGTCGAGCAGTTGGGCGATGACATCCACCGAATACCCTTTGGCAACCGCACTGCAACTTAACATGATGCGGGGATCTTGTTTGATAACTCTTCCATTTTCTAGTTTCACCTTTTCATAATCGGTGATTTGCAGCAGGCTATCTATCATTAATGAGTCCGGGAAAGCTCCTTTCTTGAATCCGAATCCCCAGGCGTTGGCCAGTGGGCTATGGTTATGTCGAAAGCACCTTTGGTTTCACGGGAGATTTCCATGGAACGGTTGAAGCATTTTTGAAAGAAACTGTCTGTCACTAATTCTTCATTACGATTTACACGACTGATTACGGAACTGTCATTGAACGGAGATAATGAAAAGTCGAAACGTTTCAGTTCTGCTTCGATCTCTGGTTTCAAGTCACTGTCATATTGGTAGGTGATGTTGTATACTGTTCCGAATACAAGCCCTTTGATATTGTAATAGTTTGCTTGCTGATTGTGTCTGGCTAATATCCAAATGGTTGCCAGAATCAGGAACGCTAGCCAAAGGAAACTTTTCTTTGTTTTCATACGCTTTTCTATATTTTGATGAGAAACTTTTTCTTTTTATTGAAAGAATAAATGTTCAACCAATATTTTTAGTCCGATGATGACTAAATGATACCTCCCCATAGTTCTGCTTTTAACTTTCGGGCAATCCCGCAGCCGCATTGGATACCAAAGATCAGCCCGATGAGCGACATGACAAATGAAACAAGTCCGATGATACAAATAGGAGAGAGGATTTGAGTATAATCTTGAACTCCCAGAAAGGCGAAGGAAATGCCGATTGCCAGTGCGTCAATACTTGTCGCTATCGCCATTGTGAATACTACTTTCAGCTTGGTGGGATTAAATAGCTGGCAACATTCTTCTTCCTTGAAAGATTCGAAAATCATTCTGCCGCCTAGAAAGGCAAGAATAGCAAAAGCAATCCAATGGTCTACGCTTTCTATCAGGTGACTGAAACTCTTGGCGAACATCCAGCCGATGAAAGGCATGAGAGCCTGAAAAAATCCGAAGGCGAAAGCCATGACCAGCATCGGTCTCCATTGGGTACGTTTTAAAATAATACCGCTTGCAATCGAAACAGCGAAACAGTCCATCGCCAAACCTATTGCAAGCAGCCAAATCTCTAGTCCTGTCATTATATTCTAAAGAGGTAGTTTATAAATGAGGGAATAAGTGATTCCCATATTGTTCGATTTATATTTTCCGTAGCCGGGCACATACCAAGGATCTCCGTATTCTCCCGTAGAAGCGCTGGTTTTATATTTCATGCGTACCGACCAGCCCATGTTGAAGTTCTTGTAAATGCGTACTTTAACTCCTAATACGATTTCCAACCATTGTACGGAGGCTTTCATTCCCGGATGATTGAACGGGATACTTCCTCCCCAGTAGTCGTCTCCGAGACTGGGATTACCGATGTTGTCCCCCCATATCGGATCATCTGCCGGCAGGTCGATACATCGTATTTGAATGAACTGAACGCATAACGGATACCTGCATACAGATAACTGTTTTTCTCTTTCTTCTTTGCCATTGTGTTGTAATCCACACCGATGCGGAAGAAAGGGGCTGCTTTACTTTTATAGTGTATACCTGTTTCGCTCCATGTGTCTGTGCCTCCCATACCAAACTCAACTGTCGGGATGAATTTGTTCTTGAGGTTGACTGCTATACTTACTTCAGAACTCATAAAGTCACCACCCAGAAGTTTACTTCCGATGCCGTATAAGTCTACACCTACATACGTCCCGTTATAGAACGGAATTGTATCTATCTCGGTAACTTCCTTTTTCTTCTGATCTCTTTTGGGTGTATGGACCGGGCGTTGCTGCTGTGCTATCAACGGAAGCCCAATACAAAAGAGCAGAAGCAGACTAATTAGTCTCTTCGTCAGGTGTCCGCTCTCGGTATATAAAGAATATTTGTAGATTCTCAATTTCATTTGTATTGGCTTCTTTATTTCGTAAATAGATAGAATCTATTGTTTCCGCACTGTTTGTTTTATTTCCAAACTTGGCGCTGATGATGTTCTGTTTCATCATATATCCGCATTCCATAGACTGGAAATAGGGAGTGTTCTGTTGCACAATGTATAAAGTGTCTGCGTTATCCCAATTACGTACAGGGTCATACCGGAGAATAAATATAGTAGAATCGCTGGTATATCGTAATGGTAACATCACTTTGTGAACTTTCTTCTCATTATTTAGAATAATAGAGTCAGTTCCTAATGCTGTAATAGTTAATGAATCGAGTGTGTCATTTGCTATAACGTTTGGAACGAGAGTTTTGTCAATGGACTTGAATGTGCAATACATCATCGGTCGTCCTGCCAACGAACAGTCGTTTTCGTCCGAGCACGAACTGTGGATACTGATAGCACCACCGACAATTAGTAATATGAGAAAGATACGAATTAAATTCTTCATAATCAATGGTTGAATGTGAATCAAATTTTCTTTTCTATCTGATAGTTATTCCGTTCCGGTGCGTTACGCGAGATCAGTTCGCCTAAGAATCCGGCGAGGAACAGTTGTGTACCTATAATCATAGCCGTGAGTGACAAATAAAAATAGGGAGAATCGGTCACCAGTCTATAGGGGAGACCGTTGTACATGGCGTATAGCTTGCTTACACCTACAATGATAACGGATATCATTCCGATGAGAAACATCAGTGAACCTAGCAGACCGAAAAAATGCATGGGCTTGATTCCGAACTTGGAAAGGAACCAAAGAGAAAGCAAGTCCAAGTATCCGTTAACAAAGCGGTTCAGTCCGAATTTGGTTGTTCCGTATTTGCGTGCCTGGTGGTGTACCACCTTTTCACCGATTTTCTTGAATCCGGCATTCTTTGCCAGATAAGGGATATAACGGTGCATCTCACCATAGACTTCAATATGTTTGATGACCTCTTTGCGATAGGCCTTCAGCCGCAGTTAAAATCGTGCAGATTCTTGATGCCCGAGACTTTGCGTGCAGTGGCGTTGAATAGCTTGGTCGGCAATGTCTTTGATATTGGATCATATCTTTTCTGTTTCCAGCCCGAAACCAAATCGTAGCCGTCTTCCGTAATCATCCGGTATAGTTCGGGGATCTCGTCCGGACTATCTTGCAAATCGGCGTCCATAGTGATAACCACATCACCCTGTGCCTCTGCAAATCCGCAATAGAGTGCAGGTGATTTACCATAGTTACGGCGGAACTTGATACCTTTCACACAGTCCGATTGGGCTTTGAGTTTTTCTATCACTTCCCATGAGCGGTCTGTACTTCCGTCGTTAACGAAAATCACTTCGAATGAGAATCCGTTGGCTTGCATTACCCGTTCTATCCAAGCGTAGAGTTCGGGTAGTGACTCTTCTTCATTGAATAATGGGACTACAACTGATATATCCATTTTTATTAATTACTATTTACGAATTACAAATTACGATTGAGACAGTCCGTTGTTTTCCGGTTTGGCTTTTTTCATGACCATTAGTCCGGTAGGGATAGCCAGAAGACTGCCCCAAAACACATCCCATGACAGTAATTGCATAGTAATGTTGATTGAGGTGAGTGAACGGGCGGTATCTATCGTTTCTTTTATAATATCTTTGTTTTCTGCCAGGGCAGGAGTGTTGGTCATTAACTCGTCCCAAAGTTGGATGTAAGAATTGACGATGAAGCCATGGTCTATGAATTGGAAATAAATGTAGTGTACCACAGCTACCAACAAAGAAGCGAACATATACATAAATATAGTAAAGAGTACTGCATGAGAAAACTGGATACTTCCTCCGCAGATTTTATTCCGATACATCTTCACGTAGTGGTAACCGATGAAGGGCACTGCCAGCGTCAGGATTACGAATAATAATGAAAGGAAGGGTATATGAAATCCTAACGGAAATAATATGAATTTCAATATCCAATAGATTCCCATATACGTGCCAAAGTGCATGGCATATTTTTGTAAATAACTTCTGTTTTCTGTCATCATCATTTATAAATTGCGCACAAAGGTACAAATAATCTCGGTTGGTAGGGGAAATATGGTTGTTAAAGTTAATAAAGCTACAAAAGTTACTGTCTGAATATTTTTTTTATGATTTTAATTGATTGAAATGTAGCCGGTTAGTTGTTGGCTGGTGAAAAAAGTTTCTTGCACTATTGCAGAATCAATAAAATGTCTACCTTTGCAACCGCAAAACGGGTAAGTCCTATACGGCCAGCTCCCTTCGAATCCTCCAGGGCTTGATCGCAGCAAAGGTAGTTGGTTGTAGCGGCGCGATATAGTAAGCTTACCCACCCGCCTCTTTAGCTCAGTTGGCCAGAGCACGTGATTTGTAATCTCGGGGTCGTTGGTTCGAATCCGACAAGAGGCTCAAAAGAAGGATGCCAATCCGGATAAAAAGCATTCAGGTAGTTGTCTGAATGCTTTTTTTGTTATCTGTTCCTGTATAATTTTATAAAGATTCCCAAAGTTGCCAGAATGATTAGTAAGGTAAGCCCGAATGCCCAATAGTTGATAACTCGTGATTCTGCGGTAAGTACATAATTTCCAGTCAGAAGGCGGAGACCGTCTATTTTCCATACCATTATATTATTGGTTGAAAGACTGGCGTTGGAAGAAAGAAGTGTGCCGGGCATTGTCAACTCAAATTGTATAGCATGATAGAATACTTCAGCAATCTTGATTTTCTGTTCGCACATATTGTCCATTGCCTTTGCATGGGCTTTATAAAGTTCCGAGTAATAGTTTGTTTGACCGACTTTATCAAAAAGCGCACAGACATCATCTATTCCTGCGTCTCCACAACTGTCTTTCCCTGACAGGTGATTGGTATAGACTGTTTCTTTGAGTTCGTTCAGGCGTTTACGTAAACCGTGTCACCTTTTTGTGAGGTAAATTGGCGAATGACTTCCCAAATAATTTCGTATTGGCTGCGATTGTACCATTCTCCGAATTTAGCTTCGAGTTTATCTAGTTTGTCGTTTTGTTCGATACCGTTCATACCGCTAAAGGCAGCGTTGTCTCCACGAAACCAGATTATTTGTTCTTCTTTATTCAGATATTTGTCAAGAGGGACCGGTCCTTTGTCCGGAAGTTCTTTATAAGTAGCGGTATATATATAATAGGTATAAAACCATTTAAAACGTTTCTTTAACTGCTCCGTAGGTATTGCCAAAGAGCTCATCTGTTCTTTTCCATTGGAGATAGAGAAATATTCTCCATTTATCAGGGGAATATTCCGGCAGGCTTTTACATTCAGTTTTTCTTCTTCTCCCAGAAATTAAATTTGAGGGTGGAGTCCAGATTTACTATCTGCCAATCGGTATCTAATTGAAACAGAAATGGGTTATGTGTCTTATCTCCTGCAATGAAAGCGGAATCACCTCGTGCATAGACCTCTCTATGCATACTTCCATTGGTGTCTATCCGTGAAGTCATTCTATAATAAGTACTGCACGAAGTCATACCCAGTGACAGTAACAGTAGTAATGTTGCGATTGAATGATTAGTTTTCATACTCTGTTTATCTTAATTGGTTTTCTTTTATAATTTGAAGTATTCGCGTCTGCCGGAGCTTCCGGTGCTGCGTGTATTGAGAGGATAGGTAGGTACTTTTCTCCAAGAGTTGCATTTCTTCCCAGTTCTCCGGTAAGGGAAATGAAGTGCCGTTTGGCTGATAGACATATCCATTTTGCGTTTCTGCTTCGGAAAGGGAGGGAGGAAAACAAGCATCGTTTATAAATAAAAAGAGCAATAACGTTGCTGCGGTTCCTGATATCCAAGCACCAACGAGATATCTTATCTTTTTCTTTTTAGGAGCGTTATCGGTTATCTTATTCAGAATAGCCGCTGTTAGTTCTTCTGGATTTTCTAATATGGGTTGTCTGTTTTTGATTTCCGTCAACCATTCTTCGTACTTTTTATCTTCTTGTTTCATAAGTCGGGGTCTATTTGATTCATTTTATTACGTATATTCTTTCGGGCAAGATATAGAGTGCTTTTTATCTTCTCAGGTGATAGGCCTGTGATAGTTTGCACTTCTATGACTTCCAGTTCTTCTACATCACGCAGCATGAAAACAAGTTTCTGCTGGGGAGGAAGTTCGTTGGTATAGCGCAATATCAATTCTTTCAGTTGCCTGTTGGATAGAGATATTTCAATATTGTCGTCCGATGCGAGGTTGATAGAATCAGAAAAGGCGAACTCGTTGTTCAAAGACGAATGGCGAAGTGAACGTAAACGGTCATAACACGCGTTGCAGGTGATTTTATAAAGCCAGGTAGAAAAGCGATTCTTCCGATTATATGTTTTCAAGGATAACCAGACTTTTACAAATGTCTCCTGTGTTATGTCCCTGGCTTCGTCTTCGTCACAAAGCAACCGGAAGGCAAGCCTGAATACCATTGGCTGAAATTCGGTGACCAACTGGGCAAATGCTGCTGTGTCTTTCCGTTGGCTCCGGTCTACCAGTTCCAGTGTCTTTTCCTGATTTATCATTGTTTATTCATTCTTGTTTATTATATGATACGCATGAAAATGTTTCTGGTCGTTTGCGAATCATCAAATATATAAAAAAAGAGGATAGGCTTTTTAAAACCTATCCTCTTTTACTTATAAAGTAAAAAGTATGCTTACTTGATTCTCTTATATCCATATACGGCCAAGTCACCCAATTCTTCTTCGATACGAAGCAACTGATTGTATTTAGCCATACGGTCTGAGCGGCTCAAAGAACCGGTCTTGATTTGTCCGCTGTTAGTAGCTACTGCGATGTCGGCGATCGTAGCGTCTTCTGTTTCACCGGAACGGTGAGAAGTAACAGTTGTATATCCGTGGCGGTGAGCATTTCGATAGCGTTAATGTTTCCGTTAGCGAACCGATTTGGTTTACTTTAATCAGGATAGAGTTGGCGCAGCTTTTTCAATACCCATTGCTAGGAAGTCGACATTCGTTACAAACAAGTCGTCACCTACTAGTTGGCAACGGTTGCCGATACGTTCGGTAAGTTTCTTCCAGCCGTTCCAGTCGTTCTCACTCATACCGTCTTCAATAGAGTCGATAGGATATTTATTGATCAGTTCTTCCAAGTAGTCGATCTGTTCTTCAGCAGTACGCTTTTTGCCTTTTGCACCTTCAAACTTGGTGTAATCATAGATGCCGTCATGATAAAATTCGGAAGAAGCACAGTCCATACCAATCATAACGTCTTTGCCCGGTTCGTATCCTGCAGCTTTTATAGCGGCTAGAATTGAATTCAGAGCATCTTCCGTACCTTCCAAGTTGGGGGCGAAACCACCTTCGTCGCCTACGGCAGTGCTAAGACCGCGTCTTTTAATACTTTTCTTCAATGCATGGAATACTTCGGCACCCATTCTTAATCCTTCTCTGAAAGAAGGAGCGCCTACGGGACGAATCATAAATTCCTGGAATGCGATAGGAGCATCGCTATGTGAACCGCCGTTGATGATATTCATCATCGGTACAGGCATTACGTAAGTATTTGTTCCGCCGATATAACGGTATAGAGGAAGGTCGAGATAACTAGCGGCAGCTTTGGCTACGGCAAGAGACACACCGAGGATAGCGTTGGCACCTAAATTAGATTTAGTCTTGGTACCGTCCAATGCCAACATTGCGTAGTCGATTCCTCTCTGGTTGAGTGAAGACATACCGATTAGTTTCGGAGCGATGATTTTATTTACATTGTCAACCGCTTTTTGTACTCCTTTTCCACCGTAACGTTGTTTGTCACCGTCACGAAGTTCCAATGCTTCGTGTTCACCTGTGGAAGCACCCGACGGCACGGATGCGCGTCCCATAATGCCTGATTCCAATACTACGTCAACTTCTACTGTGGGGTTACCTCTTGAATCGAGAATTTCTCGAGCTACAATTTTTTCAATTTTCATCGTTTCTATTGTTTTTGAATAAGATTTCTGCAAAAGTACGGACTTGACAGAGAGTGAGAAATCACTATAAATAGGTATTCTTTTTGGCCCTATTCCCTATATGTCGTTAGTCCGATCTTATAATATAACAACGGGACGATGTTTTTTGTTTGAATGCAGGCGAATGAAATTTGAAGGATTTTAGTCTTCGATAATAACACCCAGCAAAGGAAGTAAATCCATAGCTTGTAAGGACGTGATAATAGCTCCTTTTAGGTCACAGGTATTAAGTGTTATACTGCTGATGCGGGAGGTGCGTAGGTCTATTCCCCGGAGTGGGGCGTGTGAGAAGTCGGCTTCCACCAAATCGCAACTATCAAAAGCGACGGAAGAAAAGCGGCAGTCATTGAAACTCCCGTTTCTGAACAGGCAGTGCGCAAAACGTACCTGGTTCATTTTACTCATTGCCAGATTGATGTATCCGGCATTGCACTCGTGTAGCAGAATATGATTCAAAGTGGTTTCCGAAAAATTAGTTCCCAGCAACTTACAGAAAATAAATTCTACTCGGTACAAAGAGCTTTCTGCAAAAGAAATATTGGATAGGTCGCAGTTCTCGAACCGGACATCTGTCAGTTGGGATGAATGGAATTTGCATTCGCTGAATATCTGATTTTGGAAAGTACAGTTCTTGAAACTTTTATAGGACTTGTTGATTCCTTCTTCTTTTCCTTTGTTAAATAAAAGATCGGAGACTGTTTCTTCCTTGTCAAGCCATTCTTGTAAAGTGCTTGCACTGGTTTCTTGTTCTTCCATTATCGGAGAAACTACACGGACGGGTTTAGCTGTATTTCTTTTTGTCATGTTGCAAAGGTTCCTTTTTTATAATTGTTTTCCTAAATAACCGCCTGCCACTACAGCTGTCAGTCCTATTGCTATACTTAATAGGGTGTAGGTAATGAATGTACCGTAAAATTCTCCTTTTAACAGCCCTATGCCGTCACTGGAGAAAGTAGAGAAGGTGGTAAATCCTCCGCATAATCCTGTTGTTAGAAAAAGGCGAACTTCGAAAGGAAAGTGGAACCGTTCGGAAAGAGCGTAAAATAGTCCGATGAGAAAACTACCGAAGATATTGACCGTGAAAGTAGCCACGGAAAATTGTAGGGAACAATCCGTTCGTGCATAAGTAGCTGTATGCAATAACGCAATGCGCTACCGGTGCCGCCACCAAGAAAAATATAGATAATTTCTTTACTCATTTGGTTTTAGATATTTGTATCAGAGTTGGTGTAACTCTTTGGAAAAATAAAATAATTGTGTGCAAATATAGGAAGAATGTGTAATATACGTGTATAGTCAATCTGTTTTATTCGGCATAGCTACTGTGCTTTTTTCTCTTTACTTTCATTATTCGTTTTGTAATTAGTGTTTTATGTGATTGGATATATATTATGGAGAACATTATTGCAGTACATCGGTTGATAAGAAAGTAACAAAATAGTGATTTAAAACATTCAGGTGAAAAAGATTGTTTTTTAATCTCCATATTTTAATAAATATTAGTTGTTGCTCCGCAAAGAAAACTAAAACTTTGCGGAGTTCTTTTTTTATTAGACGGATTCTTTTTTGTACTTTTGCACATCTTTTTTTAAAACATCATCAATAAAGAGAACGACATGGGAGGTTTTTTCGGAACAGTCTCACAAGTGAGCTGCGTGACTGATTTATTCTACGGTACAGATTATAATTCACATTTGGGGACGAAACGGGGTGGACTTGCTACCTATAGTGAAGAGCGAGGTTTCATCCGATCAATCCACAACCTGGAAAGTACTTATTTCCGTACTAAATTTGAAGATGAACTGGATAAGTTCAAAGGAAATGCCGGAATCGGTATTATTAGTGATACAGACGCACAGCCTATTATTATTAATTCTCACCTCGGACGCTTTGCCATTGTTACTGTCGCAAAAATCACCAATATTAAAGAATTGGAAGATGAGCTTCTCTCGCAGAATATGCATTTCGCCGAACTTAGTTCAAGCAACACCAATCAGACGGAACTTATTGCATTACTTATCATACAAGGCAAAACTTTTGTCGAGGGTATCGAAAATGTATTCAAGCATATCAAAGGTTCTTGTTCCATGCTTCTGTTGACGGAAGACGGAAGTATTATTGCTGCCCGTGACCAGTGGGGACGTACTCCCGTAGTGATCGGAAAGAAAGAGGTGCGTATGCTGCAACCAGTGAATCATCCAGTTTTCCGAATCTGGATTATGAGATTGACCGATATCTGGTCCGGGCGAAATTGTACGTCTGTACAGCGATCATGTTGTACAACTACGTAAGCCGGGTGAAGGTATGCAGATTTGTTCGTTCTTGTGGGTGTATTATGGTTTCCCGACTTCCTGTTATGAAGGGAAGAATGTTGAGGAAGTACGTTTCACGAGTGGCTTGAAAATGGGACAAATGGATAAATCGGAAGTAGACTGTGCTTGTGGCATTCCTGATTCGGGAGTCGGCATGGCATTAGGATATGCAGAAGGCAAGGGAGTCCCTTATCATCGGGCTATTTCGAAATATACACCGACATGGCTCGTAGTTTTACACCGAGCAATCAGGAGATGCGTTCTCTTGTAGCGAAGATGAAACTGATTCCGAATCGTGCCATGCTCCAAGGCAAACGTTTGTTGTTTTGTGACGATTCAATCGTTCGTGGAACTCAGTTACGTGATAATGTGAAGATTCTGTATGATTATGGAGCAAAAGAGGTACATATGCGTATTGCTTGTCCTCCGTTGATTTATGCTTGTCCGTTTGTCGGATTCTCAGCTTCCAAGAATGCGTTGGAGTTGATTACCCGCCGTATTATAAAGGAATTGGAAGGTGACGAAGATAAGAATCTGGAGAAATATGCTACCACCGGCTCTCCTGAATATGAGAAGATGGTTAGCATTATTGCCGAACGCTTCGGTCTGACTTCTTTGAAATTTAATACTCTCGAAACATTGATTGAAGCTATCGGATTGCCGAAATGTAAAGTGTGTACACACTGCTTTGATGGTAGTAGCCACTTTTAAAAGATATTATACAATAAAAAAAGAGCCGTGAATTGCTTTGTAATTCACGGCTCTTTTTACCTTTACGGCACTATAAACTATCAAATTGTAATTAATAACTTGTAATTAAATAACATGACTTTAGTAGACAGATTCTTAAAGTACGTAAGCTTCGATACACAATCTGATGAATCGACAGGGATTACCCCCAGTACTCCGAAGCAAATGGTATTTGCTGAATATTTGAAAACAGAGTTGGAATCTTTAGGCCTGGAGGATATTACTCTGGACGAGCATGGCTATCTTTTTGCCACGCTTCCTGCCAATATAGATAAGGATGTACCCACAATCGGATTTATTGCCCACATGGATACAAGTCCTGATATGAGTGGTAAAGATGTGACTCCGCGTATTGTAGAAAAGTACGATGGTTCGGATATCATGCTTTGTGCCGAAGATAATATAATTCTTTCTCCCGTTCAATTTCCCGAATTGCTTGATCATAAAGGAGAGGACCTGATTGTTACCAACGGAAAAACATTGTTGGGTGCAGATGATAAAGCTGGGATCGCCGAAATAGTATCGGCTGTTGTTTACTTGAAAGAACATCCTGAGATCAAACACGGAAGATTCGCATCGGCTTTAATCCGGACGAAGAAATTGGTGAAGGCGCTCATAAATTTGATGTGGAGAAGTTCGGTTGTGAATGGGGATATACAATGGACGGAGGTGAAGTAGGAGAGCTAGAGTTTGAAAACTTTAATGCTGCTGCTGCCAAGATTCTTTTTAAGGGACGCAATGTACATCCGGGGTACGCCAAAAATAAGATGATTAACTCGATCTATCTTGCCAATCAGTTTATTACTCTGTTGCCTTCTATAGAAAGACCGGAACATACGACAGGCTACGAGGGATTCTATCATTTGATCGGTATTCAGGGCGAAGTGGAGCAATGCACTGTTTCTTATATTATTCGTGACCATGACCGGGCTAAATTCGAAGAACGTAAGAAAGAGATAGAACGCCTGGTTGCCCGGATGAATACCGAATATGGTGAAGGCACTGTAACTCTTGAATTGCGCGACCAATATTATAATATGCGTGAAAAGATAGAACCGGTAATGCACATTATTGACATCGCTTTTGCTGCTATGGAAGCCGTAGGCGTGAAACCGAATGTGAAGCCAATTCGTGGAGGTACGGACGGTGCGCAGCTTTCTTTCAAAGGTCTGCCATGTCCGAATATCTTTGCCGGTGGTCTGAATTTTCACGGACGTTATGAGTTTGTTCCTATTCAGAATATGGAAAAGGCGATGAACGTTATTGTGAAGATCGCCGAGCTGGTAGCTTCCAGATGATTTTCAATTACGGATATACCTGATATATAAACTTAATACTTAATACTTAAAAACTGAGATTCATGAAAACCACTCCGTTTACAGAGAAACATATAGCACTAGGTGCTAAAATGCACGAGTTTGCCGGTTATAATATGCCGATAGAATACTCCGGCATCATTGATGAACATCTGACTGTTTGCAATTCAGTCGGTGTGTTTGATGTATCCCACATGGGAGAATTTTGGGTGAAAGGTCCGAATGCATTGGCTTTTCTACAGAAAGTGACTTCCAATAATGTGGCGGCATTAACTCCCGGTAAGATACAATATACCTGCTTCCCTAATGAAGATGGTGGTATTGTAGACGATTTACTGGTTTATCATTATGAACCGGAAAAATATTTGTTGGTGGTTAATGCTGCCAATATGGATAAAGATTGGGATTGGTGTGTGTCTCATAATACAGAGGGGGCGGAGTTGGAAAATTCCTCTGATAATATAGGTCAGCTTGCTGTGCAAGGTCCGAAAGCAATTCTTGCTTTGCAAAAACTGACGGATGTTGATTTATCATCTATTCCATATTATACTTTTAAAGTTGGAAAGTTTGCAGGCGAGGACAATGTGATAATCTCTAATACAGGTTATACGGGTGCAGGAGGTTTTGAACTCTATTTCTATCCGAGTGCAGCCGATACAATTTGGACAGCTATTTTCGAAGCTGGTGAAGAATTTGGTATTAAACCGGTGGGGTTGGGAGCGCGTGATACACTCCGACTGGAAATGGGCTTCTGTCTCTATGGCAATGATTTGGATGATACGACTTCACCTATAGAAGCCGGTTTGGGCTGGATCACGAAATTTGTAGAAGGCAAAAACTTTATCAACCGTCCTATGTTAGAGAAGCAGAAAGCGGAAGGAACAACTCGTAAATTAGTCGGCTTTGAAATGATTGACCGGGGGATTCCTCGTCACGGTTATGAACTAGTGAATCAGGAAGGAGAGAAGATTGGAGTGGTTACATCCGGTACTATGTCGCCTACCCGTAAAATTGGTATTGGTATGGGATATGTGAAACCGGAATATAGTAAAATCGGTACTGAAATTTGCATTGATATGCGCGGACGTAAACTGAAAGCAGTAGTGGTGAAACCACCTTTTAGAAAATAAAGATTAAACTCTATTTTATAGGTTAGCCTCGGAAATATGTCAACGTTTTCCGGGGCTAATTGATTTTATGACGGTTACTATGAAACATATCCGTTAATATGTTGTTTATGCCATAGAAATATTATAATTTTGTCATCAAATACGATGAACTAATGTCTCAATTACCTACTCTTATAGCTGATCTCGCACTGATATTGATCTGTGCCGGTATCATGACTCTGTTATTCAAGAAGTTGAAGCAGCCTCTAGTGCTGGGGTATGTCGTTGCCGGATTTTTGGCAAGTCCTCATATGCCGTTTACGCCTTCAGTAATGGATAGTGCCAACATTAAGACATGGGCGGATATCGGTGTTATCTTTTTATTGTTCGCTCTCGGGCTTGAATTTAGTTTTAAAAAGATTGTAAAAAGTGGGTGGTTCCGCTATCATAGCTGCTTGTACCATTATCTTTTGTATGATTTTGTTGGGGATAGGAGTCGGTATGAGTTTCGGATGGCACCGAATGGATAGTCTGTTCCTGGGCGGTATGATTGCAATGTCCTCTACTACTATTATTTATAAAGCATTTGATGATCTGGGATTGAGAAAAAACAGTTCACAGGGCTTGTGTTAAGTATCTTGATTCTGGAAGATATATTGGCTATCGTTTTAATGGTGATGCTTTCCACTATGGCAGTAAGTCATAATTTTGAAGGTACGGAGATGTTGGAAAGTATCGGAAGTTATTGTTCTTCCTTATTTTATGGTTTGTAGTGGGTATTTATTTAATTCCTGAATTTCTGAAACGTTGCAGGAAACTAATGGGAGAGGAGACTTTACTTATCGTATCCCTGGCATTATGTTTCGGTATGGTGGTAATGGCTGCCAATACGGGATTCTCCGCCGCATTCGGTGCGTTCATTATGGGGTCTATCTTAGCCGAGACCATCGAAGCGGAATCCATAGATCGATTAGTGAAACCGGTCAAAGATCTTTTCGGAGCTATCTTTTTCGTATCGGTGGGTATGATGGTAGATCCGGCAATGATTGTGGAGTATGCCATACCTATCATAGTAATTACTCTGGCAGTAATTTTGGGACAGGCAATTTTCGGAACATTTGGAGTAATTCTTTCCGGAAAGCCCTTGAAAACAGCTATGCAATGTGGCTTTAGTTTGACACAAATCGGTGAGTTTGCATTTATTATAGCCTCGTTGGGAGTATCTTTGCATGTGACGAGTGATTTCCTGTATCCGATAGTGGTGGCAGTTTCCGTTATTACCACTTTTCTAACTCCCTATATGATTCGTCTGGCGGAACCCGCTTCCACTTTTGTTGATGCTCACTTGCCGGAATCCTGGAGAAAGTTCTTGATGCGTTATTCTTCCGGATCGCAAACCGCACTCAATCACGAAAATCTGTGGAAAAAGTTATTGATAGCAATGGTGCGTATTACAGTTGTTTATTCGATAGTCAGCATATCTATCATTGCTCTTTCTTTCCGCTTTGTGGTACCGTTCTTTAAGGAGAACTTACCCCATTTCTGGGCGTCACTGTTGGGAGTCGGTCTTTGTTATTCTATGTATTGCTCCTTTTTTGCGTGCTATTATGGTGAAGAAAAATCATTCGGTCGAGTTTGTGACTTTGTGGCATGATAGCCGTACGAATCGTGCTCCCTTAGTTTCTACTATCGTTATCCGGATTATGATAGCGGCACTGTTCGTTATTTTTGTAATATCGGGATTGTTCAAAGCATCTATCGGCTTAATAATAGGGGTTGCTGTGCTTGTCGTGTTGCTTATGGTATGGTCACGCCGTTTGAAAAAACAGTCAATATTAATTGAGCGACGTTTCTTTCAGAATCTTCGTTCAAGAGATGTGCGTGCAGAATATCTGGGAGAAAAGAAACCGGAATATGCCGGACGTTTGTTGTCTCATGATTTACATCTTGCCGATATGGAAATTCCCGGAGAATCTTCTTGGGCTGGTAAAACATTGCTGGAACTGAATTTGGGAAAGAAGTTCGGTGTACATGTAGCTTCTATTCTTCGTGGAAAGAGAAGGATTAACATTCCCGGAGGCTCCGTCCGTTTGTTCCCAATGGATAAGATACAAGTGATAGGAACGGATGAGCAATTGAGTGTTTTTAATGAGGCTATGCAAAATGGCGCAAAGATCGACTGGGATGTATATGAAAAGAGTGAAATGGCTTTGAGGCAGTTTATCATAGATGCAGATTCTGTCTTTCTAGGTAAGACAATTCGTGAATCGGGTATTCGTGATAAGTATCACTGTATGATAGCGGGCATTGAAAATGAGGACGGTGCGTTGATGGTACCGGATGTAAATGTGCCGCTTGTAGAAGGAGATGTAGTGTGGGTGGTAGGTGAGAAAGAGGATGTATACCAATTAATCGATCAAAAAAGCGAAAAAGTACAGGTCGGATAAAAATAGAACACCTATTTTTGTTTCGTTAAAATATAAAATAATTGTATCATGAAAAGCGATCCTAAAGAATGTCTGTATTGTCAGAACAATGAAACGCTGCATAATCTGATGATTGAGATTGCGCAGTTGAGTGTATCACGTGTATTCCTGTTTAAGGAACAAACTTATCGAGGACGTTGCTTGTTGCCTACAAGGATCACGCAAACGATTTGAATGAATTGAGCGATGAAGATCGTAATGCTTTTATGGCAGATGTGACACGAGTTACCCGCGCCATGCAGAAAGCATTTCAACCGGAAAAGATAAATTATGGTGCTTATTCGGATAAATTATCTCATTTACATTTTCATTTGGCTCCGAAATATGTGGATGGTCCTGACTATGGTGGTATATTCCAGATGAATCCGGGAAAGGTTTATTTGACGGATGCTGAGTATCAGGAATTGATTGATGCAGTAAGGGCAAATCTGTAAGTAGTAATTTCAGGCACGGATTATCCTGTTGTTTTGTGTGACCGTTTTTTTATAAAACGAGCATTCTGTAATTCGTGCCTAAAATGACAATATGTAACAAAGGAAACCTTGCTTAGGCGTTAATTCGGTTAGTCTTCGCTATCGAAATCAAATTCAAAATCAAAGTCGTCCATAAATTCTGGTGTTGTAAACTCTTCCAGATTTCGTCGATCTTTTTTGGTAGGACGTCCGGTTCCTCGTGCTCGGTCAATGAAGCCGCTGATCTTACTCATTTCCAATAGTTCATATTGGTCAGGAGTTGTGACGTTCTCCATCATTTCGGGGACGAGTTTGGCTCCTATACGTTTTTCAATTGCTTGCAGCACTTTGAATGAATATGTGATAGGCGGCTTTTTAACCTGAATTACATCTCCCGGCTTTACCATACGTGCGGCCTTGACGAGTGCTCCATTTATGGTGACACGGCCTTTTTTACAAGCTTCTGCTGCTATCGTACGTGTTTTGAAGATACGTACAGCCCACATCCATTTGTCTATTCTTGCTTCAGCCATTTTAGTTATTATCTTTATTTTTTATTGAACTGGTTCATAGTGATATCAATTCCGGCAAGACAGAAACTTTTAATAATCTCACCTGCCGTTGCCAGCCTTTCCTCCATTGTCTTCCAGTCTTCATCTGTGAAATGTCCCAGTACATAATCAATCTGCCCGCCACGTGGGAAATCATTACCGATACCAAATCGCAGACGGGCATAATTTTGTGTTCCTAAGGTTGAGGCAATATGCTTCAATCCATTATGTCCAGCGTCACTCCCTTTTCCTTTTAAACGTAAAGTACCGAAAGGGAGTGCCAAGTCATCTACCACTATCAGCACATTTTCTAATGGGATGTTTTCTTTTTGCATCCAGTAGCGGACAGCAAAACCGCTTAGGTTCATGAAGGTGGAAGGTTTCAGCAGGATTAACTGGCGCCCTTTGACTGAAAAGCTGGTTGTGAATCCGTAACGTCCGTCAATAAAAGGAGGAGCATTATTGATTCTTGCCAATGCTTCTACCGTCATAAATCCGATATTGTGCCGGGTTTCATGATATTCAGGGCCAATGTTTCCCAGTCCGACAATTAAATATTTTATCATTACTTATCCGTAAAACAGTTCATTAATATAGAAAAAGAAACGCAGATTAATACAAACTAGTACAGACTTAACATCTGCTTTCATCTGCATTAATCTGCGTTTAAAGTAAATCTCTTTACAGGAATAGTCTCAAATTACTTGCCGGCTGCAGCTGCTGCACCTCTTGCTGCACGAGTCAACTTAACGGCACATACCACAGCTTCTTTAGCACTCATCAATTCAAGGCCTTCAAGCTCAATTCGCCAACTTTTACAGTCTTACCTAAACCGAGGTGAGAAACGTTCACTGTCAGTTTTTCAGGAATAACGTTATACAAAGCTTTCACTTTAATCTTACGCATCTGTAAAGCCAACTTACCACCGGCTTTCACACCTTCTGCAAGACCTTCCAACTGTACAGGAACTTCCATTACGATAGGTTTAGCTTCATCGATCTGATAGAAGTCTACGTGTAGGATAGTATCTTTTACAGGATGGAATTGAATATCTTTCAGGATAGCGTTTACTTTTTTGCCGTCGATAATCAAGTCTACTACATAGATATGCGGAGTATAAACCAAATTACGAAGACCTTCGTTAGGCACTGTAAAGTGAACTACTTCATTACCTCCGTAAAGTACGCAAGGTACACCACCGTTTTTACGAATTTCTTTCAAAGCTCTTGCTTGTTCTGAAGAGCGTTCTGCAATTGTTCTTGCAGTTCCTTTTACTTCAATTGATTTCATTTCTTTAAAAAATTGTGTTACTCTAAATTAAGTTAGTTTGCTTAATTCACCATTACACGATGTGGATTATCACACGATGTCGCAAAAAAGCGGTGCAAAGGTACGGTCTTTTTTTGATATATCAAAGAGCTTTCTTCTTAAAAATCAATGTCAATCTTGATTTCCCTCCCCAATTTTTCCTCTTTTGCTTCTTCTTCAATAGCAGCTTGCTCTTTTTCCATATCTGCTTCCTGGGTTAAACGGCTGATATAGTCGTTCATGTCATTGCGATCAATGAAATCGATAGCTTCTGTCAATCCTGCCATGAATTTCTGAAAATCTTCTCTATATAAGAAAATCTTGTGTTTTTCGAAACTCACCTGAGAATCATCGCCTTCTCCCATTATCACCTTTTTGCTCTCTGTAATAGCAAGGAACATTTCATCTTTACGGTTCTTTTTTACATCGAGGTAATAGATGCGTTTACCTGCTTTAATGGACTTGGAGAATACGATCTCCTTATCATTCATGTCTGCGCTCATTTTCTTTTTAAAATCTTCCATATATTTCGGTCCGTTTATAATCGGCTTCAAAATTGGATATTTTTTTTAAACTGTCAAAAGAAAAAGCGCAGAGAATCAAATACTGCATTAAAAAATGTGATTTATTTGTGGAAACTCATTAAAAATATCTACTTTTGCAGTTCGATAACAATAGTATAAATTGAATTTATGATCAACAGAGTTCTTATTCGTCTTAAGATTATACAGATAGTATATGCCTATTATCAGAATGGCAGCAAAAATCTAGACTCAGCGGAGAAAGAGTTATTCTTTAGTCTTTCAAAGGCGTATGACCTTTACAACTATTTGCTAATGCTGATGATAGCATTGACAGAGTATGCGCAAAAGCGTATTGATGCGGCAAAAGCTAAATTGGCACCCACGAAAGAAGAATTGTATCCCAACAAAAAGTTTGTGGAAAATAAGTTTATTGCCCAATTGGAAGTCAATAAGCAGCTGTCCGAGTTTATTGCCAATCAAAAAAGGACTTGGGCAAACGATCAGGACTTCGTGAAGGAACTATATGAGAAGATTGTAGAAACTGATATATATAAGGATTATATGGCCTCTGATGATAACTCATATGAAGCTGATCGCGAATTATGGAGAAAAATCTATAAGACATATATCTTTAATAATGATTCTCTCGACCAGGTATTGGAGGACCAGAGTCTGTATTGGAACGATGATAAGGAAATTGTAGATACATTCGTATTGAAGACCATTAAGCGTTTCGATGAAAAGAAGGGTGCCAATCAGGAATTACTTCCTGAATTTAAGGATGACGAAGACCAGGAATTCGCACGCCGTCTGTTCCGCCGTACTATTTTAAATTCCGACTATTATCGCCATCTTGTTAGCGAAAATACAAAGAACTGGGAACTGGATCGTATTGCATTTATGGATGTCATCATTATGCAAACTGCTTTAGCCGAAATTTTAAGTTTCCCGAACATTCCGGTCAGTGTTTCGTTAAATGAGTATGTGGAAATTGCGAAGTTGTATAGCACATCCAAAAGCGGTAGCTTTATTAACGGAACATTAGATGGAATAGTTAATCAATTGAAAAAAGAAGGTAAGTTGACTAAAAACTAATACCTTTGTCCATATAGTAGAAACTAAAACTGATTTTTTATGAATGTATTGACTGTATTATTGCAAGCTCCTGCTGGTGCTGCCGGAGGTGGAAGTATGATGTGGATCATGCTGATAGCAATGTTTGTTATCATGTATTTCTTTATGATCCGTCCTCAAAATAAGAAGCAGAAAGAAATAGCAAATTTCCGTAAATCTCTTCAGGTTAATCAATCGGTTATTACTGCTGGTGGTATCCACGGAACAATCAAGGAGATTACTGACGATTATATCGTACTTGAAATTGCTTCTAACGTAAAGATAAAGATAGATAAAAACTCTATTTTCGCTGACGCTTCGGCTGCTAGTAATCAATCTAAGTAAATGGTAAACAATGCCTATGCTTGATCGTAGGAAAATAAGGTACACATATTTAAAACTATCCAAGAAAATTAAGGACTTCCTG
>ENA-OQCK01000071-OQCK01000071.1-human-gut-metagenome-genome-assembly--contig:-NODE-71-length-55478-cov-13.565627_pt1 | contig 55478 bp, 66 predicted proteins | sample MGYA00242498_ERZ504578 | MGnify/ENA primary metagenome ERZ504578 (study PRJEB26092, sample SAMD00036229) | human gut metagenome | host: Homo sapiens | study: EMG produced TPA metagenomics assembly of...
TTATTATATCTATGCACTCCGGCGGATCATCATTTAATTTTTAATCTTTTTTCAGCATTTTGCTGAGTAGAAATCCTTATAACAAACGTCTTATAAGGACTATTTTTCTATCCGTTTGTTTAATCAAAAAAAGTTTAGATATGTATTTTACATTATTAGTTGTCGTTATCTTGACGGCAATCGCATTAGTTGCCGTAGCATTGGGGATTGCCCGTGCCATTCTCCCCGTTCATACAACTCACAAAAGGGAGAAGCCTACGAATGTGGTATTCCTACACGGGGACGGTCGTGGATGCAATTCAAAGTAGGTTACTATCTATTTGCTATCCTCTTCCTGATGTTCGATGTGGAAACAGTATTTTTATTCCCTTGGGCTGTAGTGGTACAAGACCTAGGAGTGTACGGTCTGTTTAGCATCCTTTTCTTTTTAGTTATATTAGTTTTAGGTCTGGCGTATGCCTGGAAGAAAGGAGCGTTGGAATGGAAGTAAAGAAACCAACCATAAAGTCTATTCCTTATGAAGACTTCAAAAACAATGAGTATTTGGAAAACATGGTCAAGCAGCTCAATGAAAGCGGTACAAAAGTATTGGTGGGCTGTTTGGACGACCTCATCAACTGGGGACGCAGCAATTCGTTGTGGCCGCTTACATTTGCAACCAGTTGTTGTGGAATTGAGTTTATGGCAGTGGGGGCTGCCCGGTATGATTTCGCCCGCTTCGGGTTTGAAGTAGCCCGTGCCAGTCCGCGCCAGGCAGATATGATCATGGTAGCAGGAACTATCACACACAAGATGGCTCCGGTACTAAAACGTTTGTATGACCAGATGGCGGATCCTAAATACGTTATTGCAGTAGGCGGATGCGCCATTAGCGGCGGTCCTTTTAAAAAATCATATCACGTATTGAACGGAGTAGATAAAATTCTTCCCGTTGACGTATATATTCCCGGATGTCCGCCACGGCCTGAAGCTTGTTATACGGCATGATACAATTGCAACGTAAAGTAAAACTGGAAAAATTCTTTGGCGGAGTGAACCGCAAAGAAAATGAACCACAAAATCCCGAACAAGCATGAGTGAAAAAATAGAAATACCTGCCGAAAAGCTACATGAAGAAATGCTGAAATTGCGGCAGGGTAAACATATGGATTTTCTACGCAGCCTTACCGGAATGGACTGGGGCGAAGAAGGACTAGGTGTAGTCTATCATCTGGAAGATACGAAGACAAGAGAAAACATAGTGGTCAGCACTCGCACAACCAACCGAGAAAAACCGGAGCTTCCTAGTGTAAGTGATATTTGGAAAGGTGCTGAATTCAATGAACGCGAAGTATACGACTATTATGGTATCCGCTTTATAGGACATCCTGATATGCGCCGTTTGTTCCTGCGTGATGACTGGGTAGGCTATCCATTGCGTAAGGACTACGATGAAAACCTCAACCCACTCCGTATGACCAATGAGGAGGCTGTAGATACAACACAATATATAGAGGTGCAACATGATGGCAGTGTAATAGAAAAACGAGAAACCATTTTTGATGAGGACGAATATATCATTAACATAGGTCCTCAACATCCGGCAACCCACGGTGTACTTCGTTTTCGCGTTTCACTGGAAGGCGAAATTATCAAGAAACTGGATGTACACTGCGGATACATACATCGAGGTATCGAAAAGATGTGCGAAAGTCTTACCTATCCCCAGACCTTGGCCCTGACCGACCGTTTGGATTATTTAGGTGCGCACCAGAACCGCCATGCTCTTTGTATGTGCATTGAACAGGCAATGGGCGTAGAAGTAAGCGAACGGGTACAATACATCCGTACCATTATGGACGAATTGCAACGTATAGACTCTCACTTGCTTTTCTTCTCCTGTCTCTGTATGGATATGGGTGCCTTGACCGCATTCTTCTATGGATTCCGTGATCGTGAAAAGATACTGGATATCTTCGAAGCAACTACCGGAGGACGTCTGATACAGAACTATAACACCATTGGAGGAGTACAAGCTGATATCGCTCCGGATTTTGTACAGAAAGTAAAAGAATTCATTGCTTATCTGCGTCCGATGCTAAAAGAATACCATGAAGTATTCACTGGAAATGTCATTGCCCAAGAACGTTTGAAAGGTGTGGGAGTTCTTTCACGGGAAGACGCTATCTCTTTCGGAGCAACAGGAGGTACAGGACGTGCCAGCGGTTGGGCATGCGATGTCCGCAAGCGTCATCCCTATGCGATGTATGGCAAGATAGATTTTAGAGAAATTGTCCACACCGAAGGCGACTGTTTTGCACGTTACATGGTCCGTATGGAAGAAATACTGGAAAGTATGAACATCATCGAGCAACTGATAGACAATATTCCTGAAGGGAACTATCAGGAAAAGATGAAACCGATTATACGCGTGCCCGAAGGAAATTATTATGCCGCCGTGGAAGGTTCTCGCGGAGAATTCGGGGTTTATCTGGAAAGTCATGGAGACAAATTTCCTCACCGCATGAAATTCCGCGCTACCGGTTTACCTTTAGTATCAGCAATGGAAACTATGTGCCGCAATGCAAAAATTGCCGACTTAATTGCTATTGGTGGAACGGTGGATTATGTAGTACCGGATATTGACCGATAATAATGTGCCAATCTTCAATATACTACTTGAAGAATGCATTATTTATCAGACTGAGAATTAACAAATTAAATAATTACAAGTTTGCCTATTGGCAAATTAGCAAATTGACACATTATTAAATTATGTTCGATTTTAATATAGTCACCCAATGGGTACACTCACTGCTCACGTCATTTATGCCTGAAGAACTGGCAGTGCTCATAGAATGTATAGTAATTGGCGTATGTATCATGTTGGCATACGCAGTTATTGCTATCATTATGATTTTCATGGAACGTAAAGTGTGCGCCGCTTTCCAATGCCGCTTGGGTCCAATGCGTGTAGGTCCCCAAGGTACCATACAGGTATTTGCCGATGTATTCAAGATGTTGATTAAGGAAATTATCACCATCCGACATGCTGACAAGTTCCTGTACAATTTGGCACCTTACATTGTTATCCTCGCCTCTATCATGGCTTTCAGTTGCCTACCCATCAACAAGGGCATGGAGGTCCTTGATTTCAATGTAGGTATTTTCTTCTTATTGGCAGCATCCAGTATCGGCGTAGTAGGTATTTTGCTGGCAGGTTGGAGTTCCAATAACAAATATTCATTAATCGGAGCCATGAGAAGTGGCGCTCAAATGATTAGTTATGAATTATCTGTAGGATTAAGCATCCTTACTATTGTAATCTTAACAGATACCATGCAACTAAGCGAAATTGTAGAACGCCAAGTTGACGGCTGGTTCCTTTTTAAAGGACATATACCTGCATTGATCGCTTTTATCATTTATCTGATAGCCGGAAATGCAGAAGTCAACCGCGGACCGTTTGACTTGCCTGAAGCGGAAAGTGAACTGACCGCCGGATATCATACCGAATATTCCGGTATGCACTTCGGCTTGTTCTATGTGGCAGAATTTGTAAACTTGTTTATCATCGCCGCAGTAGCCACAACCATCTTTCTAGGAGGATGGATGCCGCTACATATTCCTGGACTAGACGGATTCAATGCCATTATGGATTATATTCCCGGATTTATTTGGTTCTTTGGCAAGTCATTCTTTGTAGTATGGTTATTAATGTGGATCAAATGGACATTTCCCCGTCTGCGTATTGACCAAATTCTAACACTGGAATGGAAATACTTGGTCCCAATAGGTTTGTGCAACCTGCTGTTGATGGTAATTATTGTTGTATTTAAATTACATTTCTGATGAAAGAAGAAAAACATTCCTATATAAAAGGACTACTTCATGGCATCGGTACATTACTTACCGGTATGAAAGTGACAGGACGAGAGTTTTTCACTCCTAAAGTCACTGAACAATATCCCGAAAACCGTGCCACATTAAAAATATCGCCCCGTTTCCGAGGACGGCTTATCATGCCGGTTGATGAGAATGGTAATAACAAATGTATTGCTTGCGGACTTTGCCAAATGGCTTGCCCCAATGATACAATCACCATTACCAGCGAATCTGTGACCAACGAAGAAACAGGCAAGAAAAAGAAAATATTGGTAAAGTATGAGTACGATCTGGGAGCCTGTATGTTCTGTCAACTTTGTGTGAACGCTTGTCCACATGATGCCATTCGGTTCGATACAGAATTCGAGAATGCTGTGTTCGACCGCAGCAAACTAGTTCTCACCCTGAACAAAAAATAAAAAACAAACGATATTATGACACTACAACTAATTGTATTCATTGTACTGGCGTTGTTTATCGCTATCTGTTCGGTATTGGCAGTCACGACCTCACGTATCTTGCGTGCAGCAACTTATCTGCTGTTCGTTTTATTTGGTACAGCAGGTATTTACTTCCAGCTCAACTACTCATTCTTGGGAGCTGTACAATTACTGATTTACGCCGGTGGTATAACAGTGCTTTATGTATTTAGTATCTTATTGACCTCTTCACAAGGAGACAAAGCAGAGAGATTGAAAAATGGGAAGATGGTGGCCGGAGCTATTTCTACGATAGCAGGACTGGCTATCTGTCTGTTCGTCATGCTGAAAAACGAATTCTTGCCCTCTCATTTTGTGCATGGTGAACTGGATGTACGCACTATCGGTCATGCACTGATGGGCATGGAAAAATATCAATATATTCTTCCTTTCGAAGTAATCAGCGTGTTATTACTCGCTTGCATCGTAGGAGGAATCCTAATCGCTAGAAAAAGATAAAATTTATGGTACACATGGAATATTATCTGGTGGTTTCCACCTTTATGATGTTTGCGGGAATCTATGGTTTCTTCACCCGCCGCAATTTATTGGCCATGCTCATCAGTGTAGAACTGATACTGAATTCGGTAGACATCAACTTCGCCGTATTCAACCGATACCTCTTTCCCGAAGAACTGGAAGGCTTTTTTTTCGCCTTGTTCGCTATCGGCGTGAGTGCGGCTGAAACAGCAGTAGCTATTGCTATCATTATCAATATCTACCGCAATGTACGCAATATCCAAGTGAAGAACTTAAATGAAATGAAAAACTAATTATGGAACATACAATACTAATCCTTATCCTACCTTTCCTCAGTTTCCTGATACTGGGGCTGGCAGGTATGCGTATGAAGAACGGGCTGGCAGGGGCCATCGGCACCGTTTCACTGGCAGGGGTGGCGTTGCTTTCCTACCTCACTGCCTTCAATTATTTTGCAGGAGGCCGTACGGCAGAAGGCGTCTATCCTACTCTCACACCTTATAACTTCGAATGGTTACCTTTCACAACGAACTTGCATATTGACATGGGAATTATGCTTGACCCTATTTCCGTTATGATGCTAGTCGTTATTTCCACCGTCAGTCTGATGGTACATATCTATTCATTCGGATATATGAAAGGTGAAAAAGGCTTTCAACGTTACTATGCATTTCTTAGCCTGTTTACCATGTCCATGTTGGGACTCGTAGTAGCAACCAATATTTTCCAGATGTATGTCTTTTGGGAACTGGTAGGTGTTTCTTCTTATTTACTTATCGGCTTTTATTACACCAAGAAAGAAGCGATTGCCGCCAGTAAAAAAGCATTTATTGTTACCCGTTTTGCTGATTTAGGCTTTCTGATCGGTATCTTGATTTACGGCTATTATGCCGAAACATTCTCGTTCACACCCCAACTTCAGGTACTTGCAGTTGCCGGAAGTATGATACCACTGGCCTTGGGGCTAATGTTTATCGGTGGTGCCGGTAAAAGTGCAATGTTTCCATTGCACATCTGGTTACCAGATGCTATGGAAGGCCCTACTCCTGTCAGTGCATTAATCCATGCTGCTACCATGGTGGTAGCCGGTGTATATCTGGTAGCCCGTATGTTCCCGTTGTTTATAGGATATGCGCCCGAAGTACTGCACTGGATAGCTTATATCGGTGCGTTCACTGCATTCTACGCCGCTAGTGTGGCGTGTGCACAAAGCGATATCAAACGTGTGCTCGCCTTCTCCACTATATCTCAGATTGGATTTATGATTGTCGCATTAGGCGTTTGTACTTCCATGAATCCTCATGAAGGAGGACTAGGCTACATGGCATCCATGTTCCACCTGTTCACACATGCCATGTTCAAGGCATTGTTGTTCTTAGGAGCCGGATGTATCATTCATGCCGTACACAGTAATGAGATGAGCGCCATGGGGGGACTTCATAAATACATGCCCGTCACTCACTGGACATTCCTGATTGCTTGTTTGGCTATCTCAGGTATCTGGCCATTCTCAGGTTTTTTCTCTAAAGACGAAATTCTGACCGCCTGCTTCCAATTCAGTCCTGTTATAGGATGGATAATGACAGGCATTGCCGCCATGACTGCATTTTATATGTTCCGCCTTTATTATTGTATTTTCTGGAATGGAGAATGGAAAGGACACTCCCACGAATCCGGACTAGGTGCACATACTCCGCATGAGGCTCCACTTACCATGACATTCCCGCTGATGTTTTTAGCCGCTATCACCTGTGTTGCCGGATTCATACCTTTCGGCAATCTGATCAGTAGTAACGGAGAAGCCTATACCATTCATCTGGATATGCAGATAGCTGCTACAAGTATCATTATTGCTATAGCTCCATCGCTTTAGCTACATGGATGTATGCAGGTAAGAAACAACCCGTAGCCAACTATCTGGCACACACATTCCCACGTTTGCACACAGCCGCTTACCATCGTTTCTATATGGATGAGATATGGTTATTCGTAACCAAGAAAATCATCTTCCGGTGCATTAGTACTCCGATAGCTTGGTGGGACCGGCACGTTATCGATCAATTCTTTAACTTCACTGCGTGGAGTACTCATGCTACCGCCGATGAAATACGTGACATGCAAAGTGGAAACGTACAGCAATACAGTATTTGGTTCCTTGCAGGTGCATTGATATTGACGCTGATACTATTAATTTAATGAATAATAAAAATCCGCCGCATGGCCATTTTAATTTTAATTTAAAAAGATGAACATACTAAGTTTTTTCATTATAGTTCCCTTGTTGATGCTCGCGAGCCTTTGGGCTTCGCGCAGCATCAATCAAGTTCGCAGAGTGATGGTTGTCGGATCTTCCATTTTATTGGCATTATCCGTTTACCTCACCATTGATTATATCGAACTACGCCAAGCCGGTGCTACAGGAGAGATGCTGTTCACAGCCAGCACAGTTTGGTATGCACCGCTCCATATATGCTACTCAGTAGGAGTAGACGGTATATCAGTAGCAATGTTGCTACTTAGTTCCATTATTGTATTCACCGGTACTTTCGCATCGTGGAAGTTACAACCATTGACAAAAGAATATTTCATGTGGTTCACTCTATTGAGTGTAGGGGTATTCGGATTCTTCGTTTCAACAGACCTGTTCACCATGTTCATGTTTTATGAAGTAGCCCTGATTCCAATGTATCTGCTCATCGGTGTGTGGGGAAGCGGACGTAAAGAATACGCCGCCATGAAACTTACATTAATGTTAATGGGTGGTTCTGCATTTCTACTGATCGGAATTCTCAGTATTTTCTATGGTGCAGGTGGTGAAACAATGAATTTGCTGGAAATCGCCAAACTACATATTCCTCATGAAATGCAACGCATCTTCTTCCCGCTTATCTTCTTGGGGTTCGGAGTCTTAGGAGCTTTGTTCCCTTTCCATACATGGAGTCCCGATGGTCACGCTTCCGCACCGACTGCTGTTTCTATGCTTCACGCTGGGGTATTGATGAAACTAGGAGGTTACGGATGTTTCCGTGTTGCTATGTACCTGATGCCTGAAGGTGCGGCCATGTGGGGAGATGTATTCCTGATATTGACCACTATTTCTGTAGTTTACGGTGCATTCAGTGCTGTGGTACAAACCGACTTAAAATATATCAATGCCTATTCATCCGTATCCCACTGCGGATTGGTACTCTTTGCCCTGCTGATGATGACACGCACCAGTTGTACGGGTGCTATTCTCCAAATGTTGAGTCACGGATTAATGACCGCTTTGTTCTTCGCCCTTATTGGTATGATATACGGACGTACCCACACCCGTGATGTCCGATTAATGGGAGGTTTGATGAAGATTATGCCTTTCCTGGCTGTAGGTTATGTTATTGCCGGTCTTGCTAATCTGGGACTTCCAGGACTAAGTGGTTTTGTTGCTGAAATGACGGTCTTTGTAGGTTCTTTCCAAAATGATGATACATTCCATCGCGTATGTACCTAGTGGCAACAACAAGTATCGTCATTACCGCAGTTTATATCCTGCGTGTAGTAGGTAAAATCCTTTACGGCAAAGTTTTGAATCCCGAACATCTGAAACTCACAGACGCAACTTGGGATGAAAGAGTAGCCGTTATCTGCCTCATCGCCTGTGTAGCAGGTTTAGGATTGGCTCCATTCTGGATAAGCGATCTGATCAGTAACAGTGTAGAACCAATCATAAGTCAATTATTAAATTAAAATTTGAGAATTAAAATTAAAAAATAGCAATGATGGACATAACTGCAATACTCCATATGCATGCCGAACTGAGTCTGACAGCCGTTTTTATTCTGATGTTTCTGTTAGATTTATTTTTACCGGCTCCACAACGTCACTGGTTACGCCCCATGGCATGTATCCTGCTGACCATTCAACTCTTAGCAAACCTATGGCCGGAAGAGGTGACTTTATTCGGCGGCATGTACCATTCAACCCCTATGGCGTCTGTTCTGAAAAGCATCCTGACCATAGGTACCATACTGGTTTTTCTACAAGCAGACCCTTGGCTAAAACGTGAAGACACCCGCCATAAACAAGGCGAATTCTACATCCTTACCCTCAGTACCTTGCTGGGTATGTATTTCATGGTAAGTGCAGGGCACTTCCTGCTATTCTTCCTTGGATTGGAATTGGCAACCATTCCTATGGCTTGCCTCGTAGCTTTCGATAAATATAAAGGACATAGTGCCGAAGCCGGAGCCAAATTCATTCTTTCAGCTTTATTCTCCAGCGGTATTTTCCTCTATGGTATTTCCATGATTTATGGGACAACAGGTACTTTATATTTTGAAGATATCCCTGCCGAACTGACAGGAACTCCATTACAAGTTCTTGCGCTAGTATTCTTCTTCTCCGGACTAGCCTTTAAATTAAGCTTGGTACCTTTTCATCTGTGGACGGCAGATACGTATCAAGGTGCACCGACTACAGTGAGCGCTTACCTGTCCGTTATTTCAAAAGGCGCAGCTGCTTTTGCTTTAATGATTATTTTAATGAAAGTATTTGGGCCAATGACTGAACAATGGAGTGAAATACTATGTATTATCATTGTAGCCACCATCACTATAGCCAATCTGTTCGCCATCCGCCAAAACAATCTGAAACGCTTTATGGCCTTCAGTAGTATTTCACAAGCCGGCTACATAATGTTGGCTGTACTGGCTGGAACTCCGCAGGGCATGGCATCCCTAGTATATTATATAGTAGTATACATTGCTGCCAATCTCGCCGTATTCGGTGTCATCAATACCATTGAACAACATACCCACGGTAAAATAGAGCGCGAAGATTATAACGGACTTTATAAGACCAACCCCAAACTAACTATGGTCATGACACTTGCTCTTTTCTCATTGGCAGGTATCCCGCCATTTGCCGGATTCTTCAGTAAGTTCTTTGTATTCATGGCAGCATTCCATAGTGGATATTATCTTATTGTATTTATCGCATTGGTCAATACAATCATTTCATTGTATTATTATTTGTTAATTGTAAAAGCCATGTTCATCACACCTAATGAAGATCCTATCGGCAATTTTCGTACAGCAACTCCGATACGCATCAGTCTGTTGGTATGTGTAGCCGGCATATTCGCTTTAGGAATTATAAGTGGGGTATATCAACTATTAAGTGATACATCAATACTATAAAATTTTAGTTACAAGAAGAATCACAACTGAAATGATTATTGTATTTCTATGATCAATATTCTTACTTTAGAGGCAGAATCAATCTGTTTCCAAAGTAAAAGAATATCTTAAAGTTTCTATTCAACAAATTTATCATTATCTTCGTAGCAAATTATAAAAAATAAGCACTATGAAGAAAGTCCTCTATATTACAATACTCGCCTGCTCTACTTTATGGGTATCTTGCACAGAGAAAAATAAACAATCCGTCAGAACAGATTCCTTTATAGAAAAGAATGTAGCATTTGCACGTGCACAAATCGGGAATGAAATACGAATCATAGAAAAATCAGAAAAATTTACAAGCCCCGTTACACTGAAAACTGACAGTACCATTTATTATTGTGACTACGCCGACTGGCGAAGTGGTTTTTTCCCTGGGTCAGTGTGGTATCTATATGAACTGAGTGGCGACACTACTCTCTTATCATTAGCTGATAAATACACTTCGGCCATAGAAGAAGCCAAAAAACTGACTTGGCACCATGATGTAGGTTTCATGATAAATTGTAGTTTCGGCAATGGATGGCGAACAACTAAAGTACCCAGATACAAAGAAGTCATGATAGAAGCTGCCCGTTCATTGGCTACTCGTTTCCGTGAAAAGCCGGGAATTATCCAATCATGGGATGTGACCCGAGGCTGGCAATCGGAACGCGGTTGGGAATGTCCGGTCATAATAGACAATATGATGAATTTGGAGTTACTATTTGAAGCAACTAAATTATCTGGTGATTCCACTTTTTATCACATAGCAGTGAACCATGCAGACCGCACTTTGAAAGAGCATTTCCGTACAAACGGAAGTTGTTATCATGTAATAGATTATAGTTTGGCAGACGGCATGGTACGGCATAGACAAACAGCCCAAGGATATGCAGACGAATCGACTTGGAGTCGTGGACAAGCATGGGCTATTTATGGTTACACTGTGTGTTACCGGGAAACTCATGATAAAAAGTATCTAAATCAGGCATTGAAGACTTTCCAATTCATGAAAACACATCCCCGGCTTCCCAAAGACTTGATTCCTTATTGGGATATGGATGCTCCCAATATTCCCAATGAACCACGAGACGCTTCAAGTGCTTCTTGTATAGCTTCTGCACTTTATGAAATTAGTACAATGGATGTGCCTGATGCAAACAGTTATAAGATCTATGCAGACAGTATTATGGCTTCTCTAGCCTCACCAAACTATCTGGCATCTCTTGGAAAAAATGGTAACTTTTTATTAATGCATTCAGTGGGCAGTATTCCTCATGGCACAGAAATAGATGTACCTTTAAATTATGCAGACTATTATTTCCTGGAAGCACTGAAACGAAAGCGGGACATTGAAGAAGGCACACGCTAATTATACAGACAAACAGATAACCATCCGAGTACCTTCAGTATAACTCGAGTCAACAAATATGTTACCAGACAAACGTTTAATAATTAAACGGCTTAAATATAACCCAATCCGTTACCTTGTGCAAACTCATCCAGTTTGATAAAACACAGAAATATTTCCTCCCGTTTTTCGGGAGGAATGCCACAGCCGGTATCGGTTACTTCAATTCGTAACTTACTTTGTGCCTTATCCAACCTCATCTTAAGAGTTATAGATCCAGAATCTGTAAATTTATTAGCATTATCCAACAGGTTCTCTATCACTAACGACAAATACAATTCATTGGTGGAAACAAAAATTTCCCCTTCTGGTAATTCCAAATGATAAATTATTCCCACCCTGCTCCATCGTTCTACTTTATCCATTTCTTGTCTGCAGATATGAGTTATCTGGTTTGTTCACAAAGAAGAGGCGCATCAGATGAATCTAAATTAGCCACTACCAGCAAGTGATCTATCAACGAAGTGAGAATTTCCGCATTAGCAGTAATAATACCTGAAAAGCCAACAATAGCGTTTAATGGAGTCCGTATTTCATGACACATAGAATTAATGAATGCTGTTTTCATTTTCTCACTTTCCCCAGCTTTTTGATTCAGTTCACCTAAAACTTTTTCCATCTGTCTTTCTTCAAATCATAGTACAAGTAAAAAACAAATACTCATCACCAATACAAGTACCATAAAAAGTGTAATTACTAAAATACGCCTGTTCTTAGTTTCCAAACGGTAATTCTCATGGTTCAATTGATCTACTTCATACTTTACCTGTAGTTCACTAAGTTGTTTTTTCAGATTGGAAGATTTAATGGAATCCTGCACTTGTATATAGAGTTTATGATACTTAAAAGCATTTTTATTATCTTCCATAGCCTCATAAATTTGTGAATTGATATCCAATAATCCCGGGACATTAGACTGACTTGTCATCCAAGCATATTTTATCAAGCTGTCATTAGTTATCAATGCATTATGGAAACTATGCTTATATAAGTAATAATTATTCATGCCAAAAAACAATTATACTTATCAATAGGCTCCGTAACCCAAGCACTCATCTTGATCATCAGATTATAATACTTCTCTAATTTATCATCGGATAATTTATCCGCACGCATCAACAAAGAAGTATAACATTGGAGATATCGTATATTAATATTATAGAAAGGACGTTGACGAGCATAGTACAACTCATAATATTTTCTATATTGCTGAAGCTATTTTTAAACATATTCAATATATAGATCTCCTTTATCTATAAAGTTCAAGGTCGAAAGAAAATTCCATACAGTACAAATACGAAACTTGAATCCTTCCTCATATGGTAACTGACAAGCCAGCTTATAAGCAGTTTCCAAATAGGGATCAGCCTCTTCATATTTACCTTCACTACACAAAGCATAGCCTGTAATAAAAGTCGGTTCCATCTGTATGTAAATATCATTCCCACCTATATTTTCTTTACCCATAAAAGCCAATTCCTCTGTTATAGCAGTTTCAACCTCATTATTCCTGACTCTGCCTGCAAACAATCTCATTCGTAAAAAGAATAAATATGGATGAGATTCTTCCAGTGTCCCAACATCCTTTAAAAGAGACATATAATACCAAACAGAATCGGCATGATAAACTTTAATATACGAGAAAACCAAATCAGAAAGAGTCTCAAACATATGAGTCTTATCATTTACTGCTTTTGCGGTGAAATACATTTTATTAAGATAATCCACTTCTTCAGGTTTCTCAAAATAAAAATCAGCCAAACCTCTGTAAATCTCAATTTGTAGAGAAAACTCTACAGGACTTCCTATAACAACAAAAATCCCCAAACAGATATCAGTATATAACAAGTGATATATTTCATAATATCAGATTATTAAGGTACGAATATACAAATAATATAGCAATGTAGTAGCAATTATTCTTTCATTATTAGAATTTACACAATAATGGGCAATTAATCCACTTATTTTTTAATTATATGCTTTAATATTGCATCGTGGATATTTTCTGGCAACTATGAAATTATTAATTATTAAACATCAAATATATGGTAAAAAAGTTAGTTAGTGTATTTTGTATATGTGCATATTTTGGACTTGCTCATGCACAAATACCACAAGAGATTTGGAAAGAAAGTGAGCAAATAGAAAAACAAATCAAAAAGACCTCTTTTCCCGATCGTGTGTACAACATTAAAGATTTCGGTGCCAAAGAAGGAAATAATGGTGAAATATTCTGCCATGAAGCAATCAATCTGGCTATCCTCACATGCAGTCAAGCAGGTGGAGGAACTGTATTAGTTCCACCCGGAGAATTTCTAACAGGTCCTATCACACTGAAAAGCAATGTAAATCTGCATTTGGAAGAAGGCGCCTATCTAAAATTTTCTTCAGAGAAATATCTATATACTCCAACCGTACTCACCGCTGGGAAGGAGTAGACTGTTATAATTTGCATCCATTAATTTATGCTTATGGAGAAAGTAACATAGCTATCACCGGTAAAGGTATTATAGACGGACAGGCCAGTAATGATAACTGGTGGAGTATGTGTGGTGCTCCACACTATGGCTGGAAGGAAGGTATGACAGCTCAAAAAAATGGCGGCAGAAACAAATTACTGATGTACGCCGAAACATTTGCCCCGATAGATAAACGCCAAATGACTTTTGAAGACGGTTTACGTCCCCAGCTTATCAATCTATATCGTTGTAACACTATTTTAATAGAAAATGTAACATTGAAAAATTCTCCATTTTGGGTTATCCATCCTTTATTTTGTGAAAGTCTGACAGTACGTGGGGTTAAAGTATCCAGTCACGGTCCCAATAGCGATGGCTGCGATCCGGAATCAAGTAAGAACGTATTAATTGAAAACTGTATATTCGATACTGGAGACGACTGCATCGCTATTAAAAGCGGACGGAATGCGGACGGACGGAAATGGAACGTACCAAGTGAAAATATCATTGTACGCAATTGCGAAATGAAAGACGGACACGGTGGTGTAGTTGTAGGTAGTGAGATCTCGGGAGGATATAAGAACCTGTTTGTTGAAAACTGCAAAATGGACAGTCCGAACCTAGAACGTGTCATCCGCATCAAAACCAACAACTGCCGCGGTGGGGTCATTGAAAATATTTATGTGCGTAATATAGAAGTAGGCGAATGTCGCGAAGCCGTTTTGAAAATCAACCTGCAATATGAAAACCGTGAAAAATGTGACAGAAGTTTCCCACCTGTAGTACGCCATGTATATCTGGATAATGTTACTAGTGAAAAAAGTAAGTACGGAGTCTTAATTACCGGATATGACGACCGTGTCAATATTGAAGATATCCATGTAACAAACAGCCGTTTCAATAATGTAGAGAAAAAAGGGAATTTAATTACCGGAGCTAAAGATGTAGTACTGAATGAAGTATATATCAATGGAAATAAGGTGAGAAAATAAGATCCCCCTTATTATATCGGGTGAACAATGAGTTCACCGATATAATGATAAAACATAACTTTACTATCATTTATCTTCATCGTCCAATCTGATTTTTTGCATATTCTGTAGAAGTCATTCCCCAATAAGACTTAAAACTTTTACTAAAATAATGAGGATCACTAAAACCTACCATATAAGCTATTTCCGCCATTGTATATTGGTTTTCCTTAATCAGTTCAGCAGCTTTCCTCATGCGTATTTCTTTTATATACATTATAGGAGCCATACCAGTTAAAGATTTCAACTTATGAAAAAATTGGTCCGACTCAGACTGAAATAACTGACCAATTGATCTACATTCAATTCCGGATTACCAAGTTGCTCTTCCATAATTTTAGCTAACTTATTAAGAAAAGCAGCGTCTCTTGCCGACAATTGAACCGATCTGTCTTTTTCTTTATTTTCGTTCCCCTCTTCATATCCTACTTTACAATAATATGCTTGTAACATTTTACGCCGAGCTAGGATATTTTCTACTTTAGCTTGCAGATAATTAACACTGAACGGCTTCGTTATGTAATCATCAGCTCCTGTATGAATACCAGTCAGAATGCTATCCATATCTGTCTTGGCAGTCAATACTATGGCAGGAATATGCGAAGTTCGTTCATCGTTCCTTAGTTCCTGCAACATCTGTAGACCACTTTTTACAGGCATCATGATATCAGTAATTATCATATCAGGCAGATCAGAAAAAGCCTTTTTTAATCCAACCTCGCCATTATTAGCCTCAACAAACCGATATGCTTCCTGAAATATTTGTTTGATAAATACTCTTAATTCATAATTGTCTTCAACAATAAGCATGAGCGGCTTCTCCGCTTCATTCAATTCTTGTAGTTCGTTTTGAGAATTGAAATCTAAATTTGTATCTTCATTCCAATCTGATAATATATATTCCGTGTCAGACGGATAATGTTTTTTACCTTTTAATAGCCTTACAGTAAATAGACTCCCTTTTCCGAACTCACTTTCCACATTTATACTACCATGATGCATTTCCACAAGTTCTTTAGCCACTGAAAGTCCGATACCAGAACTTAAAGGAGCGTAAATGCTATCCGGAACCACATTCTCGTAACGATTGAAAATCACTTTCTGCTTTTCTCTCTTTATCCCTACTCCTTCATCTTGGATTTGAAGAAGGACTGCATTCCCATCATCTTTCATACTAACCCAAATGTTCTTGCCATCAGAAGTGTATTTGAAGGCATTAGACAGCAAATTAAAAATAACTTTCTCTAATTTATCTTTGTCCACCCAAAGATTTACTTTAGACAATTGAGTGTTAAAATTCAAACTAATATGCCGCTCTTGAGATAAAGTTGTAAAATAGTTGATTATTTCTTTCGTGAAACTGATAATATCCACATACTGAACTCTCAGTTTCATCTTGCTATTCTGGATTTTACTAAAATCAAGATCTGCCCTACCAACCTCTGCATACGGTCACTATTCTTTTTAATAATCTTCAAAGTATCTCTCACCTTCCCAGAAAGACTTTCGTCTCTGAGTATATATTCCAAAGGTCCGGTAATCAATGTTAATGGAGTTCTTAATTCGTGAGACACGTCAGTAAAGAAGCTGAGTTTTAATTGAGTAATCAATTCTTCATTTTTAGCCTTATTTTTATCCGATAAAAAACGGTATATACATAAATGGCAACTGCAATAAATAATACAATCAAAAAGAAATAGAGCATAGTAGCACAAGGTGTCTCAGAGAAAGTAGGAAGCACTTCAAAAGAAAGTGTTCGTTCATTTTCAACCCATACACCTTCATTATTGGTAGACTTTACACGAAATACATATTTTCCCGGAGGAAGATTAGTATAGTTAGCCTCATGCCCGTTATCCGTCAAACGAAAGTTTTTATCAAAACCGTCTAACTTGTAAGCATATTGAATATACTCCGTATTGGTCATGTCTAGAGCAGAGAATACCAACCTGAGGGTGTGATTATTAGGAGGTAACTGCATATCCTTGCTATTATCAGGATTAACAGACAAAATAGAAGGAGTTTTTCTGGGAGTCAGTTCCTGATTGTTTACCCAAATAGAAGAGAAAAATATTTGTGGTATAAAATCTGTTTTATGAATATTCTCAGGGGTAAAATAGAACAAACCTCGGTTAGTACCAAAAAAATCTGCTTGCCATCTGTTGCCCCTACACCTTCACTAAAATGCATATTAAACGCGATATGCTCACTAGAATACTGAATCTGTTCGGCCGAAGCTACAAATTTCACTAATCCACCACCCGTCACCAACCATAAATTTCCTTGTTTATCCTCGTGCATGGAATAAATAATATCTGAAATAAGTCCATTCTTCTGTGTGAAGGATTTACATTGATAAGAATGGAGCCCCATGGGAGAAAGCTCATTTAACCCTCCGCCATAAGTAATGGCAAAAATGTTCCCATTATCCATACATTGAATCATTTGTACGTCATTATTACTAAGACTATTCACATTTCCCTGTTCACGGCATATAGAATGAAAATCTATTTCTTCAGGACAATGAAAAGAAACCTTAAATTGTAAAATTCCCGCTGTTGTAGACACCCAGATACGCCCTTGATTATCTTCAGTAATATGTCTGACTTTATAAAAATGACTAATCGGATATCTCTTTAACAAATTGCGATGATTGATAAATCTTAAAGTACCATCAGGCATAGTTTCAATCAAATTCAATCCACCTCCGTAAGTAGCTACCCAAAGTCTCTGCCTACTATCCTGAAAAGTAAAATAGATATTATCATTACTCAATGAATAGGGGTCGTCAGCTTTATGTTTAAAATGCTGTAGCTTAAAATTGCCTTGTGAAGTTTCTATTGCTTTTATCAATCCCTGGCCTTTAGTCGAAATCCAATAAACACCAGCCGAATCTTGCATGATGGCATATACTTTGCCCCATTTCATCCTTTTCAATAATCGAAGCCGGGCATCATATATGGAAACATTCATATCTCTGCTTCCCGTCCAAATACGTTGTTTTTTGTCTATATACAGTGCCCTGATCTCATTATCAGGTAACTCTACATCCTGAGGAGCAGGTGTATAGATATGAAATTTATCAGGGATAAAAGTGATGCGCTTAAGTCGGTTGAGCTGGGTACTCATCCATAAATTTCCTTGTTTATCAACAAAAGCAGCAAAACAGCGGTCATTTGATTTCCACTTGACAGGCTGCTCCGTAGTATTAAAAGGTATTAACCGCCTATTTTGAGAATCAAAATAAGAAAATCCTCCGCCCTTAGGGTGTACCCATAAAATATCATTCCGATCCTCAAAAGCAAAAAAATCACTTTCAGTATTTAGTGGTCTTCCCTGTTCATCCTTTCCTTCAATAAAGCTTAAACGCTGTGTTTTCAGATCAAACAAAGTGACTCCCGGAACAGGATGTACAAGCCACAATAAATCTCCACAAGTAATTTTAGCAGACTCTATGTTTTTGTCTTTCAACAGAGAAAGAGAATCAAGCATCACATGTCTTATCTCACCGAGAGAGTCATGAATAAAAAAGCCATCCGAATCAGTAACATATATCAGTCCAGCCACAGAAGGCAAAATAGAAATCACAGAAGCCGATGTTGGCAATTGAGTATGGATAGAAAGTTCTCCTGTCAACAAGTATTTATAGACTTTGCCTTGATGTGCACCTAAATATATATATTCTTCCAACTCTGTTGCAAAATAAAAAGGTATTTTCTCACTTTTTCGACAATCAGACAAAGAAATAATAGAAAGTTCTGAATCATATAATCGATATACCCCCTCATCCGTAAGAAGCCATTCCTGTAATTTCGAATCCATAAATACAGACCGGATTTTACCAGTAGCCAAAGTATTTTCTCTTGATGAATAGAATTGAAATGTCATAGATAAATCTTCAGGAGCCGTAACGACCCGTACTGCACTCCCATCTTCACATAATAACCATACTATTCCATTCGGAAGGACAGATATTGACCGAAAGTTATTGACTGTTTTTTGAATGACAGGTTCAAAGACTTCCTTGTCAGGATTAAAACGATAACAAGTGGAATCATAACACAATACCCATATACATCCGAATTTATCCTCGACTATATCCAATAAACGATCATTGGTCAATCCTCCCAGATCTTCCATATTCGATTTATAATTCTTAAAATTATAACCATCAAAACGATAAAGCCCATTCCAAGTAGCAAACCATAACAAACCTTTATGATCTTGGATAATATCATTGACCAGCCCATCCTCCACTCCATTCTGACTGGAAAAGTACGTAACTGAATATTTTTGAGATATAGCTCCTTTTGCCAGTACATCGGCTGTAAAAAAGCATAGTATTACTACACAGAAAAAGGTAAGAATATCAACCCAGTATGTTTTCATATCAAAGTAATGTGTTTCCTTTGCGAAATTAGCAGAAAATGGGTATTCATCAAAGTACTTTCTATTTTTAATCCACCGCAATATATGTTGTTTAGCTACCTTTGATAGATATTCCAACTAAATTATCAGTTTTTCCACTTATAAAAAGATAACATCCGTCTATATTTGACATCAAAACAAAAACAACTCTAATACTAAATTAATAATGAAAGACATGAGAAAAAAAGAGTATTTAAAATCCCGCTCTGTTATAGTACAGGTATTCATTCTCCAAAAAGATTTTGGTTTGCTTGCGGACTTTCCTTAGGACTAGTTTCCTTACCATTATCCACTTTTGCAAACAATTGGTCAAACCAACTAGGTTCATCAATTCAAAAATCAATTCAACAAAACCGAATCATTACAGGTAGTGTCATAGACGAAAGCGGAGAAGCATTAATCGGCGTTTCCGTATTGGTAAAAGGAACTACTTTAGGAACGGTAACCGATTTAGATGGTAATTTCACACTGGAAGTTCCAACAGGTGCAATCTTAGTTGTTTCATATGTAGGGTATAAAACACAGGAAATAAAAGTAGGAGAGCAGCAAAAACTAGCTATCACGGTCGAAGCAGACAACAAATTGTTAGATGAAGTGGTAGTAGTGGGCTATGGTGTAGTAAAGAAATCAGACCTTACAGGTTCTGTAGGTAGTGTAAAATCCGAAACAATTTCTGCCAAAGGTGCAACATCAGTTGTCGAAAGTCTACAAGGCAAGTTGCCGGAGTGAATATCTCACAGTCTTCTAGCCGTGCCGGTGACGGATTCAATATTCAGATTCGAGGTAAAAGTTCATTAAATGGCGGCAATCCATTATATGTAATCGATGGAGTAGTTTGTGAAAATATGGATTTTCTAAATCCGATGGATATTGAAAAAGTAGACATTTTGAAAGATGCTTCATCTACCGCTATCTATGGTTCACGGGCCACAAATGGTGTAGTGATGATTACCACCAAAAAAGGAGACAAAGATATAGCCAAGACTACAGTCAGTTATGATGGATATTATGGTATAAAAACCAAAGCCAATATGCCGGACTTTATGGAAGGAGATGATTTCATGAAATTCCGTTTCTCCCGTTATCTAGTTTCATCTATGGATGCCTCTTCAGGAATGACTAACTGGGAAATGACTGATGCCAATTTCCTGAACTTCTGGGGAAATGGCAGTCAAATAGTGAAAGATATGTATCTCAATAAAAATTACACCGATTGGGTAGATATCGTAACCCGTAACGGCTCACAACAGAATCATTTCATCAATATTCCGGAAATACAAAAAATATAACCTACCGCGTAGGACTAGGGTATCAAAATGAGGAAGGAATCATGTATGACGGTTATGAACGCTGGAATATAAAAGGAGCCGTAGATCATAAGATTTCAGATAAAATCTCAGCCGGATTCTCCACAAATATGGCAACAGCATCCAAAGAGAGTGGTAGCAACTACTCTATTTTGGAAGGGTTCCGTATGACCCTAATATGCCATGCTATTATTGGGAAGGGGAAAAGGCAGGACAGTTAATTTCACAACCAGGTAAAGATACCGCCATCTATCCCAATGGTGGTGGTCCGACTTCCTCCATCAATCCAGTGGTGGACCGTTTGAACTCAAAAGACGATACACGTTCTTATGATGTGATGGCAAATATTTATTTGCAATACAGCCCCGTTAAAGAAATAATTCTTAAAACTACTTTCTCCCCCATGTATACCAAAACCCATCGTGGTACATTCTATAACGGAGAAACCCAACTTCGTTCTGGAAAAACAAACATGGCCGAAAACTATAATGATGAAATATTCTCGTATACTTGGGATACGCAAGCCAATTACATCAAGAATTTTGGAGATCATAGTCTGAATGCCTTGGCCTTATTCAGTGTCTATGAACAAAAGTTACAAGGCGACTATATCAATGTAGTGGATATGCCATTTGATGTAGACTGGCATAATCTTGGTTCAGGCACTGTACAAAGTCAGTCTAGCTATTATAAAAAAATCTCCATGTTATCTTATGTAGCCCGTATCAACTATGCCTACAAAGGCAAATACATGCTGACTGTATCTTCACGTTGGGACGGCAGTTCCAAATTCCAAAAAGACAATCGTTGGGGGATGTTCCCCTCAGCTGCCATGGCATGGCGCATTTCCGATGAAGATTTTATGGGATTTGCCAGCAAATGGTTAAGCAATTTAAAACTCCGTGCCAGCTTTGGCGTTACCGGTAATAATGCCGGTGTAGGGCCTTATGACACACAAGCTTTTGCAAATATTAAATATTACTATAATTACGGATCGTCTGTTGCCAACGGTTATGGTTATACCATGACAAACGCCGACCTGACTTGGGAGAAGACAACCGAAATCAACCTCGGTCTTGACTTCGGTTTCTTGAATAATCGTATCAATGGATCTATCGATATCTACAACAAAGATTCCAAAGATCTCTTGATGGAGATGGAAACTCCATTTGAACTAGGTTCCTATACAGGCTCCATTGTAAGTAATGTGGGTAAGGTGAACAATAAAGGTATAGAAATCCAACTGAATACCATCAACGTAAAGAATAAAGATTGGAACTGGGAAACAACCTTCTCTTTTGCGCGTAACATTAACTCTATCAAAGAATTGAATGGTACCAAAGAAGACTTAGTGGGTAACAAATGGTTTATCAATCACCCTATAGACGTAGTCTACGGCTATAAATACACCGGAATCTGTACTCGAGAAGAAGCGCAAGCTTATGCCCAAGACCCGAAAATGAAAACCAAATTCTATGAAGGCGAGATGAAAATCTATGATAAGGATGGCAATGGTACTATTGATGCCAATGACAAAATGATCCTCGGACATTGTGCTCCGACCTGGACCGGCAGTTTCACTTCTAACCTGTCATACAAGAATATTGATTTCTCTTTCAGTATTTACACCAGTCAGGGAGGAATGGTATACTCTCCCTTCATGGCCGAATTCGTAGACTATGGACAGCGTGGCATGAATCGTCTGAACATGGATTACTATATACCGCAAGGTGCTCCGATACTAGGTGCTGATAGCTCTATAGCCTATCAGGAAGCCACTCATTACGGTAGTTATCCCTTCCCGACCAATGGTGGAAATGGTAAAGGAGGCGGTGCATACTGGCAAAGTGGTGCCAATGAGGACCGGGCACAAAATTTCGTTGATAACTCATATGTCCGAGTCAAAAACATTACTCTTGCTATACTTTTCCACAGAAATGGATTTCAAAACTTCATATTTCCAATTTAAGAATCTACGCCAATGTATTAAACCCCTTCACTTTCACAAGTTATGAAGGATTCGACCCGAATGGGCTGATGCACAAGTAGGTGACGGTACCGGTGGTGTCAGTTCAAGAACTTATCAAGTTGGTGTAAATTTAAAATTCTAAAATTAAATGATTATGAAAAAAATATATTTCATTATGGCATTAGGATTGGCAACTCTCTCAGGATGTTCGGATTTTCTTGACCAAAACAACAAATCTAATGTTCCATCAGCTGAATTTTATCAGACTTCGGCAGGATTCGCCAGTTTAACTAACAGCGCTTACTCCACACTGCGGGAGCTTTATAATGCCCAACCGCAATTATTCGTAGCGGGAACAGACCTGTATGCAGACGGAAAGTCACAGGGAGTAGTCATGAGCCAATATACCTTCACTGCAGATGAAGGCATTATAAAAAATTTCTATGTAAGTTGTTTTAAAGGTATTCAGCTAGCCAATAGCGTTATATCTTATGGAGACATAACGGAAGATTCCAGTGTACGACTGCAATATGTGGACGAAGCACGTTTTATCCGTGCATGGTATTATTTCCAACTAGTGCAACAGTTCGGGCCTGTAGCTTTGAACAAACAAATGTTTGACCATGCCGAAATGAGTCATGAACGTGCCAGTCTTGCAGATGTTTATAAGTTCATCATTGAAGAGTTTGAGTATCTAGCCTCTTCCGAATCCCATTTAATGGAACGTGCCAACTCCGGTGTAGGACGTGCCAATAAACGCGCAGCAACCTTTTACTTAGCCAAAACCTATCTGACTCGTGGATGGCTAGATGGCACTGATTACGAAGCCCAAGAAGAAAATATAGCTCAAAATTCAGACTTCGCAAATGCAGCTAAGTATGCCTTGGAAGCAATTAATGGCGAAATTCCTTTCCTCTCCATAGAAGAAGCTTTTGACGTAGAAAATGAAGAAAACAATGAAATATTCTGGAGCATACAGTTTAATTCGGCTGCTGTAGAAGATCCCGTAAAAGACGGTTCCTACCAACAAGCCCAATTCGGAGCTTATTTAGGTGGTTCCGAAAAACCAAGAAATAAGGCAATTGACGGTTGCTTTGCTCCTTCACTACGTCTACAGCAAATGTATAGTCGGGGTGATGCACGGTTGGAACAAACTTTTATGTTAGAATTCCATACCAGTTATTTCGACTATTACTCAGCACCGACTAGTTCTTCTATCATTTATTATTATGCTCCAGCATGGGCTACAGATGAAGATATCGCTGCCTGGAAAGCAGACGATCCTTATGGAATTAAAAAGAATACACTGGTAAGCAAAACAATAGCAGACGGTGGTATTGCTCCATCCAACGGTGCCCCAGCCACATACAAAGACCGTCGTTCACAAGACTACGGCAATGCTTGTATCAAGAAATTTGATGATTATTCAGAAACTTCTATTGCTAACCGTAATTCTACTTGCAGCATGCATGATGTGGTAGTAGCGCGCTTAGGAGAAACCTATCTGATTGCCGCCGAAGCCTATTTAAAAATGGGTAAAACAGAAGAGGCTGCACAAATGATCAATAAACTTCGTCAACGTCCAGGAACTATTCGTAAAGGATACACAACAGAAATGACTGTCACCAGCAACGATATTAATATTGATTTTATTCTTGATGAACGTGCTCGTGAATTAGCTGGAGAATATGTCCGTTGGACAGATTTGAAGCGTACTCACACTTTAGTGGAATATGCCACAAAATATAATGAAGACGGCATAAAAGAATCTGCTATGATAGGCCCTGATGGTAAATACAAGATTCTTCGTCCTATTCCACAAGCTGCCATTGATTTGAATCAAGCTAAAGTGACACAAAACCCTGGTTATTAAGTTAAAAAACATGCTGATGAAAAATTTTTTACTTATTCTTCTATACTTTATAAATAATGTATTAGTCTTGTCAGCTCAAGGTACTCCCGGTAAATGGGAGATCAGGGCAATGGAACATACATAAATCCGATTTTAAATGCTGACTACTCTGACCCGGACGTTATCCGGGTCAGAGATAAATATTACATGATAGCTTCCGACTTTCATTTTCTAGGAATGCAAGTATTGGAATCTTCAGATATGATCAATTGGAAACTGATTTCCCAAATCTATCACCATTTTGATTTTCCCGGCTGGGATAACAACCAACAATATGCAGGAGGTTCATGGGCACCCTCAATTCGTTACCATGATAACAAATTCTGGGTCTTTTTCTGTACTCCCAAAGAAGGATTATTCATGTCAAATGCTGTCAATCCTTCAGGTCCTTGGAGCCCTTTACATTTAGTTAAGAAAGTAGAAAAATGGGAAGACCCTTGCCCCTTTTGGGATGAAGATGGTCAAGCATACCTAGCCGGAGCCGTCATGGAGCCGGGCCTATCATTATTCATAAAATGAGTGCAGACGGTACACGTCTACTTGATGAAGGAATGACCGTATACACCGGACCTGTAGCCGAAGGAACAAAAATTTTCAAAAAAGATGGTTACTATTATCTCTCTATTCCGGAAGGAGGAGTAGGTACGGGATGGCAGACTATCCTCCGCTCAAAAAATATATATGGTCCTTATGAAAAGAAAGTAGTATTGGAACAAGGAAGTACTACGATAAACGGCCCTCATCAAGGAGCCATTGTCGATACTCCGGATGGTCAATGGGCTTTTTTTCATTTCCAACATCATCATGCCTTAGGCCGTGTAGTTCATCTTCAGCCCATGCATTGGGAAAACGATTGGCCCGTTATCGGAGTAGACTTTGATAGAAATGGAATAGGAGAACCTGTATATGTATGCCAGAAACCCATTGAAAGCAAAACCATATTCGCTCCGCAAACAGATGATGATTTCTCTACCCCCAACCTATCACTACAATGGCAGTTTAATCATAATCCGACAGACCACGCATGGTCCTTATCGGCACATCCAGGTTCACTCACTCTGAAAGCATTGAAATCTTCAACCTTCAGACTGGCACGCAACACCCTGACACAAAAGATTATGGGGAATATAAGTGAAGCTACAATAGCTATGGATTTTACAGAAATAGCTGATGGGCAACGATGCGGATTAGCTTGCATGGGAAAAGAAAATAAAGTTCTAGGTATCAAGATGGAGAAAGGACAAAAATATCTATACATATCCAATGACACAACAGAAATAAGTACAACTTTCCTAAACGGAAACCAGATTTATCTACGTGTATCCATCGACATGCTCAATCAAAAGTTCCAATATTTCTACAGTACAGATAATATACGTTTTATTCCTTATGGAACTTCCTTTTTTATTCCATTCGGTTTTTGGAAAGGTGCCCGCATTGCACTATATTGTTATAACAAAGAACAGGAAGCAGGAGCAACTTCATTTCAATGGTTCAAATACAAACATGACGGACCTCAAAATAAAATAGAAAATACAGCCGAACAGATTATTACCAATATAGCGCGCACTTCATTTCCGCATAAGAAAATAAAAGTGATCTGCCCTGATTCCGCTTCCAACCAAAAAGGTCATTCACGCCAGTTAATACAGCGAGCAATAGACTCTTGTTCTTTGGCAGGCGGAGGACACGTTATAATTTCGAAAGGAATCTATTATTTAAAGGGAAATCTAGTACTGAAAAGTGATGTCAATTTACATTTAGAGAAAGACGCCTATCTACTTTTCAGCGGTAAGGCTGATGACTTTCTTCCTGAAGTATGGACACGTTGGGAAGGTACGGAACTATATGGACATTCTCCCATGATTTATGCCAAACATGCCACTAATATAGCCATTACAGGACAAGGTACCATAGACGCCCAAGGAGGACGGGAATTTGCTTCATGGTCTCAGATAGAGGTATCAGACAGAAATCGTCTGCGTAAAATGGGAGAAAAACTAATCCCTGTCACAGAAAGGATCTTTGGGAAAGGTACTATACTACGTCCCTCTTGCATACAATTCATGGGATGTTCTCGCATTTTAGTAGAAGGTATCACCATTAAGAATTCTCCTTTCTGGACCATTCATCCTGTATACTGTGACAATGTAATAGTACGAAGCATCACCATTGACAGTCACTATCCTAATAATGATGGATGTGATCCTGAATCAACTTCCAATGTATTAATAGAAGAATGTATTTTCCGCACAGGAGATGATGCCATAGCTATCAAAGCAGGCCGTGACGCCGACGGCCGTGAAATAGGACGCCCTTCAAAAAACATCGTCATTCGTAATTGTCTGTTCCAGTCTGAATGCAATGGATTATGTATCGGCAGTGAAATGTCAGGCGGTGTAGAAAACATATATATGGATAATATACAAATAGGAACGGTCAAGAATGCCCTTTATTTTAAATCCAACCGTGACAGAGGAGGATATATTCGTAATATACAAGTCAGCAATATTACTATAGAACGCTCAAAAGGGGCAGTGCTCCGTTTTGAAACCAATTATTTTGGTTTCCGAGGTGGCAGACATACCTCTCAATACGAGAATTTCCGCATCAACAATGTAAAGGCTGGCTGTTCCGACCATTATGCAATTTTTATAGATGGATATGAAGAAAAGCCTATCAAAAATATTGAGATAGAGCATTTCCATGTACAAAAGGCCCCTCATCCTTATTACTTAAGGTGTGTAGAAAACATCTGCCTCAAAGCTACTTTTGTAAATGGACAAAACTTACCGGAATATCCGAAAAAACAAAAAGAACGTGTAATACTAGATGTTTACTGATTCTTCACAAAATCTGTATAATAGAATAAAAGTTCTGCAAACAGAACTTTTATTCTATCTATATGCATATCTTATTCCAAACACTCATCAAGTTCACCTATCAACTCTTCTTTATCAAGATGCCGCCCGATAAAAACTATTTTCTGCATACGGTCTCCATATTTATCATCCCAATCCCGCAACAAGCCGGGCTCCTGACGCATTACCTCCATCAGTTCTTCTTCAGGTGCCGTAGCATACCATAAACCAGCTTCCTTCAACTTTTTCTGCACACCAGCCTGCTCAAAAAGAAAAGACATATCACGATTATTGCTGAAATAACAGACTCCTTTTGCACGAATGATATTACGACTCCATCTGGTTGATACAAAACGATCGAATTTATGGATATCAAAAGCCGGACGACGATAATACACAAAAGTACTGATACCATATTCATCCACTTCACTACCCTCATGATGATGATGGTGCGCGTGTTCCTCCGCTTCTTTTTTCTGCTCTTCCGTAAGGGCGCTCTCTATTCCACGTATCCAACCGGCAGAAGTGGCAGTACGTTCAAAGTCAAATACTTCAGTATAGATTATCTTATTCAAATCCACATCAGCATAATCACATTCTATTATTTCAGCTGCAGGTTGCAATGTACGGATAATCTGTTTGATACGTTCCAATTCGTCATGTTTCACTTCTGAGACCTTATTCAATAATACAACATTACAAAATTCAATCTGTTGGATAATCAGATTTTCAATATCCTCTTCGTCAATACCTTTACGGGTCAAATCGTTGCCACAAGAAAACTCACTTTGCAGACGTAAGGCATCTACCACAGTCACAATACAATCCAAACGACATCCCCCGTACGTATTCTCCATACTTGAAATAGAACAAATAGTCTGTGCGATAGGAGCTGGTTCACAAACACCACTTGCCTCAATCACAATGTAATCAAAACGCTCCAACTTCATAATATCATCTATCTGCTCCACCAAATCCATCTTCAGAGTACAACAGATACAACCGTTCTGAAGTGCTACCAAGCTTTCGTCTTTCTTTCCTACAATCCCTCCTTTCTGTATGAGATCAGCATCAATATTCACCTCACCGATATCATTGACAATAACCGCAAACTTAATACCACGTTTATTAGAAAGAATATGGTTCACTAATGTCGTTTTTCCACTGCCTAGATAACCGGTCAAAAGCAGTATAGGAATTTCTTTTACTCTCATATAAAATTCAATATTACTTTCACAAAGGTATAGAATGATTAATTTCCAAACAATAGAAACATCTTTTTATACCTTATAAACAAAAAATACTCTTCACATACCACCCAGTTAGAATCTATTAAAATTTAATTCGCAGTGCAATATTTTTCAAAAAATGCTTTAAATATTCCAAGAGTATAACTATATTTCGCAAAACAAATTTATAATAACAATGAAGAAACAAATTAGCAACAAAAAATCAAATTAGGCGCAGCTTGTTATTGATGGCGGGAACTTCAGCCTCGCACAAATCTCCAATCAAATTTATATCCCTACTCCTGAAAATATAAAAGCACGGCAGGAATTTCAAGATAATAAATTCGGCATATTTCTTCATTGGGGCATTTACAGTATGACCGCTCAAGGAGAATGGTATATGAACACTCACAACATCAACCGTGATGAATACGCCAAACTGGCATCCGGATTCTATCCTTCGCGCTTCAATGCTGCCGAATGGGTTTCTGCCATCAAAACCTCCGGAGCCAAATATATCTGTATCACCAGTCGACACCATGACAGTTTCTCAATGTTTGATACAAAAGAATCCGATTTTAATATCGTAGACGCTACTCCTTTCAAACGAGACGTACTAAAAGAACTGGCAGAAGAATGTCAAAAACAGGGCATCAAACTCCATTTTTATTATTCGCATTTGGACTGGTTTCGTGACGACTATCCGGAAGGAAACACCGGACATGGGACAGGACGTCCCAAAGGACATGGAAACTGGGAAAGTTACTACAAGTTTATGAATAAACAGCTGACCGAGCTTTTGACTAACTATGGCCCCGTCGGCGCCATTTGGTTTGACGGTATTTGGGATCAACCTACCAACTTCAATTGGCAACTGGAAGAACAATATGCATTAATTCATAAACTGCAACCATCCTGTCTAATAGGCAACAATCATCATCGAACTCCTTATGCAGGAGAAGATTTCCAAATGTTCGAACGTGATTTGCCCGGTGAAAACAAAGCCGGTTTTTCAGCAGGACAAGGAATAAGTGAACTCCCTTTAGAAACTTGTGAAACAATGAACGGAATGTGGGGCTACAGAATTGAAGACCAAAATTACAAATCCCCTAAAGAATTGATACACTATTTGGTTAAGGCAGCTGGAAAAAATGCAAATTTGCTAATGAATATTGGACCTCAACCCAACGGAGAATTACCTGCTACAGCTGTAGAACATCTAAAACAGGTGGGTAAATGATGAATCAATATGGAGAAACGATTTATGGAACCCGTGGTGGTGATGTAGTTCCTCATACATGGGGGGTATCAACTCGCAAAGGTGACCGTTTATTCATCCATATACTAGATTTGCAGGATGATGCACTTTATATACCTCTGAAGGCAAAAGTAAAGAAAGCAATACAGTTCATTTCCAAAACTCCACTTTCTTTCAAACAGGAGAAAGACGGCATATTTATAAAACTGCCTCAAGTACCTGATGACATAGATTATGTAATAGAATTAGTCATTAAACAATAAAATAGCATTCATCTTTAAACAAGTGTCTTTACGTGAAAAACAAGAATATCTTTAGAAAAAGAGAGAAAATGTATTCTACACAAATCAGAAAAGAAACATGAGTAAGCTACATACATTACTCTTCTAAAAAAGAATTCGTCCTTGGATTATGAAAACCCAAGGACGAATCACTCTTAGTTTGTGGAGCTGGAGGCAGTCTCTGAATGATATTATCTGATTCTTAAAGAAATCTCAAAACACTAATAATCAACATTATAACAGGATATCATCTACTTTATAACTTCAACCAATATCATATACTCTTAGAAATCGGGGGAGTAGTTAAAGGAGGTTACTCCCCCTAATCAGTCTTCGTATCTTCGCTCTTGAAATTAAGTGGATAGAACAAGGAAAACTAGTTTCTACTATCATGTATATTCACGTGATGTCAGCCTATTTTCCCTTTAAAATCTTCTCTTTAGATTCGCAGTAAATTAAGTAAAACGTATGAAAAAGACAAATTTTTAGTACAAGAGCCTATGTTATGAAGAATGGGCAGGTAATGATCCGGGTAAGATGGAACAGTAAGAAGAATGAGGTCGGTTTCTCTATCGGTTATACAATTGATCCTCTAAAATGGGATAGTGACAAACAATTGGTAAAAAGTAATACGACCCATAAAATCGGTGGGAAGATTGTTTATGCCCGTGAGATTAACAATGCAATCCGTAGTTTCCTGGTCTGCATCGAAGAAGTGTTTGCTAAATATGATCTTCATTCCAAAATACCAACGACAACTGACCTGAAAGAGTTGGTGAATGAGAAATTAGGAAGAACAAAAGAAGTAGAAGTTATACAAGAAGATGAAAACAAAACATTAAAAGATATATTTTCTGATTTTTTACGACTTCGCCCACAAGAAGGAAATTGGAGTCAAAATGCACAATATAAATATGAACAAATGTGGCATCAATTAACAGGCTATGATCCTAAAATAGAACTGGACACGCTGAATAAGGATAAAATGGTTCAGCTAATGACTGGTACATTAAAAACAATTATTGTAATCGCACCATTGTAAAACAATTTAAAATGCTAAAATCATTTCTCCGTTGGGTTTCCAGAAATGGCTATGTAATACAACCCGGTGTACTGGAGTTCAAGCCTAAGTTAAAAGTTATACCGAAAGCTGTCACCTTTTTAAAATATAAGGAACTGATGCATTTCTTCCACTATGAATATCCCAAAGAGAAGGAGCACTTGTCAAAAGCTAGGGACATGTTTTGCTTCATGGCCTTCACCTCACTCAGATATTCGGATCTGGCCGCACTCAAACCAGTCAACCTAGTAGATGGATACTTGGATTTCTGTACTGAAAAGACCGATGACAAACTGCATATCGCTTTGAATGAACATGCCCAGCAAATTATTGAGAAATATTCCTGGTATAAAGGTGATACTATATTTCCTGTTCCAAGCAATCAAAAATTAAATGATTATTTGAAAGAAGCCGCCAAACTCGCCGAACTGGATCGCGAAATATCCCAGGTTTATTTCAAGGGTAATACCAGACATGAGGATACCTATAAGTTCTGGGAACAGATCAGCTGCCACGATGCAAGAAGAACTTTTGTATGTTGTTCCTTGGCTCTTGGCATTCCGGCTAGCGTAGTAATGAGTTGTACCGGTCATTCCGATTATGAAAGTATGAAGCCTTATATCGAAGTGGCTGATGAAACACAGAAGATGCAGATGGAGAAATGGAATACCCATCAATACAAATCGGGAATCATAGAAAGTATGGAAAAAATGACTTCGGAACAGCTAAAACAACTTTTTGAGTATGTGAAGACTATAGCTTAACAAAAGGATTTATTATATTTGGGGCAGTATCTAATTTTAAGATACTGCTTTTTTAATAAATTCAAATTTTTAAGATGATGAACAACGAAGATAAATTCTATCGAGACTTGATTAAAAAAATTCTTTGACAATTTTTATTATTTCATCAAAAAACATCCACAAGACAGAAAACCTCAAAGTAAAGAAGAGAAAATTTTGTTGCCTTTCTTACTGCAATGGATGAAAGAAAGAAAAGATAGGAAAATCATCAAAGACGAATTTAATCAAGTATATAAAAAAGGATGGATACCTATATATTCCGAAGAGAATGTACAGAAGATGGATGCTTATTTATTATGTACAGGTATTACATATTCTGTATGTGAAATGCTTATAGCTAATAAGTTAATTGATTCAAAAGAAGATATATATAATCTATTTAGGAGAAGTAGCACAAATAAATTTCAGATTTCAGAAACAGATTACAAAAAAATTCTTTTTATATATTATTGTATGCACTTCTATAATACAGATTTATTACAGAAGAGGGGAATTGAAAGCAAATTTGTATTCATAAATAAAATTATAAGTAATATTGTCAAAAAGGAAATAGTTTCCAATGTGTATGAAGAAGCCAGTAAAGATATTTCAGAGAAAACCAAACTTTCGATTCAAAGGAATTTTCACAAAAGTTTCAGTGACAGTGTTTGGGAATCCATAGATTTCATTTTAAAAAACTATTTTGCCCAAGAGGATATTGTACTGCAATATAAAACTTGGAAAATGGAGAAGGAAATGGATACTGAGACACTGAAAAGAAATCTTTTTTATTCATTAGTCATTAGAATCCCATTAAGTCAACAAAAACAATTTTTCGTTTCCTTATTATATTACTGGCATTATGGGTTAGTTGAAGGACATTATGCAGACACAATATTCGATGGTCTTCACGGAGAATTTGGTCTTGAAGAGAAAAGACTGCTCGCACGTTTACTGGTCTTGGAACAAAATAAAGAAACCTTAAAATATTTTCAAGAAAAGTACAAATCCTACTGCGACCAAAAACAGATTCCGGCAAATGAGCAAATCAAACCTTTAACAAGTTCTCTTGAATTAAAACCTGCCGAAAATAATAGTAGTTCAGAAGAACCGAAAGGATTATACCAATTAGATATACCTGAAGGATTTGATGACACCAGGTTAAACATTTTAGTTGGATTGTTGGAGTCCAAATTAAAATTTATAGATGTAGATGATAAAAATTCATTGGCATACTTTTTAGGGAAGGCTACTCCTAAGCCACCTAGGGGATATAATATTAGATGGAAAGGATCAATATATAGCCTAAAATATTTTTTTAAACAATTATATAAGAATATTGCCAGCGGTACATGGATTTCAATACATAGAGTATTCATGGTAAAAATCCGTGGGGAGTATAAACACTTAGAAAGCTACTTGTCACTTTCAAATTTATCAATCCCTAAGTGTGAGGAACGACTAGGAGAACTCTCCATAACAGCAATCAACGATTGTATTAACCTTGCTAAAAATAGTAAAACCAAAAAGTAGTAGCTATTTAGATTAGAACAGAATTAGAACAGAACTAGCGTCAGATTAGATTAGAAGAAAAACGCTCTAATCAACTATTAATTAAAGCCATACGTATTTTTGCGTATGGTTTTTTTTATAAAACTTTGCACCGTTGAATTCAACGATAGTATTATCAACTAAATAAAAATAATGGAAGTAATAAAAACAATCCAAGAACTCCTATCAGGAAAAGTAGTAGTTCTAACCGATGAAAATTTAGAAAATTTTCTTCAAAAGTGTAAGTTAACATGTAGTGACAAAGAAGAGGATGACCGTGATTATTTAGGGCTGCCAAGATTTGTTACAGGGTTGAAATCTCTGGCTGCGACCTTGAAAGTTTCATTGAGCACAGTCAGCAGATGGAAAGCCAAAGGGTTGCTTGACACCGTAACATTTCAAGATGGGAAATCCGTATTCTTTGATGTATATGGTGTACTGGAACTTTTACGGGTGAGTAACCAAAAGGGGAAATACAATCAATCGAAGTATAACAATAAAAATTGATTATTATGAATTCTAATTTAGAAAATGCTATGGCTAAACAGACAGAACAAGCAACCGTCCAAGCGATGGTAGAGAGTATTAACAATGGTATGACACCTCAGGGAAGTGCTACGCCTGATAGTAACTGTAGCGCAGAAGTACAAGGTGTCCCAGTTGGAGAGAAAACAAGTGGGACAGCAACAAGTGGGACAGTTCCATCCAACCCATACCTAAAGAAATGGATGGTATTCCCTTGCAACCAGGTATTCTTTATCATCGTAACCAGATGATAGGCTTGCCGGAATGCTGTATCATGGAGAACCGTCTAGCAGTTAACCGTGCGGAGGGATGGTTAAAGATATGTCGTGAAACTGGTATGGCGCAACCAGCCAAATATGTAAAGGCAAGTGTTGTAAAGGCGGCCGGATTTACACCTGCATTATTGATAGTGATGGAACTCCACATCCTGTTCCCGATGAACAGGTACCTTACTGCTATGCAAAAATGGATGGTCACGGACGTTGTGCTGCTCACGATATTGACCTTGCCAAGGCCAAAGAGGATCCTGATCACAAGCCTTTCGACTTTACATTCCTATTTGATGATATAATGGATCCTGATCTGTTCTTAAAACAGTTCATTTCAATCAACTTTGACACAAAGAAAACAACGAATGCAGAACTTACAGGTTATGCAGCTGCTGTTCATAAGGATCCATATACGGAATATTACCATAAATTGCTCAAGGACGGATATGTTGCGAAAGCTGCCGCCTATTATACTTTTGGAAAAGAACCTACAAGAGAGGATATGAAGAAGATTAATGAGGGCAAATCCGTCAACGTGAATGAAGAACAGGTCAATGCGATACGGAAAGCGTTGGAGGTTTATAAGAATGTGTTTGTTGGAAATGCTTCCGCCAAGCTTCTTCACGGCGTTCCACTTGCAAAATGGACATATAATAAGGTTAAATCCTGTGGGGATAAGGAAGCATTCGCTACACAGATTGCTCAAAAGTTCAATAGTCTTGACGCCAAACAGATTGCAGAAATGCAGGATGCCAGAGGTGTCAAGAATGACAAGACACAAACTACCGAGGTTGTTCTGGGAGAGCTTTTTGATAAAATTTTTAACAACTGACACTAGTAATCACAGGGGTGATGATAACTGCATCACCCCTAAAACAAAATTTTATGAGAAATTCTATGTTTAAAGTAAAGACTCTTGGGGAAACAATTGCAGACAAGGGAAATGCCAATGAGAGGGGAACCGTTTTTTTCCCTTTCATAAATGAAGGTGATCTGGCTATTGTTGCAGGTGAGACAAATGTTGGAAAATCCATATTATGCGGTGATATTGCCATAGCAAATGCTTCCAACCTATGTCATTGGAATGAGCCTGTTAACGACAGGACAAGGACGTGCCTGTATGTAGACGGGGAAATGACTGATTCACAAATAACACAACGTTATGCCAATGTACCAGAATTTGCATTGGATGCTGTAAGGAGGGCAAGCATTACCCTCTGGGACTTGGTTGTACAATAGATGATAAAATTGAGAATATTGGAAAGCTTATCAAAGCTGAGAATATACCGGAACTAGTATTTGTAGATAACCCGATGTCATTAATTGACTGTATGGTATCAGCGGCCAGTGCAAAAAAAGTAATGGAGGGACTGAAGCATATCAAGGATTATTTGGGAATAAGCATGATTGTTGCAGCCCATTTTCATAAACGTAATAGTAGAAAAGCGATTGGGATCAGCGATATTCAGGCAGTTCCGTTATCGCCAATTACGCGGACAGTGTTGTTGCAATAGGAAATTCCTGCAAAGATCCGGAAATCAAATACCTAAAACAGTTGAAATCACGCAGTTCAAGAATAAACTCCGAGGTTGCAGTGTTGAGAATAAGTGAAGAACCATACCTGCATTTTGATTTCTTGGAATTTGATCAGGAGGAGAACCACCTGATAGAGAAACAGGAGAGTCACAGTTCAATTACCGAGTTTATGGCAGAACATATAATGAGGTTAAGCGAAGAAGGATGCAGTGTGCGTACAATCTCAAAAGAGTTAGGCATTTCTAAGAGTGTGGTAGGCCGATTTATAAAAAATCACAAGTAAGAGGCTTACTGACAGAAAATTACAGGAATATTCAGGGAATAAGATATTCCCCATTCCTTCAAATAAATAATAACAATGAAAGACGGGGCACTTAGACTAACGGAAAAACATATTCTTTCCGTTACAGCCCTTTCTATGCCTGAAAAACATCTCTGGCATGGAATGCAAGTGACTCAAGAACAAAACAATTATAAATGAAAAGATTATGAAAAATTTAAAAGAAAACAGAAATACATTCCCGAATTGGATGTATTGCAAGAAAACAGAGATTGACTTGTCGAAAAGTGGGACGGGCTTGTTTCCCGGTGCCTTTTATATGAACCGGCACGTTAAAAGGGTGATACTTCCGGATTATGCGGATACAGTACCGGCAAACATGTTCAAGGGATGTATAAACCTGAAAGAAGTTACCCTTCCCATGGATCCGGATATTGGCGAGTCAGCATTTGAAGGATGCAAGTCACTGACTGATATTCATATTCCACTTTGTGTCGGTAGCATTGCTGCAAACGCTTTCAGGGGATGCAAGGAGAGTATCAGGTTTCATTCAGATTCACCGATTATCAACCCCGAAAGACTGAAGCAACATATCGAGAAGGAACTGGAGCACAGTATCGAACTGTATGATATTTCCGGTAACCTGGTGGAATCAACGGACTGATAGGAACGGAAGACATCCACTTTCCACTAGACCCTTTTCATCATGGTTTCCAAAGAGAGGTTATGAAATCGGAAACGGTCTGTGGATTCAAAAAACAAGGAAAAACTTAATTAAAATTGTAGATAATGGAAAACATAAAAATTTCTATTACAGCCCTTTCTATACCTCTGAATATCCTTGGCATGGAATGTAAAGGGCTTGGAGACAAAAGGATAACAATAAGCAACACCTTAAAACAAGAGTATTATGGTAAAGTCTAATTTTGATGACAATAACTTATTTACAGTAAATATATCCCCAATTTCCAGCAAGCAAGAATACAGTTGCTTGTGTGAGGTAGTGGAAGAATATGGTGGTAATTTGGATTATCTTATGAGTAAAATCGGTCAGGCAATCAAGAAAAACACTCTTTTATATCAGGACTATTCGAATGCTGACCATTTAGATATAGGTTCACATTGTCACGCTTTTCCTTCTTTCGACTTGGGGGATGGTTATATAGCCTATGTCGGTATGTTTTGGCCGGAAATGAAAGAAAATTTAGCGATTTCCCTAACAAAAGAATTTGTTCTTGAAAATGGCGGTGATGACATGACTATGGGTATTATTAATCCAAATAACACCGATGAACCACAACTTGCATTCTTTACCAGGCTGTTTTTTGAATGTTTTTCGGATGCTACGAAATTTGGAAAGAATCTCTTCTTCGTTGATGCAGCTTGAATGGTTATATTTCAGAATGTTCAGGGGAAGTGAGGTGGTTGTTTTCCGAAGGATTAGCTTTCGGATATAAGTACTGCAAATTCTATGTTTTCAATGAATTCACTGATGCTGTAAAATACTCTGACGATTCTTTGAGTGAAGACGATCTTTTTGATCTTATCTGGAACAGTGGGTGGTAAAGTAAGAAAACAAATTAACGGGGAGAATCTTGTATTCTCCCTCTCATTAATAAATTTATAATAGAAATGAAAAAGCAAAAAAGAAAAAATGGCAAGGCTAATTTATCAGCCTGCCGGTAAAGCCGGAGAATACGGTACATGGGGATGTAATTTTTATGTCGGTTGTTTGAACGACTGTGAATATTGCTTTTGTCCAGACTTCCTGAAATCTGGTACTTGGAGTTTGGTTCCCAATTTGAAAAAAGCCTTTAAAGATGAACAGAACGCTATCGATATCTTTAGAAAGGAGTTTTTTGAGAATCTGGCAGAATTGCATATAAGCGGATTGTTCTTTAGTTTCACTACCGATCCTTTGCTTCCGGAAACAATGGGACTGACAGCACAGGCAGTAAAAATATGTGTGGAAAACGGTGTGAATGTAAAGCTGCTGACCAAGCGGGCTGATTTCATTGACAAGTTTTTCAAGTTGCTTGTCAGCTATGGCAATTTTGATGCGGAACTGTATCTGAAACATTTGGCTTTCGGATTTACTTTGACAGGACACGATGAGTTGGAACCTGGTGCTTCTTCCAATGGGGAACGCATCCAAGCAATGAAAGAGCTGAATGAACTGGGTTACAAGACCTTTGCAAGTATTGAGCCGATTGTGGATTTTCAGTCCTCCATGTCGATGATAAAAGCCAGTTTCCCGTTCTGCAATCTTTATAAAGTTGGCTTAATGTCTGGAAAAGGAATAAACTACAACTTTCTTGAAGCCAAACAGTTCTTTTCAGAATTGCAGCTGTTACCTAACTCAGTGAAAATTTACCTTAAAGACTCACTGGTGAAATTACTTGGTGTGGATAGAGCTACATTACAAACTAATTTTGTGTCAAGTGATTATAATATGTTCCAATAAAGCAACCTGAATAAAAATAGAAACAGGTGTCTTTTATTTTGATGCTTGTTTCTATTTTCATATAATAAGAACAGAGCCATAATCCGCTTCAAATCGCTAAAACGCTCCTCTGTAACCTTATGAACCTTATTCCTGATTATGAATTTATATTTTAATCATACATCCCTTGGAGGTTCAGAATCTTCAAAGGATCGTCAGGGAAATACTGCCCCTGATGTTATCGCTAGAAAAGTAAGTATAACTCCGGAAAAATTCAAAGATGATGTCGAAGCCCTGGTAAAATATATCGGTGAGGAACATTTCGTTTCCGGTCTCAGCATTGAAGTGACATTGAGTGAACTTCTTGCTGTAATTCCAAGAAAACGTAGAAGAACCGAAGCCTATAACTCTTTAGTAAAATACCTGAGTGAAGAGAGAAACATTTTATTAACCATTAAAACCAATAAGAAAAATGGCAAAGAGTAATAAAAAGATACCACTTGATATAGTAGTAAGTAATGTAATATTGAGAATTAGTAAGAAATACGGTATTCGAGTAAATTGGGCTGGCACTCGTGTTTATAAAGAGTATAATACTACTGACTGGAACCGATTTCTACAGATTCATGCCAATGCGGATGGCTCCAAATTTCTGAATGTCAAGCCTAAGAATGTTCCGTTGGATGAATTAGTTGCCGATGCTTATAACCCCATGCCTAAAGACGGAAAGAAATATATTCTGATTCATAAAGATGGCGACTTAGGAAACTGTCAAGCCAATAATCTTGAATGGAAACAGGTCAGGAAGTATAAACCAACAGCCACCAAACGTAAATTAGATAACGGTTTGGAAGTGAAAGTTGATGGAACAATACTTGATAAGAAAAAAGCATTACCTATTGTGAAAGAAATCGGAGACAGCGACACAGATTCGATGAAGGCAATAGAGCATCCCTATGTTTCCTATAGGCGAAAGAATAAGTGGGGAAACTATGAAGATAAGACTGCGGATGTTGATGATCTGATGGCTGCGGCAGAATATGTAGATGGGGATAAATCTACAATGAAAAGGCCAAGGTACTTCATAAGAACATGGATTACAAGGATTTTCATGCCTTAAATCTTAAATGGGTGGAAGAAAGCAGTCCTGAATATCAAGAGTATATGAAAAGGAAGAAGGAGGATATAGATAAGCTGACCAAAGAACTAAACTGGAATAATCCCAATTTCAAGTTACCTGACAATCAATAAATGAATAATCAGGGTTGGTCGGAGACAAGAGTATGGAACGTAGTGGAATGTAATACATAACTGTAAGACAAAGTGTTATAAAAAAGTGTGCAAATGAGGTACAAATGCTTAAAGAATAACGTTTTTGTAGTTTTTTTATAACATCTTCGGGTTATGTACCATACTCATACTTCGTATCTACTTCTGTCTCTGACCAACCCCAACATAAACTTTTAATTCCAGATAATGAAAAAGATAACATTAAATGTACCTGACGGAATAAAGTATCTGTCAGAATGGAAGGAGTTATGGAACCTTCTGCCTATGAACCAACATTACATCCTGAATAAAAGGATTTGTGGTTGTGGAGCTACTGAAGCCTATATCGGTTCAGACAGGAAAGTGATATTGGCCAGTCCCAGAAAACAGCTCCTTTATAACAAGTATTCACAGCATCTCTCCGACAACCTCCATCTCTACCGTTATCAGGGAAACCGTGAGAAGTATTTTGAGAGCAAGTCTTATTCGGAAAAGGATATCTTTGCTTTTAACGATGAACTGGGGAAATATATAAAATCAGGTGGGAAAAAGATCCTTACCACTTACGACTCACTCAGGAAGATAAAGGAAGTTCTGGTAGCTGATGGTGAAGACCTGGATGAATGGACTGTGGTAGTGGATGAATTTCAAGCCATGTTCTATGATTGCCAGTTCAAGCCTACAACGGAATATGAGTTCGGGCAGATCCTGGGAGCTTTCAGTACTGTGGTCTATCTTTCAGCCACACCTTTCCTGGAATCCTACCTTGACATGACCCGACAATTCAAGGATATGACTTTCTATGAACTTTTATGGCCTGAAAGTATGATGCAGATTCCGAAAGTGGAGGTTATAAAATCCAAAAAGTCTGTCTTCAAACTATGTAGTGAGCTGACCGGCAAATACAGGGAAGGAAAAGGAAATAGTACTGTCGTGGATGGTAAGGAATTTGTAGCGAAGGAAGCTGTTTTCTATATCAATGATGTTTCCGTTATAAAGAATATCATAAAGAAAAATGGCTTGAAAGTGGACGAGGTAAACATAATCTGCTCTTCCAAATCAGAAAACATCAAGAAACTGAATGAATTATCCAGGGAGGTGGGAGAAAAGTTTATGATCGGTGATATTCCGGGTAAGGGAGAACCGCATAAGATGTTCACCTTCTGTACTTCCACCGTATATATAGGTGCTGATTTCTATTCCACCAACGCCTATTCCTATATCTTTGCCAATCCGCTGGTGAAAAGCATGACCGTGGATGTTTCAGTGGATTTACAACAGATAATAGGTAGACAGAGGCTTGATACAAATCCGTTCCGTAATACAGCCACTCTTTACTTTAATACCCGAAAATCAAAGGTTACGGAAGAGGAACTGGAGAACTCAATCAAGGAGAAGAAGGATAAGACAAAGAAGCAGATTGATAATTTTAATGCGGTTCCGAACAAGGATGAACAATTGCAGATGATGGAAAATACAATCAGGCAACAGGGACATAAGGAACACTATTGCTGTATTATCAAGGATGCGGATAATAATGTCAGAATTGTTGAGAATGAAATCCTTGAAATATCTGAAAGAAGGGCATGGGAAGTTACAAACCGGATCTATAACAATGATTTTTCCATGTACCGTGCTTTAAGGGTTGGTGCTGTCGTTACAAAATCCTCAGGAAGTGATGATCCTGAAGTACAGCGGATTTTCAAGGAGTGGAATCTGGATAATCAGTTCCCTAGAAAAGCCAGACTGTATTGTGACCTATATGATAATTTCCCTGAACTCTTGGAGGACTGTACTTTCATAGAGGGCAAATATAAGAAATATCATGACGCTCTTGGAAAAGAAGGATTTGAAGCGTTATGTTGGAGGGAAGACTATATCAGACAAGCTATCGAACCTACTCCTTTTGACAAGCTACCCAAGGATCAGATAGCAGTGAAACTAATAGATGCTTTGAAGACAGACAAGACTTATACCAAATCAGAAGTCAAGGATTTACTTCAAGGTATCTATAAGGAACTGAATATAACAGGAAAACCGAGTGCTTCTGATATATCCAAATACCTGACCTGCGAGGATAGGACTGTCAGGATGAAAGGTAAATTGATAGCGACTTTCAAGGTAACATCACACTTCAGAACAAAAATATCACTTTTCAATAGAATTACAGACATCAATCACCCTGAAGAATATGATATAGACAAGGTACTGGATATAATCAAGACCGACAGCTATTATCATGTAGCCGGGAAAGTTGATGCGGTAAGGAAAGCCAAGACCAAGGAAGAAAAAGAGAAAGCCAAGATGAAACTTCCGGCTGTAACATGGAACGGAACTTTCAAGACGAAGAACAGAAGCGATTTGATTCACTATTCTTCATTCACCGCTCTGGATTTCGACCATATTCAGCCGGAGAAGATGGATGAGTTCGGAAAATGGTTACAAGGATTTCCATGTATCTATGCCTATTATGTCACTCCGAGCGGTAAGGGTTATAAAGCGATTATTCTTCATGATAATTATGAACCGCTTTATCATTATGACCTGTATAATCAACTTTTGGAACTCTTTGATTGCCCTGAGAAAGATACAAGTACGGTGGATTTAGCCAGAGGTAATTTTCTGAGCTATGATCCGAACCTATGGAAAAATCCTAATCCTCAGCCTTTTCATTTTGTTCCATCTACCCTAAGCCTATTATACTTGATACTGTAACAGAAACCATTATAAGGGATGAAACAGGAACTGAAATAATGACGGAGGATGATTCTTATGTAGCCAATTTCCTAAACACTCTGAGCAGACAAGTTGTTTCAGATGACAGTATAATCCGTATCCTTGGGAAAATCTGGACTGGAAAATCAATAGCCAACGGGAGGAATAATACTACGATGTCTTATGCTGGAGTTCTATGTAAGGCAGGAGTAGAGAAAAACAGAGCCAAGTCATTCATCGAAGAGCTTGTTCCGGATTATGATATTACTGAAATAATTGAATATGCCTACTCTCATAATACTTTCGGATGTGAACGTAGGAAATATAAATCAAGAAAGAAATAGCCAATAAAAAGGAGATTGAACCATACAAATGTTCGGTCTCCTTCATTTTTTTCCACATCACAAGAATCAATCCTGTAAGTGATCTTTTTTAGGAACACTCAGCCCAATAAGATTTATTATTTTACAGATCACAACAGGACTTGATAAATACAAAAATAGGAATAATAAACCAAAGATCAAAACGGCTGCATTTTTATATTCGGAATAGGCTCTTCTACTATTCTTACAACGGGACTTTTTTAATTTTATTGTGAAAACCCTAAAATCATCTGTTATGGTCCACGAAAGACAGTAACAGTTTTATCCATTCACTCTTTTTCAACAAGCAATATAAAAAGATGAGGTTACCTCCTTTTCGGAATAACCTCTCCACAAAACTAAATCCTTTGATGGTCAGTCTGTCCCTGCCTTCACAAGTAAAAACAAACAGGTGAGAAAAAATAAATTTATATTTTAGTTGAAATGTTATAAAGGTATGCAGATTACATGACATAAACAAATGATATGCAAAATAAAAAACGCCACCATCAGATTGAAAGCAGCGTTGAATAAGGAATCAAGAGGTATACCAGAACACAACAATTATATAATTTAAGCTCTTCCCCCCAAAAATATCCAAGCAGAAACAGCATATTTTTTACAGAGAAAATAAAAAAGAAATATCCCTGCTAATAAAAGCAAAGATATCCTCTGTCTGACTTTGAGATATTTTTACTACTTCTTGAAATGATAATCACATAAAGCTAACGGAATCTTATACTTCCCAAGAACCCTCATTTTCATTTTGGAGACAACTTTCCTAACCGGTAAACAATAATAAAATAAAGGATTACCTGGAACCTGACCATATCCTACCAAAACATGATCCACCTTAGACAATAACGAAATACTTTTATCATCCAACTCGTATTCATCATCTTTGATCTGAGGTATCCATAAACACAACATCCTCAACATTTGATCATCTGTTGTTTTAAAAGCTATAATCCTGTTTTCTTGAAGTTCACAATTAAGAGTGAAACGATTGGCACTGACAAAACGACAAGCCATTGATGCGAATTGTTCATTCTCTTCAGCCGATACAGAAACAAAGAAGAGAAAGAATATAAAAAGAAAAAATTGAATTTTACGTAACATATATAAACTCACTTTAAATGTACTTTGAACACTAACCCACCAGAAAAATAACGACACCTGTTAAATTCCACCACTGCATTTACATAGTCTTTCCAAAAACTATATTCCATTCCTATATTCACCTGATATTTCGAGCCATCAGGATCAAATGTCAGATCAGATCTCACATCAGTATAACCCGGAACAATCTCACCCATCAGATTCACACCATTAATAATCCTGTTCATCAACGAACCATTTTCTTTCAGGTCAAAATGAAAATTAGCACCGAAAGCAGGATTATTAAGCTTGTTATCAAAACGGTTGCTATAAATCCATGAGATATGTCCACTCAATGTACCGATTTTATCAAAATAAAGATGTTTGGTTATAGCCAGATAGTAACGGTTCAAAAAACCATTATTATAATTTTGATCAGATTGAACAGATAATGAGCCTCCATTGGCTGAATCTCCAATCCCATCGTTAGCGCCTATCACGATCTGGGGAGTCCACGATTTCCACCAGCCTTCTTTCCAGATTCTGAGACGGAAATGAAAAGAACGGTCCTGATTAACAAACTTGCCATAAGTTGAAGGAACCCAATAATCAGAACGATTACCATAATCCACAGGAACAGCCTTATGACCGGTACATAGATAACCTGCTTCTAACCAAGGAAAAACAGTTATATTAATATAGTAATTCCATGTATCATACCACCATCTCGGTACTGTAGCGTGATGATTCAACCAATTACCTCCAACCATGAAAGTTTTGTCCCTCTGCATATCGGCTGTAGCATATTCATTAAGCCAGTTGTACCATAATTGATCTGGGAAATCACTGTTGTCGGTATAAAAAACAGAAAAACGAGTAATACACTTATGAAAATTCTATTCGATCTCATTCTTCAAATTTATTTTTTAACCTGTACCGTTTCCATTTTTTCTTTTCCTCATGACGCATAATCATCACCATCAACCTCACATCCATAAAAAGAAAATAAGTTCCAAAAATCATAAGAGACAACCAGCATCCATACTCAACCCATATAGCAACATGGTTTACAAGATAAAATATAACGGCTAGACCGGTCCAAAAGAAAAAGGTAAGCACCAACATGGATTTCCATATCAGTTTTACTGCAAAATGATAAAGACGGAAAGAGGGAATAATCATATTCCTGATTTATTATAACGTAATATTATCTTATCCATATAAAGATTCATCAATGTCCATACAGCCACATCACAGAGAAACAATATCGTATTGTCTATATAACTGACTAAAATAATATTGATCAAACAAAAGAAAAATGAAATGCAAAGAATGGAAATCATCGCTTTACGCGGTGTGAATCCCATGGCAAGAAACTTGTGATGAATATGTGTCTTATCCGGCATAAAGGGGTCTTTACCACGACGTACACGACCTAGAACTACCCTTACCACATCCAAGCAAGGAACCAACAACACACTGAAAGCTATCAATATGGCACCTTCATAGTCAATACCATCTTCATAAGTATTCATCGTGTACTGTACAGTCAGGAAGCTCAGTATATACCCCAAGGTCAAACTTCCAGTATCCCCCATAAAGATCTTCCTTCCCCTATCAGCGTTACCAAACACATTATAAAAGAAGAATGGAAGCAGCACGCCCACTGTGGTAAGAGCAAGCAACGCACTCATCCACCTTTCATTGAAAACAGCCAAGAACCCAAAAACAGATAATGCAACCATACTAAGTCCAGAAGCCAGACCGTCAATACCGTCTATCAGATTAATAGCATTTGTGATAAAGACCACAAGCAATAGGGTTATAGGAACACCTATAAATGAAGAGATTTCATGTATACCAAGCAGACCGTAAAAATCATTAATATACAAACCCGATAACGGAAGCATCATGGCAGCAAGTAACTGGACTAAAAATTTTTGACGATAACGGACTCCTATCAGATCATCAGCAATACCTATGATAAACAATAATGTCAATCCGGAAGACAGGAACAAAATCTGTATCCAATGCCGTGCTATATCCACTAAAGGTATCCATGCCGTCTTATCACAAACACCTATAAGAAAAGTAACGGTGAACAATATGGCAGGAAAAAAAGAAACACCTCCTAAACGAGAAACAGGTTTCTTATGTACTTTCCGTATATCAGGCGTATCAAACAATCTTTTACGAAGAGAAATGATTAAAATACGAGGGATGATAATACGAGCAAGAATCACGCTGTTAGAAAGCCGGAAAAATAAAACAATGTTCAGTAGCATGTTATATTTAGTTTCTAATGTGTTCCGTAAGTTTCAAGCAATAATCATTCTTTTTTCTCCTCTTTTTATCAATAAACCAGCCCCATTTATTAAAATATTTAATAATAGAACAGATGTGATATTTCAATAACTTTCGATTCTTATATGATCCCTTTTCATATTCATGAAAAACTAAAACTGAAGGATAATACATCGTCCTAGTTATTTCACCTATCCTACGGCATAAATCCATATCTTCAGCATACATAAAAAAAACGTTTATCAAACCCTCCTGTTTTTTTCAATATATCAGTCCGTATAAACATAAAACAACCTGATAAAGAAGGAACTTCCATAACTTATCATACCCACTCCAATGCATTTCATACCATGCATTACGCTTTTCTTGAAACATTTTGAATGGAATAAATCTTCTTCCAAATAAATCTAAAGGAGTCGGAAGAAGCTTACATAGATATTGAACCTCTCCATTGGGATAAAGAATTTTAGGCATTACCAAGCCACAATCTTTATTCTGATCCATAAATTGCACCAACTGCTCTATTATATCTCCATTCCAATAAATATCCGGATTGATTATGATATGATAATCACTACCTAAATCTATTGCCCGATCAATAGCAATATTATGCCCACTTCCAAAGCCCAAATTGTCACTATAAATATAAGTGATTCGCTCTGACACCGATTCTAATTCACGCAAAGCATCATTCGTTGAATTATCTATAATAAAAAACTTATCTACCGAAGATTGTAACACGCAATCTATTAAACGAATTAAGTCTTTCCGAGATGTGTGAAATGTAACAACCGCTGCTGTAATCATAATTTTCTTAATTAAACATATTAGAAGTAATATTTCATCTTAGAATCACTTGTTTGCCCATTCAATACCTCAAATATTCTTTCAACTATATCAAAATCTACTTTTTCATCGAATTTTCTTGCAAACATTCTATCTGAGGACATTAATTGCTCAAAATCGGCAGAACGAAATATATATGGATTGCCTCTAGTCCAATCTATATATCTCATGCATCCCTTATAATCATCATTTTTGTCATATACATAATTAAATAAAAAAGAATTTCCTATAATAGTCTGTTTATAAACTTCATCACCACAAGAAGCAAATCTATATTGTTTCATTATAACTTTCTCCTTTGACAAAATCAAACTTACAGACTGTTCTGTAATGCTAACCCATTCAGGTCCTATCATCAATTTATCTTTCAACTTATAATGATTATAATTCAAGATTTTTGCAGAAAAGCGCAAAAGGAGCGGAGTGAACCTAACAGTTTATTACCATACCTGTTTTTTATTCTTTGATACTTTGGGAAGATGTAAGCCCTATTTACACGATCATCACATGTCATTTCTAATGAAAATCCAATAAATTCAGTGGGATAATGAGCGTCAAAAAAAGCATGAATTTCATCTTGTGTTTTTAATGGTAAATCACTACCGCTAATCAGATGATAGTAAGAATAATTCCCCTTACAATATGCAGTTTTAAAAAGGAAAAATTCAACTTGTATTAGAGATATATCTCCCCATCTAACATCTATTTCATGAAAAACAAAAAGATTTGCATTATGGACGTTATTTGAGAAGTTTATAAGATTAGACTTACGATCTATATGTAAATAAATATCATTTCTTTTATCATCCAATAAAATCAATAATTTTTCTAATATCTTCCAATTATCATGAGCGATTATAAGATAAGCATGTTTTTTCATGGGAAACCCAATTTATTATACCATTAAAATTACTAAAAAATACGACCAAGAGTAAATAGCACAAGTATCCAACTAAATACTTCCACATCTGTTATACAAAGAATATGTTAAATTGGCAGTCTTTTTCCAACTATACTTTAATCTTTGTTTTTCAGAATTCTTAATTAATTTTCTTCTTGTTTCTTCATCACAATTCACAGATTCTATAGCGTCAGATATACTTTGAACATCATAAGGATTTATATAAAGCGCTGCATTTCCTGCGACTTCAGGTAATGATGATAACTTACTTGTGATAGTAGGTATACCATAAGTAATAGCTTCCAAAACTGGTAAACCAAACCCTCATAAATTGATGGATAAATAAAAGAATGTGCTCCTGATAACAATATAAATTTTTCTTTTGTAGTAACAAATCCTGTAAAAACAACACTTCTTTCTAAATGCAACTCTTCAACCAATTTAAATATCGACTCATAAAACCACCCCTTTTTTCCTATTATAACCAAACTATAATCTCTATTCTTTTGAGAAAACTTATAAAAGGCGTTTATCAAATTAAGAATATTCTTTCTAGGCTCCAATGTTCCTATAAATAACATATATTGGGATACCACACCGAATTTCTTCTTTACTAATTCTAACTCCTGCTCCCCAACTTGCATCTTAGGAGAACACGACAAGGTATAACATCAATTGAAACAGATCTCCTTCCACATATTCTCTCTAAATCTTTTTTAGTTGACTCTGATACACAAATAAGCCGGTCAGCATATCGACATGCCAATTTTATAAATAATCTAAAGTAATACCGTTTTATAAATGTGTGAACACTTGGATGTATAAAAAAAGTAAGATCATGAATAGTAACAATTCTTTTCACTTTAAACAAGAATATAGGAAAACTATAATGAAGACTATGCAATATATTTATCTTGTATTTATAACATAAAAAAGGAATATAAAATTGCTCTAATAAGAACCGGCAGAAAAAAAATCGAAAAAATTTAGATTTTACTAAAATAATTTTGGATTTTAAAAAAGTACTTCTTAAGTCGTTATCATCGTCTTGTAACAAAAAAAATAATTCATTTGCATCTTCATTAGGAAATTTAAACGTTTCCTTAGCATATACCCCTACCCCTACCTTTTGAATCGGTATTTGGGTTAAATCAACTAAAATATTCATAATCTGTTATCTTCTATTATTTCACGTTGAATTCTAAGACCTATATTTTCAATAGAATTTAAGCCAATTTTATCATCTATAACTTTATGACTAATTCTCTCTTTCACTCCCCTTTCCATGAGTCTGGCAAATTCTTCTATATTATAGCAATCAGTTGAAATATATGTTCCAGAAACATTATGCAATATCTCTTTTGCTCCCTTGGTAGGAGTAGACACAACTGGAATATATAAACAAAGAGCCTCTAATAAAATTGTAGGATAAGCTTCTGAAAAGGAAGGCAATACCAATAGTTGAGCTTTTTTTAAAATTGGCAACGGATTTTCCATTGCACCCAAAAAAATTATATTATCAGCCTTATGCATCTTTTTAGCTTTTTTCATTAATGCATTCCTCATCTCACCATCACCTACTATTACCAAACTGTTATTATCTAATTTGCCCATTTCAAATGCATCCAATAAAAAAAAATAAATTTTTCACATAACTTAATCGCCCTACAAATAGAATATATCTATCAGGCAATGTTATATCCAATAATTCTAAACTCTTTTCCTTTATACCTTTTATATCTATTGGATTGGGAAGTTTTATTATCCTATCAGCTGATATATGTATCTTCTTAATTAAGAACTCACGAATTCCGTCAGATACAGCTATAATTTTATCAGCTTTAGGATAGATTTTTTCATAAAAAAACAGGTTCCATATGCCCACCATCCCAATCTTCTTGTTTCTACATTATAATAATTGTGCTGAGAAATAATGATTTTGGTACTTTTTCAAACCCAAAGAAGATACAATAAGTATCAAATTTGGAAAATCCCCACCACTAACAATAACATCCGGTTGAATCTCTTTCAGAGATTGCCTCAACTTTAAAAAAGAAAACTTTAATTGAACATTGCCTAAATGATATAACTTTATATTTGAATCTAAGAGAGATAACAATTCTCCTCTTCTTTTGCACAAGATAAAATAAATATTATATTTTTTATCTATCAGGTAATTCGCATAAGTGATAAAAACACGTTCAATTCCCCCAATATTCAATGTCGGCAAAAAAAAAGCTACTTTTTTTGCACTGTATCATCTACACTATCATTAAGCACATTCATTCCTATATTGTCTTAAAAAATATATACATATCATTAGCAAGTAAAAAACAATCCGTTCCACAACTTTTATCATTTATACTATTTTTCTACTGGTTTATATCCCAATTTAAGCCATTGCACTATATTACCATCTTTATCAATATTTTTAGATACCCATTCATCTGTATAATGAAAAGATATTATACACAAAGAAGAAGATGTTAAAAGCTTATTATACTCTCCAAATCTTATATAAAAGCGTAACTGCCAAAAAGTGAACAACATATTGATTATCGTAAATACTACTACTATTCGTAAAAGTCTTTGCATTCTGAACGAATTAGTCATAAAACATAATGATGACAATATCAAAAATACCTTCAAAACATCAAGCAAACGGTCATGTAATACAGGCACTGAAGAACTCATAATAATAACAAGAATAAATATATTCACAAAACGCTTTATTTTCAATGGCTGTGGATTTGATTTGTAAAATATGTAATATTGATACAATGTTATATAATAAACAATATTAAAAAAATATTTTGCAACCAGTTGTTTTATAGTAAACAGAGAACTTAAATCCTCTGATTGACTTCCGGAAATATACTCCTCAAGATGAGCCAACAAAGATTCCGAAAAAGGAAGAGAACGTAAAAGAGTTACACCTAATGATGATGACTCTACAAAAACTAAAAGAAAACAAAGACAACAAAATATATTGGATGAAAAATTAAATATTTTATATCTACTGGCTATCGCAATAAAAATAAAAGGTATATAACTGACATGGATGAAGATTGCAAATACTATAAAGAAAACACCTTTCTTTCTATTTTTTATTAGGAACCAATAAATTCCATAAACTAAGACTGTTTGAGCAAACCCCATTCGGAAAAGATAAATTGAAAAGGTTAAAGGAACAAGTAATACAAGAGAATAAACTCTAATCCGCCTAGTCATATTCTTATTTGATAATGTGATATCATGATACAAATCTAATAACAAATAGTAAGAACATGCAACAAACAAAAAGCGTGTCAACTCTGGATATGCACCTAATTTCCCCAATCCCCATGAAAGTAACGGCAAGAAATAGTCAAATTTCAATGCCATAAAAAGCCAAAAATATTCCCAATCCAGTTCTTTATATAAATTAAAATCTTCAGCATATCTATACATATCTCCTGCCGGAGGATACAATATCCCCATATACCCCATCAGAACTGCCCCTAATAGATAAGCCCATCTTTCTTTTTTTAATATTCCCTTTAAAATAAATGGGAATGATAATATAGGGTATATCATAAATATCAATATACCTATAATTTTATATTGATTATTCCTCCTGTCAGATAAAATAAAAGAATATGTCATGAGATTTTTTCTAAATAGCTTGGAATACGCATCTTTACAACTCTTCTCCAACAAGATGGCCAACAAGATTGCAAAATCTGTTTCAACAAAAATTTAATTTTTAAATTCACATTGTAAATCATATATATAAACTTCCATGCTAGCATTTTATCCTTGCCATAAATTCTTCCCCGCTCCCTAAATATTTCCAAAGCACACCCTGTCGAAGAAAGTCCATAGACAGCATCAAAATTAGTAAATGCAAAAGGAATATATAAGAAAATTCTATGTTCATAATAAATATCACGTAAGAGTTTTAAAATCTGCTGAAATCCTATATGATACATCAAATAAATGACTAATAAATATGGACTTAGATATAAATGTTGAAGGATGAAACAAAGGAAAGTCACATTTAAAATGTGACAAATCTTGAGCCTTTGCATAATATATTCCATCACTACGACGGATAATCATATCACCATAAATCACATCTACGTTTTTAGGATTTTTTTAAATATTTTTTCCACAACATATTCATTTTCCAACCAATCACCAGCATTAAGAAACTGAATAAAAGTACCGGTAGCCCTAATTCCACCTTTATTCATCGCATCATAAATCCCTTTATCCGGCTCACTCACCCAATAAGCAATGTGATCCATATACTTTTTGATGATATTCACCGTTCCGTCCGTACTGCCACCATCAATAATGATATACTCAATATTGGGATAAGTCTGATTTATAACAGAAAGAATGGTCTGTTCAATAGTAGCAACAGCATTATAAGCAACAGTCACAACTGATATCAAAGGTTTTTCCATACACAATCGAATTTAATTATTCAAGCCAAATCCCTTTAGCCTTATTTTTTATGATTTTCCAAATTTGCATCCGACCTACAATTGCTTGCAGAGCAAAAGCTACGACAGGAACAATCAAAACTCCATTCACACCATACTGCTTACAACAAACATTTATCAAAGGCAAAGCCACAAGAGCCAATATGATATAAACCATCAACTGTAAACGTACTTACCCGTTCCATTAATAAGGTACATATATACATTCCCCCCATTGAAACAAATATATACAGCCATACATACGGATAAAGAAAAGGGAACAGATACAGAATTGCCCACCCACCATTGATACAAAAAAATTAGAGCATAGCACCATCAAAATAAGGACAGGAATACATAGTAACCATAAACATTCCAATTTTTCTTACTATTCCTCCCATCCAACTATATCTTTTTTCACATACGCATCCGTAAAAGCCGACCAAAATGGGGTAAGAACATCACAAACACCATATTAAGCACATTAAAATATTTATAAGCAATATTATATTGCGTCACAGCTTCTGGACTCTCTACTCTAGACAAAATAATATTAATGAACTGGAAGATAAATAACATGGAAATCATGATAACAAAAAACTGTCCTCCCAATCCCAAAATCTTTTTAGTCAACGAAAAACGAATATAGTGCAATGACGGTGCTACAATCTTATATCTCCCTCCACAAAACATGATAAAAGAAATTAAGACTAACAAAAGACACGGCACTCCAGCAAATGCAATTGCCAATACACTCAAGCTTCCTGTTGTATTTTTCGTCAAAATATAAATACAAACAAAGGCCAAAACTTGTCCTCCGGTCTGTATCAGTGAAGCCAGAGCAGGTTTCTGATCAGCAGTCAACATTGTGGTAAAAACACTGGCTACAATATTGATGCAAAAAAAACAGGCCAGCAAACCAAACACGATATGAAGCTCCTCGTTATAAACCGCGTCAATATTCAATATACTACTCCAGTTTAGGTATTTGTTCACCATCAAGGTTATCAATAGAATAACAGAGAACAACAGAAACAGTACAGCATAAGTAGTACTGACATATTCTTTAGCCAGTCTGATATCCCCCTTCGCTTTCGCTTCTGCAAAACGGTTACGAAAACCATGAGCAAACCCCAAGTCAAAATAGGACAACCAAGCTATAATTGAACTTAAAGTCAGCCAGATTCCATATTTTGTCGGATTAATATAATCAATGGTCAAAGGAACAACCTGCAATGAAATCAAAATACTGACACATTTCAAGACTAATGAAGCTGCGATATTTTTCTTTATGATAACGCTACGTTCATTACCTTTTGTAAAATAAGAGTAAATTTTAGATCTTATATTAACCATATAGTCTTTCTATACTAACTACTACTTCACAACACTTTCTTCACCGCCTGAATATGCCACCTATGATAATTTCCATTCAAAGCAGCCGGAGAAATAGACAGAACCTTATAATCAGGTTTGTCGTGATGAATAATATGTTTCCGAAAATAATCATCAGCCTCATCATGTGGAACAGAAGCCATCACGACATATTCAGGATAACCGGAAACCATGAACAGACTAATCTCACATCCCTGAAAAATATTATCCACCCGAAAGGCTGATCTTTCAAAAGCCACCCAGTATGTACCTATATTATAAAGGTGGATGAACTTCCCGTTGTTCCTCTCTCTCTCCAAGATATCCTTATGATGATCCTTTATCAGCATCTGAAGCCTGATTCCTGCCGGTAAAGCCTTAGTCATGATTTCTTTTCTTCGGTTCCTCAATTACTTCTATAAGATCAGGTGAGAGTGTGGCCATTGCAAGAGCCAGTATACCCTGCAAGCTAATAACCACTCTCCGGTCCCTGCTTCCCTTCACTTTCACAAAAACTCCCTCATATCCCTCGAACTGTCCTCCTGTGATTCTGACTTTTGTTCCCTTTCTTAAGTTAACCTCATCGGGACTGAAAAAAATAATCTGTTCGTCATAAGTACCTGCCACAGCAATGAAACGCCTCATCTGCTCATCGGGAACTATGATCTTCTCACCGTTACGGATATCCATCATATACTGAAAATAGGGGATACCATACTTATTCTCTGAAGTTCGGACTGGGTTGTATGGACAAAGACAATATCACGGATTACAGGAACAAGTTCACGTCTCCTGTGTCCATTTTTTAAATGGATTTCATAACGCATCGGAATAAAGCTGTTGATTCCTTTCTGGTCAAGAAGTCCTTTGATTTGCATGCCTCTGCGATAAGTAGCACGCATCGCAAACCATTGCATTTTTTCACTTGAGTACATAATTATGGAGCATTGAAACACATCTATATTTTTGTATTTCAATCACTTACGAAACACTGTCTAAAATTACCGAAAGAACTGAACTCTTCCGTTTACATAATGTTTCGATCTTTTCAGGCAACAAAGATAAGAGTATTTTAATTATCCTGCAATAAAAGCGTATAAAAAATAGGAAAACTTGTTTTTAAGAGAAGAGATTTAAATGATACAAAAAACAAGAAAGAGGTCGGAATACATTCACACCTTGGTTATATATAGGTATTATGGTTATTCTGATTTTGGAAAATACTGCATTATATCGTCTTATTTACTAAGCTTCTTCGCTGTATTGAAATGGTTACTCCGAAAATCATTCACATGGTGTTTATATACAAGAGAAGTCAGAATCACATCAGCAGGAATATCCTCAGTTATCGAATCCATCAGTCTGTCTATTATCCATACTATCACAAAGTTTTGAACATGGCAAAGCTATTAAAAACGAAGATAAGATTATCAGCCGGGAGAACAAAAAATCCATCGATCCACAAAAAGCAAGACTGAATGGAATGTCAAGAGAATCATCCGCTACACTTCACAGCATTAC
>ENA-OQCK01000073-OQCK01000073.1-human-gut-metagenome-genome-assembly--contig:-NODE-73-length-54301-cov-3.224979_pt1 | contig 54301 bp, 64 predicted proteins | sample MGYA00242498_ERZ504578 | MGnify/ENA primary metagenome ERZ504578 (study PRJEB26092, sample SAMD00036229) | human gut metagenome | host: Homo sapiens | study: EMG produced TPA metagenomics assembly of...
TATCTATACATCTACTGATATCATAACATTTGAACAAAGATTCGCAAAACCTGGAACTTCTAGTTTAATATCCTTATTATACGACAATGGGTGTATTGTGGCTCTTAGAAAAAATGGATATTATTTGTTATCATCAGACGGTATCAATTGGTCAGAACCCGCTCAAATAACAGACGAGTCGGGCAAAGTAGTTACAGCAATGCTCAATGGTGTTTGTGCTATGCCATAGACAATCGAACTCTATATCAAATATTAGTAGGGTATGCTGGGAAACTGGTATGCCCTTTTTGTTTTGAAAGGAATCTTTATATAAAAATAAGGATAGCCAAGTCATGATATTATCCAATAAAAATTCATTCCTATTTTTTATTTCATATATTTGTTTGCAAGTTAAGATATTCAAGACTAAAACACAAAGAGTATATGAGTAAATACGACTTTACAAATATTGAGAACCAAATAGATATGACAGAATCTCAATTAGAAGATGAAATTAATAGATACCGAGGTCAAAGCAATAAAACATCAACATTGCTAACTATTTTTGGAATATTGTTTTTGTTTATTCCTCAGATATATCTATTTTTTACAAACAGTTTTTCTATTTGCAAATGGTATATCTGGATTGTTTTAATATTATATGTGTTATGTGGTATTACATCAATTATATTATTCGTTGTGTTTTTATGGCCAAGTAAAGTACCACAGAAAAGAAACCCTGAATTCTTTTATGCTGATTTAATGAAACAATATTCAGATGATGGTTATGACGTGGAAGAATCAAACAAAGGAGTACAATATTCATATTTGGGACATATTAAACAATGTCTGATTGATTATAGACAGATGAATAATAAAAAAGGAATTATTCATTTTTGGACATACAGATGTATTATTGTTACTGCTTTATGTTACCTTTGTATCGTTCCATATGTCATTTCACATGAAAATAAAGAACCCTTAAAAATTATAATTATGAGCAATGGTCAAGAAGAAAAGAAAATTATGAAACCTGAAAATGTAATACAGGTAACGCCTGTTAAAGTTAGAGAAGGTTTTGCAAGAAAGAAGGAAGATTCTGTAATTCTCGAAAGAAAAAGAGAAATAACACCGGCAACGGAACGTCAAAGAAGTATTCCTGAAAAAAAAGGTAAAAATAAGACTTGGTTGAAAAAACTTGGTATCAGAAATGGATATCAAGTTTTTTTCTTATAAATAATGCAACGTAGACAAAATTGTGGTAATCAATATTAGATTTAATCATTCATTATACACAATCGTTGGTACAATAAAGTATATAGTTGCGACAATTTAAGGAGTATTCTCAAGGCATGGATTCCTTATTTCCTTCCCGTCTTGATGAAAATATTTCTTCGGATGCTCCGGTCAGGCTTGCCAACCAACTCGTTGATGAGTTTGACATCAGTCTGTTGTTATCCACTTATAAAGGTGGTTGTTGTCCTGCTTATTATTCTCGCATGCTTTTGAAAGTGCTGTTCTTCGCCTACCTTCCTCTATTATCAGTTATCCGAAAATCCTTACAGCATTATATCAAGGATATCTATTATAGTCTAAAATATCTGACTCGTAACACTTTTCTATATACTATTCTACCATAATTATTTTTAAATAATAATATTGCCATAATTTCACGAGTTGAACCTACTCCTCCTCCCTTTACCATATTAAACCAAGTAAGAAAGCCACCTCTCGACCAGCAATCTTCAAGAAATATTGTTCCACTTGTGACAAGATTAAAATCAATATACAAATAGTTTCCACCACTTGATTCTACCTCCGTATCTTAAATTCGTCATTATTAACTAACACTTCTTGATCTTCATACTGCGGATTAGGAAAGAAATCAAGGCTAGCAGTAAATGGGTTAGTATATTGACTTACTTCAAAATTTGGAGTATGTGGTTCAAACTCGAAAGGGGCTGTGGCATCCATATTCAGAAAAACTGGATTTGACCTAATACCCTCAGCATTAAATACTCTCATATAGACTGTCACTTTATTAGTTTTTTGTGTAGGCATAACTCCCCACCAAGGATCAATAGTTTGTGACCAATCCGAAGTCGAGCTTTCACTATCCCTTTTAAGTTTCCATTCATACTGAATATTTTTCAAAAAAGTTTCTGCTTTTGAGTCTATACATCTGGCAGACACCATATAAGCGCTAACTTCCATACGCCATTCAAGGACGAATGGGGGAAACCCAACCATTATCTTCTTATGGAACTTCGTTGTAACATTATTAATAACACAACTGGCGGTAATAGTGATAACACCGTACTTCTTCATCGACAGCGTACCGGTATTGTCTACAGTAGCTACAGACTCATCAGATGTATTCCATGTAATATTGTAATTCATCGTATTATTACGTATGGTGTAACGGCTACCGTCAGTGGCAACTTCTGGACCGTCCACAGTAACCTTCATCTGCTCCAGCATCCAGTCAAGCATAGTAGGCTCGAAAGAAGTATGGTAGGTAGACCCGTCGGTTATATAGAATGCGTCGAACGGGGTATGTTTGGGGCTAGCAGGTGGAAAATTCATCAAATACTTCTTCTCATAATCACTTTGAGTCAGTTCAACCTTACCCTCACCGATATCCAGAGAGCTGACTGTAGGATAAACATCAGTTTATTCTCAAAATTAGTTGTAAGATTATACCGGGTAAAGAGCTGGACCCATCTTTCGGCCTGGTCACTGCTTATGGCAGCACCATTGGCATTGGACAGTTCATAATAGGAACCGGGCATCTTGTCATAGTTAATCATTGATAAAGGGTAATCCCGCTGATAAGAAAAAACAGTCCGGCGAATCTTGATCATCCAAAGGAACTTCTTCACATAACGAAGATACATGTTGCATACTGAACGACCGTCGTAACCTATTGGGTTTGCCTCAAAATGTAGAAGTAATGTTGAGCTGCCGGGAAGAAAACCAAGCAGGAACACTTGCCAGTCCTGAAGAGCGATACCAAGAACCGAAGCAAAGAAGTTGGGTGCCACAAACTCCATCAAGATATCCGAAAGGATTTTGGTCGAAGCCCTGCCATCGACATATATATAAGGTTTGCGGCAATCAATAACCGGTGTCTGGCCGTTACTTATACTGACGACACGCATCTTGTATCCGTTATCACCCTCTGGATAGCCCATCTTGGTGAGTTCACGCTGCCAAACAGTATGATAGGAGTTGTCTACGTTCCCATTGTCATCAACATAGTTGATAAGCATCTGACGGGCAGCGTTGCTATAAAGCACAGGAGATATCTTGGACTTGAAATCGCCGAGTGCGAGACGTCCTATTATCCATTTGTCGTAGTAGAAACGCAAGATGCCATTCATCCCCTGGAGAATGCCGAGAGGAACATGGGCACAAGTGGGGCGTATCCTGACAAAAAAGGAGTGACACATCGTGAATATGAGACAGGTTTTCCATTTCTTTAAGCCCATACCGGGCTATCAGACCGCCCATGCTCTGCCCCATAACGATATTCTTTTCAGTGCAGCCGCAGGAAGCCTTCTCTTGATTGATCAATTCAATTGCGCTCTCGAAAGTCGGGCATTGGCTGGATAGAGAGCTTGCTGTCGAAAAGGTCGATGTAGATGATATCGTACTCGCTGCGAAGCTTATTAAAGGCTGCATATCTCTGGCTAAGCCCATTCACAAAGGTATGAAGGTTCGTGTTACCGAATTTTTCGTCACCCATATACGGATTAGCATCATCAACAAATTCCAAGGGGTCAAAACCTTCCATGACAATAAAAGGTTTGGTGAGTTTGCCGGGACTGCCCGTGGAATACAAATAAGATATACGACCGGAAGCTTTTTCACCGTTATAGGGTAAACTGGCCGTAATGTCAACACAACGGTCAGGCTTGAACTTCGCCGCCTCTGTACGGGTGATCACATTATCTGTGATGACCTTCACCAGACTGTGGCTGTACAAATAGCTCCCGTCGGCAAGTCTCACACGCATCTTCAAGTGTTTCACACCGGTAGAGGAATAACTGCCTGATAGCTGCTGCCGCTGGATACAGAGACATAGCCTCTTCCGTCATCTGCGTCAAACTCAACTTTTCCGCTAGTAACGTTACTTTTCCAGATAGATGCAGGAAAAGAATATGAGATATTACTGCCGTAAAAAACGGTGTCCTGGGCGGAAAAGCCCAGCGTGTACCCGATGGAATAAGGTTCTGCCAAACACCGTTCACCTCGTTGTCGAAAACCTGCTCATTCTCGTAACGTATAAGATGACTGCTCAATGCGTCTTCACGAATATATGAATACTGGTACAACACGACCCCTATAATCCCCTTACCTCTTCCAGAAAGGGAGTGTTGGGTGGCAAGAACCTCTTCTGCATTGAAAGGCTTGGCACCCACAGAGGAGGAGCGAACGGTACGAAGAAGATTCTCGAAGGCGACACGATCCACATAATTGCTATCATTCAATTCCTTGCCATTATAAATATCCAGATCAGCCAATTCAAAGGCATAGTCACGAAGAAGACCATGAGGAATCTTACTCTTGTCAAGGTGCTGGAACATGTTGTCAAGCCAGTTCCTGACTTCAGGGGTATCTTCAACAAAATGTGATTGCCCTAGTGCCGACATGTAGAATATGCAGCACAACAGAAAAATTATATTTTTCATAATGAGTAGACTTTTTACAAAATATAATCAAATAATCCTGATGTATAGAAAGTTCTATTCCTTTCAATGTTATATCCCTCAAACTTCCCTTCTGTTACTGATGCCTTATATGAAGCCTGTGGAACACGTTACTCGTAACCTCAGTTTCAAAATTAAATAGACCAAAGATTTCACCTTTATCTACATTAATATTAGTAAACTCAATATACTTTGTTTACAATGTCAGTCTTTAGAATAATCTTCTTTTTTCTGATACTTTTAGGGATAAGAGTTGTATCTGAACATTGATAAAGGTACGGAGTTACTTCAATGGACGCTATATAACATTCATCCTCAAAATCAAATGGACCGTTGTTATCAATATGTTCCTTGAAATAATATTTCTCTCCCAATTGCGGTAGTCCCTTTTGAGTGACAGAAATATATATCCTATAATTTCCACCTTCCTTATCATTAATGCCTTTAGCTATATTGAAAGTAAAAGAGCCATCGTCATAATATGAATAGTTCATATGAAAACTTGTCGGAGCTTCAAACATTGTTCTTAGTCCTTCTCCCCTAGCACATTTACCATTTATAATACATTCAACATAGCTGTTATTTTTTAATAATGATTCTACTATATCTTTTTTACAGCCACTGAGTGACGATAATATTAAACATAGTATTGTGATTAGCATTAACTTTGTACTTTTCATTGTAAAGTGTTTAGATCATCAACTATTTTTAGATAATGACATACAAGCTATCCGGTATAGTAAGATCAATGGCTTCTTCTTTACTCATATTAAGTATATAAGCAGAGTCACGATAAATAATCTGATCCATCAGCATGTTTTCCAAACTAGATTGCTCCTTATGTAGCTTTTCGTCAGGAGTAAGATTTAATTGTGTAGATTTGTCAATTGAAATGCCACTATTGGCATTTTCTACTATGATATCAGAGTCATTACACGATGATACCACCAACATAAATGTTAAGACTAGCACTAGCTTTGTGTTCATTTTCATAGTTGTGTAATTTAATAGTTAAACATTTATTTATGTGAAATATATTATTATGTATAGTCAATTGTCATAAGTCATTATGTATTAGAGGTCTATATTTTTTTAAAAAGAGATTGTTTGTGTAATTTTTAAACATATAATAAAGGTAATAAACTTATTCAATATAAAAAATATTTTAATCACTTTTTTTACTATTAATCATAATGCCATTTAAAAAATCGACTTATAATCAATAAATGTTCTCTTAATATCAACGGATATTATTATAATTGGAAGTTATTAGATATTCACTAAGAGTCAATACTTCCAGAAAAATGTTGTTCTATTCTAGCAGAACTAGTAGTGTTTCGCAGGCAAAAATCCTGAATGATATAATCAATAAAAAGCTGTTTACCATACGGATAAACACTTTATTGGTGAGCCTCTTGTCGGATTCGAACCAACGACCCCGAGATTACAAATCACGTGCTCTGGCCAACTGAGCTAAAGAGGCGTTATTTTCTTTTGCGGGTGCAAAGGTATGAAATACTTTTAAAAATGCAAATACATCGTATACTTTTTTTATATTTGCATTCTCACTAATAATTATAAGACAATGAAAAAGAAAATTATGAATGTGTGTGGTGTGGCGTTTGTAGCTGTAAGTCTATTAGCTTGTTCCGGTCAGAAGAAAGGAATGGCTGCCACTGAAATGGCATCGGATAGTACGAAAGTAGTTGGAGACGTGATAACTACTCAAGCAGATAGCACGGGATATATCGTGAAGGTAGGTGAGGCAGCACCAGACTTTACCATAACTCTGACTGACGGTAAGCAGGTGACTTTATCTTCTCTCCGTGGTAAAGTGGTAATGTTGCAGTTCACGGCAAGTTGGTGTGGTGTTTGTCGGAAGGAAATGCCGTTTATAGAGAAGGACATTTGGTTGAAGCATAAAGATAATGCAGACTTTGCCTGATTGGTATTGACCGTGACGAGCCGCTTGATAAAGTGCTCGCCTTTGCAAAGTCTACCGGAGTCACTTATCCTTTGGGTTTGGATCCCGGTGCAGATATTTTTGCAAAATATGCATTGCGTGAGTCCGGCATAACGCGGAATGTTTTGATAGATAAAGAAGGAAAAATAGTAAAGCTAACCCGTTTGTACAATGAGGAAGAATTTGCTTCACTGGTGCAGACGATTAATGAAATGCTGAAATAGGATAAAGAACATTTCATCAGGTGTATCTCAGGAAGAATCGTAAAACTTTCGTGTACAATAAAAATAGTAACGCTATCACAACAGGATAGCGTTACTATTTTTAGGATATGGCGATACTATCGAAAGAGCATCCCGTCACTATTTTATAAAGAGCATTCTAAACAATGCTAAGCTTAGCCAGATAATCATAATGCTTTCCTTCTTTCACAAGTTCTGCTTTAAAGCCACATTCGGAAGCGTATAGGCTAAGTGTCTGAAAATCTATATATAACCAGTCGAATGTGTCTCCTTTTATACTCTTGTATTGCATCCGGAAATCAATTTCTCCGTAATAATCTCCGGCTAAGTCGATAACTATGCTGCCGTCTTCTTCTTCGAACAGATATCGTAAGTCGCTGGAATCCATCAATATACATCCGCCGGGGCGGAGGATACGTTTCATTCGTCGGAAAAAATCAGGCATATTGCTTAGTCTGCCGATGATTCCCGAGCCGTTCATAAGCATAAGAATGGTGTCGAATGTTTCTGTGAATGTTTCATCAAAGAGGTTGATAAGACGGGAATCCTTGACTCCTCGTTGCTTCATTACTTCGACAGATAGCGGAGAAATATCAATGGCACAAACCTCTTTTCCCATATCCTGAAGTGCCAGGGCGTGACATCCGCTTCCTGCGCCTACGTCCAGTATTTGTCCTGTGGCCATTTGTAGGGCAGTACGTTCCAGCATGGGCATGGAGGGCATGGAACGGAACAACTCCTTGACAGGAATTTCATCTTCTTCGAATTGAGAAGAAAAAACTCGCAAGCGGTCAGCTCTGTGGAGGTTGAAAAAATCGGAGATAGCAGCCCCCATTGGGTCTTTTTCCGGGATGAGAATTGTTGTTGCCATATTGGTCGTTACGATTGTTTTAGTTGGCAAAGATAAATAAATCCGTAGAAAAGGGTTATCTTTGCTGCCGGAAATATGATACTAATAACTTAATATATGAGTATAGAAGAAGCAATCATGGGTGGAATTGTCTTTAAAGGTAAGAAAGACAAGCCACAGGAAGATGAAAAAGTGAAGACAAAGGCTAAGAAGGCAACATATATTCGTGGGCAACATGGTTCGGGTGCAGCGAAGATGAAAGCTGATATCAGGAAAAAAGAGCAAATCGACATAAAAATAAGAATCATATTTGTATTATTTTTGTTTGCTTTTATATAGGAACAGTTATTTTAGGAATATGCTATTTATTTCGTAGACAATGATAAAAAAGCGGGGCAGGATAATCATCCTGCCCCGCTTTTTATCATATGAATTATTTCTGCGGAAGTATCTCAATCCAATAATCGTCCGGGTCATTAATGAAATACAGTCCCATGGCGGTATTCTCGAAACACACGCAACCCATTTCTTTGTGATAGGCACGGACTGCATCATAATCACCTGCTACACGAAAGCAGAGATGACTCTCGTTCTCACCCAACTCATAAGGAGCCGTATGATCTTTCAACCATGTTAATTCCAGAAGAAATCCCGTCTCGTTATCTGTCAGGTAGACGAGGATGAATGAGCCGTCGGAAGCTTCTTTCCGATGATGTTCTTTCAATCCGAGTGCTTTCCCGTAGAAGGCAATACTTCGTTCCAGATCGGTGACGTTGATATTAAAATGGTCAAATCTACTTTTTATTTCCATTGTTGTGATCTACTTTATTTTTTCATTAAGAGCTTCACAATCTCACCGACATAAGTACGGGGTTGACCGGCTTGCGGAGTAGTCTGTGAGGCCAGTTTCTTACATTCAATAACAGCCGAAGGCGTTGTTTGGTTCGGAGCGTAGAGTTTCAGTGCATAACTGTCTGCCTTTTCCATTGCTTCGTAAGACTGGTCGGGGGAAAGCGTGCAGTAAGCAACGGCTTTACCGGACTGATAGCCAGTGCACCACCGGCATTGGCAGTCATATTTGTCATATTGAATTCGTCTTTTCCGATAGAAATCACTAACTTGCCGCTTCCCATTAAAGCATATACTTCACCCGGAATCTGTTTCAAGTCGATTTCTACATAACCCGGCATATCTGCCGAAGCTTTGCCGACAGGAGTTGCAGGAGTCAGATCGGCGGCAGGAACTGCATTTTGGGCAGGTTCGCCGGTTGTCACTTTGATGTCAGCTTTCTTATCTGCCCCGCCAATAACAATCGGGCCTGTGGCTGTAACGATCGACGGAGCCTTTTGTTCTTCTTCTTTCTTCTTTTTCTCTATTTTCGGACGGGTATCCGGAGCTCCGAAGGCTACAGCTACATCCATAAATATATCATCGGCAAAGTCTACCGTTTTTCTACGCCATTTTGCCAATCCGCGGACTAACTTAGTCTTTGTTTTATTAAGTGCGTATTTGTCGGTAATCCATTCTTCCGCTTTGTACTTTTCTGTATCACGGTATGTGAAACGGATTTTTTCCAGTTCCACCAGACAGTTGCCGGGTTTGCAGGTAACGGTGATCTGGTAGTTGATTAGCGTACGGTCTAATGAAAGAGCGCTGGAACTGAACACGATCCACTCTTCTCCGATACCGGCAATGGTTCCTTTGTCTTCGTCGGCATAGACAACGCGGCTATCAACATTTTGGTTTTCTTTCAGACGTTCGGTCATCCACTTCATGACCGTGTCATAGATTTGTGCCTGACTCATTCCGGGAATCTGAAATTCCTTAGAGAATATAACTTTGCCGTCTACTTCGGGGACAGCTCCCACGAGATACCTGCTGTCGTCTTTTTTTTCTTTTGCTGAATCTGCCTTCATTGCTATCGGCAATGCGAGGAACAGGGTAAGAAACAGGATTGTAAATTTATTCATAATTATTATGTGTTTATTTGGTAATTTCAAAACTTTCGCCCCGATGGGTGATGCTGATAAACCGGCATCCTGCATTTTCGGCGAAATTACGAAGCGCATTACCGCCTTCATAATCTTCACTAAAGTGCATGGGCACAAATATAGTAGTTTTTATTTGTTCGATGAACTGTTTTGCCCCTTTCATATAATCTTTTCCCATTCTCCGGTCCACCGGAAACAGCACTAAATCAATGTCCGGCGCTTTTTCTTTTAAATATTTAACTTCTGCAAGGAAATCTCCGTTTGCTTTTCGTATCTCTTCTTCGGTAGATTCTTCGCTCCAGTGCCAGTTGTTTAAATCGCCGGCATGGAAAACACTCCAATCTTGCAGGTGAATCAAGAATGAACTGCCCACATCCGTCGAACCGAAAGCATCGATGCGGAGCGTCTCGTCCTCATATGTTTCTCCTTTCTTTATATAGATGGCATCTTCGGCTTGGGTACGGTGAGATTTCAGAATGTCTTTAGAGAAAATATAATGGATGTCAGGCCGTTGTTCTTTCCAGGTCAATATTTCGCGGTTGAAATGGTCGGGGTGGAAGTGAGTGGCTAATACATAGAGCTTACCCGGCTTTTGCAAGAGGTAATCATGCACGATTCCCCGGCTATGTTCGGCTTCCGAGGAGTCTTTGTAATAGTCGATAATAACGGTGACGCCTTCTGCTTCGAGGGCGAAACCGCTATGATAAATGTAATCCAGTATCATAAGCTGAATATTTTTGTAGTTGCAATATTACGTATTCTAGTTGAAGTTGCCAAGAAAAATCGACGAAATCAAGGGGCAAGGCGACTGATTTGCCATTCTCCATTCTCTTTCAGGATATACAGAAAACGGTCGTGCAGCCGGTTCGGTCTTCCTTGCCAAAACTCAATCCGGTTGGGGGTGACGGCATATCCGCCCCAGTTGCCGGGCCTTTCCACTTCTTTCCCTATCCAATGGGCGGCTTCTTTCACGAAAGCGCGTATCAGCTGCATCCGGCTCTTGATAGGCCGGCTCTGTGGAGAAATGTGTGCACCAATCCGGCTTTTATAGGGGCGTTTACGGAAATATTCATCCGATTCCTCCGGCGGGACTTTCGTTGCAATTCCTTCTATGTGTACCTGTCTTTCGAGAGCGTGCCAGACAAAAGAGAGCGAGATATGTGGATTCTGTTCCAACTGTTTTCCCTTACGGCTTTCATAATTAGTGTAGAAGATAAACTTCCCGTCATGAAGCCCTTTTAACAGTACGGTACGCGTAGAAGGTTTCTTCGGGAGACACCGTACCTACAATGACGGCGGTAGGCTCGTCTACTTCCGCGTCAATCGCCTCTTGTAGCCACCGGCTGAAAAGCGAAAGCGGGTCGCCGGGAAGTTCATTTTCCCTCAACCCGCCTTTCGTGTATTCTTGCCGGATATCTGCAATGTTTATTTTTACCATAAGATTATCTGGCATTTAAATTGTTCGTTCATTACATAGGAACTTCGATCAACAGAATATGTGAATCTTTTAATGTCTCCAGTTCGAAGTTGTTAGTATCATAAATCCCCATTCCGTCACGGCGTTTCATGACTTCACCGTCTACAATGATTTCTCCTTCAATCAGAAAGATGTAGACGCCCGCATGACTTTGGTGTGTATGGTATCCAAGTTTCTTTCCGGCTTCTACTTTGCCGATAGAGAACCAGGCATCTTGCAGAAGGGAAGCGGGAGTGCTTCCGTCGGGCGAAACGATAACTGCCAATTCGTTCGGGCGTTCCAGTTCACTGATATTGAAGTCCTGATAGACAGGGCGTGTGTTCCGTTCTCTCGGCATAATCCAGATCTGGAGAAATTCTACCGGTTCTACGGGACTTGCATTCATTTCGCTGTGGAAGATACCTGTTCCGGCACTCATTGTCTGGATTTCTCCCACGGTGATGATGCGGCTGTTCTTTTTACTGTCACCATGTTGCAGATGTCCTTTCAGTGGAATGGAGACAATTTCCATATTCTTGTGCGGATGCGTCTGGAATCCTTCTCCGGGTGCCACTTTGTCGTCATTCAATACACGAAGTGCACCGAAGTTGATACGGTTGGAATCGAAATATTCATCGAAACTGAAGTGTGGTAACTATCCAGCCACTCATATTTAGAATGTCCTCTTGTATCTGCTTTATGTATAACTTTCTTCATAATGTTCTCCTTTTTCTTGTTGTTTATATGTCTTATGAACAAAGAGGGTGGGGGAAAGGTTTTATTTCTTCACTTCATTTAGCAAAGGCTTATGGTTGATAAAATCTCTGATATTTTGTAATGTCGTCATTGCGATATTCTCCAGTGCTTCGTGTGTGAAGAAGGCTTGGTGGGAGGTCACAATGACATTGTTGAATGAAAGCAGCCGGGCAAGCACATCGTCGTCGATGATGTGGTCGGACTGGTCTTCGTAGAAATATTCGCTTTCTTCCTCGTACACATCCAGTCCTGCAGAACCGATTTTCTTGTTTTTTAAGCCTTCAATCAAGGCGTTGGTATGAATCAACTGTCCGCGACCGGTATTGATAATCATCACTCCGTCTTTCATTTTGCTGATAGAGTAGTCATTAATCAGGTATTTGGTAGCTTCGGTAAGCGGACAATGGAGGGAGATGATGTCGGAACTATGGTATAATTCGTCTAATGAAGTATATACGATTTTTTCTTCGCGGGCGAAGTTATAGTCCGGATAAAGGTCGTAGGCCAATATGTTCATGCCGAACCCTTTCAAGATATGGATCAGGATTTTTGCAATCTTTCCCGTGCCGATGATGCCTGCTGTTTTTCCGTGCATATCGAACCCCATGAGTCCGTGAAGGGAAAAGTTTCCGTCCTTGGTACGCCAGGAGGCACGGGGAATTTTCCGGTTGAGGGATAGCATGAGAGCTACGGTATATTCGGCAACCGCATAGGGTGAATAGGCGGGGACACGTACCACCGTGATTCCGGCAGCTGCGGCAGCGTTTAAATCTACATTATTAAATCCTGCACACCGCAATGCCAGTAGCTTTACTCCGTTGGAAGCCATGATGCGGAGTACTTCCGCATCGGCAATATCATTGACGAAAATACAAACTGCATCTACCCCTTGTGTCAGTAATACATTGTTTTTATTCAGATGTCCTTTGTAGTAGCGTATCTCAAATCCGAACTCTTTGTTTTTATCAGTGAAAGAAGATTCGTCATAAGCTTTGTGCCGAAAAATGCAATTGTATAGGCCATAATATTTCTGTTTTTATTCTTACATAATAAACACTGAAATAGGGTGAATTGTTTATCCTTTCCTATGTCTTGAATATAAATCGTTTCATTAGAAACTGTTTGTTTTTTCAATTAAAATAGGGGGATTAATGAAAATAAATGCACAATCATACCTTCTATGTGCAATTATATCGTATCTTTGCGCCCGAAATAATTTAAAAAAGATTTAGATGAGAAAAATTTCCTTGATTGGATTTGTGATGTTAATCGTTTCAATTCCAACTTTTGCCGGAGGTCTTCTGACAAATACTAATCAACATGTGGCTTTCCTTAGAATGTTAGCACGCGGTGCTTCCATTGATATTGACGGTGTTTATTCCAATCCTGCCGGTCTGGCTTTCTTGCCGGGCGACGGTCTTTATCTTTCTTTGAACGGACAAGTGCTTATCAAACGCGTAATATAGATATGACGTTTCCACTGTTCCCGGAAGACGGCACAGACGTTATTATAAGGGTAAAGCTTCTGCTCCTTTTATTCCTAGTTTCCAAGGTGCTTATAAAAAAGGAGACTGGACTGTATCCGGTAGCTTCGCCGTTGGCGGTGGAGGAGGAAAGGCTTCTTTCGATGACGGTTTGGGAATGTTCGATTCAATGGTAATGGGACAGATTTATCAAGCTGCAAGTGGCAAAGTTACTCCTAATATGTACACAATCAATAGTGCAATGGACGGAAGCCAGTTCATTTATGGCGTTCAATTAGGCTTGTCATATAAGGTTAACGATTGGCTGGGTGTTTTTGCCGGTGGACGTATGAACTATTTCAGTGGTGGTTATGAAGGCTTTCTGACTGCGAAAGTGAAAGCAGATTTGCCGGGTATGCCGGCAGGTACGGAATTAGCAGGTATCGAATTGGATTGTGACCAGACAGGTTGGGGAATTACGCCTATTCTTGGAGCCGATGTGAAACTGGGTAAATGGAATATCGGTTTGAAATATGAGTTCATGACAAGCTTGAATCTTGAGAATAAGACCAAGAAAGCGGAAGTTCGTCAGATGGGGAATGTAATGGGGGATGAAGGAAATCCGTTGGCTGATTATAAGGACGGTGTAAATACGCCGAGTGATATTCCTGCTTTATTGACTGCCGCCGTTGGTTATGAAATCCTTCCTACACTTCGTGCAACAGTAGAATATCATCATTTCTTCGATAAGGCTGCCGGTATGGCCAATGACAAGCAGAAAGCTTTGAAGCATGGTACACACGAAATTCTACTTGGTGCAGAGTGGGATGTGACTAAACAACTGACGATTAGCGGTGGTTATCAAAATACAGATTATGGATTGGCAGATGATTTCCAGAGCGATATTAGTTTCTCATGCGATTCTTATTCACTTGGTTTTGGTGCCGCAATCAAAATGACGAAGCATTTGACGATGAATGTTGCTTATTTCTGGACAAACTACAAGGACTATAATAAAATGACAGAAACAGCTCTTGGAGCTTCATCAACTACATACAGCCGTACTAATAAGGTGTTCGGTCTTGGTGTAGACTACAAGTTCTAAGATTTCATAATCCGACCTTTATATATAAAGAAGCCGTCTCGGACATTGTCTTGAGGCGGCTTTCTTTATTTTTTTGTCTTAGAAAGAATACTGCACCAGCATATTCAACCGGTTTGCATGGCTCGTTGAAGAACTGAAATCACTGCGCCAGCCTCTCAAATATTCGACACCGACTTGAAGATTACCGCTTACATTCCAAAAAGCATTGGCTACAAGATATTGCCCTTTGCGATACGAATCGGGGTTTGCACTAGGATAGCCGTTTTCAGAGTAAAGTCTGGATAAACTGTACGTTCCGGAGACAAATACATTCGGCGTAATGTTGTACTGCAATCCTGCATACCAACCCAACATTGGAAGAACCTGCATCTTGCCTTCATTGTCAGGGTCGGGAACAAGGTCAACATTCAGATTGCTTAAATCATTCAGATAAGAACCGATCCCTTTACCATAATTGAATTGTCCGTATGCCTGCAATTTCTTTGTGATATTAAACGTTGTAGAGCTTGCAGGCCGAATCCGGTCTTTGAGTAAGCCTTATCGTGCACATTGCTCGAATAAGTCATATTGCGGACAATCGCACCTAATTTAATATGGCTGCTGCTGTTCCAGTTGAACTGTGCGGAAGCGGCGAAGTCCGGCATTCGTTGAGTATTGATTGCTACGTCATTGTTGGTCGTGCCGTCTACCGAAGGCATTTCCATAGAAACTCCGAATTTCCAGTTTTTCAGTTTATCGCACATATAACTTAGTTGCGTGGTACGATAGAAAGCTGAACCGTTCGGACCGGCGAAGTCGATAGTAGGAGGCAGGCCGAAAGGTCCATAAACGAACCGTAGCTGTATCCGATTGTGAAACCGAGGAACTGTGCATAAGCATTTTGCAGTTCGAAGGTCTTTCCGTCGCCACGGAAGTTACCGGCGGTATAAACCACGAAATCACCAAGATGTTTGGTGCGTCCTACCAGTTTGAGAAACAGGTAGAAGTAGTGATATCCATTTGGAACTGGTTTTTGGCAAAATTACCCTTTCCCGGTCGGCCGATCAATGCCGGATAGAAATCCACATCGTCAACGATTCCATTAAGTCATACTCTCCCGTAGCACGAACGTAGCCACCGATACCGAGGGCGAATTTTCCCTTTTGGTCGGTAAGCAGGAAGCGAGGCGCGTTCGGGTCATGGAAACGCATCTGCGAACGGTCGTTCATGATACGGATGATTTCATCGCCCGCTTTATCCCGTGAGACAAACATGATCGAATTGGTTCCTCATCTTCGATGACTACTTTCTTTTGTGCCTGGGCACAGACGGGGAAAACTCCTATCCCCAGTAGCATAGCTACCATTTTAAAGCTTGTTTTCATTATAAGTTAAGTTTTAGGTGAATGCCCAATGAACAACTAAAAAAAGAAATGGTTGAAAGGCCAAAGGAAAAATTGCCAAACTAATCGGAAGAATTGCTATTTATAATGATTCTAAAAAGGCGGATCTTTGTACCGTACCAATTAGATAAAAGAAATACGACGATGGAAAAAGTAGAATTTACTCAAGGAATACTGGCGATGGAATCTGATCTGCATCGCTTTGCATATAAATTAACGTCGGACCGTGACTCTGCCAACGATTTAGTTCAGGATTGCGTATTGCAGGCTTTGGATAACCACGAGAAATTTGCGCACGCCAAGAACTTGAAAGGCTGGATGTTTACAATTATGCGCAATATTTTTGTCAACAACTATCGCCGTACCGTCCGCGAGATGAATATTATAGATGATACGTATTCTATCAATCAGCAAAGTCTGATAGAAGATGAAGACAGCGACAGATTTGAATTTGCTTATGACATGAAGCAATTGTATCGCGTGATACATTCGATCCCCGAAGATATGAAGTTCCTTTTCAGATGTTCGTTGCCGGATTTAAGTATAGAGAAATTGCCGAGAAATTAGGATTGCCGATGGGGACAGTGAAAAGCCGTTTATTCTTTATCCGCAAGCGGTTGAAGGAAGAACTGAAGGACTTCTCCTGATACAGTTCTTTTTAATTGAGTGATGTGTTTTAAGGTCAAAGTGAATGAGCCTTCCTGTCTGAATGCGAAACTGATGGGGAGGCTTGTTTTTTATTTCCGTGTTTCCCCGGCGTATAGAATCTGATAAGAAGAAAGCGATACTTTCAGTTTTATTTTCTATCTTTGCACCCCGAAAGAATTAAAAAGAGACGTATGATGCCGTGAATAACGGTCGTGTATTCTAGAACACCACGTAAAAAACAGGAATTATGAAAGAGAAAGTATCTGTACCCTTTATGCTGCTGGGCATTCTTTTTAATGTGTGCCTCATTGCAGCCAATCTTCTTGAAACGAAAGTAATCCAGATCGGTAGTCTGACCGTAACCGCCGGATTATTGGTTTTTCCTATTTCTTATATTATCAATGATTGCATCGCCGAAGTTTGGGGATTCAAGAAAGCGCGCCTTATCATTTGGAGCGGCTTCGCTATGAATTTCTTTGTTGTTGCCCTTGGCTGATAGCTGTTGCGATCCCTGCCGCTCCTTTTTGGGAAGGGGAGGAGCATTTCGATTTTGTGTTCGGCATGGCACCCCGTATTGTGGCTGCCAGTCTGATGGCATTCTTGGTCGGTTCATTTCTCAATGCGTATGTGATGAGTAAGATGAAAGTGGCCAGCCGGGGACGGCATTTCTCGGCACGTGCCATTCTGTCGACCCTTGCAGGTGAGACGGCCGACTCGTTGATTTTCTTCCCGGTTGCTTTCGGAGGTATCATTGCGTGGCGGGAATTGCTTATCATGATGTGTATTCAGATCATACTGAAATCCATGTATGAGGTTATTATCCTTCCGGTGACTATCCGTGTAGTGAAAGCCATTAAGAAGATAGACGGTAGCGATGTCTACGACACCGATATTTCTTACAACGTGCTGAAAGTGAGAGATATATAATTGAAATAGAGAACATAACCTTACCCTTTTATAACTTTATGAATATGAATAAAGAAAGCGCATTGGTGGTATTCAGCGGTGGGCAGGACTCGACTACTTGTCTGTTTTGGGCAAAACGTAACTTCAAGAAAGTATATGCTTTGAGTTTTCTGTATGGGCAGAAACATGAGAAGGAAGTAGAGCTGGCGCGAGAGATTGCCCGGAAAGCTGAAGTGGAATTTGATGTGATGGATGTTTCCTTCATTGGAAGCCTGGGACATAACTCATTGACGGATACGAGCATGGTAATGGATCAGGAAAAACCTGCGGATAGTTTTCCGAATACATTTGTGCCGGGACGCAACCTGTTTTTCCTGAGCATAGCGGCTGTCTATGCCCGTGAGCGTGGCATCAATCATCTGATAACGGGAGTTTCCCAAACAGATTTCAGTGGCTATCCCGATTGTCGCGATGCGTTTATCAAGTCTCTCAATGTGACGTTGAACTTGGCTATGGACGAGCAATTTGTAATCCACACTCCGTTGATGTGGATTGATAAGGCCGAGACATGGGCTTTGGCGGATGAACTGGGAGTGCTGGATGTGATACGTCATGAGACATTGACGTGTTATAATGGTATCCCGGGGGATGGTTGCGGACATTGTCCGGCTTGTACGTTGCGCCGGGAAGGATTGGAGAAGTATTTAAAAAGTAAGAATCAATAATATCTCTACATAGAGATTAAAATGCATTTTTTGCTGTCACATCCTGCTGTCACAAGAAAGTTCTCATTTATAAAACGGCCGTAAGTTTCGTTTGGAACACGCCGGGTTAAATTAGTTTCAGCAGCTTGAAACAATAGTTTCATCAGTGAGAAACTAAAGTTTCACCGCCTTGAAACTGTAGTTCCAAAGGCTTGAAACTAAAAGTTTCCTATAAGGAAACACTTTGTTTCACGTCAAGAAACATTCTGAAACCCGTGGGGAACGGATACAGTAGCCGTTGGTTAAGAGTTGAAGGTGATAGGTGATAGATACGGTGATAGGTTGAAAAATGAATCTATCACCACTTAAATGTCTGTTAATAAGATGTTTGGGCCTGTTCGGTGATAGGTGAAAGAGGAAATGCATTTTTTTATCCAGGTAGAGGTTGTAGTTTAACAAGAGTAATGACTGAATTAAAAGACCAACTTCCTTATTGGGAAGAAAGACCGAGTATAAGCAAGATTATGCTCCTGAAGTACTGGAAGCTTTTGATAATAAGCATCCGGAAAATGACTATTGGGTACGTTTCAACTGCCCGGAGTTCACAAGTCTGTGTCCCATTACCGGACAACCGGACTTTGCCGAAATACGTATCAGCTACATTCCGGAAGTAAAAATGGTAGAAAGCAAAAGTTTGAAACTCTACCTTTTCAGCTTCCGCAATCATGGAGCTTTTCATGAAGATTGTGTAAATATCATCATGAAAGACCTTATTAAACTGATGAACCCCAAATATATCGAAGTCACGGGAATCTTTACTCCGCGTGGAGGCATCTCTATCTATCCGTATGCCAATTACGGTCGTCCGGGAACGAAGTTCGAACAAATGGCGGAACATCGGTTGATGAATCGGGAATAATAAAAAAGGCTTGTCAAACATCGGCATTGCTTATGCGGCACTCTTGAGGAAATGGATAAAAGGCTGGATGATTTAATGAATGGTTTAATATTGTAGAAGATATTTCGGAAAAATAATCTTGTAGAAGAATACCTGATGTAGTAAAGAAGTTATCTGAAGAATTAGGTGTATATTTACGGAAAAATTATGCTCAACGTCTTTCTTTTAAAGAGACGGGGGAAATCGTTCCTTGGCCGGATGAAGTTCTATAATAAATTATTTAATCCATTAAATTTATGAAACATATTTTTATGCTATGGAAAGTACTAATGGTTTGCCTGTTGTTAGCAAATCCGTTAGCGTCTTATGCTGATTTTCAACCTTCTTATTCAACGGCAGGTTTTTATTCGCTGCCCAATACCGGTCGCACGGTGTATGATATGAATCCCGCCTGGCGTTTCTACAAAGGGAAGATAGAAGGTGCCGAACAGAAAAACTTCGATGATAAGAAATGGGATATCGTATCCTTACCTAATGGGATAGAATATCTTCCGGTTGAGGCTAGCGGGTGTATTAATTACCAAGGCGAAATATGGTACCGGAAACATTTCACACCTGATGAAGCTGGAAGAACAAACAATTGTTTCTTCATTTTGAAGCTATAATGGGGAAATCAAAAATATGGGTTAACGGTAAACTGCTGAAAGAGCATTTCGGAGGCTTTCTGCCTGTTATTGTTGATGTATCTTCTGCCCTGAACTTTGGTGAAGATAATGTGGTCACGGTGTGGGCTGATAATAGTGACGATCCTTCCTATCCTCCGGTAAGACGCAGGAAACACTGGATTTTGCTTACTTTGGCGGGATCTATCGTGACTGTTGGATGATAGCTCACAACCGCGTATTTATTACCGACCCCAATTATGAAGATGAAGTAGCAGGCGGCGGGCTGTTTGTTTCTTATGATAAAGTGTCGCGGCAATCGGCTTTGGTAAATCTGGATGTGCATATACGTAATACTTCGGGAAGTTCTTCAGTGGAAAAGTCAGCTATGAACTGTATGACCGTGATAACCGTCTTGTGCTTTCAACAGAGAAACGATTGTCCGTGGGCAATGAGCATGCGGCAAAAGTGGCCTCTCGTATGAAGGTTGACAGTCCTCATCTTTGGTCGCCCGACAGTCCTTATCTCTATCAGTTGCACGTCTATGTGAAGGATAAAGCCGGCAGCATTGTTGACGATACCGTCGTCGCATTGGTATCCGGAGTGTGGAGTTTAAAGGAAAAGACGGTTTTTGGCTGAACGGTGAACCGTATCCCTATCCGTTGATTGGGGCTAATAGACATCAGGATTATGCTGTGATAGGCAATGCCTTGTCTAATAACCTGCACTGGCGCGATGCAAAGAAATTACGCGATGCAGGGTTGCGTGTTATCCGTAACGCACATTATCCGCAAGATCCTGCTTTTATGGATGCGTGTGATGAGTTGGGACTCTTTGTTATTGTCAATACTCCGGGATGGCAATTCTGGAATGATGAACCTATTTTTGCCCAAAGAGTATATAGTGATATCCGTAATATGGTTCGCCGTGACCGCAATCATCCTTGTGTGTGGATGTGGGAGCCGATTTTAAATGAAACCTGGTATCCGGCAGAGTTTGCTAAAAATGTGGTAGATGTACTGAATGAGGAATATCCTTATCCATATTGTTATGCCGGCTGTGATGTTACGGCACGTGGACACGAACATTTTCCGATCCATTTCACTCATCCGGTAATGGGGGGAGGAGGGGCCTTTAATACGGAGACTTTGAATCCCGATGTTTGTTACTTTACCCGGGAATGGGAGATAATGTGGATGACTGGTATTCGCATAATTCTCCGAGTCGTGTGAACCGTGTCTGGGGAGAAGTGCCGATGTTGATACAAGCGCAGGGATATGCAAACCCCGATTATAAATATACGTGCTATGATGTACTGTATAGAACTTCCAGACAGCACATGGGAGGTTGTTTGTGGCATTCCTTCGATCATCAGAGGGGATATCATCCCGATCCGTTTTATGGAGGAATTATGGATGCGTTCCGGCAACCGAAGTTCTCTTATTATATGTTCTGTTCGCAACGTCCTGCGGAGGAAAACAAGGAACTGATTGCAGATAGCGGTCCTATGGTGTATATTGCGAATGAGATGACTCCTTTTTCTCCGAAAGATGTTACGGGTGTATAGTAACTGTGAAGAAGTTCGTCTGACTTTCTGCAAGAATGGCAAGCAGCATATTTATCATAAACCAATCGATAAGGCCGGAATGCCATCGCCTGTTATAACCTTTAGCGATGTTTTTGATTTTATGTATGATAAGCAATTGTCGCGAGGAAGGAAACAGGCCGATTCGTATCTTCTGGCAGAAGGTCTGATAGCCGGAAAGGTGGTTGCAACACATAAGGTGATGCCGGCCCGCCGCCCCTCTAAAATACTACTTTGGGCGGATGACGAGAAGGTGAGTATGAAAGCGAACGGTTCGGATATCATGACTGTAATAGCTGCTATTGCAGATGATAATGGGAACATCAAACGATTGAATAATTATGAAATAACCTTTGAAATAGAAGGTCCCGGACAACTGATTGCTGACAGTAAGACGTTTACAAATCCGGCTCCGGTTCGTTGGGGAACTGCGCCTGTATTGGTAAGATCTTCTACTGTTCCGGGAGAAATCAAGGTGCGTGCATCCGTGGTATGGCAAGGCAAACATACTCCGGTTTCGGCAGAGTTGATTATTCCGACTTATCAGGCGGAGCATATTTTGCTGGCAGATAAAAAGGAACTGGAACAATTGAATTCTGTTTCCGGACAGAAAGCAATGAGCACTGATTTTAAGGGACAGAACGGAAACAGCTTGAAGCGACAGCAGAAAGTCAGCCGCTCGAAGTTAAAAGAGGTGGAAAAACAACAAAGTGATTTTGAATGATAATGTAAAAGAATCAATATATAAAGAATAATCTATGAATTTCCCCCAATCATACATTTGGATATTGTAAGATTGGGGGAACTCATTTAATTGGATTTCACTTCTTTTCTCTCTCCATTCGCCTGTACTGCATATATCTTCATGCTATCATTCCAAGGAATGGATGCCGGAATATCAAATGAGAAGAAATTAGAGAAATACATTATCTCACTACCTTTTTTACTTCAAATGCGACAGCTTCATCACCCGAACTTATTGTAATATGTTGCCCGGAACGGGTATATGTTACATTCTTTGTAATCTTCTGGTCATTCTTGAACTGTGTATAATAGCCTACATCACCTACCTGATATTGTTCAATACCCACATCATTATTCTTTCTGTCTTCAAGATAATAAAATGCATGTTTAGGTGCAGGAAACTGGCTCATGTAGCTCACTGCTTCGGCAATCATGTTGGTGTCACATTGTAGTTCCATTTACCATACTGTTCAATCTCCACATTATTTACCGGTTCGAGGAATCCCCACATCCTGAAGAATTCAGTCAGATTCTCATTGGCAGCCTTACTTGCATCTTAGCAAAATGTAACTGACCTGCTCCCGGATTAGATTCAACAATACGATCTTCCCGCAAGAGTTTGAAGAGTTTCTGCCAGAAATCTGTTTTATAGCCACAACGATGATAATAATTCCAAAGTTGCCAGTTCATACGCATATGTATTTCCGTATCCTCATTCTGATGAGTGGCGCTACCCATATTCCACCAAGCTTGTTTATCAACAAAACGGGCTTTTGCCAACGCGCTTAATTCCGATCCTCTCGAACAATATTTTCCCAGTTTAAACAGTATGTAATTTGAGAAAAGATTATTGGATGACTCTGTTGAACTGGGCCAGTTGATAGCACGCTGGTGAATATGTCCTATTTCGTGAGCCGGTCCCCAGGCATTGTCTTTAGCAGCCATCACGTTATCATAAAGCAAAATATTATTGAGATAAGTATATACGAATCCAATCCTATAATCTGATGCCCACATATAGCTACCTTCCGGAGAGATGGCAAACAAATGATTGTTGACCTGCGATGGGCGGACGTCATCAATACCCATCAGTTCCTGTTGCCAACTAATGATATTATCCCAAAGATTAATGGCAGACAGTATATCGTAGGGAACAGCCTGCATCATCTTATCTCGATGGAAGTAGAACATAATTCTTTCACCACGTATGCAGAAATACTTATAAGTAGCTTTATTTATAAGCTCTTTATATTTATCATTAGTCTTATCCGTTTTTACATCAAAGAATCCGCTGACATATCCGCTACCTAAAGGAATATGTATCTTCACAGGTTTTGCATTGACATCCTGCAAGTTAGTGTTATACATAAGGAACAACATTCCTCGCTGTGTAAATCCAAGTTTATTGACTCCTTCTTCAAGGAAACGGGTTTCTCCGCTTGCTGCTGTTTGCACATAGTCGCCGGACTTTTCTTCACCGATGCATTGAATAGACAAACTCTGTCCATGGGTGTCACCTACCAACACAATGACCGAATCTCCGGCTTCCACATAAATACCCGTAGGGTTGTCTAAGTTACTGTATCGTTTGGTCATCAGTGTTTCTGCCCATTCCTCTACATTACTGTAAGGGTGATAATCTTGTATACGGAAAGACTTTTCCCATTCGTCATATGTGTTTCTCTTTAATTGAATGGCTATATTGGCAAAATAGCGGGAAGTGCATTTATCTGTGCATCGGTAGCTTCATCTCTCACCTCCGTACAAGTTATATCTGTAAAAACGCCCAGCAATTGTGCGTCAAGTTTCTTATCCGGATTCTTTTGATAGAACTCCATTTCATCACAACTTACAAAGTCTCCCAAGCCGGAGTGAACCTCAAATTTTATTTTAGTAGCTTTCTTCAAACTCTGAGCAAACACCACACGGCTTGAAGCATTCTGCATCTTAAAATCGAATGAACCGTACTTCGTATATTCGGGAGCATCTTCTGTTGCCGTGTAAATATCCAATTTGCCAAAATTACCATTTCCACTACGGGTGTGATAAATCAAGTAATCTATGTCTTTTGTGCCATCAAAAAAATATTCGAGAGTAACAGGAAAATTAGCCTTTTGATTCCAAATTGAATGATAGGGGTTCCACCAAACTTGCCATCAAAAGAGTTCTCGATTCCTTGTCCCGGCTGGTGCTCACTATCTTTTCCTCCATTGGGAGATATTTTCAAATCACCTTCTATCTCTACATCCGAAACACCGGAATCTTTAGCATTTTGTGTAACTGAGCATAATGCTCTTATCTTGTCGTCTTTAGTATATATGTAAGTGAATGTGACAGTACGTGTTTCATAATATGGGTTGGCATCTACCGTATATTGGTATTCTTTATCTGTCAGCGCACGGGTGGCAGGAACAGTTTTGATCCAATCACTGTTTTCCGATTGCTCTATTGTGTATTCTATATTCGAAGTGACAATAATGGAAAGAGGACCTCCGGCCGCATCGATTATCGGATTGGGATTCTTGACAAGGATAGCAGGACCGTACCCTAATTGACGTACTTGAATAGTATAGTTTTGCACAGAACTCTTTAATGTGATTTCTGCAGAGCGTACGTCCGGTTCTTCATTGGCATGTACCAATACTTTTACCGCGGGCGAAGAACCCGACATGTCTTTTGCTGCGACACACCAGTCTTGATTTGATGAGACTACCCATGCGTCTGCGGCCAGATTAGTTTCCACAGGTATTACAAGCGAGGATTGTTTTTGATCGAAATCCTGTTGTAAGTACTCCTCTTTTATTGTGAATACAGGAGTTTTATCACCCGGTTCATCATCGCTGCAAGCCAGGAACAAAGAAGAAAAGATGAGAGAAGTAATCCCCCATAGTAAGAACGGATATTGCTTCATAAAGTATTGTATCATCAAAAGATTATTCAAAGTTAACCATAAAAGTTAATGAGAGAGAGAAAACATTCTCTCTCTCATTAAAATATTACTTAGGAGAAAAATCAGTCTGTGCTCATCCAGAACTCTGCAAATGCAAAACTGTTTCCTACTGACGTTTTATCTACTTGTACCCGCAAATATTTAAATGGTTTGCCGACGAATACCGGCGATGTATATTTTTGCTTTTTGTTGCCGTTGGTAGATTTTTCTGTAACCGTAGTGATTTTACTGAAGGCAGTACCGTCCGGACTACCGAGAAGTGTATACTGCAGAGGAGCGCCATTATTGTTGTTATGACGTATTTGATATCCTATTGATACTGCTGTGGATTCTTTCGGCAGAGCAATTTGAATCCAGTGAGGCATTGGTGCTACTCCGCTCCAGTTACTATGGTAATACGTATCTTCTTTTCCGTCGAGCATTTCAGCAATAGAACCTTCATTTGTCGGATCCGGGAAAATACTAATCATATTTTCTTTCAGGTCGACTTTGGTTAATTTGCTTGCATCAGGTACATAAGAGATAGCATATAACGATGTATTTCTTTCTGCATCGATAACAAATTGTGGTTTAGTGCATGAAGACAAACAAATCGGAAGCACATAATTACCATAACTCAAACCGGTACGGTCTACTTCAATATTCGCCTCTTTTACACTTTCCATATCGTTGGTAAAGTTGACAGTTGTCTCCAGCGTGTAAGCAGTAGAAGGTAACATTGCATAATCACATTCGTTTGCTGCATTATATTCGTCTAACAATTTCGAATCGATAGTTAATTCACAAGAGAAGTCCCATTTGCTTGGAATAGGAATTTCCAATGGCAAAGTGAAATTCATTTTAATAGGGCCGTTGTCCGAGAAAAAGTTTTGAGTATAGCCGCTCTTTGAAAAGAAAACTGTCGGAGTTTGTACATTTGGCTTAATAAAAACCTTTCCTAATTTTGATTGATAGAGTCCTGTGAATTTTCCAGTTGCAATGGTAGCACATACTCTTCACCGGCATTCAAGGCGGGAAGCCCGTCAATCAGTTCCGTTTTCAGAGTAATATCCATAGTCTTATACAGTTCATCTGCAGCAAAAGTAAATTTTCTATCGCCCTTCAATTCATAGCAAGTGGTGGGAATGGCTTTGTATTTTACTCCCTGTTCTGCATTATATATAGCCAATGCAGCATCATCCAACGTTCCTATACTTACTTCCGTCACTGCGTTGAGTTCTGAGCCTCCCTTGTTTATCACAACCTGGTAGTTGGCATCTTCCCCTGTGTTATATACACTTACAGGTATTTCGCCACTATTTCTGAAATAAAGTATAGTACTGAAATCATCCAGAAATTCATCCTTGCCATCTTCGCACGCAGTCTGCGTTAAAAGGAAGGCAGATACGAACGACACTAATAATATATTTTTTCTCATAAATATTTTCTTTTTATTAATAAAGTGGTTTTATGTGTATTTCTCACTACCATCCATAGTTTCTGGTCAGTAATTTATTACGATCCAATTCACGCTGAGAGAACGGATAGAGATAGTGGTTGGATTTAAACACGCGTGTTTCAAATACGGTTCTTTTCCAAAATCCGTCAGGAGTTACTTTCGTATCATTACCTTCCAGCGGACAGGTTGCATCCATACCATACATCGGACCATTATCCGTTTGTTCCGCAATCATCCAAGTACGTGTGTCGAAATAGCGATGTCTTTCAAATGCCAGTTCCACACGACGTTCTTTACGACAAAGTTCAATCAGTTCGTCCACGGAAGCATTGGGATATACACTTGTAATCGGAGTCAATCCCGCACGGTCGCGCAAATCCGCCCATTTTTCCATTGCCAGTTCTTCATATCCTGCCGGCAAAGCAACATTCCTCTTCTTACATTCCAGAACAGATTCGATGAAGTTCAGATACATCTCTCCGAGACGGAATACCGGGAATGTCAGATTACCCCATTGTCCATCACCGGAGTTCAGTGTATGGTCATAAAAACGATTGCACAGGTAACCACTCTTAGGATAGTCGTGGCTCTTGTTACCATTACCTCCTTTGGCAAAAGAGATCATTGTGCTGCCAGCACCATGCAACCAATAGTTACCTCCAAAGAAAACAGTGATATAAAAACGAGGTTCACGATCTTTATACATGTTAGGAGCAGTGATATTGTAGTTCTTAAAGTTGCTCCATCCTTTTGCCGGATATTCCCAGTCTGATTTTTGCAGTTCTTCTTCCTTGCTGTATCCTGAAGCATTGTCTATTATCGGATCACCTGATGCTTCATACCCTATAATAGGATAGCGTCCGTTGTTCATCGCATAAGCATCTACCTGTTGCTGTGTAGGACCTACACCACCGTATGCAGTACCGGGTAATCCGGTGGGAGCTGTATTTACTCCCCAACTATATCCGCTATTGTAACGGTCTGTCCAGATCAATTCACTATTCCAGTTCACATGGGTGATACCATAATAATCTTCATACGGATCACCGTTACCTGCACGATAAAGTTCGTAATCAGTATCGTCTAACAAGACTTTAGCAGCCTTTGCTGCTTCCAACCATTTATTGGCATCGTATGTTTGCGGGAAAAGATCCACTCCCGAAAGTTCGGGGAACTTGTCTGTTACCGGGTTCTTTACCGTACGATATAGAGCATTACCGTTGAACAAGTCGCGTGCCGAATAAAGTTTCAGACGTGAAATGACTGCATAACAGGTACCTTTAGTCGCTAAACCGTATTTACTGGTCGACAGCCCCTTCTGAACAGGTACAGCACTACTTTCGGCACATGCAGTAAGTTCACTGACTACATAATTTACACACTCTTCCCATGTGTTACGAGGACGGTATAATTCTTCTGTAGAAGCTGCAAAGTCCAGTAATTCGTCTCCAATCAGGAAAATAGGTCCATAATCGCACATCATACTAAAATAGTAGTAGCACGGGCAAAGCGCGCCTGCCAATACCATTCGTCAAGTTGTTCCTGGGTAGCCAGAGGGTCTGAGCATTTATATACATTCTGCATGAAAATATTACATTCACGGATACCTTTATAGTATTTGTCCATTTTGTAATAAGGTACATTTGAGGCATTCCATGATCCGAAGTTCATAGAACGGTAACCACGGTCATAAGTAATGGTACATTCGTCCGATGCTCCCAAATAGGGCTCATTATCTCCAATGAATCCTCCATTGTAGTTAGGAAGAAATGACATAGCATTGAGCCAATACTGCTTGATCGTATTTCTTGACTCCCAGATTTTTTCGAAAGTCAGTTTTTCGTCTTCTTGCCTGTCGAGGAAATCTTCACATGAAGATAACAACATCGCGCCGGTAGCGAAGCATAACAGATAAAGTGATTTTATTTGAAGTTTCATAAGTTATACAGTTATAAGATTTAGAAATTAGCATTGAAGCCGATAGTGATCACTCGATTCAACGGATAGCCGGAACCTTCTCCTCCACCTTTTTCAGGATCCCACATATCGAATGGAGCAAATGTGAGCAGGTTACTTCCCGACACATAAAAGCGGAAAGACTTAATGAATGTTTTACTTGTCAACGATTTGGGAAGTGTATAACCAATCTCCATATTCTTCAATCGTATGAAAGAACCGTTGCGTTGCCACCATGTGGAAGTTTGAGTGTTGTTAGATGCTCCGGCACCTCCGCTACCATTGCTGAGGCGCGGGTAGAGTACATTTGCATTCTGTTCGGGGGTATTAGTGGACATCCATACATTGTTGTATATATTTTCGTTCACAGCCGAACGTTCCAAGTTTCCTGAAGAGAAAAGACTCTTAACTGATGATCCGCTTAAGAAGAAACTTGTGCGAGCCGCTCCTTGAAAGAATACATTGAAATCCCAGTTCTTCCATTGTGCCGTAGCGCCGAAACCGTACATGATTTCCGGTAAGTTAGTATATCCGATAGCGATTTGGTCTTGAGAGTTGATAACTCCGTCACCATTGATATCCTGATATTTAATATCACCTACACGGTATTCTCCGAAACTTTGTACAGGGCTGTTGTCTATTTCTTCCTGACTCTGGAATAACCCTAAGGCTACGAGTCCGAAAGGCTGCATGGAACCACCTGAACCAAAAGGTTTGCCTATTCTGTTTTGGTATTTATATTCCCAGTCTGGTTCGTCGTTGTTCTTCAATTTGTTACGATTATATGTAAAGTTACCTCTTGCCGTTACATAAACATTACCTATCTTCTGTGAGTATTCGATATTACTATCGAAACCCTGGTTCAGTGTTTCACCGATATTGACATAAGGGATAGTGGAAATACCGACAATGGCAGGCAATCCGGCACGTTGCAGGAAGATTCCGGTACGTTCTTCACGGAAGTAATCGGCCTGTACTTTAACCTTGTTGAATAAAGAGAATTCGATACCGACGTTCAATTTCAGAGCTTCTTCCCAAGATGCGTTCAGGTTTTCAACTTCACCAATACGAATACCATCACCTCCTTGGTTGGCACTTTGACCGTATTGCCAGTTTCCTCCTGTTACAATAGAAGATTCATATACCCATCTTCTCTGTCCGCCGATGTCATCATTACCTACTTTACCGTAAGAAGCTTTTAACTTTAACATATCAACAGTGTTAGTTATAGGTTCAAACCACTTCTCGTTAGACATCATCCAACCGATAGCTGCTGCAGGGAAAAAGCCAAAACGATGTCCGCGTGCAAAGTTTTCGGAACCGTTATAACCGACATTTACTTCAGCAAAATATGTATCTTTGAATGCATAAGTAACACGTCCTGCCAAACCTTGGTTTTTATAAGGAAGTGCAGCGTCTCCGCTACCGGCCTGTGTGTTAGTATGTATTTTCTGATTGTATAGTAACAATGCGCCTACACGATGTTTTTCTGCAAACAAACGGTTGTAGTTCAATGAGCCTTCCAAATAACGTGTCATCGTTCCGCTACGTCCGATTGCGAATCCCAAAGACTCACTTCCGGTATGTACGGGGTCCCATTCACCGTCACCATTATTATCGTCATAAATCAGATTGCCTTGGTCGTCTCTCCCACGGGCATGATAGAAAGTCGGTGTTTTGGAGCGGCGTTGCAATGTAGTGTTCCACGCATCCCATGAGAATTTCAAGTTGGCAGTTAATCCCTCCAACGGTTTCCAAAGTTTACCGATATCTTGCGTAACGCCGACAAGTGCTTGTGCCGAGTTCCAGAACTGTTCACGGTATCCGGAGTGAACCAGCATATTCCATGGGTTGAAACCGGAATCGGTAGAAGGTCCTGAAAGTTTTCCATCAGAGTATTCTATCGGGAATGCATTAGGGGAAGCATTGAACGTATATCCCCAAATGTCGTTATCGTTGTCACCAAATCCGGGACCGAACGATTTTTCATAGATATTAGCCAGATTGACATTCAACACTGTGCTCTTGGTTAGGTTGAGGTCTATATTGGCACGGAAGTTGAATTTGTTGTAATTAATAGATGAATCGTATCCATATATGTTTCCTGCATTTTTGTAGATAGAGCTTTCATTATAGAAAGAGCCTGAAACATAATATTTCACGATGTCTCCACCACCGGTGATACTCAGATTTACTCGTTGATTTTCAGCCATGTCGTCGAACAAAGCATCAAACCAGTCTACATCCGGGTAGAGATCGGGGTCACTATGTTCTCTATATTTCTGCATGACTTCGTCCGAATAATACTTGGTTGAAGAAGCTTCATTGTAAAGTTCCGCCCATCTTGCTGAGTCGAGCATCTTCGGACGTTGGTAGGACTGGTAAAACCAAACTCTGTGCGTACATTGATTGCCGGCTTACCTTCTTCTCCCTTTTTAGTAGTAATCAAGATTACTCCGTTGGCACCTCGTACACCATAAACGGCAGAGGCCGAAGCATCTTTCAGAATGGAGAATGAAGCGATATCGTCTGTATCTACCAGATCAAGATCACGTTCGATGCCATCTACCAGCACTAACGGAGTGGAAGTTCCCTTAAAGGAAGATACACCACGAATGTAGAAATCCGCGGCACTATTTTTGCCGGGTTCTCCCGAACGGGTCATAGCCACAACACCGGATAACTGACCTGCCAACACATTTGAAATTGATGCTCCGGGCACTTTCAGTTTCTTGATGTCTAGCGTTGAGATAGCCCCAACAACACTTTCTTTCTTCTGGCTACCATATCCGACAACAACAACTTCGTCCAATACTTCAGTATCGGGTTGAAGAGTGACATTGATACTCTTTTGGTCTATGATTGCAATTTCCTGCTTCTTCATACCGATATAAGAGAATTCAAGTACTCCACCTACACCTTCTATCGTGATAGAATATTTACCGTCTATATCGGTCACAGCACCTACCGAACTGTTTTTTAGCCAAACAGAAGCTCCAATAATAGGTTCATTGGTATCGCCATCCCTTACTACACCGGTAATAACACGCTTTTGCTTTTTCTGTTGAGTCGATTCAACAATTTTAGTAGTAGATTCTCCTTTCACATCCTTCCATTCCTCTGCTGCAGAGGAAGAAAGCGGACAAAGAAGCAATGACAGAACAGTATACTTCAAATACCGTTGTTTACAAAAAAAATGAAATTGTCTCATACTTTTTCTTTTAGATTTAACATTTGGTTAATTGTAGATTGAGTTAAAGGTTGAATATGTTCTTGCAGAACTTATTACATGTTCTAAATTAAGAGTTGTTTTTCACATCATATTACATTGGTTAATTAGGTTATATTTATAATAGGCAACAAATTTTATGCGCAAAGATAACTATTTATTTGAATAACACGCAAGAATGCATATTATTTTCTTTATGAATTAAAAAAAATATTTTCGCCTTGTGTCATTCCCGAATCCCCCAATAAGCATTTTATTGTGATTAGTATATAAAATAGGTATAATATACTACATGGATTATTAAGATAATTAATTGAATATCAATACTTAAGGAGCTTATCTCGGTAGAACAATAGTACCATAATCTTCTACCAGACCGCTTCACAAGGGTTTCTCATGCAACCGTGTGCTATCGGAGTCATCCTAAAAAACTTGATAATAAGGTTGTAGACATGTAATAAGTTCTGCAAGAACTAAATAAACTAACTACTTCTTCCATATATAACAAATACATACTAAATTACTCATTCCCTCATATTTACAAACTATATGATATTCGGCAAATGTCTCTCTTTGGGAATAATTATTATTGAGTAGGGCGCAGTTTCATATTATCTTAGCTCAGTATTTTAAACCATGAATATTCCTGTATGTATACAGGAAAATCATGAAAGAGGGTAGTACTTCATTCCTCTGTGATTTGTTCGTTAAGTATTACTCATGATGATACGGTCCGCCATTCAGTATCGTCATTGCCCGATAAATCTGCTCCACGAATATTAATCGGATCATCTGATGCGAAAAAGTCATTTTCGACATTGAAATTTTTTCGTTTGCTGCTTGATATACCTTTTCTGAAAATCCATAAGGGCCTCCGATAATGAAAACTAGCCGCTTGTTGACTGTGTTCATTTTTCGTTTCATATAATCGGCAAATTCGAGAGAACGCATCTCTTTTCCATGTTCATCAAGTAATACGATTACGTCTCCCGGTTGGAGTGATTTCAATATCAGTTCTCCTTCTTTTTCTTTCTGCACTTCCATTGAAAGGCTTTTTGTGTTTTTTAGTTCGGGGATTACTTCCATATCAAAAGTAATATAGCGTTTGGTGCGCTGAATATAGTCATTAATGGCAGTTATATAGTGTTGTTCTACGGTTCGTCCAACGACGAGCAGGATTGTTTTCATACGTCTGTTATTCTGATTAATGCACAAAAATAGGCATTTTTTATGTTATTCTGCAATTAATGATTACCTTTGCCTATCATTAGTTGAAAGTTTAAGGCTTTAAACTTCAACTTTAAAGCTTGTATTTATGAAAAAACGAGTGCTTGTAGGAATGACCGCTTTGCTTCTTTCTATCTCGTTGCTTATGGCGCAAGAGATACCGGCAGGAGTGATTACGGCATTTAAAAGAGGAAGTTCGCAAGAGCTGAGTAAGTATATGGGGGGCAAGGTAAACTTGGTGCTCCAGGGTCGCTCGACAAACGTTGACAAGCAGAAAGCAACAGCTATGATGCAAGATTTCTTTACGGAGAATAAAGTCAGCGGATTTAACGTAAATCATCAGGGAAAACGGGATGAATCGAGTTTCATTATTGGTACATTGGCTACTACCAGAGGAAACTTCCGTGTAAACTGCTTCCTGAAGAAAGTGGAGAATCAATATTTAATACATCAAATAAGAATTGACAAAATCAATGAATAAGGAAAAAGAACTGATCGACAAGCTGATCGATCTTGCTTTTGCAGAAGATATAGGGGATGGGGATCATACCACCCTTTCATGTATTCCCGCTACTGCTATGGGAAAATCAAAATTGCTTATCAAAGAGGCCGGTGTGCTGGCAGGTATAGAAGTAGCCAAAGAAATTTTCAATCGTTTCGATCCTACGATGAAAGTCGAGGTATTTATCAACGATGGAACGGAAGTGGAACCGGGTGATGTGGCAATGTTGGTAGAAGGAAAAGTGCAGTCACTACTTCAGACTGAACGCCTGATGCTGAACGTGATGCAACGTATGAGTGGTATAGCGACAATGACCCGCAAATACGCTAAGAAATTGGAAGGTACCCGTACTCATGTGTTAGATACGCGTAAGACAACTCCCGGAATGCGTATCCTCGAAAAAATGGCAGTAAAGATTGGCGGTGGTGTAAATCATCGTATCGGACTTTCGACATGATTCTCCTGAAAGATAATCACGTGGATTTTGCCGGAGGTATTGATAAAGCTATTACCCGTGCCAAAGAATATTGTAAAGAAAAGGGCAAAGATCTGAAAATCGAAATTGAAGTTCGGAACTTTGATGAACTGCAACAAGTTCTCGACTTGGGTGGTGTGGACCGTATTATGTTTGATAACTTCACTCCTGAAATGACGAAAAAGGCAGTAGAGATGGTAGCAGGTAAATATGAGACCGAATCTTCTGGCGGTATTACTTTTGATACTCTTCGAGACTATGCCGAATGTGGCGTAGACTTTATTTCGGTAGGAGCTTTGACTCATTCGGTGAAAGGGCTGGATATGAGTTTCAAGGCATGCTGATTATAAGCGGTAAACGATAAACAGTAAACGGTGAACGATAAACAGTCAATGGTGAATACTTTGCAGCACGGTAGTGTATAGTGCTGTTCATTGTTTACCGTTTATCGTTCACCTTTTCTTTTTCTCCATTTATTATTTATCGTCTCTTTAACTTCTTTTAGCAATATTCATTGCAGCATTCCTCAAATTCTTGCGTCTAATGGACAAACGACGCAGACATACGTTCGATTTTTAAAAAAGGTAATTGACTTGGAAAACGAGATAGAACTGATAAAGGGCTGTCGGGCAGGAAAGGATTCAGCCCGGAAGGAACTTTACACCTCTATTCCAAACAGATGCTGGCGGTATGTTTCCGCTATACGGGCGATATGGATGCAGCGCACGATGTATTGCATGATGGTTTCATTAAGATTTTTACCAACTTCTCGTTTCGGGGCGAATCTTCGCTTAGCACATGGATTACCCGGGTAATGGTCACCCAGTCGCTCGATTATTTGCGGCGTGAGAAACGAGTCAGTCAGTTGGTGGTGCATGAAGATGAGCTTCCCGACATACCTGATATATCGGACTCGGGAGGAGGGGCTGGAATCTCAGAGGAACAATTAATGGCTTTATTGCCGAATTACCGGATGGATGCCGAACCGTTTTCAACCTTTATGTGTTTGAAGAGAAGTCACACAAGGAGATAGCCAAGATGCTTCATATTAAAGAGCACTCGTCTACTTCGCAGTTACACCGGGCCAAGTATTTATTAGCAAAAAGAATTAAAGAGTATAGAAATCATGAAGAAAGAAAATGATGAAATAACCGATCTGTTTCGCACTCGTCTCGCTGATGCCGGGATGAATGTCCGGGACGGCTTCTGGGAAGAACTCTCACAGGAGATTCCTGTGGCTTGCCAGCAACGTCGTCGGTTACTACTCTTCCGTGTAGCAGCTGCGGCATCTGTGTTGCTTGTCTTGGCGGCTTCATCGGCTACCTTCTTATATCTTTCTCCAAAAGAGGAAATGGAAGAAGCATTTACCAAGATAGCCGTGGCGAACGGAGGCAGTTGGACGGAGATGGAATACGTGTCAATCAACTACCGTTGCCGGTAGAACCAGTGTTGCCGAAACCGGCTCCTAAATCTTATGGAATGTTGTCTCAATACACAGAAGAAGATTCGCTTTCCATTACCTTCTCTATGTCGTTCTCTTTCTCGGCTACGACTTCCACCGGAAATGGAAACCGATATGGAAACCAAGGCCATAATGGCTATTGGCAGGCAACGAATGGTAATACGGAATCATCGGATTCGCGAAAAGAACAATATGAAACGGGCGAATCAGTAGTCCGGAAGATCTCTACAAAGAAAAACCGCTGGGCGATGAAAGCCCAAGTTGGTACGGCACTTCCAGCAGAGGATGGCGTCTATAAAATGCCGGTTTCTGTAGGTGTAACCGTAGAACGGAAATTAAATGATTATCTGGGTATTGAAACCGGATTGCTTTATTCAAATCTTCGCTCGGCAGGGCAGCATTTACATTATCTTGGTATTCCCGTCAAAATTAACGTGACATTGTTGGATACAAAAAAAGTTGACCTTTACGCTACAGTAGGAGGAATTATAGATAAATGCATTGCCGGTGCACCGGACAACAGTTTCAAAGAAGAACCTGTCCAATTGGCTGTGACCGCTGGTATTGGAATTAATTATAAGATAAATGATCGCCTCGCGCTTTTTGCCGAACCGGGTGTTTCTCATCATTTCAAAACTGATTCGAAACTAGCTACGGTACGCACGAAACGGCCGACTAATTTTAATTTGCTTTGCGGACTTCGCATGACGTATTAATCCTTGAAGAAAATGAAAAAAACACTTGTAATGCTGTTGGCTATTTGCCTGATTGTATCCTTTACTGGGTGCGGCAGCGAAGAAATGGATTATAACAATCCGGATGTTACCCTTTTTGTGAAGCAATTGAAGACGGGTACGTATAAGATGAAGAATGACAAAGGAGTGGTGGAGGTCCCTCATTTTACGGAAGAGGATATTCCCGAACTTCTGAACTATGCGGAAGATCTGACTATTATTCCTTCTTTCCCGTCGGTTTATAATATGAATAATGGTAAAATCCGTTTAGGTGAGTGTATGCTTTGGGTGATTGAATCTATTCGTCAAGGTACACCTCCGTCGTTGGGTTGCAAAATGGTGTTGCTAATGCCGAGAATTATGAAGCACTCTATTTCCTGACAGACGAAGAAGTACTTGATGCTGCCGCTTGCTACCGTCGTTGGTGGGAAGAAAGACAATACCCGAAGACGCGGTGGACGATTGACCCGTGTTACGATGAACCGCTTTGTGGTACAGGGTATCGCTGGTGGTAAAAAAGAGGAGAATCTTCGGGAAATAAAAAAACAATAAAAATGAGGAAAACGTTTATTTATATCGGCAGTATCACTGCTGCTGACAGTGGTATGCTATGCCCAGTGGTCTGTACAGGATTCACTCAAATTGCAGAAGCTATTGGAGAGCAGTGAGGAGTTGAAGCTGAATCCGAAAGCAGTTAGGCAGATTGATTTCGGCAGTGCGGTGGGTACTCCCCGGATGTCGGAGGAGAAAAGCTGGATGCTGCCTGACGAATCGCTTCCCGAAGCATTGCCTAAACCAAAAGTAGTTCTTTCTTTGATGCCATATAAGGCTAATACCCGTTTTAATTGGGATCCGGTTTATCAAAAAAAGATAAGGGTGGATAAGAATACATGGCGGGGAGATCCTTTCTATGAGATTCGACACCAAAGATCGTATACCAACTGGGCACGGAATCCGATGGCAAAAGGTATACGGAAGTCTTTAGAGGAAATACAGGCGAGCGGAGTACGGTTCCGTCAGTTAAGTGAACGTGCCAATGGGATGATGGTGAATTCGGTGGTGACGGATAGTCCTATTCCTTTGTTTGGTGGTAGCGGAGTGTATATCAATGGAGGAACTATTGGAGGACTTGATCTGATGGCTGTCTTTACAAAGAACTTCTGGGATAAGAAAGGAAGAGATCGTCGTGAACGTACGCTGGAAGTTTTGAGAGCTTATGGGGATTCTACCACGGTGTTGATTAATAAACCTATTGAACAGATTATCCGTTGAGGGTGTTTATATAAATGTGCTAATGTCGCGATACGACAATATACTGACTAGGGAACGTTTGTAATTGAATAATTTATATATTTGTATATTGTTGTATTAGCGCATTAGTAATTTAGCTGGTTATTCTAGCCGGTATATTAGTAAATTAGCACATTGATAAATTATTAATTATGAATAGAATTACTTCTCTTCTGGGGATTCAATACCCTATTGTTCAAGGTGGAATGGTATGGTGCAGTGGTTGGAGGCTTGCTTCCGCAGTGAGTAACGCTGGTGGTTTGGGACTGATTGGTGCAGGTTCTATGCATCCGGAGATTTTACGCGAGCATATTCGCAAATGCCGTGTAGCTACAGAGTTTCCTTTTGGTGTGAACATTCCTTTGATGTATCCGCAGATAGAAGAAATCATGAATATTGTGGTAGAAGAGGGAGTGAAGATTATTTTTACTTCTGCCGGGAATCCGAAAACATGGACAGGATGGTTGAAAGAGCGTGGAATTACGGTTGTTCATATCGTTTCTTCTTCCCGTTTTGCTGTGAAGTGTGAGGAGGCCGGGGTAGATGCAGTGGTAGCGGAAGGTTTCGAAGCCGGCGGACATAACGGGCGTGAGGAAACTACTACTTTTTGTTTGATTCCTGCTGTACGTGAAGCAACGACTTTACCTTTGATTGCAGCAGGAGGTATCGCTACGGGAGAAGGAATACTGGCTGCTATGGTATTAGGGGCTGAAGGTGTTCAGATAGGAACTCGTTTTGCATTGACTGATGAGAGTTCTGCAAGTCCGCTATTCAAGGAATATTGTTTGAGTCTGGGTGAGGGGGATACTAAGTTGCTGTTGAAAAAATTAGCTCCGACTCGTCTTGTGAAAAATAGTTTCCGGGAAGCTGTAGAGAAGGCCGAAGATAGTGGAGCTTCCATGGAAGAATTAAGAGCTTTATTGGGACGGGGGCGTGCCAAAAAAGGCATCTTTGAAGGAGATCTTGAAGAAGGAGAACTGGAAATAGGACAAGTATCGTCGATAATTTCCCGTCAGCAGCCTGTGGCGGAGGTCATGAAAGAATTAGTGGAAGCTTGTCAACGGGCAGCGAAAAAAGATTATTTGTAGTTTAATGAGGTTGTGCCGGCATTTTGAAGTGCACCCCAAAAGTTAGACACAACCTCATGTTTTAGAACAGAATGTCGTCTGCGTTGAGATGAATAAGTAGTGCATAGAGTGGTTGTTTATAGACATTCATTGTCCTATTTTTGATTTTCATGCTTTTTCCATAGAGACCCACTCGTGTTATGTTATTATTAAAGGGTTCTGCAAGATCATATCTGAAAGGAAGTACTTTCTTGTCTTAGTCTTGATTATTAATGCTGTAATTCTGGATTAGCATCAATAGCAGCCTGTGGAATACGCAATGTATAGCGTGCATCGTCTTTCTCTAAAATATACGTTTTACCATCGATAACTTTTTCGATGCGTGGGCGGGTAGTGCGTCGTAAATCAAACCAACGATGACCTTCGAAAGCGAGTTCTTTAGTACGTTCTTCTTGAATTTCAGCAAGAAGCGCTTCTTGGGACATTACTTCTATTTCATTTTTTTTCAGTGTATAACCTTCCGGGGTATATCGGTTTTCTATAAGCTTTAATAATCGACCACGAGCCTCCGAGAGCTTATTTAAGTGAGCAGCGGCTTCTGCTGCATTCAGATAAATTTCTCCCGTGCGGAAAGAACATGAGAATTGCGTAGAACCGCATTTTAGAACAGGAAAATTACCATTTTTGTCTGCTACGTCAAAGTATTTGTTAGGGCGTAAATCATTTCTGTCATATTTTTCTTTCAGCATAGGTGTGGCTCTAAATGCTTTATCGACATCTTTACATACATATTCATAGGCTGTGATGACTCTGTTGATTGAAAATCATTGGGAATTTTAGAATTCTCTTTATTAAAATCTTCTAATGATGATTTTTGTGATAAGACCTTTTCTGCACTATTATAAGTTTCTTGCCATTTTCCCATATATAAATATACGCGTGATTCCATAGCATCTACCGATATAGTTGAAAAACGATATGAGTATTGTTTCTCCCACTCTTTGCAATGGATCAATTTACGAGCTGATTCAATATCATTTAAAATCGCTGTATATACTTCACTAACAGTATTACGGGACGGAGTTTTTTCCAAATCAATATCTAACTTTATTGGAATTGCTTTAGTTTCCGGAGCTCCATCTTTTGTATATGGTTGTCCGTAAAGATTCACTAATAGAAAATGCATATATCCTCTAAGTAGATATGCTTCTCCTACAAGTTGATCGATGTCTTCCTGAGTTCCTTCTGTTATTTTATCTCTATTATCTATTATGGCGTTGGCATAATAGATAATGCTATAATAATTGCTCCAAGCAAATTCACGTGTACCGGGAATAGGATTAGAGTCGTTCCATTTCTCAATTTCCGAATAATAGTTTTGATCATATTCATTATCTCTGATTGTCACCTCATCGGTACGAAATTCAGTAACTCCTCTGTCGAAGAGAGGCTGGGAATATGCTTCTGTTAGCAATGCCCGATATTCTGATAGAGTATTTGGAATTACTTTTCCTATAGGTTGGATATCTAAAAAACTGTCACAGGAAGTTATTAATAGGCTTCCCAATAATGCAAAAGTAATATATAATTTCTTAGTCATGCTTATTCTTTTTTAGAAGTTTAGGCTTAAATTGAATGTCACTGATTTTGCAATGGGAGTTGCATACAGATTTCCCATTGATTCAGGGTCCAGATAATTCTTGTAGCTGGAACCGAATACAAATAAGTTACGTGCCTCTACAGCGACGGTTGCTCCGTTGATGTTTATTCTGTTTAGTAACTTTGAAGGAATCTGGTAAGCTAAACGTATATTTTGCAAACGTATATAATTTAACTTTTTGACCCAAATATCTAAGGAGTTGTAAATACGTGGTTGATCAAACAACAAACTATATTCTGCAGGATTAGAAGCAGCTGTCAATATGGCGGGGAATTTTCCATTTTTGTTTTCAGGAGTCCATCTATCCAGAATATCCCGATTGGTATTGCGGCTCGCATCAAATTTTGTCAGACTGTAAGAAGGTGTTGTTTTTACATAAGCCCCAAAATTATAGGAGAAGTTCAAGTTCAATTCCCAACTCTTATAATTAAAGGTATTCATAAATCCTCCGGTATATGGAGCGTCGGATGTTCCTATATAGCTATAGAATTCTCTTTCTTCAAGAGTTGATACTTGAGGAGTATAGATTCCGATTCCCCATTCGTCTATTGCTACTTTATATAAATCTTCAAGAAACATGCTTTTTCCGTTCTTTGCCTTTACGCGAATACGTCCGGTTTCAGAATCAATGCCATCAGTCTTCAAAGCAAAAATAGCTCCGACAGGATAACCTTCAAGACTGGGAGTTTCTTGTGAATCCGGAGTATTAATTTTCAGTACTTTATTTTGGTTATATGCAAAAATTGAATGTTGTGTACCATGAAAATTTTTGGTGGTAATATTGCGTGTTTGCAGATTTATTTCTACTCCTTTATTCTCCATGCTGGCCCAATTAATCGTCATTGTTTCAAATCCGTTTTCTAACGGCAGAAGTTTTTTCCCAATCAGGTCCGTTCCTTTTCTATAGTAATAGTCTACACTTAAATTGATTGCCTGGTTTAATACGGAGAAATCTAATCCAAGGTTATATGAAGCAGTTTTTTCCCAACGTAATTTGCTGTTGGGAGCACCTTCTATTTGGATAGTTTGTTCTTCGTCATATCCGGGTAAGAGTCCTACATTGTCATAGGATCCTACTAGGAATGGTGAAGTAGTTTTATCGATATTTCCTTGCAGACCGTAAGAAAGACGAATTGCCAGGTTATCAATCCATTTGTATCGTTGTATAAAAGGTTCATTGGAGGCGCGCCACATACCACTAATTGAATAAATTGGTAAATAGCGATATTTCTTATCTACTCCGAAAAGGTCAGAGCCATCCATACGTACACTTCCCCCTATCGTATAGCGGCTCATGAATGAATATGAACCTGTAGTATAGAAGGACGCAAAAGCATTTTCTTGATAAGTTTTAGTATGTAGTTTATATTTCTCTGCATCCTTGTCATTTCTGATATTCAGTGGCTTTGTTGTCAATGTTTTGGGATCATAACCATATCCGGCTGTAAATTGAGTGTTATACCAGTTCTTTCTTATTTCAGAACCTGCCATTATTTGAATATCATGGATATCATTGAATGTATTTTTGTATTCTCCTTGTACTTTCCATGTAATTTGAGAAGTCGTAGCATTATTTACAGTATGCATTCCTCCTTTGGGAACAATGTATTGATTTTCGTCATAGCTACTATCTTCGCGTATGTTACGCATATTGAATGTATTTTCTCCTACATATTGTTCCTGAGAAGATTGATCCCATTGAATACCAACTTGAGAACTGAGTTTCCATTGATCGTTAAAACGTAGTTCTGTGTCGAAGATTGAATTGAATGAAGAAATGATTGTTTCATTATCTGTATTTTCTCGTTCTTCAAAGATATTAAATCCACGTTTTAAGTCAGGTTCATCTCCAGGGAGGATATCATAATCATATTGGTAGTTGTGCTCTGCATCATACGGATAAAAATAGGGATTGGCCGTACGAGAGTAGAATACAGGATTGGAATAACCATACTTATCAGATACAAAGTTTTGATTCTTTCGTCTGTTGGCGAAAATAGAGACACCAATTTTTAATATTTTGTTGATTTGATAAGAAGTCTTACTTGTCAGATTGAACGTGTCATACTAACTCCCGGTACATTACCATTTTCTTTGGAGTAGCCTAATGAGTTGTAATACGTTGTTTTCTCTGTGCCTCCTGAAATACTTATATTGTATTCTTGTGTGAAAGCATCTCTAAATAATATATCATTCCAATCAGTCTGCATCGTTTTTAATTGATTGATAGCATTCTGAGCTTCGGGGGATAATCCCTCCCAACCATTTTGCAGATATTGATTCATTAAATTGTATTTATTCAAAATGGTTGCAACGCCACCTTTGTTGGGATATATGCTTTGATTGTTTTTTAATAATTGTAGTTCTAGATCTACTTTTTCTTGTGAATTTAACAAATTCAGACGGGAAGTGTCTAGATTAGGAGTATAAGTTAATTTCGTGTTGAAATTAATGATTGGTTTTCCTGTTCTTCCACGTTTGGTTGTAACTACGATGACACCATTAGCAGCACGTGCGCCATAAATTGCAGTAGCGGCAGCGTCTTTCAAGATAGTGATACTTTCTATGTCATTTGGACTTAATCCTGCAATAGATGATTGTTGCATATTGACGATATCATTATCTGTTGCATCATCTAATTTAGGAATATCTGTTCCTTCTAAGGGCATACCGTCTAATACCCATAACGGTCCTGGGTTCCATTTAAAGAAGCCGTTCCCCGAATACGGATACGTGCCGGAGCTCCTGGTGCACCTGAAGTTGTTGTGACGGCTACGCCGGCGATTTGTCCGGTTAGTGCTTGGTCGATACTTTTATTCGCTCCGATCATGGCATCAGATAATTCTACCTTTGCAATAGCTGCCGTTAATTTTCGACGTTCTAATGTCTGGTATCCCGTTACTACCACATCCGCCAGAGCATGTGCCGAAGGTTGTAGTACAATACGGTAGTTTTTTTTTATTTCCTTGCAATATAATCGCTTGTTCTTCGAACCCAATATAGCTGCAATGAATACGAGTCACTTTTTCCGGAACGGAAATAGAAACTTACCGTCAATATCAGTGATAGTACCAAAGAGGTTTGTGATACTCCGGCTTTTTTCAGATCATCGGCGTGAACATATACAGAAGCACCAATTAGAGGTTCATTGTCTTCACCAGAAATGACAACACCAGTTATCGTGTGGTTGGTAGCACTGGCAAAAACCAGTGCATTCACAAATAAGCATATAATAATGCACAAAAATTTGATTCTCATTAATTGTAAGATAGTTTAATTAACAGGTTTGTTTTACTTGATTCCCAAAGCGGTATTAATACGTAAAATCATATCTTCATAATGATAACGTGTAGCGGTATCGGAAGTCCCCAGACGATTTTGCAATAACTTCTTGATACGCAATAATTCACCACGTTTTACAGAAATGGCATCTGAAATGCGGTTAAGTTGACTTCCGTAAAAATTGAGTACACGTGGAGCACCCATGCGGTCTTCTTGACGAAGTGCACGTTGTTCGGCAGCATAGCAGCTACAGAAAGGAGTGGTATGGTCAAGCAAAAAATGTTCGTTGGCGATCTTCTTGTTGATTTTTACAGCTTCGGGCTCTGCGGCAGCGGTAAGTAATGCATCCAGAAGTTTTTCTGCAAAGAGCGTTCCATAACGTTAGGGATACCTCCGCGTTCAGTAATACCGAAAATATTTTTGTGGAGTCCGTCCATTAGTTCAACTACCGTGAATGCTTTCTTACCGTTGACGGATTCATTCTCAATCATACGCATTAGGCGGGTATTGCCTAGTAAATCCCAAAGAATATAGGCTTGTGCATTCTTAAGGATTTGAGTGGGTGCATTTTCTTGCTTTCCGATCGGAGTGTTGCGGAGCAGATAAGTATATTGCCCGACTTCCGTATCAAATAACCATTTAGGATATGTCAGGACTTCATCCATTAGGAATTTCAGGGCTGCCTGTTGCTTTTCTTTTTCAACAAATGTGTAGGTTTTCACTCCGTCGCCTACTATGGTGTTTTCAATATAAATACCGCCGATATTGGCAAGTACATGATATAGATAATTGTTCCATTGGTTGATGACGGCATAGTAGAGGCGTGACGCTTCTTCATAAGTCTGTCCCTTTTCTCCGGTAGTAGTCCACTGAAGAATTTGCGGAACGATACGTTTCAAGTTAGCAATGCCAAGTTGTGACGAACGAACCGGGTCGTCTCCCAAATCTTCGTTCTGGGCACGCGGGTCTACGGCGTCACGTACATCTTGTGCCTCACTATATTTGTAAAGACGGTCTGTATGTTTACTCAAGAAATCGAAAAGAATATCCTTTTCTTCTTCCGGAGTATTCTTGCCATACCAGCGATATCCATATTCGATAGCAAACATATCATAAGGACCGATATGCGGGGACAGTACTTTTACACCGTCTCCCGGTTGGGCGATATAATTGAAACGCGCATAATCCATAATAGACGAAGCAGTCGAATTCATTCGGGAAGTGAATGCCGCAGAACGCAATGAGTCTGTTGGGAATGCCCATGAACCCATCATGTTGTGACGTAATCCTAGTGAGTGACCTACCTCATGGCAAGCAACAAAACGAATGGCATCCCCCATTAACGAATCAGGTAATTGTACGCTGCGAGCTTCCGGACAAACAGTTCCTGTCTGAACAGTAATCCATTCACGTACCATAGAAAGTACATTGTGCCACCACATGATATCTGCTTCCAGAATTTCTCCCGAACGAGGGTCGAGTAGGGAAGGTCCCATTGCGTTTTTCTTTTCTGATGCAGCATAAGTCAGTACCGAGTAATTGACGTCATCCATGTCTACATGCATACTGTCTGTGATTTCTTTAGCGATAATTGCATTTTTGAAACCGGCTTTTTCGAAAGCAGTCTGCCAGTCTTCTATTCCTTTCTTTATGTATGACCGCCATTGATAAGGAGTCGAATTATCGATGTAGAACACAATTGGCTTAATAGGTTCTACTGTCTGACCTTTTAGATATGCTTCCCGGTCTTCTGGTTTGGGTTCCATACGCCAACGGGTAATATATTGTTTCTTATCCGTTCCTTGTTGTGCGTCACTGAAACTTAATAACGGATTGGTGAAGTAGCCGACTTTCTGATTGTCGAAACGTCCTGTCATCGGTTTTTCCGGTAATAAAAGAATAGAGGAACTAACTTCCACCGTCACATATACGCTTGTCGTTCCTTCTGTCACTTTAGTGGTCAGCTCAGAAGTTGCTACAACGTTGTTAGGGAAAGATTTGATCGACAAAATACGTGATAAGTTCTTGATAGCGGAAGTCCCTAAATTAATGTTTGTAAAAACATTATTGATACTGGTTTCCGTACCATCGTAAATATCATTCACTTTGATCACCAATGCAGTGGAGTCCTGATTGATAGCTTCTATTTTGAAAGCGGCAATCAGTGGCGAGATAAAATTGTCCTTTACCGAACGGAAGATAGCGTCCGTTTGAGGAGCCAGTGGTAATGGGCGTTGTTGGCGAAACATCAGTTTGCCGGTTGCCTTGTCCCATTCCATACTAACCATTTGGTCTCGTAGTTCACTCCGCGGTTCACTCCTGCGTCATTCAGTTCGGCAGGTACCCGTTGCAGTTTATTGACAATTAATAAATCACGCCCTAAAAGTGATGTAGGAATTTCAAAATAATAATCGTTCTTTTTTTGATGAACAGCAAACATTCCTTTGGTAATTTTGCTACCTTCCACAAGCTTTTCGTAGTCGCTTTTGGTTTTCTCCTCTTGCTCTGGTTTCTTCTTTCTCTTTTTAAACCAACTCTGATTTTCTGTAGCAGGGATAGTTGCAGATGTTGAGTGTGTTTCTCCACTCATCAATATACATGCAATGACCGCTGCCATTACCTTTACATACATTCTCATTGAGTCCTTTTATGTTTAATTATTATTAAAATCGGGCACAAAAGTACTAATATAAATAACATAATTGCTACAGATTTGCAATGAATATAATAATAAAAAGGATTATTAACTAGTATTTCCGCTTATCATTCCTTTCGGATATTTCGTAGTTTAGTGGGAATAGTGTACATTTGCGGGAGTAAAAAGTGAATGGAATGATGAGACGATATATCACCACTTTGATGTTGGCTTGCTGCATCGGAGGATATGGCAAGAAAAGAAGCAAGCCACCTTTGTACCACCTTTTGACTTTCCTCTTACATTGAGCGGAAACTTCGGAGAAATCCGTTCTAATCACTTTCACGGCGGATTGGATTTTAAAACGGGAGGAGTAATCGGTAAACCTGTTCGTGCATTGGCAGAAGGCTATATTTCACGTATCCGTGTGACGAATGGTTCGGGCTATGTACTTGATGTCTGCTATCATAACGGTTATTCTACTATCAATCGTCATTTGAGCGGTTTTATTTCCCCTATTGCCGAAAGGTGGAAAAACTGCAATATGAAAATGAAAACTGGGAAGTAGAGATTATCCCCGAACCGGATGAGTATCCAGTAAAAGCGGGACAACAAATAGCATGGAGTGGAAATACCGGCTATTCATTCGGACCGCATCTTCATTTGGATGTTTTTGAAACGGAGACGGGAGATTATGTAGATCCCATGCCTTTTTTCAAAACGAAAATAAAAGATACGCGTGCTCCGAAAGCGGACGGCATAATGTTTTTTCCTCAACTTGGTAAAGGAGTAGTGGATGGTAAGCAAGAAAATAAAATGATTCTTCCGAACACGGACGTCCGGTGGAAGCATGGGGTGTGATAGGTACAGGCATCAAGGCGTATGACTATATGGATGGAGTGAGCAATCATTACGGAGTGTATTCTGTAGTGCTTACAGTAGATGAGAAAGAAGTATTCCGCAGTACTGTCGATCGTTTCTCACAAGAAGAAAACCGGATGATTAACTCTTGGACTTGCGGGCAATATATGAAATCCTTCATCGAGCCGGGAAATACATTACGTTTATTAAAGGCATCGAACACTAATCGTGGTTTGGTGACTATTGATGAAGAACGCGATTATCGCTTCTTGTATACTCTGAAGGACGTTTTTGGCAATACTTCTAAATATAGTTTCACGGTTAGGGGGCGAAAACAACCGCTTGAGCCATTGCAACATCGCGAAAAGTATTTCTTTGCGTGGGATAAGGTAAACTATCTGCAAGAGCCGGGTTTGAATCTGGTTGTTCCCAAAGGAATGTTATATGACGATGCCCCCCTTAATTATCAAGTAAAAGCTGATAGCGGTGCTGTTGCGTTTACATATCAGTTAAATGACAAACCGATTCCGCTTCATGCAAGCTGTGAATTGCGTATTGGCTTACGTAGAAAGCCAATAACTGATACTACAAAATATTATGTAGTCCGTGTCACCCCGAGAGGAGGAAAATATAGTGTCGGTGGAAAGTATGAAGACGGATACATGAAGGCATCTATCGTGAATTGGGAACTTATACGGTTGCCATTGACACAATTCCGCCTGAAATTATTCCTGTTAATAAGAAGCAATGGGGAAGAACCGGAAAGATTATCTATCGTTTGAAGGACAAAGGAACGGGTATTGCATCCTACCGTGGAACGATTGACGGCGAATATGCACTTTTCGGACGACCGAATATTGTGAAATCGTATTGGGAATGTGTACTTGATCCGAAGCGTGTGAAGAAAGGTGGAAAACATATCGTTGAATTTACGGTAACTGATTATTGCGGAAATGAAACCGTATCCCGTGAAAGTTTTATCTGGTAAATTATTAAAAGAAAATCATATATGAAGAAAAGACTTATTTTTTTGTGCTGCTCTATTCCTGGCGGCAGTGGCGGATACTTTCGCCTGTACTAATTTAATTGTCGGCAAGAATGCATCGACTGATGGTTCAACTATCGTTTCCTATTCTGCGACTCGTATGGCCTGTTTGGAGAACTTTATCACTATCCTGCTGCTACATATCCTAAAGGAACCATGTTGAAAGTGTACGAATGGGATACCGGTAAATATTTGGGAGAAATCGAACAGGCACGCCAGACTTACAATGTAGTAGGTAATATGAATGAATATCAAGTTACTATTGGTGAGACAACTTTTGGCGGACGCCCTGAATTGGCTGATTCTACAGGAATTATCGACTATGGAAGTCTGATTTATATTGGTCTGCAACGTTCGCGTACAGCTCGCGAAGCGATTAAGGTGATGACTGATTTGGTACAGCAATACGGTTATTACAGTGAAGGGGAATCTTTTACCATTGCCGACCCGAATGAAATTTGGATTATGGAAATGATTGGTAAAGGTCCCGGTATCCGTGGAGCAGTATGGGTAGCTGTACGTGTGCCGGATGACTGTATCTCGGCTCACGCCAACCAATCACGCATTCATCAGTTCGATATGAACGACAAGGAGAATTGTATATACTCGCCGGATGTCGTATCTTTTGCCCGTGAGAAAGGCTATTTCAGTGGTGTGAATAAGGATTTCAGCTTTGCCAATGCGTATGCACCGTTGGATTTCGGAGCCCGTCGTTTCTGTGAAGCTCGTGTGTGGAGCTATTTCAATAAATTTACAGATAACGGTAAAGATTATCTTCCTTATATAGAAGGAAAGACTAATACTCCAATGCCTCTTTTTGTGAAGCCGAAGCATAAGCTTTCCGTGCAGGATGTAAAAGACATGATGCGTGACCATTATGAAGGTACGCCTCTCGATATTTCCAATGATTTCGGGGCAGGTCTTTACAAGACTCCCTATCGTCTTTCTCCTCTGAATTTCAAAGTAGGCGACCGGGAATATTTCAACGAACGTCCGATTTCCACTCAACAAAGCGGCTTTGTATTTGTGGCGCAGATGCGTGCCAATAAACCCGATCCGATAGGTGGTGTGCTTTGGTTTGGAGTAGATGATGCGAATATGGCGGTGTTCACACCTGTTTATTGCTGTGCAACTAAAGCTCCGGTATGTTACACACGTGTGGACGGAGCTGATTATATCACTTTCTCATGGAATTCGGCTTTCTGGATTTTCAATTGGGTGTCTAATATGGTTTATCCCCGTTACAGTTTGATGATTGATGATGTACGTGCAACTCAAAAAGAACTGGAAACGACTTTCAATAATGCTCAGGAGGGCATAGAAGAAATGGCTACCAGACTTTTGGCTAAAGATAAGTCTGCTGCAGTTGAATTTTTGACGAATTATACCAATATGACGGCTCAGAGTACTTTCGATACTTGGAAACAATTAGGCACATTCCTGATTGTGAAGTATAACGACGGAGTAGTGAAACGAGTAAAGGACGGTAAGTTTGAACGTAATTCTATCGGACAGCCTGCCGGTGTTATTCGTCCGGGGTATCCGAAAGAATTTCTGGAAGAATATGTGAAGCAGACAGGAAAAAGATATGAAGTGCCGGAATAATAGTTGTTTTAGTTGTTATTAAATCATATATAATGTCCACATCATTTCTGCTTTGCGGGTGATGTGGATTTTTATTATGTTGATAATCAGTAATGTATTTGCCATGTATTTGTCCATTCCAAATATTTGGATTCTTTTCTGCTGCTGCCTATCTTTGCCTTATTCTATTTCAAACACCAACTACTATGCGAATCATCTTTATTATATATTACTTGCTTATCACATTACTCTTTGTTTCTTGCCAAGAGTCATCATCTGTTGAAGTAGAGAGGGAAAGATAGCCTCTCTGTTACAGAAGGGTGACAGTTACCGTCAGGTTGGTAATGAGGAAAATTCAATAGCCTTCTATTATCGTTCGTTGGAATTAGCTAAGCAAACGGGAGAACAATCGTTGGAAGCGGCTGCTAATGATCGTCTCGGAATTGTTTATTTATATCGTGAACTTTATTATGATGCACTCGATTTATTTCGGCAAAGTGCGTCGATTTATGCATTGACGGGAGAAAATATCCGGTTGGCATTGGCATTGCGTAATATAGGGCGTACGAACTTGGTGTTGCATCATTCCGATAGCATAGCCTGTTATTATGAGCAGGCTATTGAGGTGGCTTCCCGCTTGGAAGATAAGAAGTTACTGCATACTATATCCAAAGAACTGGAAGCTATCTATCAAAGGCGGGATTTTACGATTATTCACCTCGTCTGATGTTGAAGTGTTTGGATAGCGTATCTGATGACGATTTTTCCAATTTGCTTGCAGGGGAGTACTATATCGGTATGAATAATGCCGAAGAAGCGAGAATTTGGTTGAAGAAAGCTGTTCAGACGAGCGATATGTATATATGTTCGAGTGCATATCAGCTTTTATATGAAATTGAGAAGAGAACCAATCATCCGGACACTGCCGTTAAGTATGCCGAATATTATATCCAGTGTAAAGATTCGCTTGATAAACAGATTTCGGTTTCTTCGACGATTCGTGCTTTAGGACAGAATTATGAAAAAGAACGTCTTAAATGGGAGAATCAGCAATTGCAGAATGAGCAACTTCGAAAGCGTATGTATTATTTGATCATTCTGTCAATTTCATGTTGCTTGCTGGTAGTAGGGTTGGTTTTGTATTATCGGGAGAAGTGGAAGAAAGAGAAGGTATTGGCTGGTGTTATGAAACGTTTACGTGACAATGAGCGTCAAATAGAGAATTACACAGCTGTAATAGAAAAGAATAGGCGTATTATCAGTGATTTGAAAGGAACTCAGCAGAAGAATGCGTTACTGTTACGTGAAGAAAAGAACAAATCTATAAATTATGAGAATCTGCAACATGAGAATTTGTTGTTGATGAAACAACTGCATATATTGCATTCCGATAGGGAAGGATTGTTACAGCAACTTCAAATGGGAACCAACTCATCTATTTCTTCACAACGGATTACCGCTTTCACACAACTTTGGCTATTGAAAAGTGAACCTTATTATGGAATCATAGAGACACAAGAAGAATGGAACCGATTGTTTGAACTCATTGACCTGTTTTATGGGAATATTTCCGCCAGACTGAATGGTTGTGAGTTATTGAGAGAGCATGACAGAAGAATCTGTTATTTGCTTCATGCCGGGCTTGACAATTCAGCTTTAGGGATATTATTCAATATAGATAATACTTCTGTGACTAAATCCAAGCAACGTATAAAGAAAAAACTGGGATTGGGCCCTAACGATGTGCTGGAAACATTTCTTAATGAGAATAAAAAATAGTATATAGATTGTTTCACTTTAAATATAAAACAGCCATGAAAAGACTATTATTTACCTTTTTAGCTTTATGCCTTGCCGTTGCCGGTTCGGCTCAGTCGGGGCAGATGACTTCCAAACTGCCGACTATTGATATCACTAAGGAATATCCGAAAAAGAAATTAGTATTGCAAGATATTGCAACTGCTGAATACATTCCGCTGGAAACATCGGATAAAGTGTTGCTGGACGGAGTGGCTACTCTGCATTGTTCATTTACCGAACACTATATAACAACGTATAATGCCAATGAAGGGCAAATCTTCGTATTCGACAGAAAAGGGAAAATATGCCATACATTTAATCATAAAGGAGGGAGTGGGGAAGAATACAACTATCCTTTGCAGTTACGCTTGGACGAAAAGGCTAAAGAGTTGTTTCTGCTTGACATATCTAATAAAATACAGGTCTATTCGATAGAGGGAAAATACAAGCGTTCTTTGTCTATCCCCAAAGATGTACGGATTGAAATTATGTACAATTGTGATGAGCAACATTTGTTGGGTTACGATAGTTATATGTTGGATAGAAAAGATAAACAGCCCAATAGTCGTCCCTATTTACTGATTTCGAAAAAGAACGGAGTTGTTTCCCGCCTTCCGGTAACTATCCACAAACGTGTGGGAAAACGCATTTATATTACTCAAGGGGGACAGACGGCTACCGTTTCAATGTCTCTCTATCCGTTAGCAAATAGTGGTTCGGAGTTTATCTTTGCAGATTTGGCAGGTGATACTGTTTATTCTTATTGTAATCATAAGTTGACCCCGCTGTTTGTACGTACTCCGAAAGCAGATGCTTCCGAGCCAAGACTCGTTATGCAATGTTATGCCAAGATTGGGAACTATCTGTTAATGTCGACTGCATTGAAAAAGTATGAACCGGGGAAAACTTCGTTTGATACCAAAGAATTTGTTTATGATACGGTTGAGAAGAAAGTATATGATTTGGAATTTGAGAATCAAGACTATTCGCCCGCCCGTTCAATGCGAATGGGAGGCGTATTATCGGCATTACCTGAAAAATGTGTTTTCGATTCGTGGGATACTGACCGTTTATTGGATATGTTGGAGAAAGGAAAGTTGACGGGAAACTTGAAGAAGGTGGCGGAGAAGATGACAGTAGATGATAATCCTTTACTCATATTGTACAAATTCAAATGAAACGTAGATGAAGATTATATGGTTCTTTTTCTCCTTGTGTCTGCTGGTAGGATGTAAACGTTCGGATGTGGCGGTATCGGTGGAACAAACGTTACCGGTGATAGATTTGAATGCTGCTTATCCTGAAAAGAAACTGGATTTGGCAGAGGTGGCGAGTCCTGAATATATTCCTTTGTATACAGTCGGGGCGGATTCATTAGATAGATATAGTCTGACTTCAGCGAGTGTTTCGCCCCATTGGGTAGTAGCTTATAATTGGCAGCAGACAATTATGGTTTTTGAACGGGCAACCGGAAACTTCGTTATCGTTTTAATCATCAGGGACAGCAAAAAGAACAATATTATTATATATTCTCGGTGTTTGTAGATGAAGAACGTGAAGAAATATATGTAGTCGGTTCAGTTTTCAAAATCCAGGTTTATAGCCTGTCCGGCAACTATAAGCGTACGTTGAATCTTCCCTATGATATGTCTTTCGAACAGGTGTTTGATTATGATAAAGATTCATTGATATTTAACGACGGAAGGGAAGATGTAGATAATCCTGTCCAAAAAGGGACTTATTATTATTTAATGTCGAAAACTGACGGAGGAATGCGTCCTTTGCCTTTTCATGTAAAGTATCGTATTACGAACCGCTTTCGCATCCGACTAAGGAATGGAGACAGGCAAGGGGTAATTTCCTGTATGTTTTCCGTAAAGCCATTGTTGAAGAATGGTGATGAAGTGATATTATCCGAATTTTCCAATGACACCGTTTTCTCTTATGGGAAAGAAGGAGCGAAACCTTTGTTGGTACGTACTCCGGCTCCCCGTTCTACTTTTCCTTTGAAGTTAATGTCAGTTTCAGCTTGTAGCAGGCGTTTTCTGTTTTTGGATGTGATAGAGAAAGTGTATAGACGGAATATCAAGAAGTTGGACGGAGACTCGTTTGTCTACGATTACCGCGAAAAGGAGATCTTTACTCCGGTGTTGGTCAATAGTGATTTTATCCCTGAACTGCCGGTTGAGATAGATAATATGAACGGAAGTTTTCCGAAATATGCCGGTGCGTCTTCTATTCATTCCCGGGAGTTTATGCAGTACTATCGGAGAGGAAATTTACAGGGGCGGGCATGTGAAGCGGCCTCTTGCTTGACAAGAGATGATATTTATGTTTTAGTGCTGTATCATTTTAACTGAATAGAGCCGGTAAATGTATTCTTACGGTTATTATTTTGAGGAAAATGTAGGATTTATAAACTTATTATTTTACATTTGTGTGCTCAAGAAATAGATAGTAATAATTCATTAACCAATAAACAATAATCGAAATGGAAAATCAGGAACTTATTAAACAGGTCACTGAAAAGCCGAAAAATGGCTAACCCCGGCTTATGATGCTGAAACCCAGGCTGAAGTGAAACGTATGTTGGAAAACGATGATAAAACCGAACTAATTGAAGCTTTCTACAAAGATCTTGAATTTGGTACTGGTGGTCTGCGTGGTATTATGGGTGTAGGTAGCAATCGTATGAATATCTATACGGTAGGTGCTGCCACTCAAGGACTTTCCAACTATCTGAAAAAGAACTTCAAAGACCTGCCGCAGATTTCTGTAGTAGTAGGTCACGATTGCCGCAACAACAGCCGTTTGTTTGCGGAAACTTCTGCTAATATTTTCTCTGCCAATGGTATCAAAGTATATCTGTTTGACGACATGCGTCCGACACCGGAAATGTCTTTCGCCATCCGTCACCTCGGTTGCCAAAGCGGTATCATCCTGACTGCTTCTCACAATCCGAAAGAATACAACGGTTACAAGGCATATTGACGATGGTGCACAGGTATTGGCTCCACACGATAAGGTATCATCGACGAAGTAAATGCAATTGCTTCTGC
>ENA-OQCK01000074-OQCK01000074.1-human-gut-metagenome-genome-assembly--contig:-NODE-74-length-54266-cov-13.353461_pt1 | contig 54266 bp, 62 predicted proteins | sample MGYA00242498_ERZ504578 | MGnify/ENA primary metagenome ERZ504578 (study PRJEB26092, sample SAMD00036229) | human gut metagenome | host: Homo sapiens | study: EMG produced TPA metagenomics assembly of...
GGAAAGAAAAGAAAAGCACAAGAAAAAACTGCTGTAAAAGGCGTGAAGACTTCTGTAAAGGAAAGCAAGACCAAAAAAGACAGTCAGATTTCTCTTTTTGATATGCTGGAAGATGGAGAAAAAACGGAGGAAAAAAATGATTGCGTATAAAGCATTTCAGAAGAATTTGAGTTGTTTGGGGTTTCAATATAAAGAAACAGAATGGAATTATACAGAAAAGGCTGCCTGCAGGAAAACGGGGTTTCATTGTGCAGAAAACCCGCTGGACTGTCTGATTTACTATAGCAATCCGGATTTAGCACAGTATTGTGTGGTTGAAGTTGCCGGAGAACGCCAGGAAGAGGGCGATGACAGCAAAATTGCCTGCACACAGCTTCGGATTGTCAGAAGACTGACGTTATTGGAACTTTTAATAGAAGGGGTTGCATATATGCTCCAGTATCCACACAGAAGGCCGAGTAAAATCATACAGATAGAAAAAGGAAGTTCCATGGGTGGATTTACAGTGGTGCGTGGGAAACATCCCATCGGAAAAGGGAGGAAAGATACAATCCTTCTTCTCATCAGGGAAGATATTAAGGGAAATATCGTTAATTTTTCAGTCATCATAATTGACGGAAAAGAATATGTTCCAAATGTTTATTATGATTTTGATGGAAGAAAGGCAGAAGAATAAATGAGAAAAACAGAATTATTGGAAATCGGCTGTTTAGAGGCAACAAAAAAGATGTTAAAGTTTTCCAAAAAGGAAGAAAAAAAATCCAGAAAACAGAGATTACAAAAGAAAATGAAAATGAGGAAGTTTGAATATGAAGTATCTGTAAAGATTTGTAAAAAAGGGGAGATTTTGGCAGTTTCATTTTTCAGGATAAAAGAAATGCTTGCCGGACAAGTGCAGCCGGAGATAGTTGTATTCTTAAATAAAAAGGAGCGTACCTATCTTTCGTACCTTCCAAGAGAAGCAAAGTGGAGAACAGCCACAATTATAAAGATTATGGGCTATTTTTATGGGAGTTTTTATCACTGTACCAAAAGAGATTGGGCATTATTCCGGAAATATTTTGACACAGAATGTAGCAGATGGACACCTTTAAAAGTTAGTTCTATCAGAAGTATTATAGAAGAGTTTCAAACGGATATTTTATGGGATAGGATAGAGGAAAGGCGCAGACAAGAAACCAATGAATGGGATCAGGTAATGTCCCAAATTCCGGTACTTCCAAAGGATTGGGAAAGGTGGTGCAGAAAATCGGCCATTACGCAGCACTATATTTTCTACAAACCGGAAAGAAAAGGAGAAGGCTATTGCAGCAGATGCAACACGAGAGTGCAGGGTATTTTACCAAAACATAATCAATATGGTATCTGCCCGAAGTGTAGACAGCGAATACAATATAAATCCAAGAAAATGCAAAAAAGGATTATTCACAAAGCAGAGTGCACCTATTTGTTGCAGAAGTTCGGAACTAATCAAATGGTGATTCGGAAGTTTAACGTCTATGCAAAATTTCATCAAAAGCGTGACTTTGTTCCGGAAATAAGCTGGTTTGAAACCAGAAGGGTAATCGTAGAAAAAGATTTTTCCCAGACAGCATATTATTATGGACAATATAAGGATGGCTCCTATCGGTGGAGAGAGTCTTTATATGCAGAGTACCATTATGATTTTGAAGGGAATAAAGGCACGCTATATCAGAGAACCTTATTTTCTTTGAACCAGGGAATTTTGAAGACTTCCGGGTTATACGAACTTCAAAAGAACATGAAAATGGTAGAACCGGAAACGTATTTATTATACCGTTATCATTGTCCGGCTATTGAGAAAGCTGCAAAGGCAGGATTGAAAAAATTTGTGATCCAAAGCATCCATAAAAAGAGCCGACTTCCAAATCACAGAAAACTGATGGGAATTTTGGGAATCAATAGTTGCCTGCTAAAGCAGTTGGTGAAAATGGACGGCGGAATAGCTGGTTTATCCTGGCTGCAAAAGATGAAGAATACACAAAAGTGGATTTCAGAGGATATACTTCGTTATTTTGAAAAACATAATATTTCCACAATAGATGTTGCCTTTATTGAAAATCAAATGTCGCCACAGCAGATTTACCATTATTTAAGAAGAATGGAAAAGGAAAGCGGGCTGCCCGTAGAGAAGATTTTGACGATATGGAGAGATTATCTGTCCATGGCAAAAAAATAGGAGAAAATCTAAAGGACTCCATCGTTTATAGACCACGGGAGTTAGAAAGAAGGCATGATGAGGCGGTAATAGCCCTGCAGGAAATAGACACAAAGCAGAGAGCAGAGGAACTACGGGAGAAATTTCCAAATCTGGAAAAGGTTTGTAGGGAAATCACGCCCATCTATCAGTCACTGAAAGATGAAAAATATGCAGTGCTGGTTCCTCAAAAGATTGAAGATATTATAAAAGAAGGAAAAGCATTGCATCATTGTGTAGGTACTCAGGAATGCTATTTTGACCGGATCAGCAGAAAAACCTCCTATATTGTTTTCTTACGCAGACAGGAAGAATTGGAAAAGGAATTTTATACGATGGAAATTGAACCAGATGGAAACATTGTACAAAAAAGTAAGGACTATAACAGAACGGGAGAGGACTATGAAGCGGCAGAACCATTTTTAAAGAAATGGAAAAAGAATGTATTGAAAAAGATAAGGAACCAGGAAAAAAATCCTACAAAAACGCAGGTTACACTATGGACTGCGGAGCTTTCTGCTGCTTATAAGGATCATGTGGTGATGAGAGGTGGAAAATATCAGGGCCAGTATCTGTCAGATGTGCTGAAAGCAGAACAGGAAGCAGCTGCTTAGAAGAAAAGGAGAAATATGGAAAAAGAATATCAAATAGTGACAAAAAATATACCGGATAAGAATTTGCAGAAATTAAAACATATCCGGCAGAGAAACCAGTATGGTTGTTATGAGGAGAACCTGGAAGGAATGTATACAGAAAGAGGGGTATACAGATTGTTTCGCAAATATGTTAATAAACAGGAATATCCTTTCTATCAGGACTGGAAACAGGATATACTGAAAATGGGCATTTTACTAAAAGGCCCTAAAACAGAGCTGGCAGTAAAAAGAAAGGGTGAGCATATAGTGGAAGAAATCTGTATTACGGTGAAGACGATAGAAGATGCCTGTAACCTTGTACGGCAAGCATATAGAGATTCCGATGTATGTTTGGGAGAGCTTTTTCGAAACATAGAAATTCAAGGATTGAGCATTCAGGAAGTAGTGGAAGTATTTTCCATACTGTATCGTGAACTGGAAAATGACAGAGTCTGTCGTGTGAATGTGGAAGAAAAATTTTTCACATTTGTAGCATAGAAATTTGATGATGGCGGGGGTGTGTCGGTGACATGCCCCCTAAAAAATACCATGAACAGCCAATTACGCAATAAAAAAGGCAATTTAAACAAAGAACCTTGTGGTTTTACCGGAGCATGCTATTCTAAAAGAAAAAGGGGAGGGAATACAAATGATGAAAATTGCGATATTTTACCAGAAAGAAAGCAAGCTTTTGGATGATATACGAAAGAAGATCCGAAAGGAAGCGTGTCAGCCAGATAACATATATGCGATTTATGAATATTCTACGATAGAGGCTTTGCGCAAAGCAAATGAACAAAGTCCTATGGATATCGTGTTTTTGGAAGATACGATAGATAATTGTGGACTGACAGCCGCCAAATATATCCGGGAAACAGGACAAAAAACTTCTCTCTACTTTTTCGGAACGTCTACGAATCGGGCTTTTTATGGATATGAATATAAGGCAGCACATTATTTGACGGAAAAAGAACAGGTAGAAAGTTTAAATATCTACCAGCATTTTTTCAGAAAATATTTTCCAAAGAAAACGATTTTCCTGTTTGATCAAAGCATGGATTCTGCATGGGCTATGTGTTTATCCGAAGTTGTTTATATTGATTTAAAAACCGGGGATATTTGTACAGAAAAAGGAGAGAAAAAATCGGGTTATATACTGACAGAGAAAGTATTGGAAACAATACGAAAAAAGACCTCTTTTCTGAACGTTTCTGGAGAATATCTTGTCAATCAGGATTTTATAATAGATGTGACTGGGCAGATGATTTACCTATATCAGAATAAAAGCATTTTATGTAAAGAAAAGGAGATGGATACGATTAAAGAGTTCCTTTGGAACATGGGACAAAAAGAGTTTTTATAAGGGAATATTATGCATACAATATATAGAAAAAATGGATTGCAAAAAACTATATATTGTGTTAATATATTGTTGAATATATTTTTACAAATGGAAAAATTTGTAGTTAGTATTTCATTTTGGCAGAAGCCAAAAGCAGTATTTTAAGGAATATCCTGAGAAATAGAAAGAAAGACATGAATAATCGTATGGTTTTTTGTGTCTTTTTTTGTATGCAGAAATGGAAAGGAGGACAAATTCAGTTTTTAGAAGCAGACATTATCGTTGTATGAAAGGAGAACTATTTTATGAAAATTATTTGTAAAAAGACAGATTTAGCAAAGGCAGTTCAGACTGTATCAAAGGCAGTTCCTGCAAAAGCAACCACCTCTATTTTGGAGTGTCTTTTGCTCCGGGCAGAAAAAGAGGAGATTACCTTACCGGGAATAACCTGGAATTGGGGATTGAAACAGTAATGCCGGGAAACATTGAAGAGGAAGGCAGTATTGCAATCCAGGCAAAAGTATTTGGGGAGATTGTAAGAAAACTTCCAGAGGGAGATGTTGTACTGGAAACAGGGGAAAAAGATCAGGCGACTGTACGCTGTAAGAAGACGAAGTATAATCTTTCTGTAAAGTCAGCAGAAGAGTACACCTGTATTCCCGATATGGAACGGAAGAATCATGTCACGATTTCAGAGTTTGACTTAAAAGAGGCAATCCGGCAAACGATTTTTTCAGTAGCAGATACTTCCTCAAAGAAGGCAATGACAGGAGAACTGTGGGAAATTAATGGAAAAGAACTGAAAATTGTAGCGTTGGACGGACACCGTATTTCACTTAGAAAAATCAAACTGAAAAAAGAATATGAACCGCGAAAGGTCATTGTTCCAGGAAAAACACTGGCAGAAATCATCAAGATTATTGGCGGAGATCCGGAGAAGGAAATTGCAGTTTACTTTACAGAGAACCATATTCAGTTTGAGATAGAAAATACCAGGGCAATCTCCCGGTTGATTGAGGGAGAATATTTAAAAGTGGAGCAGTTATTATCAAAAGATTATGGAACAAAAATCAAAGTTCAGAAAAAGGAATTACAGGAATGTATTGACAGAGCAAGTTTGTTATTGAAGGACGATGCAAAAAAGCCAATTATTCTAAATATTGAAGAAAATATTTTGTCATTGGAAGCAGTATCAAACATGGGCTCTATGAATGAAAGTATGTTCGTTGTAAAAGAGGGAGAGAAATTACGAATTGGGTTTAATCCCAAATTCTTATTGGAGATGCTGCGGGTGATTGATGATGAGGAAGTCTTCATGTATTTTACGAGTGCAAAAACGCCATGTACTGTAAGAGATGAAAAAGACAGTTATGTATATCTGGTTCTTCCGGTCAACCTTAGTGCCGCAGCGTAAAATGAGAGAAGAGGGTGAATAAGAAGGTATGGAAATTGTTCGAAATGGGCAGAAAATTCTGTTGACAGAGTGGGAATTATTTCAGGCGTATGAAGAACAGAAGTATTTGTACTTAAAAGAAAGCGTTCTGGAAAATATGGAAGACTGTCTTCCAAAAGAGATGTATAGCAAATTGAAAGCAAATGAAGATTACAAGGAAAGAAGCATCACTTTATTCCAAAAATATTATGAGGATTATCATATGGAATATGATGTGGCACTAAAAGAGGCAATCCGCGATTCTGCGAAAAAGTTTCTTGATGCAGAAAAAGCAGAACTTGTAGAAGAAAAAGGAAGGAACAGTAAAGGATGAAAAGAGAAAATTATATTATTACGGTAAAAAGCATTTATATACGTAATGCGGAGATGTTTTGCCCGGAAAGCATGACGGAACAGGAAATTTTGAACTTAGATGATATCGATATTTTTCAGTCCTGTGAGTTTGAAAGATACTGGAAAAATGCAGAAGTTTCTGCTTACTTATGTCAGATGGCTTGTGCAGAAGAAGAATTAAAAAGGGAACTTCAGAAAATTGCAGAATATTTCAAGATACCAGCCTGTTTTTTAGAAGCAATTCCTGTAAAAAAAGATTTGGAAGATGATATATTTCATAATAATGGAGAGAAGGAAAATGAAGAAAGCACTACTTAAAAAGATACCTGTTGTGGAAGCCGGTATTAGGGATAAACAATATATGGAACTTTGCAGACAAAACTATCTGATGAAGGTACAAAAGGCTACGGTAGCACATAAACGGACTTTAATCCTAAATCTTTATGACGCGGAAAACATTATAAAGGAGCAATATCAGCCGTTCTGTCGCATCTTTTTTTCTAATAGAGACTTTATTACATATTTTATAAAAGAAAACCGTTGGTCTATAAAAACTTTGGATATCTTGGAAGCTGAAAAGGGGAAATTTATATCTCAGATTGCGATACGAACATATAAGGAAAAAAGGAGTATTCAACAGTTTTTTCATTGTACAGATGATGCCGTAGACAGTATACAACTGATACAAATAGAACAGCAGAAAAGAAAAGCAGAAAAGTCGTTAAAAAGAAAAAAGAAGGATAAAAGATATAGAGTCTCTATTTCGCAGTGTGAAACCAGTGACTGGGAGATTTGAAAAATGGCTGGAATACGAGGTGTTAAAAGAAAGTCAATATATTTTCTATCAGTATTCCAGAAGAAAGATGATAGATTGCACATGTAGTCATTGTAAATCGGAATATCAATTGGAGAGATCTATACCAAGGCATAACAAAGAATATGTGTGTCCCATTTGCAAGCGGAAATCAATTTTTAAAGCAAAAGGAAAATCAGGATATTTTTCTGATTATTCAGAAGCAGTTAAAATTGAAAAAGCATCAGATAGAATCATACTACGTCATTTTGAAGTTAGAAAATCTTATGCTGCGCATGGTACGGGAGAATATACATTATCTTATCATGAAGACTATCGGGCTGTATTTCAGGAAAAATTCCATTTTTATTACCCGGTTTATAGCTGTTTGGCTCATAAGAATGTATGGAAAGAGAAATATATAGATCCGTATTTTCACTACAGATATCATTTGAATTATACGATAAAAGCATATCAGACGATAACCCAAATGCCTGGAATGGTGTATCCATATAATTTGAAAAATGTTTTTAAAGGAACACCATTTGAATATTGCTCCTTAGATTATTTTGTCAAAAATAATCGTTTTGTAGAGCTGCCGGTTGTATATTATCTGAAGACATATTTAAAATTCCCATTGCTTGAACAGTTCGTGAAGCAGAATATGTTTTATATCGCTTTGGAATGCCTATATCAGCTTCCAAACGAATGGGAAGAAACAAAGGAAACGAATACAAGACATTTCTTAGGAATAAATTCACGATATTGCTCTATCCTAAGTAAGTATAATATGGGGATAAGAGAATGGGGCGTTTTACAGAAAATGGAAAAACTAAAAATCCATTTGTCGGAACAGGAAATTTTTGCATATTGTAAAATTTTTGAGAGTAATAGAGATTTCTTGGAATTAAACCAGTATGCATCTATTCGGAAAATTGTGAGTTATCTGGCAAAGCAGATTGAAAAAGAAGAAAAAGGAAAGGCATATAAGTTGTCCGGTGATGTATCTGGTATCAGTCATGCAGAAATGAAATGTTATCAGACGTATATAAGAAGCTGGAAAGATTATATTGAGTGGGCAGAAAAATTGGAATATGATCTGAAAAGCCGATACGTTCTGTTTCCAAAAAATTTTAAAGATGTTCACGACAAGACTTTCCGGGAGTATCAAAAACAACAAGATAAGATGGAAAGAAAAAAACAGGCAAAAGAAAGAAGAACTGTGAACCAACTTTTGAAGAAAGATATAAAACTACTGGGGAAACAAATTCAGAATCAGGACTATATCTTAAAAGTTCCTGGAAATTGTCAGGAAATCCGAAAAGAAGGGCAGGCGTTAGGACATTGTGTAGGAAGTTATATCCCTCATATTGCCAATCGGGAATGTGATGTGTATTTTATCCGGAAAAAGACCGACCCAGATAAGCCTTTTTTTACGGTTGACTGGAGAAGAGGGAAGATTGTGCAATGTCAGGGGAAAGGGCGGATTCGTTATCCGCAGGAAATGGTAGAATTTGTTCATTATGCAGAAGAAAAATTAAGGCTTCTAAAAGGAGAAGAAGAAAAAAAGGCTGCATAGAAATATAAAAATTTTAAGAGAATAGAAACACAGGCAGAAGGATTAGAACATTCTTCTGCCTTTTCTTATGAAGAGAAAGGAACAGAGATATGAATGATGTATTGGAAAAATTACAACGTGTCAAAATCCAAAATAAGACCAGGCTGTCCAAAGAAGACCAGCAATTTTGTCAGATACAGCAAAAATTATATGACAGTACCAGAAATCATTTTTTTAGTATGTTTGTAGATATGGAAACACTGCACCAGCAGGAACTGACCTTTTATGGAAAGGTACAGAAATATGCAGACAGGGTGTACCAACAGAACCTGATTTGTATGGATAAAAAGAAACAAACAGAACTGATGGAAAAGGTACATAATCATTTTATCAGAACCATTATTTCCTTCTTTAACCGGAAATATGGTCTTGCCATACAGAAACATTCGTATGAACGCTATATTTCCCTGCAGACTCTGGCAGAACCCGTATTACATAAGCGGATTTCTTCTTTAACAGAAGAAGAGAAGCAAATTTATCGGGAAGAAAGGAAGAAATGCTGTAAACAGAAAGAAGAAAATCTTCATGAAGTTTTGTTTGCCAGAATTGAGTATCCGTTGATTTTGGATGATATTTTTTCTTATCTGGGCGGTTTTAGTTTTCAGGAGAAAGTGGAGCAGGAGATTAAAACAGATGCAAAAGCAGGAGTGACCTATGCAAAATATAAATTGCAAAGTAAAAAACTGTCCATTCAAAACCTGTTATGCAGCAAAACAGATCTTTGGGGAGAATACGAAATCTGTCTGGATAGTGAAAAATATAAAGCACTTTTACGGGCATTGACTTTTTTTGACTCCAGTAAAGAACAGGTTTCTATTTATGATGGCTGGCTGGAAAGATTTGTAAGTTTTTCATATAGCGGGAAAAAGGAGAAAGAAGGGATTTTTGATGAACACCCTGCGCTTGGAAAGAAAGTTGTTAAATTTAAGTATTTTAAAAATGGCAGATGGGATATTGTTTTTGCCAGTGGTGTACATGCATTGTCTTTTGCCAAAGAGTATCTCGGCTATAAGGAGGCGGCCTAATGGGAAAATACAAAAGAGATAAGGGACTTCAAATACCAATGGAGCAAAGACAAAACTTGAATGCGAAAATTTTGTATCTAGTGGAAAATCATGAAACAGAACTATATGGGATCACACCAGAGGATATTTTTAATGTGTATATGGGAAATGGTGGGCTGCATGGACTGGACAGGAAAGACTTTCAAAATTTTCATGCTTATACAGAAGCGAAAAAAGAAATAGAGCAGGGACAGTTTTTTACACCAGCGGAAATATGTGAATTTCTTGTTGCCTGCGTCAAACCGGAACCGAAGGATATAATTTATGATTTGACTTATGGTAAAGGAGATTTTTTTAATTATCTTCCTACAGAAAGTAATATCTATGGAACAGAAATTGATATGAAAGCGGTGAAGATTGCCCAGTACCTCTACCCGAAGGCAAACCTGCAATATGGCGATATCCGGCAGTATTCCCCTGTTTTAAGCGGGGATATTGTGTTTGGAAATCCGCCCTTTCATCTGGAATGGGGAACAAAAGAAGCACCGGTATCTTCCCAGATGTATTACTGCAAAAAAGCATATCAGGTACTGAAAAACGGGGGTCTTTTGGTTTTGCTGGTCTCGGAAAGTTTCCTTTCAGATGATTTTTCAAATAAAGGGGATATTGAAGAAATCAATCACATGTTTAATTTGATTGTACAATTTTCTTTGCCGGCAGATGCATTCAAAGAGTATGGTGTGACATCTTTTCGGACAAAAGCAATGATTTTGCAGAAAAAGAGTCAGTATGTAACAGAAAGACCATACACTACAGAGTTGGAAGTTCTGAAGCGGCCACAGGAAATTTATCAAACTTATGTGTTACCGGTTCTTCAGGAACGAAGAAAAAATGCTGCAAATATTTATTTTGAATGTCAGAATACAGATTTAGAGGCAAAGCAGAAACAGGTATTTCAGGAAAAAACGGTGAAACTTTTGTTTGATATCAAAAGAAATCGAAATATCGCTCATAAAGCTGGACTGGCAGAAGCGATTTTGCAGAAATACCTGAAGCAGACGAAACCGGAGGAACTCTCCTGGCAGGAGTGGGAAAAAATTAAAATACAGCCGGAAGATGTTTTACGGAAATTAAAGGGGATTTTATCTTCTGCGAATAAGACATACAGGAATGAAATCCGGATTGTAAAGACAACTTATGGATTTAAAGAAAAGGATTATCGGGAAAATGGGACCGATATGAATTTGGGTTCTATCAATTCTTTTGTATTATCCAAAAGAGAAGTTCCTGGATTTGAGCAGTTCTTAAAGAAGAAACGGCGAGAATTTGCATTGCAGGAAACATCTTTTGAGAAAATGAAGCAGGATGACAAAATTGCAGAATATCTGGAAAATTGGCATGTAACAAGTCAAATGACAGGGGAGGTCAAATATCTGAATGCTGTACAGAAAAAAGAAGTGAATAAACTGCTGCAGAAACGATACGCTGCCCTACAGTTTTCTATGGGAACTGGAAAAAGCCTTTGTACACTGGCAATGGCGCAGTACAGAATGAAATATAATCCTGTCCGGAATATATTCATTGTCGGCACAGCCCTGGCAATCAATAATACATGGGAAGAAATATTGGAAGACTATCAGATTGATTTTTACCGTATTCGGAAGAGGGAGGACATAAAAAGGGTACAGAGAGGACAGATTGTGCTCTTGACTATCAATCTGCTTACGGAATTAAAAAGGGAGATGAAAAAACTGTTACGTATCCGCTGTCAGAAAGTCATGTTGATTTTTGATGAAAGTGATGCAATTACCAACGGAAGTTCAAAACGTACAAAAGCAATGCTTTCTGTTTTTCGAAAATGCAGATATAAAGTGCTGGCAACAGGAACACTGACAAGAAATAACGTGGTAGAAGCAGCACCTCAATTAGAACTGCTTTATAACAACTCTATTCATTATCTGGCAAAGAATGAATGGATCTACCGATTCAAAAACGGACAGATGGAAAAAAATAGGAACTTCTTTTTGAATCAGCCATTTCCAGCTTATAAAAGAGGGTATGAACTGTTTTCTTATTCCTATTTACCCAAGAAGATTACAGTGTTTGGTCTGGAGAAGGCAAATCAGGATATTTATAATGCATCATTTTTAGATGAATTATTAGAAAAAACAGTCATAACAAAAAATTTTGAAGAAGTGGTAGGAAGGAAAATTTATAAGATTTACCAGGGAACCTGTTCTTTTAGCGAAAGGGAAAAAGAAGTGTATCGAATAGCAGTAAAAGAGTTTGATAAAATCCGCAGGAAGTATTTTGCAGCTTACGGCAATGCACGAAAGGATTCCATGTTTCGGATTTTGCAGCAACTGCTGCTCCTTCTGAAGATATGTGCAGATCCTTCTCTTGCATACGAATACGATAGCAATGAAGTACCTACGAAGGTAAAAAAAGCAATCCGTCTTTTGCAGATGTGGAAGTATGAGAAGGTTGCGATTGGAGTACGCAGAATAGAAGTGGCAGATTCCTATTACCGATATTTAAAGCAGGCATTTCCAGAAAGGCAGATCTTTTATATCACAGGGGATAAAGTTCCATGCAAGCAGCGGCAGAGGATTGTAGAAAAACTAAGAAAGACAGAAAATGGGATATTACTTTCTACGCAGCAAAGCTTGTCAGAATCTATGAATATAGATGATGTGGATAAAATTATCCTACCAGAGCTTCATTACAATCATGCGGCTATGGAACAGTATTATTTTCGGTTTATCCGGTATACGTCCAGAAATTTTAAGCAGGTGGTATTTTTAATTTATGAAAATTCCATTGAAGTGAACCTGCTAAAGATGATATTGGCGAAGGAGAAACTTAACCTGTTTATGAAAAATCAATTGCTAGAAAACGGAGAACTATATGAAAGATTCGGCATCAATCCCCAGATATTTTCCCTTTTGATGACAACCAGTGTGGATCAGGAAGGAAAACTTCAGATTCAATGGGGCGAACAAAAAATTAGTTAGAGTGTTTGAAAAAGAAACATACGTAATGATAATTTATGGCAGAATTTTTACTCAAAGAAATTCAAACTACGATACTTTTACTCTGCTTATAGCAGAACAATATATATTTTGAGAAAGTATTGAAAAGTTTATTAGAAAATACAGAATAGGCTTAAAAGTCTGTTTATATTTAGTGTAGAACTTAGCACAATAGTACGCAAAGTCTCCCTAGCGTGGCAATGACAGATATAAAAAATACTTGTTTTTCTGGTTCTTGTATTTTGAGGATTTGTCAGTAGAGATTTATAGGAAAGGAGGATGTATGAACCAGAAACATCAAAATGTTCCAATTTGGGAAAAAGCAAACCTTACTTTGGAAGAAGCGGCAGCTTTTACTAATATAGGAATAAACAAATTGAGGCAGTTAACAGACGAAGATGGATGTGAATATGTTCTTTGGATAGGTTCTAAAAGATTAATAAAACGTAAGAAGCTAGAAGAATTTTTAGAACATGCAGAAAGTTTATAAGAGTCATTGAAACAAGGGGCTTTGATATGATAATATTTGAATATCATTTCAAGGCTCTTTTTGGATTATGAAAGGAGAATATATGTCCGAAAAGAGAAGAGATAATAAAGGAAGAATTCTGAAAACAGGAGAAAGCCAAAAGAAAAATGGGCAATACATTTACCAGTATACGAATTCATTTGGGGAGAGAAAGGTAATCTATAGCTGGAAATTGGTAACAACAGATAAAGTTCCAGCGGGAAAGAGAGAGGATGTTTCACTTAGAGAAAAAATAAAAGAAATTGAGCGAAAATTAGAACAAGAGCTCATTATTACAGGGCAGAATATGACGGTTCTACAGCTAGTACAAAAATATATAGGACAGAAAACAGGTGTTAAAGATAATACCAGAAATAACTATAATTTTGTAATAAATATCATAAAAAAGGAGCCTTTTGGACAACTGAAAATAAATGAGGTAAAAAAGTCAGATGCAAAAGCATGGTTAATCAAGCTTCAGCAGGTAGATGGCAGAGGATATAGTACGATACATTCAGTGCGTGGAGTTGTTCGACCTGCTTTTCAAATGGCAGTAGACGATGATATTTTATTAAAAAACCCTTTTGAATTTCAGTTGGCGACGGTAGTAGTTAATGATAGCGTTACCCGAGATGCCATAACAAGAAAGCAGCAAAAAAAATTCTTAGAATTCATCAAGAATGATAAACATTTTTCGCGTTATTATGAAGGGATATATATTTTATTCCATACAGGAATGAGAATCAGCGAATTTGTAGGATTGACGCTGTCAGATATCAACTTGAGAGACAGAACCATTACTATAGATCATCAGTTGCAAAGAAATAGCCAGATGGTATATAAGGTTATCAATACAAAGACTACAGCGGGTGAAAGAACGATACCTATGACTGACGATGTATATGAATGCTTTAAAAAATAGTAGAAATGCGGAAAATAGTAAAGGTAGAACCCGTTATAGATGGTAAACTTGGATTTTTATATTTAGACAAAAATAATAAACCGATGGTTGCATTACACTGGGAGAAATATTTTCAACATATCCGAGAAAAATACAATCGCATTTATAAGGAACAGATGCCTATTATTACACCGCATGTTTGCCGTCATACTTACTGCTCTAATATGGCTAAGAGTGGAATGAACCCAAAAACGTTACAGTATTTGATGGGACATTCTGATATATCCGTAACTCTGAATACATATACTCACTTAAAATTTGAGGATGCGAGAGCAGAAGTAAAAAGAATTACGAAGCTCAATTGATGTATTTTGAACAATTTACATCATTTGAATTTGCATCAGATTTTTTGAGGATTAATATTAAATGTATGGTATAATTATCAAGAAGCCCATAAATATGAGAAATTTGAGTAAATATGTATAGAAAAAAGTTCAAAAAGCGATGATGTAAAATGCAAAAATAGAAATTGATTTACATCACATTTTACATCATTTGGCGAAAAAAATATGTAGATTTACATAGGATTATAAAGACTTGTATAAGGACCAAACAAAAATATAAACTCTGTAAAGTCTTGAAAACATAGGGCTTTACAGGGTTATGAAGGGATTTGAAGAGTATGATAAAAGTACTATTTGTTTGCCACGGCAACATCTGCCGCAGCACCATGGCGCAATACGTTTTCCAGAACCTGATCAACAGATACGACCTCACCGATCAGTTCTACATTGATTCCGCAGCTACCAGCCGCGAGGAAATCGGAAATCCGGTTCATCACGGCACCCTGCGGAAATTAAAAGAGGTCGGTATCCCATGCGGAGATCACCGCGCACGTCAGTTAGAAAAGCGGGAATATGACGAATTTGATTATCTGATCGGGATGGATTCTATGAATATTCGAAACATGATGCGGATTCTGGGCGGCGATCCGAAAGGAAAAGTGTCGAAACTGCTTGATTTTACAGAGCGGACAGGGCAGGATATTGCGGATCCGTGGTATACCGGGAATTTTGACAGGACATACGAAGATGTGAAAGAAGGCTGTGAAGCCTTACTGCAGGACTGCCTGCTGCGCCTATAGAGCGCAGCTGAGCAGTTTTTTTAGATTGTTGTGGAATTGTTTTCCGTGGACATGAAGTTTATGACGTTCGGAATTGGAGAGATCCTGATTCAGATGTTTTTCGTAACGATTGAAGAGTACGCGATAGTCCATATTCTGACGGTGGCTCCAACGGATCAGTACCCAGTTCATTGCATCTTCGGTCCAGTACTGGGATGGGATGCCGGCTTCTTTTAGGACAGTGATATACTGCATGGCGCGCACAGACAGTTTGTTCAGATGTTTTTGTTTTTCTGCCTCAGAAGCAGTATCTTTCCGGCGGAAGAACAGAAACGTACGTTTTTTCTTCTGGGAGTTGTTCTCCAAAAATTCCATCGCAAGATCTACGGTTTCCTGCAGACGACAGGCAGCGTTCCAATATACGACAAACGGAGCAGCCTGTTCATCATCCTCGGGACCAACGGTAAAGGTACGGAAGACACGGATTTGTCCGCCGCCTAATTCTTTGTCATATTCGTGCCGGGATTCGGGATTGGAAAGTACCCGGTACGCCTCCAGTATTTCCTGCATACACGCAGTGGTGTCGATGCCCTGATTCATATTGGCATCCGGGTGATATACTTTAGCAAGCGCATTTTTTGCACTTGTGATTTCCTGTAATGTAGCTTCCCGGGAAACACCGAGAATATCATAGTAAGTACGGGAATTCATAAGAACCTCCTTCGATTTATAGAATCTCCCTTTCAGAGAAATAGACTCTCGGAATCTCTAGCCCTTTATTTATCTGGCTTCTGAGATTCCATTTTTTATTTTTCTCCACCTTTTTTCAAAAAGTACTTGACATTTGCCCCGAAAAATTGCGGCGCTTCGCGCCCCTTAATTAATAAGGCATATTGTTCCGGCGCTGCCGGACAGACTTTTTGATTTGGAGGTGTGTTTCATTGAAACCTATTAACATCAGCGGTCATTCCGCCTATCAGGAACGTGTCCTGACTCAACTTCGTAAATATTATCCGAATGCTGCTTCTTCTTTGTCTTCTTCTACCTGGCAGATTCTCAATAAGTTTTGGAATCTTGATCTGTCAAAAATTGATGATCTTATGTATGATCGATATTCTGTCTTTGGTCCTGAGCCAAGACTTCCTTCCGACATGCTTCGCTCTATCCTTGTGTCTGTTGAATTTAAAATAACTTCTTTACACAAGATTGGCTTCTGATCTGAAAGAGAATCATCTGCATGCCATTATTTCAGGCTTTTATGTTGGTAATACTCCCGGCGTTGGTACCTTTTATGACTTTCACAGGCGACTTTGGTTATCTTCTGACAAAACCTGACCAATGCAGTTCATCCACCTAAAGTAAAACCTCAAAAGCCAAATGGCAAAGAAGAAAAGGCTCCTTCTGTTGAAAAACTTACCGTTGATGATCTCTTTCGGCAGTTTGAAGAAAATCCACCTGCTGATATGGCTCCCTGTGCGAAACTTTGGGAAATTTTTAATACTTTTTTCCTTCAAAATTCTGCCAGAATGAAACTTATCTCTTTAAAATCTCTTTCCTTAGCCGGTGACGGAACTCCTGTTTACCCGTCTGCTCAGGAACGAAAAACAAGAACCTGTGACTGTCTGGAAAACGGCATCCGTGATTGCAAATGCAATCGTATCTATCATCAACCAGACTGTGATATCGGTTGGGATTCCCACCGCAATCGTTATTACTTTGGATACGACTTATACATGTTGACCGCTTCTGATTCTGAAAATGACCTGCCTGTATTTCCTTTCCTGAGTCCTGCTTCAAGGCATGACTCTCATGGCTTTTTATACAACTGGTTTTCCATGAAAAAGATGCTTCCAGAAGTAACGGTTACTAAACTCCTTCTGGATTCTGCGCATGATGCGATGCCTTACTATGACTACTGTAAAGCAAACAATATCACACCCTTTATTGATCTGAACTGGAAATGTGGCAGACCTCCTGTTTATAAAGATGACATCTCCATAAACAGCGATGGAATTCCTTTATGTCCTAAGGGATTTCCTATGAAACAAGCTGCTGTCGAACCTAGAAAAGGACGTATCAAATATCGTTGTCCTAAGATCACAGCCAAGGGAGGTACAACTCATTGTACTTGCGATGAGCCTTGTTCTGATGCAAAGTATGGAAGAAATGTTCACCTTGTATTAAAAGATAACCCAAGACTCTTCAATAATCCGCCGCGTAACAGCAAGGCCTGGAAACTGGAATACAATGCAAGAACATCTGCTGAACGTTGTAACAAACGAGAAAAAATAGACTATAAATTAGAAGACGGCAGATACCGTTCATCTATGATGTGGTACTGCCGCCTGTTTGCCATCATGATGTGTCAACATCTCGATGCCTGGACTTTGCCAAAGACTTCCCGACTAAAAGATCTCTTTGAGCAAGTCGCTTAATTTCATAAGCAATACCATTATAAGCCATGTTTGACGCAAGGTCTATAAAAGTGCGCCAAATTTCATCATTTATTACTTTTCATGTCCGTTCTGGATAATATTTACTTTTCAAAGTTCATCCGACCGATGAATTTGGTCGGCAAGCTCACAATTCCGAGAGCCTATAGAATGAAAGAGAGTAAAAATATACATAAAAAGCAGATGGCAAGAAAAATCAGTCTGCCCGGACGGAAATCTGACGATTGCCGATAAGAATATCTGCACCAAATTATTATATTACCTGGATATGGAAAATGCAAGCAATTTTGCTGACGGAATTGCCCGATTGTGTTATATTTTTTTATAGAGAAAAAAGTCAGGAATAACAGACATAGAAAAGAGGTTATCAGACATGTATATTGCAGACTTACACACCCATTCCAGATATTCCAGAGCCACCAGCAAAGAGTGTACGCCGGAGTATCTGGATCTGTGGGCGCGCAGAAAAGGCATCCATCTGATCGGGAGCGGGGATTTTACGCATCCGGCATGGAGAGAAGAGTTAAAAGAAAAATTAAAGCCCGCGGAAGACGGATTTTATGTGCTGAAAAAAGAATACAGGATTCAGGGTGGGAATACGCCGGATCACATGATTCCCCGATTCGTGATCACCGGAGAGATCAGTTCTATCTATAAGAAATACGATAAGGTGCGGAAGGTTCACAGTCTTTTGATCCTTCCCGGGCTAAAAGAGGCAGAGAATCTTTCGGAGAAACTGGAAGTGATCGGAAATCTGCATTCTGACGGGCGGCCGATTCTTGGGTTGGATTGCCGGGATTTACTGGAAATCATGCTGGAGACAACACCAGATGGCATGTACGTTCCGGCACACATCTGGACACCGCATTTTTCCATGTTCGGAGCATTTTCCGGATTTGATACGGTGGATGAGTGCTTCGGGGATCTGAGTTCTCACATTCATGCAGTAGAGACGGGATTATCCTCGGATCCGCCGATGAACTGGCGGGTGTCCATGCTGGACCGGTTTCAGCTGATTTCCAATTCCGATGCGCATTCTCCGGCAAAACTGGGAAGAGAGGCCACTCTTCTGGATATCGACTGGTCCTATGAAGGTCTGAGAGGTGCCATTCAAAACGGCAACGGTCTGGCAGGCACTATTGAATTTTTCCCGGAGGAAGGAAAATACCATATGGATGGGCATCGGAAGTGCAATCTTTGTCTGACACCGATGGAGACAGAAACATATCAGGGGAAATGTCCGGTGTGTGGAAGAAAAATCACTATTGGTGTCTCTCATCGGATTGAACAGCTGGCGGACAGGGCGGAAGGTTTTGTAAAAGAAGGCGCCAATGGATTTGAAAGTCTGGTTCCACTTCCGGAAGTCATCTCGGCATGCGTGGGTGTTTCTTCCCGAAGTAAGAAGGTACAAAAAGAATATGAGCAGATGCTGCGGATGATCGGACCGGAATTTGAGATTCTGAGAACTGTGCCGTTGGAGGAAATCAGGCAAAAGTCCGGATTTCTGATCGCAGAGGGAATTGAGCGTCTGCGAAACGGCGAGGTAGAGCGGATTCCGGGATTTGACGGAGAATACGGAACAATCAAACTGTTTCAGCCGTATGAACTGGAAGAGGTCGATAGACAGCGGTGATTGCCGGACCGAAAGAGGGGTGTTGATTTTCTCACGTTGACTTGCTAGAATAGAAGAAACAATAAGATTCGTTGCACCCGGATGGAAGGATGCCTCCAGTTTGGAACATCCTTCCCTTTTTGTGGGGAGCCGGATTTCAGGAAAAGAGGTTTGATATCATGCAGTATGATTTTACAACGATTATGGACCGGCGGGGAAAGGATGCCATCGCAGTAGATGCGCCTGCCGGAAACAATACAGGCAATGATTTTTTCGCAGGTGCGAAATTTGGGAAGGGTTTGATCTGATCCCGATGTGGGTAGCGGATATGAATTTCCCGGCGCTTCCGGCAATTCCGGAGGCGATCATCCAGAGGACAAAGCATCCGGCATACGGTTATTTTGATCCGTCGGAGGCATATTATGACGGGATCATCAACTGGCAGAAGACACGTAATGGCGTGAACGATCTGACAAAAGAGTGCATCGGCTATGAGAACGGTGTGCTCGGCGGTGTGGTTTCTGCTTTGAAAGTACTGTGTTCTAATGGGGATTCTGTTTTGCTGCAGTCTCCGACGTATATCGGATTTACACATTGTATTGAGGACAATGGATGGAATATCGTTCAGAATCCGCTGGTGTTGGATGAAGAAGGAATCTGGCGGATTGATTATGAAGATATGGAAGAAAAAATTGTGCAAAACAAGATCCATGCGGCAGTTTTTTGTTCGCCTCACAACCCGACCGGACGTGTCTGGGAGTGCTGGGAGATTGAAAAGGCGATGGAAATCTATCAGAAGCATGATGTGTATGTGATTTCAGATGAAATCTGGTCAGATCTGACACTTCCGGGATATCAGCATATTCCGACACAGTCTGTGTCCGAGGATGCAAAAAACAGAACCATTGCGCTTTACGCTCCGTCCAAGACATTTAATCTGGCAGGATTGATCGGTTCGTATCATATCATTTATAATTCGTATTTGAGAGACCGGGTATGTATGGAAGGGAAAATGACCCATTACAATTCTATGAATGTGTTGTCCATGCATGCGCTGATCGCGGCATATTCGAAAGAAGGAATGGAGTGGGTGGACGAGCTTCGCACCGTGCTGGATACGAACATTTCCTATGCCATGGAGTTTATCAGGAGAGAATTTCCGGGTGTTTCCGTGTCCAGACCGCAGGGGACGTACATGCTCTTTTTAGACTGCACAGACTGGTGCGATGCGCATCACCAGACCATTGAAGAGCTGCAGAGGGCAGGCATGGAAGTGGGTGTGATCTGGCAGGATGGTCGCCCGTTCCACGGAGCGTGCCATATCCGGATGAATCTGGCGCTGCCGCACAGTCGTGTGAAAGAAGCGTTTGAACGATTGAAACAGTATGTGTTTCTCGACTGAAAAATAGTGACATAAAAAAGGAGTACAACATGCAGTATATCATTCCGCACTACTATAAGAAGTTTGCATGTATCGGCGGGGACTGTCCGGATACTTGCTGCGCAGGGTGGCAGATTATGATCGATCCCGCTTCACTGAAAAAATACAGACAGACAAAAGGGCGGCTTGGCAGTCGCCTGCACAATGAAATTGACTGGGAGGAAGGCGCGTTTCGCCAATATGAGAAGCGCTGTGCCTTTCTCAATGAAGAAAATCTGTGTGATCTGTACATAGAAGGCAACGGATCCGGGATGTTCTGCAAGACCTGCAGGCTGTATCCGAGGCATGTGGAAGAATTTGAAGGACTGCGGGAGATTTCCCTGTCTTTATCCTGTCCGGAAGCAGCAAACCTGATCCTGGGCTGCGAAGAGCCGGTCCGTTTTCTGGAGGCGGAAAATCCGGATCGGGAAGAAACTTATGAGGAGTTTGATTTCTTCTTGTTTACCAAACTGGAAGACGCGAGAACTCTGATCTTTCAGATTCTTCAGAATCGGGAGTATCCAGTCCGGCTGAGAATGGCGATCGTGCTGGCACTGGCGCATGATCTGCAGGAGAGGATCGACAAAAATGCCCTGTTTGAGATTGATGGGCTTCTAAAGCGTTACGAGAAGGAACGTGTCTGGACCTGGTTTCAGGAAAAACTGGACAATCTGGATACAGAGGCAAAAACGCAGCAGGAGGTTTGCGGCAATCTGTTTGTGATCCTGAATCATCTGGAAGTGCTCAGAGACGACTGGAAGGGATATGTCAAAGAAGCAAAAAATATGTTGTTGGAATCAGAGCTGTCAGCAGAGCAAAGAAAAGAGTTCGAATCCGTGTTTACGGAGAAGATCATGGAACAGCTGATGGTTTATTTTGTATTTACTTACTTTTGTGGGGCAGTCTACGATGAACAGGCATATGGGAAACTAAAATTTGCAGTGGCAGGTTGTATTTTGATCCGGGCGCTGGCAAAAGGTGTATTTTTGAAAAATGGAACGCTGGAGTTTTCGGATGTTGCAGAGGCGGCACGCCGGTATGCAAGAGAAGTGGAGCATTCGGATTTCAACAAGTGCAAAATGGAGCAGATGCTGCAGGATGAAGGCAAATTTGGACTGGAAAAATTATTTGTAATTTTATAAAAGGCGATAGGATAAGAAAGAAACAACAGGGGGGATTTTATGACAAAGACAGCAGCGCCTATGACAAGCGGCTCGATCTGGAAACAGATGACTTTTTTTGCGATGCCGATTTTTCTGGGCAATTTATTTCAGCAATTATATAACACTGTGGATTCTCTGATCGTTGGAAATTTCCTGGGGAGCAGTGCACTGGCCGCAGTCAGCTCCTCCGGAAGTCTGATCTTTATGCTGATTGGATTTTTGAGTGGAATCTCAGCGGGAGCGGGGGTAATCGTTGCCCGGTTTTTTGGTGCAGGAGATGAGAAAAATCTGCAGCGCGCGGTACACACCACAGTCGCATTTGGTCTGGTGGCGGGAGTTTTGATGACCGGCGTGGGAGTGGCACTTCTCCGCAGATCCTGCGGTGGATGGATACGCCCGAAAGTGTAATGAGGGAATCGGTGACATATCTACAGATTTATTTTGCGGGATCTTTAGGATTTGTGATGTACAATGTCCTGGTGGGAATTCTGCAGGCTGTGGGAGACAGCAGACATCCTTTGTATTATCTGATCGTATCGTCTGTGATCAATCTGGTGTTGGATCTGTTGTTTATCACAGGATTTCATACAGGAGTGGGAGGTGCGGCGTTGCAACCGTGATCTCTCAGATTGTGAGTGCACTCCTTTGTTTCTGGCAGCTGCTGCGGACAAAGGAAAGCTATGGATTGAAAATTCGAAAAATCCGTTTTGACAAAGGAATCCTTGTCCAGATCATCAAGATCGGACTGCCTTCCGGAGTGCAGAACTCTATCATTGCGTTTGCAAACGTGATCGTACAGTCCAATATCAATGCATTCGGAGAAATGGCAATGGCGGGCTATGGGGCCTACACAAAGGTGGAAGGGTTCGGTTTTCTGCCCATCAACAGCTTTACTATGCACTGACGACATTTGTAGGACAGAATCTGGGTGCAAAGCAGGAGGAGCGCACGAGAAAAGGGGCGCGATTTGGAATTCTCGCAGCAGTTATATTGGCAGAACTGATTGGTGTCGTGGTATTTCTTCTGGCACCACAGCTGATCGCGGCATTTGACTCTTCTCCTGAGATCATTCGGTTTGGTGTGGAAAAAGCCAGAACAGCAGCGTTATTTTACTGTCTGCTTGCATTTTCACATTCCATTGCAGCAATTCTGCGCGGTGCGGGGAAGACGATGGTGTCCATGATCATTATGATGATGTGCTGGTGCGTGATCCGGGTGTCTTTCCTTTCCGTGATGATTCCGCTCACTCACAGCATTCAGGTGGTATACTGGGTATATCCGCTGACATGGAGTTTAAGTTCTCTGGCATTTTTCTGGTATTATAAGAAAGCGAAGTGGATATAATAAATAGTAACAGACCAGATCAGGGAATGGAGAATCGAAATGAAACGTGTTCTCGCAGTGTTACTAAGCGCAGTACTGAGTCTCTCTGTGGCTGTTGTGCCCGGGATTCAGACTCTGGCAGAAGAGCCGGATGCAGCTCAGAAAACAGAAGGGCAGCAGGAGGCAGAGGTGGAAGTACAGGCACCAAGTGCCGTTTTGATGGAAGCGTCTACAGGCGCTGTGTTGTATGAAAAAGATGCAGATACAAGACGCGCGCCGGCCAGTGTCACGAAGATCATGACTATGCTTTTGATCTTTGATGCACTGGAGGATGGAAAAATTGCGCTGGAAGATGAGGTGTCAACCTCGGAATATGCAGCGTCCATGGGCGGTTCTCAGGTGTTTTTGGAACCCGGAGAAACGCAGAGTGTGGATACGATGTTAAAATGTATTTCCGTAGCCAGTGCCAATGATGCCTGTACCGCCATGGCAGAGTACATAGCGGGCAGTGAAGAGGCTTTTGTAAAGATGATGAATGAACGGGCGGCAGGGCTCGGCATGAAAAATACAACGTTTCAAAACTGTAACGGACTGGATACCGAGGGACATTTGACGACGGCAAGAGATATTGCTCTGATGTCCAGAGAATTGATCGAAAAATATCCGAAGATTCATGATTACTGCATGATCTGGATGGATACGATCACCCATACCACAAAAAAGGGGACTTCTGAATTTGGACTGTCCAACACGAACAACTGGTACGGCAGTATCCATATGCCACAGGTTTAAAGACGCTCTACCGATGAGGCCAAATTCTGCGTGTCTGCGACAGCCGAAAAAGATGGGATGGAGCTGATCGCGGTGATCCTGGGCGGAGAAAATTCCAAACAGCGGTTTCAGGACGCGACAAAACTGTTGAATTATGGATTTGGAAAATGTCAGGTGTATGAAGACAATGATCCTCCGAAGTTAAAACCGATCGAAGTGCAGGGTGGTGTCAAAGAGCAGATTCTCTGCGAGTATGCGGATACGTTCCGCTATCTGGACACAAGCGGAGCAAATCTGGCAGGGGTGACAAAGAAGGCACAGATGAAGCAGTCTGTAAAAGCTCCGGTGAAAAAGGGACAGAAAGTAGGCGAACTTGTCTATGAGCTGGGAGAAAAAGAAATCGGAAGAGTGGAGATTCTGGCAAAAGAAAGCTGTAAAAAAGCAGAATTTCTGGATTATCTGAAAAAAGTGATGCAAAAAATCAGGGTGTAGCGAAGTGCTGCACCTTTCCTTATGTTGAACTGCATTCAAAAAAATGATAGGATAAGAAGAAAAAATGACAAAAAGGAGAATGCCATGAAAGCAGTGATCTTAGTGGTCTTTGTTCTGACAGTGGCGGCAGTTCTTTGTCTGCTGGAAGCGTACCGGGAGCAGCAGTATTTCAAGGTGACAGAGGACGTTGTTGTATCCCACAGGCTGAACGGGCTGAAAAAGGAAAAGAAGATCGTGTTTTTAAGCGATCTGCACAATAAAGAATATGGAGTCGGAAATGAACGTTTGCTGGATGCGATCTGCAAAGCGAGGCCGGATCTGATTCTGATCGGCGGGGATATGCTGGTCGGGAAGAAAGGGTGTTCCTTTGCTCCGGCTCTGGAATTTGTTTCGAAACTTCCTGCGATCGCTCCGGTGTATTATGCCTGCGGGAATCACGAGCAGCGGATGAAAAGAAAACCGGAAGTCTATGGGGAGGTTTATCAGGAGTATCAAAAGCAATTAGAAGAATGCGGCGTGCATTTTCTGGAAAATAGCAGCGTCCTGCTTAAGGAGGATGACTGCCGGATCCGGATCTCGGCTCTGGAACTGCCCCTTGCAACTTATACAAAATTCAAAAAATACCGGGTCACAGAGCAGGATGTAACAGCATGTATTGAAAAAGAAGCTGCGGATTATGAGATTCTTCTGGCGCACAATCCGGTTTATTTTGACGCATATAAAAAATGGGGAGCAGATCTGGTGCTTTCCGGGCATCTTCACGGCGGGATTATCCGTCTGCCGGGAATCGGAGGTCTGATCACGCCTCAGGCGATTCCGTTTCCGAAATATTCCGGGGAGATGACAATAGAAGGAGAGCAGACGATCATTGTAAGCCGCGGGCTTGGCACTCATACGATCAATCTTCGTTTTTTGAATGAGGCAGAGATGATCGTGATTCATCTACGGGGCGAAAAAGACAGTTGAGAATTTGAAGGATTTCCCGTATAATGAAACACAGTGCGAAAAAACAGACGGTAGATGGGAGAAATAAAACAGATGGGGATACCGGTAAAATTGCAGGTTTTTGAAGGTCCGTTGGATCTGCTGTTACATTTGATCGAGAAAAATAAGATTGATATCTATGACATTCCGATCGTAGAGATCACCAGCCAGTATATGGAATATATCCGGCAGATGGAGCGGGAAGATTTAAACGTCATGAGTGAATTTCTCGTGATGGCGGCAACACTTCTGGATATCAAATGCCGGATGCTGCTCCCGAAAGAGATCAATGAAGAGGGTGAAGAGGAAGATCCGAGAGCAGAGCTGGTAGAACAGCTTTTACAGTATAAAATGTACAAATATATGTCCTATGAGCTGCGGGATCGTCAGGTAGATGCAGACCAGTATTTTTACCGGGAGGCAGATATTCCCAAAGAGGTGAAAAGTTATGTTCCTGCGGTAGATCTGGATCAGCTTTTAGGGGATGTGACGCTGGTACAGCTGAGGAAGATTTTCCGGGAAGTGATGCGCAGGCAGGAAGAGAAGATCGATCCGGTGCGGAGTAAGTTCGGTAAGATCGAGAAAGAAGAAGTACCGCTTCCGGACAAGTTTTGTATGTGGAGACTTATGCAAGGACACATAAAAAATTCAGTTTTCGTATGCTTCTTGAAAAACAGAGGAGCAAGATGCATATTGTGGTGACATTTCTGGCAGTGCTGGAGTTGATGAAGACGGGCATGATCCGTGTTTATCAGGAAGAAATCTGCGGGGAGATCCTGATCGATTCCCAGATATAACAGAGCATAAGAGCATGTCAGGAGAAACAGGAAGGAAAGAGAAAGAATGGAGCAAAAAAAACTGCAGGCAGCCATAGAAGCAATTTTGTTTGCAATGGGAGGCTCTGTGGAGCTGAAAAAACTTGCACAGGCGATCGGACATGACGAAGAAACGACAAAAAAAATAATCCGCCAGATGATGGACCGGTATGAGAAAGAAGATCGGGGAATCCGGATCATCGAACTGGAAGCTTCGTTTCAGATGTGCACGAAAAAAGAGATGTATGAATATTTGATCCGGGTAGCAAAGCAGCCGAAAAAACAGGTTCTTACGGATGTACTTTTGGAAACGCTTTCGATCATCGCCTACAAGCAGCCGGTTACAAAACTGGAAATCGAAAAAATCCGTGGCGTCAAATCGGATCATGCAGTCAGCAAGCTGGTAGAATATGATCTGGTTGAGGAAGTGGGGCGTATGGATGCGCCGGGAAAACCGCTTTTATTTGGAACCACAGAAGAGTTTCTGCGCAGATTCAGTGTACATTCTCTGGATGAACTTCCTGCGCCGAATCCGGAGCAGGTAGCACATTTTAAAGAAGAAGCAGAGGATGAGGTACAGTTAAAGTTAAACCTGTAGTCTGATTAAAAATCTTCGGACATAGGATATAGCAAAGAATGTCTGGAGAATAAAAAAGCAATGCATGAGAAAAGAAGGGAAAGAGGACGAACATATCGGGTCGGGCTGATCCTGGGCTTTTGTCTTCTGATTGCAGTAAATGGTCTGTTTCCGGTTTCGTGTGTATATGCGGAGGAAGAACAGACAAAAATCGCATACGGGGAGAATACTCCAGGACAGTTATACGCCCGGTCGGCAGTTTTGATGGATGCAGACAGCGGGCGTATTTTGTTTGCAAAAAATGCCGAAACAGAGCGTCCTATGGCGAGTACAACCAAGATCATGACCTGCATTCTTGCATTGGAACGTGCAGACCCGGATGAGAGTGTGTCAGTCAGTGCCAATGCGGCAGCCCAGCCAGAGTCCGACTGGGGACAGTGGAAGGACAGAAATTTAAGCTTAAGGATCTTTTATATTCTCTGATGCTGGAATCACATAACGATACAGCGGTGATGCTGGCAGAACATCTGGCTGGAAGCGTGGAGCAGTTTGCGGATGAGATGAACCAGAAAGCAAGAGAACTGGGACTTAGCCATACCCATTTTGTCACACCCAATGGTCTGGACGGGGCAGATGACGGCGGGAGCCATCGGACCACGGCAGAAGAACTGGCAAGGATTATGCGCTATTGTGTGATGGAGTCTCCAAAGCGGAAGGAATTTCTGGAAATTACAGGCGTGTCTTCCTATCAGTTTCGGATCTGGAGCAGACGCAGACGTATTCCTGCATCAATCACAACGCGTTTCTTACGATGATGGAAGGCGCTGTATCCGGAAAAACCGGATTTACCGGGGAGGCAGGATATTGCTACGTGGGGGCATTAAAAAGAGAAAAGCGAACCTTTATCGTAGCACTTCTGGCGTGCGGCTGGCCGAACAATCGGAGCTATAAATGGGAGGATACAAAAAAACTGATGGAGTACGGTCTGGAACATTTTGAATATCAGAGTATGAAAGGCGCCGGGCAAAAATTTAAAATCCGGGTGACGGATGGGATTCCGGATTCCAATCAGAAAGAGGCGTATACATATGCAGAAGCACTGTCAGAGCAGTCAAATCTTTCGTTTCTGCTGGCAGACTGGGAATCTGTTCAGGTAAGAAGGAACATTCCGGCAGTATTACCGGCTCCTGTCCGGGAAGGGACAGAAGTGGGAACGATAGAATATCGGGTCAACGGAGAAACTCTTGCCAGACTTCCGGTAGTAATCCAAAGGTCTGTGGGAAAAATTGATTTTTCATGGTGCTGGAAGAAAATAGCAGCAAAATATTTCTTAAAAGAGAAAATATATTAAAATAAATCAAGGCAAGTGATTAAAAATGTCACTGGTATCGAATGGAAGAGTATGATAGTATAAACGAAATAAAAAAAAGACAAGTAAATTGATGTAATATAAGGAGTGCTTGCGATGAAGAATTTTGAAAAATATGAAAGAAGCTATTTTATGCCGCCGGTGCCGTGCTATGACTGGGTGAAGAAAGACCATATTGAAAAACCGCCCGTCTGGTGCAGCGTGGATCTGCGGGATGGGAATCAGGCATTGATCGAGCCTATGAGTCTGGAGGAAAAAATAGAATTCTTCCAGATGCTTCTGGATGTCGGCTTCAAGCAGATCGAAGTGGGATTTCCGGCAGCGTCTGAGACAGAATATCAATTTCTGCGTACATTGATCGAGCAGAATATGATCCCTGAGGATGTAACGATCCAGGTTCTGACACAGGCGAGAGAGCATATTATCAAACGGACCTTTGAAGCGGTCAAAGGAGCGCCGCATGCGGTCATTCATCTGTATAATTCAACTTCTGTCGCACAGAGAGAACAAGTGTTTAAAAAGAATAAAGAAGAAATCAAAAAAATTGCGGTAGACGGAGCCATTCTTCTGAATGAGCTGGCAAAGGAGACAGAAGGGAATTTCACGTTTGAGTACAGCCCGGAAAGTTTCCAGGGAACCGAGGTGGATTATGCGCTGGAAGTGTGCAATGCAGTTCTCAGAGTGTGGGAGCCGTCCAGGGAGCGAAAAGTGATCATCAATCTTCCGACAACCGTGGAAAACGCGATGCCGCATGTGTTCGCAAGTCAGGTGGAATATATGAGCAAGCACTTATATAACAGAGAACATGTATTGTTATCGCTTCATCCGCATAACGACAGAGGATCCGGCGTCAGTGACGCAGAGCTTGGAATTCTGGCAGGAGCGGACCGGATCGAGGGAACGCTGTTTGGAAACGGCGAACGGACCGGAAATGTGGATATTATCACGGTTGCTATGAATATGTATTCACAGGGAGTGGATCCGGGCTTGGATTTTTCCAACATGAGTGAGATCAGTGAGACCTATGAGAGACTTACCAGAATGCAGGTTTCTCCGAGACAGCCATATGCCGGAGAACTGGTATTTACCGCGTTTTCCGGTTCTCACCAGGATGCGATCGCAAAAGGAATGGCATGGAGAGAAGAGAAGCAGTGCCAGACATGGTCGGTTCCTTACCTTCCTCTGGATCCAAAAGATGTGGGACGCCGCTACGAGACCGATGTGATCCGTATCAACAGTCAGTCCGGAAAAGGCGGAGTCAACTATATTTTAAAACAGAGCTTTGGAATCAGCCTTCCGCAGAAAATGAGAGAAGAGGTCGGCTATCTTGTAAAGGATGTGTCGGATAAAGCGCATAAAGAACTGACGCCAGACTGGGTATACCATATATTTGAAGATCATTATATTCACGTAAAAACAATCTTTACAGTAGATGAATGTCACTTTAAACAGGAAGACGGAATCCTTGCGGAGGCGACGATCCACCATGCGGGAAGCGACCGTGTGATCAACGGAATGGGAAATGGACGTCTGGATGCGGTGAGCAATGCTATTAAGCACTATTTTGACATCGATTATGAGCTGGCATTTTATGAAGAACATTCCATGACAAAAGGGTCTTCATCCAAAGCGGTCGCTTATGTGGGCGTGATCTGCAATAAAAAGCGCTACTGGGGAGTCGGCATTGATGCCGATATCATCAAAGCTTCTGTAGAAGCCTGGTCGTGGCAGTCAATAAGATCGAAGAACTCCGAAATCAGCAGGAATGCAAGGATGCAAGACTCTTGGAGATCACGAATTATATCTATGCAAACTATAAGCATGTGACACTGGATGAGCTGTCCGAAAAGTTTTTCCTGTCGAAACCATACCTTTCCAAATATATCAAGGAAAAATCAGGAATGACATTCGGAGACATCCTGAAAAATGTCCGGATGAAAAAAGCCTGCACGATGCTCAGGGAAGGCAATGCAACTGTAGAGAGTATCGCAGAGACTGTGGGATATCAGAACGTAGAACATTTCAACCGGATCTTTAAAAAGATGTATCAGGTCACTCCGGTGCAATTCCGTAATCAGAAGTAAAAAACAAAGACATATTTCCAAAGTCAGGAAATATGTCTTTTTTTATAAAAATTCGGAAAAAATAAAAGAAAATGGCAAAGAAATAACAAAAAACAGAAATTTAATTGAATTTTTTCGCTAAGTAATATATACTAGAATAGGCAAAAATTTTGGTTTATATTTAAACACATTTTATAATATGGAGGGCTAGAATATGAGCAACAATGCAACAGAAAACTCAGCAAGCAGAAGAATTGCCACAGTGCTTGATGAGGGCAGCTTTGTTGAAATCGGTGGTGCAGTTACAGCAAGAAATACAGATTTCAACCTGCAGGAAAAAGAAACTCCGGCTGACGGGGTCATTACCGGCTATGGAGTGATTGACGGAAATCTTGTCTATGTCTACAGCCAGGATGCATCTGTTTTAAAAGGTGCGATCGGCGAGATGCATGCAAAGAAGATTGCAAACATCTATGACATGGCAATGAAGATGGGAGCGCCGGTCATCGGTCTGATCGACTGTGCAGGTCTTCGTCTTCAGGAAGCGACAGACGCGCTGGAGGCATTTGGAAGCCTGTACTTTAAACAGGCAATGGCATCCGGTGTGATCCCTCAGATCACAGCTGTTTTTGGTATGTGTGGCGGTGGTCTTGCAGTCGTGCCGGGACTGACGGATTTCACATTCATGGAAAATAAAGAAGGAAAATTGTTCGTTAATTCACCAAATGCTCTGGAAGGAAACATTGATTCCAAATGTGACACAGCGAGTGCTGAATATCAGAGCAAGACAGCAGGGCTTGTCGATGTGACAGGAACAGAAGAAGAGATCTTAGGACAGATCCGTTCTCTGATCTGCATGCTCCCTGCAAACTTTGAGGATGATGCATCCTATGACGAATGTACAGACGACCTGAACCGTGTCTGCGCAGATCTTGCCAATGCTGCGGAAGATACAGGAATTGCACTTGCCACAATTTCTGACAACAATATTTTCTTTGAAACCAAGAGAGAATATGCAAAAGAAATGGTAACAGGATTTATCCGTCTGAACGGAATGACAGTGGGAGCTGTTGCAAACCGTTCCAAAGTATATGATGCAGAAGGAAATGCAGAGTCCTATGAACAGGTTCTGACAGTTGACGGATGTAAAAAAGCAGCAGATTTTATCAATTTCTGTGATGCTTTCTCGATTCCGGTATTATCCCTGACAAACGTGACAGGATTTGAAGCAACTCTGGAAGCTGAGAAGGATATGGCACGTGCAGTTGCAAAACTGACTTACGCATTCGCGAATGCATCTGTACCAAAGGTTAATGTGATCGTAGGAAAAGCTTACGGAAGCGCATATATTGCGATGAACAGCAAATCTATCGGGGCAGATCTGGTATACGCATGGCCGACAGCTGAGATCGGAATGATGGATGCTTCTATGGCAGCAAAGATCATGTATGCAGATGCAAACGCAGAGACATTGAAAGAAAAGGCAGCAGAATACAAAGAGCTGCAGTCCAGCCCGGTTTCCGCGGCAAGAAGAGGATATGTGGATGCAATCATTGATGCAGCCGATACAAGAAAATATGTGATCGGAGCATTTGAGATGCTGTTCACAAAGAGAGAGGATCGTCCGGCAAAAAAACACGGTACGGTTTAGTGAGGTGAGGCAAAGTGAAGAAAAAATTAAGTTTAATCGTACTTGCCTGTGCTCTTACCTTAGGTGTTTCAGGATGCGGCAGCGAGGCAGATACGACAACAAGTAATGAAAAAGAGTCCATGGTGGCTTATTCAGAGGCGATTGTCAGCAGCTTCAGTCAGACACCGGATGAAGTTTTTGACCAGTATGAAGAGATGTCCGAACTGCAGCTGGATCTGATGCTTCTGAATACAGGACTTCCTGTAGATTCTGAGAATTTCCTTTCCATGATTGAAGCCTGGAAAGCGGGAGAGGCAGAATGCGGAGCATTCAAAAGCTATGGAGAATTCGAGACAGAGATGACAAGCTCCGGAATCGTAGTTTCTACAGAAGCAGAGTATGAGAATAAGACTGCAGACATTGAATTTACATTCGATGAAGAACAGCAGATGGACAGCTTGACGATCAATGCACATTATTCTACTGCGGAGATTCTGAAAAAAGCGGGACTGAACACCATTCTTGGAATGGGAACTGTATTCGTTGTTTTGATCTTTATTTCATTCATTATTTCTCTGTTCAGATTTATTCCGGAACTTGAGAAGAAATTTAAGAACAAAAAAACTGCAGAACCGGCAAAAGCACCGGCTCCGGCTCCTGTACCAGTTGCAGAACCGGCAGCAGAAGAAGCTTCAGATGATGCAGAGCTTGTAGCAGTGATCTCAGCAGCGATCGCAGCGGCAGAAGGAACTTCTGCAGACGGATTTGTAGTTCGCTCGATCAAGAGAAGAAAATCGAATAAATGGAACAAATGGAATTAATCAGGAGGATTTTAAAATGAAAAATTATACAATTACTGTAAATGGAAATGTATATGATGTGACAGTAGAAGAAAAGGGAGCAGGTACTGCACCGGTTGCAGCGGCAGCACCAGTTGCAGCTCCAAAGGCAGCACCGGCAGCGGCTCCGAAAGCAGCAGCACCGGCAGGAGCAGGAAGTATCCAGGTAAAAGCGGGAGCAGCTGGAAAAGTATTCAGTATTGACGCAAGCGTAGGACAGGCTGTAAAAGCAGGAGATGCCATTGTAACAGTAGAAGCTATGAAAATGGAAATCCCTGTAGTAGCTCCGGAAGATGGTACAGTTGCTAGCATTGATGTGGCAGTAGGCGACGCAGTAGAGTCAGGAGCAGTATTAGCCACATTAAACTAGGAGGTTTTGACAAATGGAATATATTTCAAATACGCTGGGGAACCTGGTAGAGCAGACTGCGTTTATGAACCTGACGTTCGGAAACCTGATTATGATCGCAGTTGCCTGCTTTTTCCTTTATCTGGCGATTAGACACGGCTTTGAACCGCTGCTGTTAGTTCCGATTGCATTTGGTATGCTTCTGGTTAATATTTATCCGGATATCATGCTTCATGCAGAAGATTCGGCGAACGGAACAGGCGGACTTCTGTATTATTTCTATGTTCTGGATGAGTGGTCAATCCTGCCGTCTCTGATATTCCTTGGTGTCGGTGCGATGACAGACTTTGGACCATTGATCGCGAACCCGAAGAGTTTCCTTCTGGGTGCGGCAGCACAGTTTGGTATTTTCGCCGCATACCTTGGAGCAATGGCAATGGGATTCTCTGACAAAGCGGCTGCAGCGATTTCTATCATCGGTGGTGCTGACGGCCCGACTTCTATTTTCCTCGCAGGAAAATTACAGCAGACAGCAATCTTAGGACCGATCGCGGTAGCGGCATATTCTTATATGTCACTGGTTCCGATCATTCAGCCGCCGATTATGAAGCTTCTTACAACAGAAGAAGAGCGTAAGATCAAGATGGAGCAGTTAAGACCAGTTTCCAAACTGGAGAGAATCCTCTTCCCGATCATCGTTACGATCGTAGTATGTACGATTCTTCCTACAACAGCTCCTCTGGTAGGTATGCTGATGCTTGGTAACCTGTTTAAAGAATCAGGTGTTGTAAGACAGCTGACAGAGACAGCATCCAATGCTTTGATGTATATCGTAGTAATCCTGCTTGGTACATCTGTAGGTGCTACAACAAGTGCAGAAGCATTCCTGAACATGGATACACTGAAAATCGTTGCACTGGGACTGATCGCGTTTGCATTCGGTACAGCAGCCGGAGTATTGTTCGGTAAACTGATGTGCTGGGCAACAAAGGGCAAGGTAAATCCTCTGATCGGTTCTGCGGGTGTGTCTGCGGTTCCTATGGCAGCCCGTGTTTCTCAGAAAGTCGGAGCAGAAGCAGATCCTACAAACTTCCTGCTGATGCATGCGATGGGACCGAACGTTGCCGGAGTTATCGGTACTGCGGTGGCAGCCGGAACATTTATGGCGATCTTTGGTGTGAAATAATAATGGAGGACAGTAAAAATGGCAGAAATTGCAAAAAAACCAATTAAAATTACAGAAACAATTCTGCGTGATGCGCATCAGTCTCTGATTGCGACAAGAATGACAACAGAGCAGATGATGCCGATCGTGGATAAAATGGATAAAGTCGGATATCATGCAGTAGAGTGCTGGGGAGGAGCTACATTTGATGCATCACTCCGTTTCCTGCACGAAGATCCATGGGAGAGACTTCGTAAATTCCGTGACGGATTCAAGAACACAAAACTGCAGATGTTATTCCGCGGACAGAACATTCTGGGATACCGTCCATACGCAGATGACGTGGTAGAGTATTTCGTACAGAAATCTGCTGCAAACGGAATTGACATCATTCGTATCTTTGACTGTATGAATGATATGAGAAATCTGCAGACAGCAGTTACAGCAGCGAATAAAGAAAACGCCCATGCACAGGTTGCAATGTCCTATACATTGGGTGATGCATATACTCTGGAATATTGGGTAGATCTCGCAAAAAGAATTGAAGACATGGGAGCAAATTCTATCTGTGTAAAAGATATGGCAGGTCTTCTTTGCCCATATCAGGCAACAGAACTTGTAACAGCATTAAAAGAAGCAGTTGAGATTCCAATCGAGATGCATACACACTATACATCAGGAGTTGCTTCTATGACATACCTGAAATCTGTAGAGGCTGGTGCTGACATCATTGATACAGCAATGTCACCATTTGCACTTGGAACTTCTCAGCCGGCAACAGAAGTGATGGTAGAGACATTCAAAGGGACTCCATATGATACAGGACTGGATCAGAACCTGCTTGCAGAGATCGCTGATTACTTCAGACCGATCAGAGACGAAGCACTTGAGTCCGGACTGCTCAATCCGAAGAACCTTGGTGTGAATATCAAGACACTTCTGTACCAGGTACCGGGAGGAATGCTTTCCAACCTGACATCTCAGTTAAAAGAGCAGGGAGCAGAAGATAAATTCTATGAGGTTCTGGAAGAAGTACCGCGTGTGCGTAAAGACCTTGGAGAGCCGCCGCTTGTTACACCTTCTTCTCAGATCGTTGGTACTCAGGCAGTATTCAACGTGCTGATGGGAGAACGCTACAAGATGGCAACAAAAGAGACAAAAGATGTACTGTCTGGAAAATATGGAGCAACAGCAAAACCGTTTAATCCAGAAGTACAGAAAAAAGTAATCGGAGAAGATGCAGAAGTGATCACATGCCGCCCAGCCGATCTGATTCCAAACGAGCTGGATACACTCCGCAAAGAGTGTGCACAGTACAGCCAGCAGGATGAGGATGTGCTGACATATGCACTGTTCCCACAGGTTGCAACAGACTTCTTCAAATACAGAGATGCTCAGCAGACAAAAGTAGATGCAAAAGTAGCAGATACAGAAGACGGAGCATATCCGGTATAATAAAATGAAAGAAAAGGACTGGAAGATGAAAGTTTTCCGGTCCTTTTTTGTTGTCCGGAAAAGAAATAAAAATTCAATTCCTTGTGCAGAATCTGTTTTAGTGATATAATTACCCGTGGCAAAGGAGGACGATTTTATGTGTATCAAAGATAGAATAGAACGATTACGTCAGAAAATGGAAGAACACCATATTTCTGTTTATATGATTCCGACAGCAGATTATCACCAGAGTGAATATGTAGGTGAACACTTTAAATCCAGAGCATTTATCACAGGATTTACAGGCTCTGCAGGGACTGCTGTCATCACAAAAGAAGAAAGTTGTCTCTGGACGGACGGAAGATATTTCCTTCAGGCAGAAAGCCAGCTTCAGGGAAGCGGGATCCGTCTGCAGAAGATGGGAGAACCGGGAGTGCCGACGATCGCAGAATATATTGAATCTGTACTGGGAGAATCTGAAAATATCGGATTTGACGGAAGAACCATCGGGATTACAGAAGGAGAACAGTACGAAAAGATCGCGAAAGAGAAGCACGGACAGGTGTACTATGGCTGTGATCTGATTGATGAGATCTGGGAAGAGAGACCGGCGCTGTCTGAAAAACCGGCATTTTATCTGGAAGAGACCTATACAGGAGAATCTACGGCATCGAAACTGAAACGAGTCAGAGAGAGAATGGAGAAAGAAAATACAGGCTATCATCTTCTGACCAGCTGGATGATATTGACTGGCTGCTGAATGTGCGCGGACAGGATGTGGAGTATTTTCCGCTTCTGCTTTCTTATGCGCTGATCACCATGGATTCTGTGGAATTATATGCAGATGAAAGAAAGTTTGATGAGAATATCTTAAAGCATTTTGAGGAGTGCCAGGTACATCTGCATCCATACAATGCAATCTATGAAGATGTAAAATCTCTTCCGGAGGGGGCTTCAATTCTTCTGGATCCACAGAGAGTGAATTATGCATTGTATCGCAACATTCCGAAAGCTGTCCGTATTGTAAAGGAAGAAAATCCGGAAGTGCTGATGAAGTGCGTGAAAAATGCAGCTGAGATCGAGAATATCAGAAGAGGTCACATCAAAGACGGCGTGGCGCATACAAAATTTATGTACTGGCTGAAGAAGCATGCTGGCAAAGAGACGATTACAGAGCTGAGCGCATCTGAGAAGCTGGAGAACTTCAGAAAAGAGCAGGAAGGATATCTCTGGCCGAGCTTTGATCCGATCTGTGCCTATGGACAGCATGCGGCGATCGTGCATTATTCTTCTACACCGGAGACGAATGTGGAATTGAAAGAAGGCGGACTGTTTTTGACAGATACCGGCGGAAATTATTATGATGGATCCACAGATATCACACGTACGGTGGCGATCGGTGAGGTTGACGAAAAACAGAAAGAAGACTTTACAATGGTAGCCTGCAGTATGCTGCGTCTTGCTGACGCAAAGTTTCTTGCCGGATGCAGCGGCATGGTTCTGGATTATGCAGCCAGAGAACCATTCTGGCGCAGAAACTTAAACTATAATCATGGAACCGGACATGGCGTGGGATATCTTGGAAATATTCACGAGGCGCCGATCGGATTCCGCTGGAAGGCAACAAGGGATGCCATGTGCGAGATTGAGCCGGGAATGGTGATCACAAACGAGCCGGGAATTTATATAGAAGGTTCCCATGGAATCCGCATTGAAAATGAGCTGCTTGTGCGTGCAGGAGAAAAGAACGAATATGGACAGTTTTTGTATTTTGAGCCGCTTACCTTTGTTCCGATTGATCTGGATGCGCTGCGTCCGGAATTGATGACAGAGGAAGAAAAGCAGCTGCTTAATGCATATCATCAGAGCGTATATGAGAAGATCAGTCCATATCTGGAAGCAGAAGAGAAAGAATGGCTGAAGGAATACACCCGTCCTGTAAAATAGCAGAATGAAAAACAAAGAGGAAGAAGAGGAAATGAAGTGTGAGTGAAAATAGTACAAACGAATTATTGATCCGCATGGAAGAAAATACAAAAAAATGAGCAAAGGCCAGAAACGGCTTGCGGATTATGTGACGGAAAACTATGATAAGGCTGTATTTCTGACAGCAGCTCGTCTCGGAGAAGTGGTAGGAGTCAGTGAATCCACAGTTGTACGTTTTGCCACACAGCTTGGATACAAAGGATATCCCGGTTTCCAGAAAGCACTGGAAGAACTGGTGCGCAACAAATTGAATTCCATTCAGAGGATGGAGGTTACCTATGGGCGGATCAGTCAGTCGGAAATTCTGGAAACGGTGCTTCAGTCAGATATTGAAAAGATAAAACTGACATTGGCCGGGATTGATCAGAAAGCATTTGAACTTGCGATTGATACGATTCTCAGTGCTAAACGTATTTATGTAGTGGGAATACGCAGCTGCGCACCGCTGGCCTCCTTTTTATGCTTTTATCTGAATCTGGTATGTGAAAATGTTACTGCTGTCAACACCAACAGTTCCAGTGAGATTTTTGAACAGCTGATCCGGATCAACGAAGAGGATGTGATCATTGGGATCAGTTTCCCGAGATATTCTATGCGCACGCTCAAAGCGCTGGAGTTTGCGAGCAACCGGAAAGCAAAGGTGATCACACTGACAGACAGTGTGCACTCACCTATGAATCTGTATTCTTCCTGTAATCTGATCGCCAGAAGTGACATGGCTTCGATCGTGGATTCGCTGGTGGCCCCTTTGAGTGTGATCAATGCGCTGGTGGTGGCTCTCTGTATGAAAAAGCAGAAAGAAGTAGTCAATACACTGGAAACACTGGAGCAGATCTGGGGCGAATATCAGGTATACAGTAAAGATGAATTGAATCAGGTGGATGATACGCTGACAGAGTCTTCTTCTGGAAAAAGCGAGGAGAATAAAGATGAGTAAAGTGCTGATAATCGGCGGCGGCGCGGCTGGAATGATGGCTGCAGTCGCTGCCGGAGAAAACGGTCATGAAGTGTGGCTGTATGAGAAAAATGACCGTCTGGGAAGAAAATTATTCATCACCGGGAAGGGACGCTGCAATATTACGAATGCAGGGGACATGGAAACCCTGTTTGCTTCCGTGATGAGCAATCCAAAGTTTTTATACAGCAGTTTTTACACCTTTACAAATGATCAGGTGATTGATTTTTTTGAAGAGCTTGGTGTCAGAACAAAAATAGAACGGGGCAATCGTGTGTTTCCGTTATCTGACCATTCTTCCGATGTGATCGCGGGACTGAAGCGAAAACTGGAGACTCTGGGTGTCCATATCTGTCTGGAAACAGAGGTGGAAAAGATAGAGGAAAGAGACGGGAAGTTCCAGGCAATCGTCTTAAAAGGCGGACAGCGAAAGACAGGAGATGCCTGTATTGTCGCGACAGGAGGAATCTCTTACCCGGCGACAGGATCTACCGGTGACGGATACCGGTTCGCAAAAGAAAACGGACATCAGATTACAAAACTATATCCGGCTCTGGTTCCGATGGAAGTCAGGGAATGGTATGCAAAGGAACTGCAGGGGCTCTCTCTTCGCAATGTAAGCGCAGCGGTCTATGATGGAAAGAAGAAGCTGTATGAAGATTTCGGTGAGATGCTTTTTACCCATTACGGAGTCAGCGGACCACTGATGCTAAGTGCCAGCAGCGTGATCGGAAAGAGGCTTTCTGAAAAAGAACTGCGTCTGGTGATCGATCTGAAACCTGCTTTGACGGCAGAACAGCTGGATGCCCGTGTGCTTCGCGAATTTGAGGAGCATAAAAACAAACAGTTTAAAAATGCGGTGGATCATTTGTTCCCATCCAAATTAAAACCAGTTATGCTGGAGCTTTCCGGTATTTCGGAAGAGAAGAAAGTCAATGAGATTTCAAGAGAAGAGAGACAGCGATTCGTACATCTGATCAAACATTTTGAGATGACTTTAAGCGGACTTCGCAGCTACAAAGAGGCGATCATCACAAAAGGCGGAGTAAATGTCAAAGAGATCGATCCGGGAACGATGGAGTCAAAAAAGATTTCCGGACTGTATTTTGTGGGAGAAGTTCTGGACCTGGATGCACTGACAGGCGGATTTAATCTGCAGATTGCCTGGTCTACGGCATATCTTGCGGGAATTTCCATTCCTTAACGAATAGAGCAGGAAAGAAAAGGAGAAGCAATATGGGATATAATGTGGCGATTGACGGACCGGCAGGAGCAGGGAAAAGTACCATTGCGAAGCTGGTCGCAAAAGAAAAAGGATATATTTACGTAGATACCGGAGCGATGTACCGGGCAATGGCGGTTTATTTTCTGCAGGAGGGGATTTCCCCGCAGGATACAGAAAAATCCGTCTTGCGGCACAAAATGCGGATGTGAGCATCTGTTATGAGGACGGGATCCAGCAGGTTTATTTAAACGGATCCAATGTCACAGACAGACTCCGCGAGGAAGCAGTCGGAAATATGGCTTCTGTCAGTTCTGCAGTTCGGGAGGTACGTGCAAGGCTTCTGGACCTGCAGAGAAACCTGGCCAAAGAAGCGGATGTGATCATGGACGGAAGAGATATCGGAACCAATATCCTCCCAAATGCAGATGTCAAGATCTATCTGACGGCCAGTGTAAAAACAAGGGCAGACCGACGGTACAAAGAACTGACAGAAAAAGGGATTTCCTGCAGCTATGAGGAGATTGCTGAAGATATAAAGAAGCGGGATGAGCGTGACATGAGCCGTGAAACTGCGCCTTTAAAGCAGGCAGAGGATGCGATTTTGATAGACAGTTCTGACATGAGCATCGAGGAAGTAGTTCATGCCATCTGCAGACAGTGCAAATAAATGGCGGAGGCAGAGGATGAATGTAAAACGTGCAAAGACTGCCGGTTTTTGCTTCGGCGTAAAACGGGCGGTAGAAACAGTTTATGAACAGGCAAAAAATTCGGATGCAGCACCAATCTACACTTACGGACCGATCATTCACAATGAAGAAGTCGTAAAAGATCTGGAAAATCAGGGCGTGATCGTCCTTCGTACGGAGCAGGAGCTGGAACAGCTTACAGAGGGAACGGTCATTATCCGTTCTCACGGAGTGGCAAAATATATCTACGAGAAGCTGGAGAAAAAGAAGATCCAGATCGTGGATGCAACCTGTCCATTTGTGAAGAAGATCCATCGCATTGTAAGCCGGGAAAGTGCAGCCGGAAAACAGATCGTCATTATCGGGAATCCGAAGCATCCGGAGGTGGAAGGAATCCGCGGCTGGGCAGGAGAACAGGTTTTTGTGGTGGAAACAAAAGAAGATGCCGCTTCCCTTGTACTGGATTCGGCAAGAGCCGTATGTGTTGTCGCCCAAACGACATTTAATTACAATAAATTTCAAGATTTAGTTGAAATTATTTCGAAAAAGAGTTATGATGTAAGTGTTTTAAATACAATCTGCGGTGCGACCAGGGAACGCCAGACGGAAGCCAGGAGCATTGCGGAAGAGGTGGATGCTATGATAGTGATTGGTGACAAACATAGTTCCAATACCCAGAAGTTATTTGAAATATGCAAGGGAGCATGTAAGGATACGTACTATATACAGACACTTGACGATTTGGATTTGAATCAATTAGGGTCAGTGGAAACAGTAGGTATTACAGCAGGGGCATCCACGCCCAATAATATAATTGAGGAGGTTCAAAATAATGTCAGAATTATCTTTTGAACAAATGTTAGAAGAATCATTTAAAACAATTCACAACGGAGAGGTAGTAGAGGGAACTGTAATTGATGTGAAACCAGATGAGATCATCCTGAATATCGGATACAAAGCAGACGGTATCATCACAAAGAGTGAATACTCCAACGATCAGTCTCTGGACCTGACAACAGTTGTTTCTGTTGGTGATTCTATGACTGTAAAAGTATTGAAAGTCAATGATGGAGAAGGTCAGGTGTTACTGACATATAAGAGACTCGCAGCAGAAAAAGGAAACGAAAGACTGCGCGAAGCATTCGAGAACAAAGAAGTTTTAAAAGCAACAGTAACTCAGATCCTTGGCGGAGGACTGTGTGCAACTGTAGAAGGTGCACGTGTATTTATTCCGGCAAGCCTCGTATCAGATTCTTATGAAAAAGATCTGAGCAAATACGAAGGACAGGAGATTGAGTTTGTGATCAGCGAATTCAACCCAAGAAGAAACCGCGTGATCGGTGACAGAAGACAGCTTCTTGTAGCAGAGAGAGCAGAAAAACAGAAAGAACTGTTTGCAAAACTGCAGGTTGGAGATACAGTAGAAGGAACTGTTAAGAACGTAACAGATTTCGGTGCATTTATCGACCTTGGCGGAGTAGACGGACTTCTTCACATTTCTGAAATGTCATGGGGAAGAGTTGAGAATCCGAAGAAGGTATTCCAGGTTGGAGATCAGGTAAAAGTTCTTGTGAAAGACATCAACGATACAAAGATCGCACTGAGCTTAAAATTCCCTGAGACAAATCCATGGGCACACGCTGCTGAAGACTTCGCAGTTGGTTCTGAGGTTACAGGAAAAGTTGCACGTATGACAGATTTTGGTGCATTCGTTGAACTGGCGCCTGGAGTAGATGCATTACTGCATGTTTCTCAGATTTCAAGAGCACATGTAGAAAAACCATCTGATGTTCTTTCTATTGGACAGGAAATCACTGCAAAAGTGGTAGATCTGAACGAAGCAGAGAAGAAGATCAGCCTGAGCATGAAAGCACTTGAGCCAGACACTGTTGAAGAAACAGAAGAGTAGAATGAAACACATAGAGAGGTGGAGTTTAATGCTTCGCCTCTTTTTTTGCGAAGAACTTTTGCTATAATAAAATCTAGTGCAGCAAAAGAAAGGAAGGAAAATTAGATGGGACTTTTAACATTTAAAGGTGGAATCCACCAAAAGACGGAAAAGCGCTTGCTAAAGATCAGCCGATCAAAGAGCTCTTGCCTCTGGGTGAACTGGTGTATCCGCTGTCTCAGCATATCGGTGCGCCTGCAGTTCCATTGGTGAAAAAAGGCGACCATGTCTTAAAAGGACAGAAGATTGCGGAAGCAGGCGGATTTGTATCTGCGCCGGTTTACGCATCCGTGGCAGGAACTGTAAAAGCAATCGAAATGAGATACAATCCGGCGGGAAGTAAGGTGAATTGTATCGTACTGGAAAACGATGGTACATATGAGGAAGTGGAATACACCCCGATTACTTCTCTGAAAGAACTCACAAAAGAAGAAATTATCGAGAGAATCAGTGAAGCCGGTGTTGTGGGAATGGGTGGTGCAGGATTCCCGACAAAGGTAAAGCTTTCTCCAAAGGAAGCCGATAAGATTGAGTACATCATTGCGAACGGTGCGGAATGTGAGCCGTATATTACAGCAGATTACCGTCGTATGATGGAATGTACAAAGGAGATTGTCAGCGGAATGGAAGTGGTGCTGTCTTTATTCCCGAATGCAGAAGGAATTTTTGCAGTGGAGGACAATAAAAAAGACTGCGTAGAGAAATTAAAAGAGGCGATTGCCGGAAAATCCCGTATGAGCGTGAAAGTACTGGAGACGAAATATCCGCAGGGTGCAGAGCGTCAGTTGATCTATGCCACGACAAAGCGTGCCATTCATGCGGCAATGTTGCCGGCAGATGCAGGATGTATAGTAGATAATGTGGAGACTCTGATCGCGATCAATCAGGCGGTACGTTTTGGAAAGCCTCTGATGGAGCGTGTAGTCACAGTCAGTGGTGATGATATTCAGAATCCGGGAAACTTTAGAGTTCCAATCGGAATGAACCACAGAGAACTGGTGGATGCCGCCGGAGGATTTATAACAGAACCTCAGAAACTGATTTCAGGAGGTCCGATGATGGGATTTGCCATGGTCACACTGGATGCGCCGGTGACAAAGACATCTTCTTCGATTCTGGCGTTTCAAAAGGATGAGGCAGCAGAAGCAAAAGAGACTGCCTGCATCAACTGCGGACGTTGTGTGGAAGTATGTCCGAGCAGGATCATTCCTTCCAGACTGGCAGATCTTTCAGAGCGTCACAACGAAGAAGGATTTGTGAAGATGAACGGACTGGAATGTGTGGAATGTGGTTCCTGCAGTTTTGTCTGTCCGGCAAAAAGAAATCTAAAACAGGCGATCGGTTCTATGAGAAAGATTGCACTGGCAAACAAAAGAAAGTAAGAAAGTGAGGACAAAATCGTGAGTGCAAACTTCAATGTATCTCCTTCCCCGCATATAAGGATCGAGTGAAGAGCAGCAATATCATGCTTTTTGTAGTGATCGCGCTGCTTCCTGCGACTTTTTTGGCATTTATAATTTCAGACATGAGAATGCGTGGCTTCTGGTTCTGGTGACTACAGCTTCCGCAGTACTCGCAGAATATATTTATGAGAAACTGATGCACAAACCTGTGACAATTCAGGATTTCAGTGCGGTTGTGACAGGTCTGTTACTGGCCTTGAACCTTCCGCCTACATTGCCGCTCTGGATGGGAGCGCTTGGCTCTGTGTTTGCGATCATCGTTGTAAAGCAGCTGTTCGGCGGTCTTGGACAGAATTTTATGAATCCGGCACTGGGAGCGCGTTGTTTTCTTTTAATCTCGTTTACAGGGAAAATGACGTACTTTGTATATGATGGAGTGACAGGACCGACACCGCTGGCAAATTTAAGAGCCGGTGAGGCTGTGAATACGTTTGATATGATGATGGGAAATATCCGCGGAACAATCGGAGAGACTTCTGTGATCGCGATTATGATCGGTGCCATGTTCTTGATCCTGATGGGCGTGATCGATCTTCGGATTCCGGGAACTTATATCGTAACATTTGTAATCTTTATCACTCTGTTCGGCGGTCATGGCTTTGATCCGCAGTACATTACCGCTCATCTCTGCGGAGGCGGACTGATGCTGGGAGCATGGTTTATGGCAACCGATTATGTGACTTCTCCGATCACAAAGACCGGACAGATTGTATACGGAGTCTGTCTTGGACTTCTGACCGGAATCTTCCGTTTGTTCGGAGGTTCTGCAGAGGGTGTTTCCTATGCGATTATCATCAGTAACCTTTTGGTACCGCTGATCGAAAAGATCACTCTTCCAAGACCATTCGGAAAAGGAGGGGAACGCTAATGAATAAGATGATAAAAAATACATGTATCCTGACAGTGATCACCCTTGTGGCAGGATGTCTTCTGGGACTGGTCTATGAGGTGACAAAAGCGCCGATCGCAAAAGCGAAAGAAGCGGATAAACAGGCAGCATACCAGAAAGTGCTTCCGGAGGCGGATTCCTTCGAAGCATATGCAGATTTTGACGAACAATCAGCTGCTTCTATCCTTCAGGATGCAGGATATGATGCAGATATCACAGAAGTAGCGCAGGCAATGGATAACAACGGCAGTGTGATCGGATATGTGATCTCTGTAACTTCTCATGAGCATATGCCGGAGATTTGAGCTTATCTGTCGGAATTTTAAATGACGGAACTGTAAAAGGTGTGGAGATGCTCTCGATCAGTGAGACCGCAGGTCTTGGAATGAAAGCAGATGAGAGCGAGTTTAAAGATCAGTTCAAAGATAAAAATGTAGAGAAATTTACCTATACGAAAAACGGCGAGAAGGGTGATGACAAGATTGACGCCATCAGTGGTGCAACGATCACGACCAACGCTGTGACCAATGCAGTCGATTCCGTGCTGGTATATTTTCAGAATACTTTCCAGAATGAGTTAGGAGGCATGATCAATGAATAGATGTACAGAGAGACTTTACAATGGTCTGATCAAAGAAAATCCAACCTTTGTTCTGATGCTCGGAATGTGTCCGACGCTTGCGGTGACGACTTCTGCAATCAACGGAATCGGTATGGGACTTTCTACAACCGTAGTACTGGTGCTGTCCAATATGCTGATCTCCATGCTGCGTAAGATCATTCCGGATTCCGTACGTATGCCTGCATTTATCGTTGTTGTGGCATCTTTTGTAACGATTGTACAGTTTTTGCTGGAAGGGTTTGTTCCAAGTCTGTATGATTCACTGGGACTTTATATTCCTCTGATCGTAGTAAACTGTATCATTCTGGGAAGAGCCGAGAGTTATGCATCCAAAAATCCGGTACTGCCGTCTGTTTTTGACGGAATCGGAATGGGACTTGGATTTACAGCCGGCCTGACTTCCATCGGAATTGTTAGAGAGCTGATCGGTTCCGGAAAAATCTTTAATTTCCAGGTACTTCCGGATACATATGAGCCGATTACGATCTTTATTCTGGCACCGGTGCATTTTTTGTTCTTGCGGGTCTGACAGCATTGCAGAACAAGATTAAGAACCGTGCACAGAAAAAAGGAAAACCGGTAAACAATAATGACGGATGTGCCGGAGGATGCGCGTCCTGTGCAGGGTGTGGCAGCGCCGGAACAAAAGAGTAGGAGGAGCGGACGATGAAAGAATTATTATTGATCGCAGTTGGCTCAGCGCTTGTAAACAACGTTGTACTGAGCCAGTTCCTTGGAATCTGTCCATTCCTTGGAGTATCAAAAAATGTAAAAACAGCAGCCGGTATGGGAGGAGCCGTTGTCTTTGTTATCACGATTTCTTCGTTTGTAACGGGGCTGATCTACCAGTTATTTTAGTGCCGCTGCATTTCGAATATCTGCAGACGATTGTGTTTATCCTTGTTATTGCGGCACTGGTGCAGTTTGTAGAAATGTTTCTGAAAAAAGCAATGCCGCCGCTGTATCAGGCGCTGGGAGTTTACCTGCCTCTGATTACAACCAACTGTGCGGTACTCGGAGTTGCACTGACAAATGTGCAGAAATCTTATAGCATTGGTGCGGGCGTGTCAACGGAGTTGCAACAGCAGTCGGATTCCTGATTGCAATCGTACTGATGGCTGGAATCCGTGAAAAAATCGAGTACAATGATGTTCGGAATCCTTTCAGGGAACTCCGATCGTGCTGGTAACAGCCGGATTGATGGCGATTGCGTTTTTCGGATTCTCGGGATTGATTTAAGGAGGACATAAGAGATGATATCAGGAATTTTGATCGCTGCGGCGATTGTCGGAGGAACCGGACTGTTTATCGGCGTCTTTCTTGGAGTATCCGGCAAAAAGTTTGCAGTAGAAGTAGATGAAAGAGAAGAAGCCATTCTGGCAGAGCTTCCGGGAAATAACTGTGGTGGCTGTGGATATGCAGGCTGTTCCGGTCTTGCAGCTGCGATCGTAAAGGGAGAAGCCGAAGTTGGCGGATGTCCGGTCGGAGGCGCACCTGTCGCTGAGAAGATCGGAGCAATCATGGGACAGAGCGCAGGAAGTCAGGAACGAAAGGTTGCATTTGTGAAATGTGCCGGAACCTGCGAGAATGCATCAAATGTATATGAATATTACGGAATTAAAGACTGTACGATGGCGAATCTGATGCAGGACGGAGGACAAAAAGGATGTTCTTATGGATGTCTTGGATTCGGAAGCTGTGTGAAGGCCTGTCCGTTTGATGCCATTCACGTGGAGAACGGGATTGCGGTTGTAGACAAAGAAGCATGTAAAGCATGTGGAAAATGCATCGAAGCCTGTCCGAAAAAGCTGATTGAGCTGATTCCATATAAGCAGAAGACATTCGTGCAATGCAGCTCCCATGACAAGGGAAAGGCATTGATGAGCGTCTGTAAAGTGGGTTGTATCGGATGTAAGCTTTGTGAGAGAAGCTGTGAAGCCGGTGCGATCACTGTGTTGAACGGTCTGGCTCATATTGATGCAGACAAATGTACAAACTGTGGTGTGTGTGCAGAAAAATGTCCGAGAAAGATTATTATTCCGAGACAGACTGCAGAATAGGATTTATCATGTAAAACTCCCCGATCGGGGAGTTTTTGTTATATTTTACCACCTGCAAAATCAAGAGATTTCTTGAATCTTAATCACAATTTTTGTAATATAATCGGCTTCATCAGAAATTACAAAATCGTTCAAACCAACTTCGTAAGCGTAGCCAGTAAGTTGTAAATTATTTTTATTGGCATAATCCAACATCTGTTGATACAGTGCTGGCAATTTATCCCATGTACCCTTTTGATAACCGCAAAGATATTTTCCTTTTGGTTTTATAAGACTATTTGGAACAGACTTCTTGTTCAAGGCAATCGTATATATCCCCTCATATTTATCAAAGTTCATCTTATATACATTATCAAGCGAAATAAGACTTCCCATTCCCATGCGTATTTGTTCGATTCCCCATATATCTTTCAAGTGGGAAAAAATTTCTGATATATCATCTTTTGAGAAATCATAAGGATAGACTAAAAGCCTTTCTGATTTGCATTCTTCAATTCTGATTTCCTGCTCTTGCAAAGTTTCACAAAAAGCGATTTTCGCTTTCTTCCTTTGCATTACAGTTTTAATATCTTTCAGCTTTTGAATTTGCTTATCAATTTCTTTTTCTTTCTCATTCACAATTTTTAAGAAGTTGGCAGGTGTAGGATTTTTTCGATATGCTTCAATTTCTTCAATACTCATATTTAATTCTTTCAGCATACGAATATATTCAAAATCTATGCTTTGTGAAATATCATAATAGCGATATCCATTTTCAGCCTTGGTAAGCGGACGGAAAAGACCGATTTCATCATAATAATGTAATGTACGTTTATTTACTTCGTGTAGTTTTGCGAATTGTGCGGTTGTTAGCCTTTTAATTTCTTTTCTCATTTTCGTATATCTCCTTATTGACATTACAGTTACTGTATACTTTATCATACATGATATAAATGATGAAAACAAGGAGAAGAACAATGCAAATAGAATTAAGAGAATATCAAAAACAAGATTTTAAAGCTTTGGAAACTATCAATCAGAGAAACTTGGCATTATGATGATTTTAGTACATCAAAAACGGCGGTCAAATTAGCAAGAGTATTTCTAAGCAGTTGCTTAACAAACTATACTTTTTCAAGAGTAGCGGTAGTTGACGGAAATGTGGCAGGTATTATACTGGCGAATAATATTACCAAACATAAATGTCCTCTTTCAAACAGGCTGTTGCAGATAAAATCAATACTATCATTATACAGTTCAAAAGAGGGGCGAAATGTTTCAAAAATCTTTGGTAACGTCAATGGAATAGATAAGCAATTACTAAACGAAAATAACAAGACTTATCCGGCAGAACTTGCCTTATTTGCCGTAAGTTCTTCGTGCAGAGGAAAAGGGATTGGAAAAATGCTTTTTCAATCAGCACTCAATTACATGAAGCAGGAAAAGCTGAAAGAATTTTATTTGTTTACAGACACAAGTTGTAATTATGGTTTTTATGAACACCAAGGAATGAAAAGACGTTTAGAAAAGAAACACGTATTTAACATTAAAGGACAGCAGGCAGTAATGAATTTCTTTATTTATGATTATCAGCTTTCAAATTGAGTTAAGAACTGAAAGGAGCTTTCTCTTATGGAACAAAAAAGGATCAAAATGAAACAACTACACAAAAAGTCTGTGATATGGTAAAATTTATACAATATATTGAGAAAACAAAAAATGTCAGAGAGGAATGGTCGTATGAAAAGATATGTTGCATTATTAAGAGGAATCAATATCAGTGGCAAAAACAAAATAGCGATGTCTGAATTAAAAGCGGGTTTTGCAGAACTTGGATATACAGCAGTTTCTACATATCTTAATAGCGGCAATGTTGTTTTCTGCGCGGACATTGATGACAAAGAGGGACTTTCAAATGAAATAAGATCCATGATAAATAAACGATTTTGGTTGGACATTCCCGTTTTTGTTGTTTCGCAGGAAGAGTTGGAAGACATATTGAAAAATGCTCCAGAATGGTGGGGAGACAGCAACAAGGAGATCTATGATAATCTTATTTTTATGTTTCCGAACATATCTTATGACAGTTTTTATAATGAAGTTGGAAATCCAAAAGAAGAGTACGAAAAAATCTATCATTATAAAAATGTGATTTTCTGTCTTTTAGCCGCAAAGATTATCAAAAAACAAATTGGTGGTCAAAAACTGCCAGTTCAAAGATCAGTGACAGAATTACGATCCGGACGGCAAATACAGTAAGAAAAATTGTTAAAATGTAATGAATGGAGCAAATTGCATATGAATGCTTTAATTGTATATGGAAGTAATTATAATGTAGCAGTTTATTGCTCAATCAACTATGTTCCCAAAAGTAAAAAATCGGAATTTTATGAGGTGAGTTATGTAAAAAGCAAAAGCAATTAATATTTTGGGAGAATTTTGTGGCAAGCGTGATATAGAAGAATTTACACAAAATGTATTAGAAAAAAATTGGAATCAATCAGGCTGATGTAATGGTTTTATTTGGAGGAAGCATTATAGCTGGTGGTGATATTCTTGCTGAAGCCATTCAGAACGAAGTGGCAAAGAAAAATATTATTGTCGGAGGTGCTGGACACACAACAGAGACATTGAGAAATGTTGCTGGAGCAACAGATTATTTTAGGGAATTTAGGTTATTCTATTTTGTAACAAGGAAAGATAGAAAGGTGTGGATGTTTATATGGCAAAGAAATTAGACTTAAACAAACCAGTATTTGAATTGGTTCAGGAATATCCTGAGCTTGTAGATGTTTTAAAGGATTTAGGATTTTCAGAGATTACAAAGCCTGCAATGCTTAACTCTGTGGGACGCATCACAACAATTCCAAAGGGAGCTAAGATGAGAAACATATCCATGATGAAGGTTGTGCCGGCACTTATGAGTAATGGGTTTGAACTTATTGGGAAGATGCCAAATATCTTTGCACTTGGAAAGAATAATGCAGGAGACGAGACCAGCAGTGAAGATGGGGCTTTTCAGGAAAATACAAGAGAAAAGATAAAGAGCTATTTAAAGCGACTTGGAGAAGGCGAAGACTTAGAGAGTGTGCGCAAAGACTTCGTAGAGAATTTTTCAGAGGTAGAGGCATCTGAAATTATGAAAGCTGAGCAGGAGCTAATTAAGGAAGGCACACCAATCACAGAAGTGCAGAAATTGTGCGATGTTCACAGTGCCTTATTTCACGGTGCAACAAAGGAAGAAAAGATTGCAAATGCAGAAAAAGCAGTAGAAGAGTCACTTAAGAAAGAGGAGACATCTAAGAAACTGATGCCGGATGCATACAATCAGAAGCATGCTGCAGCAAAGACTCTTAGAGAAACTGTTGGACATCCGATGTATCGATGGGCTCTTGAAAACGAGAAGATAGCCGCATTGATTCATGAAATTCAAGGAGATATTGAGTCTGGGAATGATGTAGGAGAGAAGCTATCTGAGCTTCGACAGATTTCTATTCATTATGCAGAAAAAGGAGATCTTGTCTATCCGGTATTAAAGGTACGCTATGAGATCTCAGGACCTTCGGATGTGATGTGGACAGTGGATGATGAAATTCGTGATGAGCTAGCTGCACTTGATAAAATATCAGATTATGATGAAGAATGGATGAACCGACTTCAGACAGTTCTCAAACGAGCAGATGAGATGATCTATAAAGAAAATAATATTTTATACCTATCTGCGCAGTGAATTTCAGCAGGGAAGAGTGGTATGGCATTTACGAGGATGCTAAGGACTATGCACCTGTATTTGGAGTAGAAATGATCTGGGATGAGGCAGAAAAATATAGTGCTGATAAAAAAGCAAGAACAGAGGCGGCTCTAAGCGATGGAGAAATCATATTAGGTGGTGGTCATATGACAGTTCCACAGCTGGAAGCACTTCTCAATACATTGCCTATCGAGATTACATTTGTGGATGATAATAATATCAATCGCTTCTTCAACGAAGGACCAAAGGTGTTCAAACGCCCTCAGATGGCGATTGACAGGGAAGTATTTTCTTGCCATCCACCTAAGATAGAAGCGATGGTGCGAGCAATTTTAGATGATTTTAGAAATAATAAGCGTGACAGAGTTCCAGTTTGGATGGAGAAGAATGGAAAACCATTCCTTGTAACATATATGGCAGTAAGAGATAAGAAAGGCAATTATCTTGGAACGGTTGAAGTAGTACAGGATATGCAGTTTGCAAAAGAGCATTTTGAACAATAAGGAGGGCAAGGATATGCACCGAATCGTGTGATTGGATCAGGAACGGTTCTGGATACAGCAAGACTAAAAGAACGTCTCGGGGAGCATCTGGAAGTAGATAGTCGAAGTGTTCATGCGTTTATTGTTGGAGAACATGGAGACAGTGAGATTGCCGCTTGGTCAAGTGCCAACGTGTCAGGTATTCCACTCCATGATTTCTGCGAGATGAGAGGGCATCATGACCATGAAGGAGCTACGTCAGAAATTGCGGAGAAAGTAAAAAACAGCGCCTATGAAATTATTCAAAGGAAGGGTGCTACTTATTATGGAATAGCAATGTCGGTAAAGAGAATATGTGAAGCTATAATCAGAGATGAACGTTCGATACTTCAAATTTCAACAATGATGGATGGAGAATACGGAATCAAGGATGTAGTTCTGTCTATGCCAAGTATTGTAGGTGCAGAAGGATTTATATCAAAGGTTCCCATTTCACTATCTGAAGATGAAATCAAGGCATTACACAAATCAGCTGAAACACTGAAATCAGTGCTGGAAGAGGCATTGGAATAAAATTGTTGTGAAATCGCATACAGCTATTTGGCAAAGGGGATGGGCGCATCCCCTTTTTTCTATAGTAAAAGTTTCATTTTTTTATCGTTAACTTCTATAAGATTTTCATCTTGCATACGACCAAGTTCTCTGGACAGTGCACTTCGGTTTACACCTAAGAATTCTGCAAGTGCTGTCTGTGTAAAGGGAACATGGAGATACCCTTCTGAGTCTGGCGCTAAACTATGCAAATAGATTAGAATTCGATCTCTTAAAGATTTCTGATTTGCAATTCTTAGTTTTAGATTTGAAAAAACATTTTGTGAGGCAAGTATTTTGAGCATGTTAGTGGTTAAATTCAGTTGGTAAGAGCATGGACAGGAAGAACCGCTTATAATACCTTTAAGATTAATTAACATAATGGTGCAGTTAGTCAATGCTTTTAGCTGTATTGGACTGTATGGTGTTTGCACGCATGCCAGGGCTTCTGCAAATGATCGACCACGTTCAAAATGATTCATATTGATTTTGCTGTAGTTTTCATTGATAAATGATCCTTCAACTGTTCCATCAAGCACAATTCCGGAATATAACAAAGGTTCTCCTAGGTGTTGAATTAATTCGTCTTTTTCAAAAGAGAGAATTGAGGCCTGGAGGAAGTTGAAAATTTGCGGATAGTGTTCAAGAGGAATTCCTTCAAATAGCTTTGCTTTCGATAGTATCGGAAAATACTTCTGATAATCATCTAGTTTCTTCATATGCTTATTACCATCCTTTCAAATGAAATTTTATCATATCATCGATATTGTTGCTACAGCAACAGAAAAACAAGAGGCCTATGGATAAAATAATAGATGTAAAGAAGAGAAAGAGAGGTGGAAACGATGAAAGAACAAGCTGGAAAAATTATAGATTTTGTAAGAGAAAACAGAACAGTGCCAGGGTGTACCATCTCGAAGCAAATCTATCATGAGAATGGCACAGGGATATCAATTTTTTGCCTGGAGAAAGTATTCTAACACCTATTCAACGGTCGGTTGGAGTTAGTGCAATAAAAGATTCTATATATAAAGAGATTGAATTTCGAAAGGAGACTATTATGAACGAGGTAATCAAGGCGGGAGAAGTATTTAAGTTAGCAGAGTTACTTCCATATCAGGAAGGAAAGATTGTAAATATGGATTTGGCGCATAATGACAAGATGAAATTTGTTGTTATGAGTTTTGATGCAGGAACAGGTCTTTCAGAGCATGCAGCTCCGGGAGAAGCCCTTGTGATGGCACTTGATGGAGAGGCTGTGATTGGATATGAGGGACAGGAGCAGGTGATCCACGCAGGAGAAACTTTTAAGTTTGATAAGTTTGGAAAGCACTCAGTAAGTGCAACAAAGCAGTTCAAAATGGCACTGTTATTGGTTCTTGAGTAAATATGAGGAGATATCGCTATGAACTATTTAGAGATTGAAAAAGTAATCGGAAGACAGATTATTGATTCCACTGCCCCATTGGAAAGCAGCAAGTGCATATAACGAATACTGTGAGCGGGGAGTGGCTTTTAGTCCATCCTCTGCCTTATTACAGTCAATGCGTAACATATATCCGGCAGATGTATAAATGTCAATGCTGTTGTGATACATGTTGTATTTTGCGTAAATGGTATTCATGTTGTGTCTCCTTCAAATCAATAAAAATATAGAAGCATTTCAATCAGTTCACCATGTCATTTTCATTTTATGTTATAATGTGTTATCAGATTTTTTTTGCCTTGTATTTTCCCTTATCAGAGTTCGTAAACTTATATGGGAAGATATAACACAAGGGAAACAATAAGGGAAAGCTCACCTGCGACAAATCCAGCGTTTTCAAAGGTTTACAGTGAATTTAATAACAAAATATAACAGTTATTAAATTTCCTAAAACAGGTGAAATCTCAATCGGAATTTACGGAGGAAGACCAGTATGGAAGAGATTTATAGAAGTTGTCCTGAATTTGAGAATAATGACTATATTTTGAGAATGGTCAGACAGGAGGATAGACTGGATTTACTAAAAGTTTATTCAGATAAAGAGGCTGTCTCTTTCTTTAATAGTGATAATTGTGGCGGAGATGATTTTTATTATACAACTATAAATGAGCAAGTTCGTGATTTTGCATAAAAGAAAGACACCTCGATTCCATGTGTTGTATAATGAAAGTGCCAAAACAAACATTTGCAACATTTACGAAAGAAGGTGTCTCTCGCAAATACT
>ENA-OQCK01000076-OQCK01000076.1-human-gut-metagenome-genome-assembly--contig:-NODE-76-length-53444-cov-12.509106_pt1 | contig 53444 bp, 62 predicted proteins | sample MGYA00242498_ERZ504578 | MGnify/ENA primary metagenome ERZ504578 (study PRJEB26092, sample SAMD00036229) | human gut metagenome | host: Homo sapiens | study: EMG produced TPA metagenomics assembly of...
AGGCGGCCAGCGACCGCTTCCTGAACCCCGACGACGCCGACGCCACCAAGACGGCCTGTGCAGGAGCGCAGGCCGTTTGTGTATCGGTGAAGCGTGAGAAAAAGACGGAGCAGCCGCCCCGTCTTTACGATCTCACCACCTTGCAGCGGGAGGCCAACCGCCTGTTTGGATTTACCGCCAAGCAGACCCTTGATTATGCCCAACAGCTCTATGAAAAGAAGCTGCTGACCTATCCCCGCACCGACAGTCAGTATCTTACCGACGATATGCAGCCCACGGCGAAAGCATCGTGTCCGGCCTGTGGCCGCTGCTTTCCTTTGCAGCGGGGCTGGACATTGCCCCGCAGTTTGGCCGGGTACTGAACAGCAAAAAGGTGTCCGACCACCACGCCATTATCCCCACGATGGAGTTTGTGCAGAAAGGCTTTGACGGGCTGACCGAGGGCGAAAAGAAACTGCTGTCCCTTGTGTGCTGCAAGCTGCTGTGTGCCGTGGCCGCGCCCCATGTGTATGAGGCTGTCACCGCCACATTCACCTGCGCCGGGAACGAGTTCACCGCCAAGGGAAAAACCATTCTCACCCCCGGTTGGAAAGAGATTGAGCGCCGCTTCAAGGCGTCGTTCAAGACCGACGCCGACGAGGACGCGCCGGAGCTGGCACGGGAGCTGCCGGAGATCACCGAGGGCCAGACCTTTGACCCGGTGGAGGCCAGTATCACCGAGCATTTCACCACGCCGCCCAAGCCCTACACCGAAGATATGCTGCTATCCGCTATGGAACGGGCCGGGGCCGAGGATATGCCGGAGGACGCCGAGCGCCAAGGTTTGGGAACCCCGGCAACCCGCGCTTCCATTCTGGAAAAGCTGGTGCAGATGGGCTTTGTGGAACGCAAAGGCAAACAGCTACTTCCCACCAAGACGGCCACAACCTTGTGTGCGTCCTGCCGGATGTGCTGACTTCTCCCCAGCTCACGGCGGAATGGGAAACCAAGCTGACGGCCATTGCTAAGGGCGAGGCCGACCCGGAGGCTTCATGGCGGGCATTGAGGAAATGACGCGGGGCCTGATTTCCCGGTATTCGCAGATCAGCGAGGACGCGCAAAAGTTGTTTCAGACCGAGCGTGTTGTTATTGGCAAGTGTCCCCGCTGTGGCGAAGCGTCTACGAGGGCAAGAAAAACTATTACTGCGGAAACCGGGCCTGCCAGTTTGTCATGTGGAAGAATGACCGATTTTTTGAGGAACGGGGCAAGACGTTCACCTCGAAGATCGCCGCCGCGCTGCTCAAAGACGGAAAGGCAAAGGTAAAGGGCCTGCGCTCCATGAAAACCGGTAAAACTTACGACGGGACGGTGCTTTTGGCCGATACCGGCGGGAAGTACGTCAACTACCGTGTGGAGAAAAGGAGCTAACGGAGTAACGTAGCAAGCATAGGAAGTGTAGCCACACTTCCGATAAATCCTGACCCGGCCACCTGCCGGGCCGGGGATTTTGCTTGTGAAAGCCCCAAACCCCTATGAATATGAAAGGAGCGATCAAATGAGCGAAGTGTTTTCTATCCTGCTTCATAACCGACAGCGTTATGAGCAAGGCAAAGAGGGCCTTTGGTTTTCTTTGCCGACCACAACCGAAAAGCTGCAAGAAGCCCTGCGGGAAATCGGGATCAGTGCCGACAATCCGCAGGACTTTTTCTTGTACGACTACCGAAGCCCACAGGAGCGTCCCATTAAGCTGCCCCGCGATCTGATGCTGTCCGCTGACGTGGACGAACTGAACTTCCTTGCCGCAAGGTTGGAAAAGCTGGACGCAGCCGAGCTTTCGGAGCTGAACGCCGCCCTGACAAGCCCGCAGAGCGACTTCCACAGTATCGGCCAGATCATCGACTACCCCGACAACGTGGACTACTATGTACATCTGCCGGATGTCACCGGCACGGGCCAGTTGGGTGACTACTATCTGAACCGTTCCGGCATGGTGGATATGCCGGAGGAATGGAAAGCGGGAATTTTCCTGCCCCGTTTTGGCCCGCATATTGCCAATACGGAGCATGGTGTTTTCACCGATTACGGCTATCTGGTGAAAAGCGGCGACGAGTGGCAGCGTGTCCATGAGGGCCAGCCGGTGCCGGAGGAATACCGGGTGATGGCCTATCCCGCGCCGGAAATTTTGCGGGACGAGGCCCCGGCCCGGACGGTGCAGCCGGAGGCAGCACCCACCGCCGAAGCTGCGGCCCCGCCGCCCGTCGTCCCCATCATTCTCAACAGCCAGAACAGCGCCGACCGCATGAAAGAGATCACCGACCGGCTGGAAACCGGCATACAGGAGCTTTTCGAGAGTGAACGCTACAAAGCCTATCTCACCTCTATGGCGAAGTTCCACAGTTACAGCTTCAACAATACGCTGCTGATCGCCATGCAGGGCGGCCAGCTTGTAGCGGGCTACAACAAGTGGCGGGACGATTTTCACCGCAATGTGAAGCGGGGCGAGAAAGGCATCAAGATTCTGGCCCCGGCCCCCTACAAGGTGAAAAAGGAAGTGCCCAAGCTGGACGAACAGGGCCAGCCGGTCATGGACAAGGACGGGAACCCCGTCACCGAGAAAAAAGAAATCCAAGTTCCGGCGTTCAAGATTGTGTCTGTCTTTGACGTGAGCCAGACCGAGGGCGAACCGCTGCCCTCTATCGGTGTGGAAGAGCTGGCCGGGAATGTAGAGCAATACGAGGACTTCTTCAAGGCGCTGGAACAGACTTCCCCCGTCCCGATGGCCTTTGAGGACATCCCCGGTGGTTTTCACGGCTACTACCACCTGACGGAAAAGCGGATCGCCATACAGGAGAACATGAGTGAGCTGCAAACTTTGAAAACAGCCATCCATGAGATTGCCCATGCCAAGCTCCACGCCATTGACCCGGACGCCCCTGTGACCGAACAGGCCGACCGGCCCGACAACCGCACCCGCGAGGTGCAGGCCGAGAGCGTGGCCTATGCCGTCTGCCAGCACTACGGCTGGACACGTCCGACTATTCCTTTGGGTATGTGGCCGGTTGGAGTTCCGGCAAAGACCTGAAAGAGCTGCGGGCATCCCTTGAAACCATCCGGGCCACCGCCCATGAGCTGATTACCGCCATCGACGGCCACCTTGCCGAGCTTCAGCAACAGCGGCAGGCACAGCAGGCCGTGGAACAGGCCGCCGAGCAGCCTACCCCCGGCAGTGTGTTTTCCAAGCTGCCCCCGGAACAGCAGCAGGAAATGACCGACAGTGTGAAAGCCATGCTGCAAACCCTGATTGACGCCGATGTGAAATCCACCGGCGAGGTGACACAAGGCACGTTGGACGCTATTCAGACACAGGGCTTTGTCCTTTCCGGCGACGGGACGCTGCAACGGGCCGAGGCCCAAGAAGCTGCCTACCGTCTGGAAAGCGGCAATATTCTCTTTATCCAGACCAGCGAAAACGGCTTTGACTATACCGTGTACGGCCCTGACTACAAAGAGATCGACGGCGGACAGTTGGACAATACGGAGTATTCTTTGTCGGAGGCCCGCGACGAAATTCTTTCCGGGATAGCACCGCAGGGCCATGTAACGGAAACCATCACCGGCGACGCACTGGAAGATTTTCAGGAGGCCGCAGAACAAGCCAATGCTATTTCCGTACAGCCGGAGCCGCAGCCGTGGAATGGGATTGACGGCCTCTTGAACAACAAGCCCATTATGCCGGAGGCCACCCCCACAGAACGGGCCAACGCTCTGATCGACTGGCCGAGCGTGACGGTCAGCGCATGGCAACGAGGAACGCCGGTTGATCGTGGAGTACGCCGAGACTGTGGGCGATACGGACAAGGTGATCGAGCTTATCAACCGTCTGTGCGAACAGGGCTATGAAATGCAGCACGGCCACATGATGATTTTGTGAGAAGCCAGATTGAAAGTGAGATTGCCGTTGCCAAGGCGGAACAGCAAACCGCCCTTGATCCGGCAGCGGAGCCGGTTGTAACGATCCTTTTCACCGAAAGCCCCATCTGGAAATGGGCCAGCAAATGCCGCTGCATGAGGCTGACGCCTTGTTTGCCCGGCTGGACGCAGAACATCGAGGCGGCGGCTACTATGACAAGACCGACTTCCGCATTGATTTTACATTCCAAGGAGAGCCGCACAGCTATTCCGGGCGGCAGGATTTTGGCGACCGGGACGGTTCCCTGATTGAGCATATCCGGGAGTATCAGACCTTTTATCTGAACGACGAAAAATGGAAAGACCATCTGACCCGGCAGGGAGGCCCGGAGCATGGGCGGAGGATCACGCCAGCCGGGAAGCCTTTCTCACCGAGATCATCCCCTACATGGAGCTGCATTGCAACCTGTCCCGGCTGGAACAGGAGGCGCAGACCCGTTTGGCGTCCAGCGACACCCTGACGCCGGAGGAAACCGCCTACTATGGGGCGCTGGTGGACTACGCTATGGAGTGCCGTCCGCTGCTCAACCACGGAGAGCCTTTGCCGGAAATGCCGAAACTGACCGACTTCGACCAGAGCTTGCAGGACTACAAGCGCAGGTGGAGGCCGAAATTGCACAGGAGGCCGCCGACGCCGGTATGACCGTAGAGGAATATGCGGCGGCTGGCTATGAGGCCCCGGCCCAGCCGCAGGAGGTCAAAGAGCCGCCCCAGCAGGAAGCCCCGGAACAGCAGACAAAAGAACCTGCGGCGTCCGACTACTACTATTCCATCAATGAGGGCGCGGCCCGCCGTGCCAAGGAAATGAACAGCTTTTCCGACTACAAGCCTGGCAGCGCCACAGCCGAATACCGGCATTATGTGGATAAAGCCTTTGCGCTGGCACAGGAACAGAAAAAGCGCGTCGATCCCATGTACCATGAGAAGATCGACAGCCTGCTTGATACCTATGCCCGGAAGCTGGCTGCCAACATGAACCACGGCTATGAGATTGACGCCCGTGTTCCGTCCATTTTGATTGCCGGTGGTTCCAATTTCCCGGTACGCCAGAAAGAGAAACAGAACGCGGCCCGCGACAGCAATATGCAGGAATGGCAGTACATCCAAGGGCTGCTTGATAAAATCCGCAGCACCGGCATGGGCGGCATCCGGCAGGACGACCCGCAGGCCATTCCCAAGCTGCAAAAAAAGCTGGCCGGTCTGGAAAAGGCGCAGGAAACCATGAAAGCGGTCAATGCCTATTACCGCAAACACGGTACGCTGGACGGCTGCCCGCACCTCTCTCCTGAAAACCTTGAAAACCTGAAAGCAGATATGGCGTCCGGCTGGCACTATGAAAAGAAGCGTTTCAGAGCTGGGAGCTGTCCAACAACAATGCGGAAATCCGCCGTGTCCGGCAGCGGATCGAAAGCCTGACCCGCGCAAACGAAGTGGCCTATGTGGGCTGGGAGTTTGACGGCGGCCATGTGGAGGCCAACCGGGATCAGGGCCGCTTGCAGGTGTTCTTTGACGGCAAGCCGGAAGCGAACGCCCGCCAGCAGTTGAAAGAGAACGGTTTCCGCTGGGCGCCGAGTGTGGGCGCATGGCAGCGACTTTTGAACGACAACGCCTACCATGCGTCGGACAGGATCGCTTGTATTCAGCCCCTTTCCGGCATCAAGCCACGGAGCTGCAACGCAACAGCAGCCGGGAGCAGCGGGCGCAGATGGCACAGGAACAGGCCGAGCCGGACTACTTCTACCGGGTACACGCTAACCCCCGCAGCGACAACCGGGAAAACCTGTATATGCTGCAAGCCTATATCCCGCAGGATAACGGCAGGGCCAAGATCGGGGATGTTCTCTATGTCGGGACGCCGGAACGGTGCCGGGAGCTGATGGATCAGCTCAACACCGGGGAACTGACGCAGGAGGCCGTCAAGGAGCTGTATGCCAAGGAACAGGAGCAGCCGACACCCGAACCCACCCCGGAACAGGAACCGGGACAAGAGCCGGAGCCGGAAACCGCCCCGGCGCAGGAAGTTACTTCCGACGCCGAGCCGCAGGTGGCCCCTGCCGAAACCCTGACGGAGTTGCAGGAAAAGGCGCTGGAAATCGCTGACCGATACAAAGACCTGCCCTTGCAGGCCAAGATTGATGTGATCGCGCAGGCGTTTGGCTGTAAGACCGGCGAAATCCACACGTCCCCCTGTACCGGCAAATGGCGCGGCACCAGCGATATGACGATCCGTTTTGACAACGGCGCGTCCCTGTTTATCGGCAACCACCTAACGCCGAAAGCCAAGACGGTCAAGGTGCAGATGGAATGTGTCAACCGTACTTTGGTGCAGTACAACCCGGAGATCGTCAAGGCCACCAAGGAAGCGGCCCTGCCCGCGCTGTTGCAGCGGGAGGCCAAGGACAACGAGATCGCGGCCCAAAAGGGCTTGAAGCCCTACACGCTGCTCAATGTGGAGTTCAACGAGGGAGCCGATGAAAAGACCGGCGGTTATATTGGCTGGTACTATGTGACGCTGGCCGTGGACGGCAAAATCTGTACCCATCTGGAAACGGGATTGAACCATGACATTGCCAGCGGCAAGGTGAGCGACACCCCAACACGGGCCGACTACTACCCGGCAGGAGCTTGAAAGAGGCCGATGTAGACTACGTTTTCAATAACGTGGGCTTTTCCTCTGCGTCCACCCTCTATACGGTGCCGTTGCGGGACGATGTGCGGGAACGGGCCGAAAAGACACTGGCCGAGCGCAGCGCCGCCGCGCCGGAGGCAAGCCGGGAATGGGGCTTTTACATCATTCCCGATCTGAAAACATGGGCCACCAATGCCGAGCAGCAGACCCCGATAGAGCATTTCGCTACCTTTGAGGAAGCCAAGGCCCGGTTCGACGAGCTGCGGAGCCAGCCCTATAACAGCGAGGCCAAGGATTTGAACACCGATGGCCGACCCTATGCCCATCTGACGCTGGGCATGGAAAGCAAGGACGGCATGAGCGCCGCCGATATTCTTCATGTACGGGCGGGCCAGAATTATCTTGTGGAGGACTTCACTCGCATGGAACGGTTGCGGAGTGATCCCGTGGTACTGGAAAGCCTTTCCCGTGTGGCACAGGAAATCGGCTTTGACCGGGTGCGGCCCTATGTGGTGGAGAACGGCAGCTACAAGGCCATGCCGGATATGCCTTTCACCCAATGGGAAAACCCGTATTTCACCGTCGATCCCCCGGCACAGGAGCAGGGCGACATCTTTGCCATCTACCAGATCAAAGGCGGGCCGGAAACACGGGATTATCGCTTTGAGGCTTACGAGAGCTTGCAGGAAGCGGGGCTGGCCGTTGACCGGCAGAATTACGATCTGGTTTACACGGCCCCGCTGGACGGCAAAACCACGCTGGAGGACATTTACCGTACATTCAACCTTGACCGTCCCGCCGACTTCACCGGCCACAGCCTTTCCGTTTCCGACATTGTGGTGCTGACCCGCAGCGGCAAGGAGGAAGCCCACTACTGTGACAGCTTCGGCTTTACGCCGGTGCCGGAGTTCTTCTTGCAGCGGGAAAAGCAGCTTACACCACGGGAATTGCTGACCGGCGAGAGCATCCAGACCCCAAGGGGCAGCTTCCTTGTAACCGACATGAGCCGGGAGCAGTTGGAGGCCGCAGGCTATGGTTTCCACCATCAATCCGAGGACGGCAAGTATCTTATCATGGGCAACGGCACAGACGCCTTTGCCATCCCCGCCCAGCAGGAAAGCCCCATCAAGGCCGCTGAAATGACAACCGAGCAGAACTACAACATGATCGACGGCGTTCTGAACAATGCCCCGACCATGAGTGAGCTGGAAGCCAAGGCCAAAGCTGGGGAACAGATTTCCTTGTTTGATGTGGCCGAGGCAGCCAAGGCGGAGGCCAAAAAGCCCAAGCAGCCCCAGCGCCCGGCGCAGAAACAGAAAAAGCCGTCCATCCGGGCGCAGCTCAAAGCCGCCAAGGAGGAACAGCAGAAGAAACCGCCGCAGCGGGAAAAGACACAGGAATTGGAGGTGTGACACCATGAACAGGTTTGAGAATGTGGATATTCTGGCCGCGCTGGAACAGCTCATGCGGCAGAACACCGCCTTTTACCAAAGCGATTTTGAGATCGACAAAGAGATCATCGGGCGGGCCGCTGCCAGCGACAAGGCCGAGGACAAGACGCTGCTGTGGATGTCCCGCCCGTCCGGGACGCACTGTTTCCGGGAAGTGATGTGTACCTGCAAGCACCCGGCAGCACAACACATGGAAGTTTTACGGAGAGCAGACCCGTGACCGGGTGCTGGCCTACGCCGTGGAGCTGACCGGCAATGTGCGGGACATCATTCGCGGCAATCTCTATGAGCTGGACTATCCCCAGCACTTCCGGCACGTTGCAGCCGAGGCGGTAGAGGCCGACAACATCATCCTGCACTATGAAAAGGGCGATCGAGAGCAGCCCGCCGGTCTGTACTTCGACGGGCGGCCCGATCCCAAGTTGGGGGCGTTCCTGCGGTATGAGGCCAAGCCTAATGAGCCGGAACACCTGCGGGAGCTGTTGCGGCAGGAACAGAAAGGCCGGGCGCAGCTTGCGCCCGGCGACTTCAAGGCCCACGTCACGGCGCTGCATGACGGCATGATTTTGGCCGAGGCGCAGCGGATCGTGGCCGGACTGAAAGATCTGTCCGCCCCCAACAGCCCCAACAAGACGCATTTCATGGTGGAGCTGTCCCCATACTTTGTGCAGATTGCATCCAGCAAGGACACCGACCGGCTGTTTTCCATGCTGCCCTATAAATCCCTGTGCTTTACCGGCATGAAAGACCGGCACGGCCTGTATGCAGTGATTGGCAAGGACGAGAACCGGGACAAGGAAGTGCGGCGGCCCCGCGCTTCCATCCGCAGGCAGCTATCCGAAACCAAACAGGCCCAAGCCTCGAAAAAGGCCCCGGCCAGAACCAAGAAAAACGAATTGGAGGTATGACAATGGTACAGTTTACCGTGGAAGAAGAAAACCTGATCTGTATGTATCACAAGACCGACCGGCGCAGGACGGCGGCCAACATCCGGGCCGCCCTGCCGGACATGGACGAGGACATGGCGGCGCTGGCCCGCCAGACCGCCGACAAGCTGGACGCCATGCACGACGCCGACTTTGAGGCGCGGCAGTTCCATTTCACGGACGAGTGATCCAAGTATAGCAAAGCGCCGGGGCGCGGTGGCTGTATGGCCTCTGCGTCCGGCGCTTTTTAGTATATTACACTGTATTGTTCATATAATATTGACTTTATACTTCATAATTTGTATAATTTTACCATAAAACATAAGGGGATTGCGCGATTGAAATGAATGAAAGAGGTGATTCCATTGGGATGATAGTTTGATGGCATTTTCTATTTACGATACCTAATAAGGAGGAATGACTGTATGTTGAAAAAACACTTAAAGAAAATTGTGAGTTTGGTGCTTGTCACATGATGGCCATAGGAATGTCGATTACTGCTATTGCGGCTGAACCCTACCAGAATGAGTTGGAAGCGTCATGGATACCTCTCCCGCTGATTCCGGGCAAGTCACTCATTACGATACGACCACGGGTGAAATGCTTGTTGAGGATGGTGAACTTCTTACTTTCGACGAAGTTGCCATCCCTGTTCCTAAAGGATCTGCTGATACTCCCAGTGAGCGAGGAATTGAAATTTATCTTGTCCGTGCTGGAATTAAAAAAACCAGTGGTGGCGAATTTACTTGGTATTTTAATGTTGATTGCCCAACCTCTCCTTTTGTGAAACCAAATATTAAATTGACAGCTCAATTAAAGGGGAGTTTTACAACATTATCCGGCTCTTACTCAAATGTTGGGGGTTCTGTTTACCATACATATACATCCAACAGTGAGTATGGCGTAGATTACACATGGACAGTTCCTGCAAAAACAGGGTATTATTATGTTGCCTACACTATTACGGACTATGATAATGCTACTTCTGGAAGTGGCGTAACAACAACTGCACTTTCTAATAGAACAGGACACGCTTGGAATTTTAATTTTTCTGATTCTGTAAGCGGGAAAAGCCTACCCATGCCGCCTGCTAACTATGCCAAAGGTGCAACAACTACTCGTCCGTCTAATTTAGCTGATACCTACTATAATACTTACACCGCCAATACGGGCGTTACCTTAAATCGCAGTTTATACGATGTTCACCATATTCGCCCGCTTGCATACGGCGGAAGTAATGCGTATAGCAATCTGATTCATCTTCCAAAAGCAACACATACACAGGTAACAAGTTGGTGGGCTGGTTATTAACGGCATCCTTTTCAAAGAAATCTCACAAAAATCAAAAGTTTAATTAGTCAACAAAAAGTTGCAGAAGAACACTGTTGAAAGTGTCCTCTGCAACTTTTTTAGATATTCTCTTGCCGTGTTAAACCAGTTATATTATAAAATTCATCTGTAAACTTTATCTCTTTATACGGAAAATCCTTTTGGAGTTTTTTGATATAATCAAATGGATTTTCTATCGGTTCAACCTCTAAATTAGAGGAAATATTTTGAAGTATGCTTTGCACTGGCTCACTACTTGTATATCTAACTTCATCAGGATCATTCATAAAGTTTTCAAAAGCATCTTTATCCATCCACACTACTTGTTGAATTGCATTTGTTGTTTTCAGAGAAAGAAGCAACCTTAAAAAATCTGTAAAATCTTTAGCAAGTGGATAAACATAATAATTACAGCACGTTTCTGGATTTACGCAAAAAACAATCTCCTTAAATCCCTTGATAAAGCAATAATGTATTCCATTATCCCACCCAATAATTTGGGCTCCAATCGGCGTACAAAAAAATGGTTCTCTCAATTCGATTGATAGACCTATGGGCGAGGTGTCTAAATTTAATTTCTTGAACTTATCAAATATATTCTCCATAATCAGCTCTCCACATCAAAAATCCTATTTTGTAATCGTACCTTTCATTTTCCTTTCTGTCCATTAAAAAACACAACCAAGGCCCCCGCTACGGCAACGGCTACAATCACACCGAGATCAGTAGATCCATTAAGGAAATCATTTCCTATTGCCATGAATACAACTCCTACAATAAGGGTAACTATCAATGTTATAATTGATTTGAGCATAGTATATTTTTCCCTTTCTTTTAACTTGTAGATACACACTTGATATTCTTTTCTTAGTATATCATCAATGTGGTTTTAGAGCAATACAATATGAAATATAAAGTGTAAGAGTGATCTAAGCATCGCAAAGCGCCGGGCGCGGGGGCTGTGTGCCTCTGCGTCCGGCGTTCTTTTTCTTTATGCCTGCCCCATCGGGAAGTGTGGCAGTTCTTCCAGCAGTTTCAGAATAAGGTGCTGCTTCATATCTTCGTCAACGGCCAGCACGTCGATCATAGGGGTGTAGTGTTGGATCACCTTTTCCGTGGCCCACTTCTCACCTGCAACGGCGGCCTTGATCGTGGCGCTGTCCAGCAACATTTCCTGTTCGGCCATCCCTTAAACACTCCTGTCATAGTTTTATTATGAGCATACCACAGAAGCGCCGGGAATAACACCATAAGAAGAATTTTCCTACGCATTTTGAAGTCCTCTCTGGCGGGGATTGGATAACCTGTCCTGCCTGCCCGCCGACCATGCCGAAAAAGCCCCGAAATGGCGGGTTTTTCAGCGGCTTAAATGCGTAGACAGATAGAGTTTTTAAGTTATTAGATAAGATACATACAAAGTTTGTTTGAATATACTCTTGACATTAGATATACTGTGTAGTACGATATATAGGCAGGAGGTACAGTACATGAATATTGACGATTGGAAATCCCAGATTAAGCGAGGGACACTTGAATTTTGTATTCTGTTAATGATAAAGCAGCGACCGTCCTATGGATATGAAATTATCAGCACATTAGAAAAATATCCTATTTTGGCCGCAAAAGAGAATACAATTTATCCGCTACTTAGACGGCTAATGAAAGAAGATTATGTTTCATCCTCATGGCAGGAAAGCGCCGAGGGTTTGCCGCCGAGAAAGTATTATTCCATTACGGACAAAGGACTTGAGTATATTTCTGCAATGTCTAAAGAATGGAATAATCTATTAAATGCAATCAATGAAATTAAAGGAGAATAAAACAATGGAACTGGAAAAATCCCTTAACGAATATCTTGAAAAAATTGAAAAATATCTGAAACCACTGATTGTATCAGAGCGTGTGGACATTGTCAAAGAGATTAAAAGCGAAATGCTTGAATTACAGGCCAGCGGTACTTCCACAGAACAGATCATTGAGCGACTGGGAAATCCGAAAGAACTTGCAAGAGCCTATTTAGGGGAAGCTGTTGCAAAAAACAATGGTTTTAACTGGCGTCGGTTGAGTGCCGTAATTGCGTTTTACAGTCTTGCAGGCATTGGTGGTATGTTTGTTTTGCCAATTACCAGTATTTGCGGTATCGCCTTTATGGTAAGTGGTGTGCTTTGCCCGATTGCGGTATTATCAAGCTCGTTGCTCATTTAATGGGATACGAAATTACAGAAATTGGTATCAGCATCGGCGCTTTTTCTGCTAATGCGATAGCTTTTCTCCCTATTTCTATTTTGATTGGTGCAGTAATTTTTGCTATTGGATGGTTGCTTTGGAAGCTCACCATTGTAATCATTAAGTCTATGAGCAAAGGGAAGAAAAAACTGGATCAATAATATAATAAAAAATGCCGGATGTAGCGGCCTGTCAGCCCTGCGTCCAGTGTTTTTTTCAACCGGCGACCACTACACAATAAGGTAGAAATTTGACAGCAAATGCGAGAATTTCTTTTCAGTAGCTTTCCAGTTTTTGTTGCAAAGTCATTGAGAAAGGTTGATACATAAAATGGAGCATATAAAATTTACTTCATTGCAAATTACTGTTGCAATCGTACTTTCTATAATCATTTTAACTGTCGCACAAATACTTTCTTTTTCAATCAGTGAGTTACCCCTAAATATAGGCGTGACACCTGCTATCTGCAATATCTTTGCAGGAGTGCTGTATTGTGTGTTCGCCTTCTTAGGAACCAAGTTATTATGCCAAAAGCTATTGAAAACGTCTTACTCGAATTAAAAATTCCTCGATTTAAGGTTAAAGCGGTTTGGATAATATCAGCTTTGACAATGCCTGCTTTGGTTTTGCTAATTGCAATACTGCTCGGCGGACATTGGGAGATCAATACTTTTAATTCCACAGATCGCAATGCAACAATTACTGGTGCCATCTTCTTTTATGGACTGGCAACAGGGATTGTGGAGGAACTGATTTTTCGGGGCATAATCATGGGATGTCTGGAAAAAGGTTCAACATACAAATTGCCGTTATAGTACCATCTGTTCTTTTTGGGCTACTTCATATTATCGGAAATGACCTCAATTTTATAAGTATTATTCAACTTCTAATTGCTGGAAGCATCGTTGGGGTATTGTTTTCTCTGATAGCCTATGGAAGCAACTCTATCTGGAATAGTGCTATCGTTCATGGTATTTGGAATATAGTTATCATAGGAGGAATTTTGCATATAGGAAATGAAGCAGACAGTAGTTCCATTTTCAATTTTATACTGGATAACAAGTCTTTTTTAATATCTGGCGGTGATTTTGGTATTGAAGCATCTATAATTTCCATTTTGGTCTATTTACTTTTCATTGTATTGGCAGCTATTCAGGTTAAACGGAAAGGCACTAAAAGTAAGATTGAATAATATCGTTCCATAGAAACGCCGGGCGCAGGGCCAGCAGGCCGCCGCGTCCGGCGCTTTCTCATGGGTTGCTTTCTACGCATTTAGAAGTGTGTTCTGGCGGGGATTGGATATCTGTCCTGCCTGCCCGCCGACCATGCCGGAAAAGCCTTGTCACGGCTGGGTTTTCACCGGCCTAAATGCGTAGACAGGAGGTATCTTTTCCTCTGCCGTTCGGCTTCTTTCTTCCGGCGCATCCGCACCGCGCAATCCGGGCAGTATTTGGCCCGGTTGACTTCGGCGTAAACACGGCCCCGCATACGGCGCAGCGTTTCACCTCGTCCCGGCTTTTGCTGATCTCGGCGTACAGGGCCGCGTCCAGTGGGAGGACGGCAACCTTAAACCACCGGCACAGCAGCGAATAGGAAATGCTCTGAACACAAACACATTCTTCGACATCGTCCAGCAGTAGACAGTTCCCGTCACAGTAATTGCAGCACTCATGCGTCAGCTTCCGGGCCTTGCGGTATTGAGGGTAATTCATTCTCGGTATGCTCATAGCTCTTGTGCCTGCTCCTTTCCCGGCGTCACCCGCAAAATGCTGTCCACATTCTGCTTGATAATGCCGTATTCTTTCAGCTCTCGCTTGACTTCGCCGTACTGTTCGTACAGCCGCGCTTTCTGCTTGTCCAGCTCCCGGTACTCGGCTTTCAGGGCGGCCAGATCGGGCAGCCTTGTGATCCCGGCGTCCTTGATGGCCTTTGCCGCAGCCTCGTACAAAATGAGCTGACTTTCATGTTCGCGCCGGAACGCGGCCTTGTCTTTGGCCTTGCGGTATTCCAGCACCACGGGCCGGAGCTGCTTGTAGGTGGTGAGGTTCTTTATCAGCACCGCCATGTTCCCAAGACGCCGTTCCACATCTTTGAGGGCCGCAGCCGCCTCGTCGTTGGCCGCGCTGATCTCAATAACCTTGCTTTCCAGCTCGGCATATTGCTCTATGCCATGCTCGGTAAGAAAGTTCATTGTCTTTGCGGCCTGCTTCAAATTTTGGAGTTTCGCCCAACGTGCATAGCCCGCGCTCTGCTGGGCCTTGATGTTGTTCTCCAAGTCGATCCGCAGGGTGATACCCTTGTGCTGCCGGTTTGGGCCTCTGTCCACAGCCAGCCCCTTGATCCGGCTGGTGATGGCTTCCTCGGTGTAGTTCTCGCCCAGCGTCTTGCAGCGGGTGAAGCGTTCCTGTCCGGGGGCGCGGAACGAGATAAATTTGCCCTGCTTGATCTCATAGCCCTGCGCCGCCATGAGCCGGAGAAAATCGTCAAAGTCTTTGGCCTGCGGGATTACGGCGTCGATGGCAGCTTTCAGTTTGGCTTTCCAGCTCTTGCCCTTGCGCCCGGCATCCCATTCCGCATAGCTCTTGCCTTTATCCCGGCTGGGCTGTACCACCGACAAACCGTGTTCCCGGCACAGCCGGTCACTGGTGCGCCGGATATAGGCGTAGCTCTGCCGATTGGAATTGTACTTGCGGTGGTTCACCATATCCACAGCACAGAAAATCAGGTGATTGTGGACGTGGCCCTTGTCGATGTGGGTTGTCAGTACATAGGAGTATTTGCCTTGCAGCACTTCATCGGCAAGCTGCTTGCCGATCTCATGGGCCTGTTCCGGCGTGGCCTCGCCGGGGGCAAAGGATTGGATCAGGTGGTGGGCCAGATTGTTGCCTTTCTGGATGGCCTGCGCCAGCAGCATTTCAAATTCTATGTCCGCTGTTTCATAGGAGCAGCCAAAAGAGGACACCAGCATTTTGTCCTCGGTCTTGTCCGGGTTCTCGATGTAGTCCAGCGCCTTTTTCAGCGTTGACTTGATAGGATGTATCTTTGTAACTGCCATATCTTTGCCAGCGCCCCTTTGATGTCCTCAATGTCCTGCGCGTACACAGTCCCGGTGCTGTTGATACGCCGGGCAATCTGATTGACATTGACGCCGATTTTTTGCAGCTCGGCGGTCTGTGCCCGGATGTCGCTGGTGTCCATGTGGACGATATACCGTCAATGAGCATTTCCGGGCATAGGCGGAAAAGTTTTTTCGTGTGGAGCTGGGCCATTTTCTGCTGGATCAAGGCCCGTTCTTCCTGCGTCACAGGGACGCGCAGCACAATGTTTCGTGTTCGGTTTGCCATTCATTCACCGTCCTTTCTGAACAGGGGTTTGGGGCTTTCCCCAACAAGCAACCGGCCACGGCCCGCAGGGACAGGGGCGGGCCGGTTTTCGGAAGTGTGGCTACACTTCCTATGCTTGCTACGTTTCTTCTTCTCCGCTACTAAAACGCTCCCAACACGTCCAACTGCCCGCAAAATGCGGGATTTCTCTGCAAAAAGGGCAAAAAAATAAGAGAGCCTTGCGGCCCTCTGGCAAAACGGAAAACAGAGGATGCTTTCACACATCCCCCGTTTCCTTTTTCTTTTTGGGATTGTTGATTTGAATAGCCCCGTCAATCGCTCCCTCGATGATCGGTAAATACTGCTCTGGACAGAGTTTCAGCTTGTGGCTGATCCGCTGCCTCTGTGCGCTTTCTTCCCGCATGATTTCCGGGTTGAAGTACCGTTCCACAGGTAAGCCGCACTCTTTGATAAGCTGTATAACAACCGGCAGGCTGGGGATCGTTCCGTCGTTCTCGATATTTGCAAGATACCGGGCGTCCACGTTGATGATCTCCGCCATTGTTTTGCGCGACAGACGCTTTGCTTTCCGCGCTGCTTTTACGTCCGCGCCAAAAGTTTCAAAACCGGGGCAATCTTCAATATTCGCCATATAACATCACCCATTTACATTGTATAGTTCATAGTATCCCAATGGAATGTTGTTATATGCAGTTAGATTAAACTTTATAATTCATATCTATTTGATTATGGCAATGCATAAGAGGCTTTTCAGCTCTCGCATTCAGCACATCGTTTGTGGCGCTGCTATATTCTAAAAAAGCCTAATACATCATCCTTGCTTACAGAGCTATCTATGATCCCCAAAAGCCATTTAGAGAATTTTCAAAATGAGTGTTGACTTTTTTTCCTATTGTGCTACAATGAAAATATCATTTAGAGGTTTTTCAAAATAACAGAGGCAAAGGTGAAAGCACTGTGAGTTTACCTAATATTTTCAAAGCATTAAGCGATCCCGTCCGACGGGAGATATTGCTGAAACTAAAACAAAAACGGAAGATGTCAGCCGGTGAAATTGCCGCAGAATTTGACTTGACTAATGCCACTATTTCATACCACCTTTCTACTCTAAAAAAGGCTGATTTGATTTTTGAAACGCGCTATCAGAAATACATCTATTATGAAATCAATACATCGGTATTTGAAAGTGTTGTTATGTGGCTTATGCAATTTCAGGAGGATAAAGATGAACCCCAAAAATAAACGAACCTTGTTTCTGACAAGTACAATTTGCATTATTTTGTCCATCGTAGCATTCGCTCTGTCCCACATGGGCGGGGCCAGTAACGAAAACTATATTCTGCTCTATGTGATTGCCGTTTTGCTGAATATTGTTCTGAACCTTGCGCTTAATATCAAAATTGCTTCGACAAACGGAGCCAAGGCGTTAGTGTCTTTGGGCAAATGGATTATGCCGATTGCAGGAGTTGTATATTTGATCCCGCAGGTATATTCCGTACTGTTTCCTGCCAAGACCATGCAAGATACTTATTGGTATGTTTTTATTGGTATTTTGTTTATTGTCAGTGGCAATTATTTTCCCAAAAACCACATCAATCCCTATGTCGGACTAAAGTTTCCGTGGCTATTCAATGATGAAGAAGGCTGGTACAAGACGCATCGGCTGGGCAGTTATACATGGATACTGGCTGGTATTGTCAGCATTCTGCATCCGCTGCACAATCTTATTTTTGTAACCGTTCCGCTAATCATTTTTCTGGTTGGCGTTGTCCCGTTGGTCTATTCACTTGTCCTCTTTTTTAAGAGGAAACAAAGCAACTAAAGGAGGTAATACTTATGAAATCTGCAACGAAGCATATTGTTATCAGCACCGTTTTGTGTGCGTTGACGCTGGTAGTCTTTCTCGCTTTCTATAATCGCCTGCCGGAGTCTGTCCCCATCCATTTTGATTCTGCCGGAGTAGCAAATTCTTTCTGGCCCCGCAATGTTGTAGTGTTCGGCGTTCCCGTGGCCTGTGTCCTGCTGAACCTCATTTCTGGCTTTACCGTCAGCCAGAAAGAGAATGCAAAGCCGTATATGTACTATATCATGACTGTTGTTGCATTCGTAGCAACGGGCATCATGATCTATTTGGGGATGAAGTGAATTGCCCCAACAAGAACTTTGGTGGCGGAACGGTTATTTTTTTGAATGTCATTTTGAATTTTTTCTAAATAAAGGCAAGGAATGCTATGTTACAAATCAAGAACTTATCCAAAAGCTACGGTGCGAAAAAGGCTGTAAGCAACCTTAGTTTTGTCGTGGAAGATGGCGACATAATGGGCTTCATCGGAAAGAATGGAGCTGGCAAAACCACAACATTGAAAGCCTGTTTAGGTATCATCGGCATCGACGAGGGAGAAATCCTTTTGGATGGAACTTCTGTCCTCAAAGAACCGATGGCTTGTAAGCGGAAGATGGCGTATGTGCCAGATAATCCCCAGCTTGACGAGTATATGACTGGATTGCAGTATCTCAACTTTATCTGTGATATTTACGAAGTACCGTCCAAGATGCGGAAACAAAACTTCGAGAAATTGGCCTCAGCTTTTCAGATGGGGCCGCATTTGAATAACTTGATTTCCTCTTACTCCCACGGCATGAAACAGAAACTTGCGCTGATTGCCGCCTTTTCGCACACGCCTAAACTGCTGATATTGGATGAACCTTTCGTTGGATTAGACCCGGAAGCATTTGTGATCCTGAAAGAGCAGATGAAAGAACTCTGTGCAAGTGGAAATTCCGTTCTGTTTTCAAGCCATATTCTTGATGTGGTAGAAAAGGTGTGCAATAAAGTGTCCGTTATTAAGCATGGACAATTACTGTATTCCGGCAGGACGACAGAAATCGTTGGGACAAAGGGTTTGGAAGAAGTATTTATGGAGATGAATGGCGATGAAATTTCTGTTACCCCTACTAAGGAATAATCTTTTGCAGCTATCTCATGCCAATCAGCTTCGATATGCAGATACAAAGAACCGCACAAAAACGATCACTTTGTATATGTTTATAGCCATGATCCTAATGGGATTGCTTGCATACCTGATTTACTCCTTGAAAATCATTTATTCTATTGCGTGGTCGTTGGAGGAAGTAGTGACAGAACTTGTTGTTCCTATGGTTCTGATCTGCGTGATCCTTAATATTGCGATTAGTATTTTTTGGGGAAGTGGTCTGCTCCTTAGTGATACTAATATTGACAGTGTGCTTGCACTTCCAATTCCGCTGCGTACATTGATACTCTCCAAATTGACTGTCCTGTTTATGGTAGAAGTCGCTCTTACTGTGGCGCTGCTGCTTCCTATGATGGTGCTGTTTGGCCTAACCGCAGGTATGGGATTTCCGTTTTATCTAATTGTGCTTGGAATAACAATTCTCTTTCCTGTCATTCCCGGCCTTTTGGGAACAATGTTCGGAACACAGATTTACCGCATCTTGAAAAATTCCTCTGCTCGTATTGCCCGACTAAAGGCAGCGGCGGCTATCCTGATTTTGTTTGCGTTTATGATCTTCATGTTCTGCAAATTCCCAGATATAGCTGCTGGAAATTTTGGGGATGTTATTTCTACCTCGACTTTTACACTTTATGCAGGCCAGTATATTCACCGATTGCTTAACGGGGACTATCTGTTGATAGGCATATACTTCGGTGGGGTATTCCTGATAGGCGTTACTCTGCTCTATGGTCTAATCAAAATATTTCGTAACTGGTATAGCAATGACGCGATACAAGGCTCAAAAAGTCAGCCCGTCGATTGGAACAAACAAACCACGAAACAGCACAGCCCGGTATCTGCTCTTTTAGAAAGAGAGCGCACACGTTATTTTTCGCTTCCAGTATATCTAACCAATACTGCCTGCGGGTTGCTTTTTGCTGCGGTCTTTGTTCTGCTGGTTGTTTTAATGTCGGATAAGATCACGCCATACATTTATCAGTTGGCCGAATATTTTCAGGTGCCTTTTGCTGATTATGATGTGCTGTTCATATATGCTTTTTCTATCTTGACAACAATATCCTGCACAACCTATGTCAGCATTTCCATCGAGGGAAAACAGATTGAAATACTGAAATCCTTACCCATTGCGGCAAAGTGCCTCTTTCGAGTAAAGCTGCTACACCATCTCTCAATGTCTGTACCGACCATTTTTGTTTTGAATACCATTATGGCATTGTATTTGCAATGGTCTTTCCCTAAAGCTATGCTGGGGTATGCTTTTCCTTTGCTATGTTCGGTGCTGATCGGAATGATAGGCTACATCTTAAATCTCATTTTCCCAAATTTTGAATGGGAGAATGTCACCCATATTATCAAGCAAAGTCTACCAGCAATTTTGACGGCCTTGATCGGAGTTATAGTTACCTGTGGAACGGCATATCTGCTGTTGAGATTTTTCCCAAGCGCCTTGTTTATGGGGAGTTGGCTTGCCTGTGCAATTATTCTATTGCTGCTTTTAACAATGGTGGCGTGGGTGGACAAAAAAGGTCAGCACTTATATCAAGAATTATAGAACGCTATTTATTCATTGCAAAAAGGTGCAAAGTAATGATACAGAAATGGATATTGTGTCCAGTCTGCGGCTCTAAAACAAGGGTACGAATACGAGAAGATACAGTTCTTGAAAACTTCCCATTGTACTGTCCCAAATGCAAGCATGAAACATTGATCTCCGCACGACAACTGAATATATCTGTTATCAAAGAGCCAGACGCACAGACGCAGAGCCAATAACACACAAGGTCTGATCCCCTTGTGGTTATCGGCTCCTTTTTTATCTCAATAAGCGACAACAGCCTGCCCCGCCCAACGGGGAAAGAAAAAAACCGTTGCCAGGCAGGTTACTTTCGTGCGCTCACTTTACAAATCCCAGCGGCGGTTTTGAGAAATCAAGGCCGCCGCTTTCCTTTGCCCGGCGCAGGATCGGCGGCCCACGGAGGGAGCCGCCATGCTGATATGTCCTGTTTTTCAAAAGCATAGCTTATTAAAAAAAGCCTGTACCCAACAGGGGTCAGCTCCGGCCAGCAGTATGAACTATACTATGTAAGAAAACATCATAACACTTTCATATTCGCCCGGTGGGTCTACGACCTGCCGGGCGAATTTTGTCGATTCCTGCGGTTTTTCGGTGCGGGCCGAAGCTGCCGCAGCAACATAGACACAGGGGGCGACGCAACCGGCCCCGGCTTCTCATTCTCCCGCAGATCGGGGGTGAGAAGATGAAGTACACTCCTGATGGTTATGGAGAACGCTGCCGGTTTGACGCTTTCTGCAAAACTGTTCTCCGCAACGAGGCCAGAACCCACCTGCGGGATTTGGGCCGCCAGCGGAACCGGGAAACCGAGTTCAGCGCCTTGCCGCAGCAAGAAATGGACAAGCTCTGCACAGTGGACGAATACCCAAGCGACAGCATCCTATTCACAGCCTATGGCTATACCTTACATATCCGGGACGAGCTGGTGGCCGACGCTTTGCAAGTCTGCCGGAACAGGAACAAGGCATTTTGATCCTGCATTGTGTGTTGGAGCTGGCAGACGGTGAAATCGGCAGCCTTGTGGGAATGTCCCGCAGCGCCGTCCAGCGGCACCGTACCAAGGCCTTGAACGAATTACGGAAACGATTGGAGGACGAAAGGAGGAACCCGAAATGAAGCAGCCGACTTTCCGTGGCCGGGAACTGTTGCCCCTGTCTGTGATCGAGGCGGCCCGCGCCGGTGATCCTCTGGCCGTGGAGCGCGTCTTGCGGTACTATGAGGGCTACATGGACAAGCTCTGTACCCGGACGCTCTATGATCTGGACGGTACGCCCCATGTGCAGGTGGACGAGTACATGAAGCGCCGATTGCAAAACAGACTGATCCGGGCCATCCTGAACAGCCCATAAGAAAGCGCCGGACGCGGCGGCCTGCTGGCCCTGCGCCCGGCGTTTTCCTATGGTTTATTCTACGCATTTCAAAGCCTGTTCCGGCAAGTGTTTGATAAATCATTTTGTCCCCCCACCGACCACCGCCAGAAAGCCTTGATTTTCGTGAGCTTTTTGTACCCTAAATGCGTAGACAGGAGGGGCTTTTCAGCTCTCGTGTTCAGCATATCGTTTGTGACACCTCTACACTCTATAATTCATATTCTGTTCCTTGTATTCTTCGAGTAAATGAAATATAATGGAATAGATTGTCGGAGGTGTGAACATGGATTACATGACGCTCAAAGAGGCAAGCGAAAAATGGGGCGTTTCGTCCCGACAGATAAATTATTACTGCACCGACGGACGCATCCCCGGTGCTGTCAAAATGGCTGGTGTTTGGCTGATCCCCAAAACTGCGGAGAAGCCGATTGATGGTCGGACAAAACAAGGGAGAGAACTACGCTATGAATAAAATTTTGATTATAGATGATGACAGAGAACTGTGTGCTTTGATTAAGCGCAGCGTACAATCGGAAAATATAGAAGCCGATTTTTGTACTGCCGGAAAAGAGGGCTTGCAGAAATTAAAAGAGCAGGAGTATCAGCTTGTGGTGCTGGATGTGATGATGCCCGGTATGGATGGCTTTGAAACGCTGGAAGAAATCCGTAAAGAGAATAGCTTGCCGATTTTGATGTTCACATCCAAAAATGACAGTATTTCTAAAGTGCGGGGCTTACGGGCTGGGGCGGACGATTATCTGACAAAACCGTTTGATATGGATGAACTAATTGCTCGTATTGTTTCCCTCATTCGCCGCTACACTCGTTTTAATCAGCAAGCCGGAACCACACAAAAACTGGATTTTGACGGATTGCAGATTGACCTTGAAAATCGTTCTGTTACGACGGCAAATGGCACTTTTGAACTTCCGCCAAAGGAATTTGATCTGCTCCTATACTGTGCAAAACATCAAGGGAAAATTTTGACCAAACAGCAGATTTATGAGGAAGTATGGGGCGAAGAATATTTCTATGATGATAGCAACATTATGGCGATCATCAGCCGACTTCGTAAAAAGTTGGAAGTCAATCCTTCCAGTCCAAAGTATATCCAGACGGTCAAAGGGATTGGCTACCGCTTTAATAAGGAGGTTTAGCCAGTATGGAGATCATCATTTTCTTTTCCATTTTAATTGCTGTTTTGGCTGTGCTGACTTCCATCATCCTCGTTCGGCGCATAAAAAAGCAAATAGCAGAAATGACCGATGCTCTGATGGATGTAAAAAATGGAAATGGTAATCGGCGCATCTTGTCTGCAACAAATGAACTGGTAGCCCCTCTTGCCTATCAAATCAATGAGATTGTTGTGGCCTATGAAAGCAGACTTTCGACTGTACGGCAGGCAGAAGAAACCAACCGCCAGCTTATGACGAGCCTTTCCCACGATGTTCGGACGCCCCTTACCACTCTGATCGGGTATCTGGATGCTGCACATAAGGGGATTGTCACAGGAAAAGACCGGGATGATTATATCGAAACCGCCCGCCGGAAAGCCCACGATCTGAAAGAATACATTGATGTGCTTTTTGACTGGTTCAAGTTAAATTCCAACGAGTTCGCTTTGGAAATCCAGAGCGTTGAGGTCGCGGAGCTGACAAGAAATATCCTGATTGACTGGATACCTATTTTTGAGGATAAACAGGTTGATTATGATATTGATATTCCTGAACAGCCAGTTCGGGTAAGATTGGATATGGACAGCTATATGAGGATCATCAATAACCTCATTCAAAATGTAATCGCTCACAGCCATGCGGACAAAATCAAAATCGCCCTATCAATGAAGGGAAATAACATGGAACTGCTGCTGGCGGATAATGGCGTGGGAATTGAGAAAGAAGATTTGAAGCACATATTTGAACGGCTTTATAAGTGTGATAAAGGCCGGTCTGAAAAAGGCAGCGGTCTTGGTCTTTCTATTGTCCATCAGCTTGTAGAAAAGATGGGTGGAAGCATAACGGTTGAAAGTTTTCCGGGAAAAGGAACTACATTTATGTTGCATTTTCCTTTGGAGATTTAAGCGGGTTCCCGTCTTTATGGCGGGAACCTTTGTCATTTTGCCGGGTTCAAATTGCATGGTTAATGCAAGGTTGCGGCAAGGTTAATGCAAGGTTGGAGTGATAGAATACTTTACAGAACAGGAGGTTTTGAATATGGATACAAATTATATCATTGAAACAAAAAATCTGACGAAGCAATACGGCTCACAAAAGAGTGTGGCTGACTTAAATATCCATGTGAAGCGCGGGAGAATTTATGGCCTGCTGGGTCGCAACGGAGCCGGAAAAACCACTACCATGAAAATGCTGTTGGGATTAACGAAGCCGACTTCCGGGGAGGTCAAAATCTGGGGGAAATCTTTGCAGGGGAACGAAAAGAAGTTGTTGCCCCGTATCGGCAGCCTAATTGAGTCCCCCGGTTTTTATCCCAATCTGACCGGCACAGAGAACCTGCGTATCTTTGCTACCCTGCGGGGCGTGCCAAACAATCATGCCATCAAAGACGCTCTGGATTTGGTGGGACTGCCCTACAAAGATAAAAAGCTCTTTTCACAGTATTCTCTTGGTATGAAGCAGCGGCTTGCCATCGCCCTTGCTGTTATGCACGATCCGGAACTTTTGATTTTGGATGAGCCGATCAACGGTCTTGATCCTATCGGTATTGCAGAAGTACGCTCCTTCATTCGGGAACTTTGCGACGCAAGAGGAAAAACCATTTTGATTTCCAGTCACATTCTTTCGGAGATTTCCTGCTGGCTGACGATATTGGAATTATCGACCACGGCGCATTGCTGGAAGAAGAAAGCCTTGCTGAGTTGGAGCAAAAAAGCAGTAAGCATATCCGGTTTACGCTCTCTGATACTGCACAGGCAGCAAGAATTTTGGAACGTACTTTCCATGAAAACCATTTTTCCATACAGGACGACCACAATCTGCGCCTGCACAACCTTGATCTGCCTGTGGGGAAAATTGTAACTGCCTTTGTAGAAAACGGATTGGAGGTATCGGAGGCGCATACCTGTGAAGAAAGTCTTGAAGATTACTTCAAGCGTGTGACAGGGGGCGAAGGAATTGCTTAAACTAATCAAATGCGAATTTTTGAAATTGAAACGGAAGAAATTTATTCCTCTGATTATTCTGGCTGCTTTCCTGTTTCCGATCCCGTTGACCTATCTGATGACAACACCTTCTATGATGGAGCGATATACGGATCAGGCAGATGCTTTCGACGGACTTTTTAATATGGTGTTGGGATATGGTATCCAGTTTTTACTGCCCTGCATTATCGGAGTGATTGCCGCTATCCTGTTTTTTATGGAACGCGACAACGATACATTCAAAAATCTGCGTACAATTCCCGTAACCAGCACGCAAATGGTGCTTGCAAAGATTATTGTCCTGTTTCTCTTTGGAATTGTTTTTTGTGTTGCTTCTACCGTTGTAACAATTATCTGCGGATTCGGAACATTGGAAGTTTATGGAATAGGCTATAAGTTGTTTTTAGCGGTTGAAACAGGAATTTTCATTACGGCGGGAACACTCCCGTTGATTGTTCTTGTTGTCTTTTTTAGTAAGACCTATGTTTTTTCCATTTTGCTGTGCGTCTTTTATAGCGTTCTGAACATGAGTGCTACGGCATTGTTTGACACACTGCCTAAAACCATATTATGGCTTCTGCCCACGCCATTGACTACATTTTGGAGTGCGGGAGATATGGCGGCCCATGGTATAAAAATGGACTTGGAGCAAATGACTGGGCTAATTCCTTCAACATTTCAAGTTGTACTCATTCTTGGGGTCATGGCAATCGTTTCGTTCTTACTGATTGACAGACTATATAAGCAAAGGGGGGAATAAACATGGTTCGCATTGTAAAAACAGAATTTTATAAATTGAAAAGGTATCATATCCTTTGGGCGGGCGTTGCGCTCATGCTCCTATCCGTCCTGCTGACCTTGTTTACCTCTATGGCGAATGATGGTTCTGTTTGGGATTTCGCCTATCTTACAGAACAGGTCATCAAAAATAATATGTCCATGATTTTTCCAATGTGTATCAGCCTGATTGCCGGATATATGATTTCTCGTGAGCAGACGGATGACACATTGAAAAATATTCTGACTGTGCCAATCTCTTTTAAGAAACTGCTGATCGGAAAACTGATTGTGTGCGGCGTATTGTCTGTTATTTTTGGGCTGATATGCAGTCTGTTTACAATCATAGCGGAAATAATTGTAGGATTTCCCGGCTTTGAGATTTCCTTGGCACTAAAAGCAACCTTGCAGATTACCGCAGTTAATTTCTTTTTATATCTTGCGGTTCTGCCAATTATCGCTCTTACTTGTCGGAGAGCAGGCAGCTTTTTAGTCGGTGTAATCATTGCTTTTGTTTACGGATACGGAGGGATGTTTGCCGCAGGAAATATGACATTAGCAAACTTCTATCCAATTACCGCAAGTCTTGGAATGGTAGGCTACCGCAGCTATGATGCCGCAGTCAACTGGAATATCGGAACCTGTTCTTGCAGTCTTGTGCTTGCCGTCGTTATTTCTGCCATCTTGATTTTGTGCATGAACGAGCGAGAAGCAACCCAAACAAAGAAAAAGACTAAAAAGGCAGCACCAAAGAAAGGTTGGTGATAATTTTATGAAGAAAATAGTTTTAGCATTAGCACTTATTCTTGTGGGAAGTTTTATGCTGTCTGGCTGTTCAAAAGATGAAATTCTCGATCATTATAATAACATCATTCAGTCGCTGGGGCCATAGAGCTTACAGGAAAGTTATCTTTGGAGGGAACAAAAGAAAAAGGGATTGATGATTACACGGGAACTTATACGGCTGATTATGAGAATTTTTCAGATACAGAGTATTTGTTCGGAGGAACTTCCATAAAGAGAGAAGCCGGTAAGGAGCTGTCTATTGATTGCACTTTGGAGGTTACGGAAGGTACTGCAAAAGTATTTTGGACTTCTGGATCGGATGAAGCGGTCACTTTGATTGAAACAACCGGAACTTATAGTGACACAATTACACTTCCTGATGGTGGAAATTATATCGGCATTGCGTGTGAGGACTTTACTGGAAACATCGAACTGAATATTGAATAACAATCTGCCGGACGACGGCAAAAAGAAAAAAAGCCGTCGTACAGCAGCCCTTTTGACACGCCTATAAAACCAGCGGCGGCTTTGAGAAATCAAGCCGCCGCTTTTCTTTGCCCGGCACAGGATCGGCGGCCCACGGAGGAAGCCGCCATGCTGATATGTCCTGTTTTTCAAAAGCATAACTTCTTAAAAAAAGCCTGTACCCAACAGGGGGCAGCTCCGGCCAGCAGTATGAACTATACTATGTAAGGAAACTTCATATCAATTTAATTTTCGCCCGGTGGGTCTACGACCTGCCGGGCGAATTTTGTCGTTTCCTGCGGTTTCATATTTGCTCTGGAAGTTTTTCCAAAAAAAGTCCAAAAAGGAGGCGTTCAGCGGGCAGCAAAGGGTATCGCAGGATTAGTAGTAGCGGAAAGGGAGAGAACCACCCAATCCCCCAACAGAAAGGGGGTGAAAATGATGGAAGCTATCCCCCGCGACTATGGACAAGGCCAGTTCGATGCCTTTTGCAAAAAAGTGTTGAAGAATGAGGCACGGGCTTATCTGCGGAATATGAAGCGTCAAAGAGATCGTGAAACGATGTTCAGCGACCTGCCGCAGCATGAGTTGGACAAGCTCTGCACCGTAGACCGCTATCCCAGCGACAGCTTTGTGTTTAGCTCTCATGGGTACGATTTACATATCGACAACGAGCTTGTGGCCGACGCTTTTGCCAACCTGCCGCAACAGGAACAAAGTATTTTGATCCTGTACTGCGTACTGGATATGGCAGATGGCGAGATCGCCAGCCTCACAGGGATGTCCCGCAGCGCCGTCCAGCGCCACAGGACAAAGACACTGAAAGAGTTGCGTGTAAAATTGATGGCGCTCATGCCGGAAGGAGGTTGACGCGGATGAAAGAACCTGCCTACAAAGGCAAAGAGCCTTTGCCCCTTTCAGTGTATGTGTCCGCCCGTGCAGGCGATCCCCAAGCCGTAGAACGGTTGCTTCGGTACTATGACAATTACATGAATTGTCTGTGTACCCGGACGCTCTATGACGAGGACGGCTATCCTCATTTGTGCGTGGACGAGTACATGAAACGGTGCTTAGAAATCAGGTTGATCCAAGCTATCGTTAAGGTTTAACGATAATCGCCCGGCTGGATGCAGCGGCTTACCCTTTCCCCGCCAGCAAAAGGTCTGTGGCGTCACAGTTCTTTGAAAAATATGCCCGTATATAGCGGCGCATCATAGGCAAACGGACACATTCTGTCTGTGCCGAGCCGTGCGGCAGGTGCGCCATGAGGCTTTTCCATAGGAAAAAGCGGAGCGATCAAACTGGGCTGTAAAACAAGTGTGGCAACTTGTGGGCGACGACGTACAGGCAGGACAATGATACTCCCGCGTTGAACGCCCTCAAAGCATTGCGCGGCGCACCCATCAGCATGGGCCGGGGTGAGATTCCCGTGGAGCTGTGCCAGCAGCCGTCCGTACTGCCCATTTCGTTTTACACCAATGTAAGCGAAAGGGGGATTACTGTATGAGTACAGTAACAAGTCAGAACCAGACCGCCCCCGTTGTACGTCAGTACGAGATCGGAGGCGTTCGATATATTGTGAAAGCGACCGTCAAAGACGGCGCGAAAGAAACCGCAGTCAAGAAAATCCGTCGGCTGCTCCAAAACGATTTGAGCAAGGCAGCCACTTAAAAATTAAAGATTTTTTCATTTCCTACAAGCAGACGGATGGGACATGATATGGTATAATATACTTGTATCATGCCTCGTTTTCCGGCTGCGGAATAGGAGGAACTTATGAGCAAACAGCCGGAAATGGTGATTGCACGGAACCCCCGTGCGACACGGAATAACGATACTACTTTGAACCTTGACAATCAAATGTACCAACAGCCAGTCACTTCCTTTCAGCGCGTATCCAATGACGCGCCGTTGAGCGAGGAAACCAAGACGGCTATCCAAAACACGGTGCTGCAATTCTATGTCCACAGCCAGCCGCAGGAGGAAGCCGAGGGCATTACCGCCTGCTATGAGCGTCTTTCCCAAGAAGATAAGCTGGACGGCGAGAGCAACAGTATCAGCAATCAGAAGCGGATTTTGGAAAAGTATTGCCGGGATCACGGCTATACCGCCATCCGCCACTACGACGAGGACGACGGATATTCGGGAACCAACTTCAACCGGCCCGGATTCCAGCGGATGCTTGCCGACATCAAGGCGGGCAAGATCAAGCGCGTTGTCGTTAAGGATATGAGCCGGTTCGGGCGTAACTATCTGCAAGTCGGAATGTATACGGAAATGCTGTTTCCAGAGTACGGCGTCCACTTTATTGCCGTCAATGACGGTGTGGACAGTGTGCGCGGGGACAGCGAGTTTACCGCCATCCGCAACGTATTCAATGAAATGTACGCCAAGGACACCAGCAAGAAAATCCGGGCAACGTGGCAATCCAAAGGACGCTCCGGCGAACACCTCACCACTATCCCGCCTTATGGTACAAGAAAGACCCGGAGAACAAGAAGCGGTGGATCGTGGATGAAGAAGCTGCCGCCGTTGTCCAGAAGATTTTTGCACTGTGCATGGACGGCATGGGGCCGACGCAAATTGCAAAATGCTCCAAGAAAATAAAGTTCTTTCGCCTGTTGCTTACTGCTACGAAAACGACTTGCCGACAACATCTAAACGGCCAACTGACCCTTATAAATGGGCAACAAAGACGGTAGTGCATATTTTGGAACGCCTTGACTATTTGGGCCATACGGTCAACTTCAAAACTTCTAAGCAATCGTTCAAGAGCAAGAAGTATTGTGGAATGATCCGGCGGATTGGGTGATCTTTGAGAACACACAGGAACCTATTATTGAGGAAAGCGTGTTTCTGATCGTCCAGAAAATCCGACAAGGCCGCCGCCGTCCCACTAAGATGGGCGACATGGGTATGTTCTCCGGCCTGCTGTTCTGTGCGGATTGCGGCGGAAAGATGTACTTGTGCAGAGCCAATCACTTCAAACCTGAACAGGAATATTACCTTTGCTCAACTTACCGTAAAGACCGCACTTTATGTTCGACCCATTCTATCCGGCGCGTTGTCCTTGAAGAAATCGTGCTGCGAAACCTGCGAGAAGCCATTCAGTATGTGACGCAGTATGAGGACGACTTCGTGCAGCGGGCCGCAGATCAAAGCCTGCGGGAACGGGATAAGGAGCTGGCACAAAAGAAAGACTCTCTGGCGCAATCGCAAAAGCGGATTGCCGAGCTGGATGTTATCATCAAGCGACTGTATGAGGATAACATTTCCGGCAAGCTCTCCGACGAGCGTTTCATCAAACTGTCCCGTGACTATGAGCTGGAACAGACCAACCTTACAAATCTTGTCGAACATCTGCGGCAGGAAGTCAAGGAGCAGGAGAAGCAGAAAGTCAACGTCAGACAGTTCATTGCAGCGGTCAGAAAGTACACCGATATGCAGCAGCTTGACGCTTCCATTCTCCGGGAGTTTGTGGATAAAATTTATGTCTCCGAGGTTTACACGCCGGACGAGAACGAGCCACGCATTAAGGTCAGAGAAATTGAGATCGTCTACAACTTCATTGGTGCATTTGATTTTGAGGAAGCAAGGGATCAATCCCAAGCAGCCCAAAAAGAAAACGAAAACCGGCGTAAGCCTAAACTACGCCGATTCTCTCACATAAATGTTTTCTTACGGAACCACGCCTTTCGCATATACTCTGTTTCATGTATATGCGAAAGAAGGATGTTTCATCCACCTGTACGTTTTTTATAAAACGTTTGCTGCCAGATACCCTTCTTCTACTGCACGATTGATATCTGCTGCTCTCTCATTGCAGTCTCCGACAAAGCTCACCTGTACGCCTTTGTCTTCCAGTGCCTGCACGTCAAACAGATTCGGTCTTGCTCCCACTGCGAGTACTACGTAATCACAAGGAAGAGACACTTTGCCCTCTGCATTTTCTGCTTCCACACTGTTTGCTGTAATGGCTGTTACTTTTGTTCCTGTCAGCAGCTGAACCTGATATTTTTCAAAGCTCTCAAATAATACCGGTCTTACTGTCTTGGATTCTTCTTTTGCGATTTCTTCCATCATCTCTACTACAGAAACCTGACATCCCATCTCTGCAAGAAGCTCTGCTGTCTCTGCTCCGACCAGACCGCCTCCGATCACAACCACACGTCCGCTCGGAAGTTCCTCATGATTCAATACTTTCCATGCATCAAATACATGTGGCATTTTACTTCCCTCGATCGGCGGAATCACATTGTGCGCTCCTGCTGCCACGATCACATTGTCCGGATTCTCTGCCAGGATCATCTCTGCATCTGCTGTTCTTCCAAGACGTAAATCTACATGCAGCTCTTTCATCTCATTTGTCAGATAGCGGAGTGCACGGTTCATCTCAGATTTTCTCGGAGGAACCGATGCAATGTTGAGCTGACCGCCAAGTGTCGTTTCTTTTTCAAACAGAACAACCTCATGACCTTTTACACTTGCAACTCTCGCTGCTTCCATACCTGCAACTCCACCGCCGATCACAACTACTTTTTTCTTCTCATCGGAAGGAGTGATCGTTCTCTCATACTCATATCCGTTTTCCGCATTGAGTACGCAGCTTAAGAATTTGCGGTTCTGGATCGCATCTGTACATCCCTTATTGCACATCATACAGTGACGGATGCGTCTTCCTTCTCCTGCTTCGAGTTTCTTTACATAATCCGGATCTGCCAGAAGAGAACGTCCCAGACCCACGATGTCGCAGACACCATTTTCGATCAGTGCTTCTGCGTTCTCCGGTGTGACGATACGTCCCACTGAGGATACCGGAATAGAGACTGCTTCTTTGATCTGTTTTGTATATTTTGACATGAAACAATATGGCTGTGTTCCCATCGCAGGAATCGTATCGTTCATATTTCCTGTATGGTTTGCCTGTCCTACATGAATCATATCCACTCCGGATCTCTCCAGAATTTTTGCAAACTCTACTGCCTCATTGATCATCAGACCGCCTTTTCCGCGCAGTGGGTTTTCTGTGACTACAGGTAATTTATAATCAATACAGATATCCGGTGCCACTTCTCTGATCTTATCCACCACACGAAGTGCAAAACGAATTCTGTTTTCAAAGCTTCCGCCGTAGGAATCTGTTCTGCGGTTGATCAATGTCGAACAGAATGATCCGATCAGACGGTCTCCGTGTACTTCTATAATATCAACTCCGGCTGACTGTGCACGTTTTACACATTCCCCGATCTTATCCAAAATACTGTTCAACTGCTCCTCCGTCACTTCTTGAATGAAATGTACCATATCATGACGCATTTTTGCACGTCCGCCTTCCATATCCCCTTTGCGGAATAATTCAGCCAGTGCCTCTACATCATACTCCGGATGGAAAATCTGGATTCCCAGTTTACAGTCAAATTCATGAACTGCATCTGCCAGTTTTCTAAATGCTTCGATCTGTCCGTCATGGAACAGCTTCGGTGTCGGTGAGATTGTATTTACAGGAGCAACATCTCCCAATACAATATAGGACACGCCACCTTCTGCCAGTCTCTTATAGAAGTTAAAGCTCTGTTCTACAATTGTGCCGTCTCTGCCTTCATATCCTGTTGTCATCGGCGGAAACATCACTCTGTTTTTCAGCTCGATCTTTCCCACTTTAATTGGTTCTAATAATCTCATAATCAGCCTCTCCTTAACATTTTCTTTCTGCTCAATACATGTTCTACTATACACATCCCCTGTTTTCTTTTATATGTCAATTAAGCTTTCTTCCTATCACTTTCCTGCTGTTTTATGAATTTTATTGAATAATAAAGCACACTATATTATGATAGAAGCAACAATAAAAAGGAGTTCTCTTATGCATCTGGAAATTGAAAATATCCACCATCCCCAAATTAAAAATATGAATCTGTCCGTCTATGATGTAGGATACCGTGCTGCCCACTTGCACCCGGAAATTGAGCTGATCCTGGTCTTAAAAGGAGATCCGGCATTCAACATCAACGGCAATACTACGTCCTTTTCTGAAAAAGATATCATCCTGATCAACGCCAACGAGCTCCACGAGATTATTTCGGAGAAAGCGCCGTCCACCCTGCTCTCCCTTCATATTCTTCCACAGTATTTTGAAGGATATTTTCCGCAGATGAGTCATATCAGCTTTCTGGAAAATACACTTTTGAGTAAAAATGAGCGACTGTTCACCTACTCGTTTTGCAAACTTTTAAAGATTTATCTCCTGCAGGCGCCTTATTACCAGCTGGAGTGTGCCGGTCTGATCAACATTATGGTGCATGACATCCTGCAAAGCTGCGCTTACTATGAAATGTATGGAGACAAACTTGCGCTCACTACCAAGAGAAACAGCCAGCTATCTGAAATCATCGATTACATTGAGGAACATTCTGCCGAAAGAGTGACTCTGTCTGACCTGGCAAAGCACATGCAGCTCTCCGCCTCTTATTTATCACATTTTATTCAGAAAAATCTGCACCGTTCTTTCAGTGAATTTCTGACCTACACCCGGTATCTCAATGCAAAAGCACTGCTGATGAAAGGTGAACTTTCTCTGATTGATATCTGCTACGGCTGCGGATTTTCCGACTACCGCTATATGAATAATGCATTTAAAAAATATACCGGGCAGACTCCGAATGAGTTCAAAAAGAACATGAACAGCGACTCCCTCCCTCATAATAAAAAAGGAACCGTGAAGTCCTACACACCACAGGAAATGCTTGACACCGTCACCCGTTTTATGGAGAACAATCATTTTAATGAACATCAGATTTAGTTTTCTGTCTCTCCTGGAATTGACGCACATATTCCCCTGGTGTGATTCCAAACTCCCTTTTAAATGCCCGAAACAGGTTATTATAGTTTCCAAGTCCACATATTTTATAGATTTCCGTCATAGGATATCCCTTTTCCAGAAGCCGTTTGCACAGATCCAGCTTCGCTTTGACAATATACTGATGAACGGTGATTCCTGTCTGCCGTTTAAATTCTCTGGAAATATGATATTTACTGATAAAAAATTCCTTTTCCAGACGTTCCAGTGAAATTTCTTCGTACAGATGATGTTTGATAAAAATAAAAATGTCATCCAGTGCAAGTCGGGATCGTGTTTTACTTTTTGTGTGAAATTCCACATGAATACAGGCACGTAAAAGCAGCACGATCAGCATTGACAGAATACTGTCCTGAAACAGTGCATGCCCGAAATCTGCCGTTTCTTTTGGAAGAGTCAGAAGCCTTTTCGAAAGATTTTTTATCAGCATACTGATTTCTGATTCTGCCTGAATGACTACAACCTGATATGGAACCACATGAAAGCAGGACTCCAGATCCGTTTGTTCATCAGACAAACGTTTCAGCAGTTCTGCAGAAAACGAAATCTGAAGAAAATGCAGCGGAGTTTTCGACGCCGGATATTCAATTTCTACCGATGTACCCGGATTGACCAGTATGATTTCTTCCGTTGCACAAAAATATGTTTTCTCCCTGCTTCTGCATGTACATTTTCCGGCAGTAATAAAAAACACTGTATAATATGTAGTCGCCGGAAATTTCTTACATTTTGATTGTGTATATTTGTATTCCTTTGCAATATATTCTTTCATGATCACCTCGTTAAAATATATGAAAATCACTGTAAATCCCTATTAAAACTATTCAAAATAAATAGTATATCAATTTTTGATAGTTTTCAAGCAAGAATTGGATATGTTTCCTATTCAGATAAAGATATAATGAACATCGTAAACAAACGAAAACAAAAAGCCACACGATAAGGAGGAAGAATTGTGAGAGCGTTTTCTATGAAAGACAAAATCGGCTACACGCTCGGAGATCTGGGGTGCTGCTGTACAGAACAGTTTCGGGCAATGTTTTTGACCGTATTCTACACGCTCGTACTGAAAGTAAATCCTTTACATGTCGGAACGATTCTGTTGATCACTAAAATCTGGGATGCCATCAATGATCCGATCATCGGCGCTTTGATCGATGCCAGAAAATCTACGAAAGGCGGACGTTTTATTCCATGGATCAAGGCATTTTCCATTCCTATGGCCATTATGTGCGTGATTGGATTCCTGGATGTGAGCAGCTTTGATTATAAATTAAAACTGATCTACATTTTAGTAACCTACGTATTATATGAAGCCCTGTATACATGTGTCAATGTACCGTTTGGTTCTCTGTCCAGCGTTATGACAGATGATGTCAATCACAGAACAGACTTGTCCAGATACAGAAGCCTTGGCGGTACAATCTTTATGACAGTCGTCGTGATTGCAGGTCCTTTGGTTTTATATAAAGACAACAACCCGATTCCTTCCAGATTTACCCTGATGGCACTGATCTGTGCAACAATCGGTGTATTCTGCCTGATGATCACAAGCAGCTGGTGTAAAGAGAGAGTTTCCATCACTGTGGAAAAAAGAGAGAAATTCAACTATTTTGAAGCACTCAAACATATCATTAAAAACAGAGCGCTTCTGGGACTCATTTTCTCCAGCCTTGCAGGTATGATTGCAGCCAGTGTGGTAAACGGACTGAATACTTATTTATTTAAAGATTACTTTGGTAATGTTCAGATCATGGCAGTATCCGGTATGCTCAGTACCGTATATTCCATTATCACTTTTGTCGGAACAAAATTTGTATCTAAAAAATTCGGAAAAAAAGAATGGTGTATGTACGGAGCCGGTTTTGCCGCTATCGTATTCGGAATTTTATTCTTCTTCCCGATCAAGAATCCGACCTTGTTCATTGTTATCAACGGAATCTGCTACCTCGGTGCAAGTGGTTTCCAGGTACTCATCTGGGCTATGGTAAACGATGCGATCGATTACCAGGAACTGACCACCGGCGACAGAAAAGAAGGTATGGTCTATGCAACCTATTCCTTCTTCCGCAAGCTTGCTTCTGCAGTAAGCTCCAGCTTAAGCAGCTTTACCCTGGCTCTGATCGGATATAACGTAAATGAAGCTGTACAGACAGCTGCTGTAAAAGCACATATCTGGAAATCTTATACTGCGATCTATGCGATCGGATATTTGATTGCTGTACTGATCCTGTATTTTGTATATCCGCTTTCCAAGAAAAAGACAGAAGAAATGTTAGAAACACTCGCGAAAAAAAGAGCAAAACAAGGAGAATAATACCATGATTCGTTACACAGAAATTAAAAACAGAAAAAATCATACTCTACGGGCAATGTTAAATCTTCCGGATGGAGTCAGCCATCCTCCGGTCGTACTCAACCTTCACGGATTCGGCGGCAGCTTATCCGGTTATAAATACGCACATACACATCTTGCCCGCGTTCTGGAAGCAAACGGAATCGCCTGTCTTCGCTTTGACTTCTACGGCTGCGGAGAAAGTGACGGAGAATTCGAAGAAATGACCTTCACCGGACTTCTGGAAGATACTCAGGATGTCTATGAATGGCTGAAAGGACAAGATTTTGTAGATACAGATAAGATCATCTTATCCGGACAGAGCATGGGCGGATTTGTCGCTGCTACCGCTGCTCCAAAGTTGAATCCTTACGGACTGATTTTGATGTGCCCGGGTGCCGGAATGTGGAATGGATGTAAAGAAAAAGCAGATTTCTTCAAAAATCAGGGAATGACATTTGCTGATATGGAAGGACTGAAATTCGGTCTTGATTTCAACTATGACCTGGCAACCTACTCTCCTTTTGAGGATGCAAAAGGATATGACGGCAAAGTCCTGATTCTTCGCGGAACAGAAGATAATCTGGTAGATGATAAAACCTGTGAAACATATCTTGAAGGATACAACGGAAACGGAACTTTTGTAAAAATCCCGAAAGGAAATCACAACTTTGCAAGTATCCCTGCCAGAGAGGCCTGTGAAAGCGAAATCCTGAATTTTGTCAAATCGATTCTCTAATTCAACTTTACAGAAAACAACGACGCTGAAATTCCAAAGCGGAATTCCAGCGTCCTTTTTATATTCTTCTATTCACTTTTTAATTGATGTACTGCGAGATCAGATCCCATACTCCCGAATTCTCCCAGCCAAGGCGCCATTCGGCAACACCAGCAAGATCATTCTTTTTGATCAGCTTTAACTTCTCTTCCAGCGACTGACTGTCTTCCAGCCAGATCTTGTATGTTCCTCCGTCTGCATCCCACTGTGCATAATTCTGCCTTGTATCTTCATCCCATGACGCCTGTACACCGGCTTCCTGCACCCGTTTTTCGGCATCCTCCATTCCCAGTGCCGTACTGGTCACTTTATTTGGATAATCTGCCGCTTCTGTACCGGCTTCTGCTGCCAGCTCTTCCTGCGTCTTCGGTGTCTCAAACCACAGTCTTGTATACAGCGGGATCGCATTGATCAGTTTTTCCTTAGGAACAAACTTTAACGCATTCTCTATGCCGTCTTTTACATATCCGTAAGACGCCACAGAACCTGCTTCATAAGAACCCTCCACATGCTCATCATACCCCATGATCACCACATAATCAGCAAATACTGACTGTTCTTCCAGATCATAAAATGTGTTGTAAGGCATCGGAACATAATTGTCTACGGAAAATGCCAGTCCATTCTGATGGCACTTGATGGAAAGTTCTCTCACAAACTGTACATAATCTTCTCCGCACTCTGCAGAAATCAGTTCAAAATCCAGATTGATTCCATCAATCCCAGCCTGCAGAGCTGCTGCTATAACCTGATCGATCAGGTTCGTTCTCCTGGAAGTATGACTTAACACCTCATAAGTCTCATCCGCCGAATTGATTCCCCCATGAAAATCCCTGAGAACAGCCCACACTTCCAAATTGGACTGATGCGCATAATTCACATAATCTGCGTCCGCGATTGAATTCAGATTCCCCTGCGTATCTGCAATATGAAACCAGGTCGGTGCGATCGTCGTCAGACCTTTCGTGGATGCAAGCATATCCTGAATATACCCGTTGGCAGTCGTATTCTCTACATTGTGCCAGGCCATATTAATCTTGTATCTTTCGATATACCTGTGTACTGTGGTTCTTCAAAGCTGCTGGAAATCGTCTCCTCTTTGATATGTTTCAGCGAATTCGTCTGTACATATCCGATAAATCCATCGCTGGTGCGAACTTTCTTCCAGCCATCCTCATCCTCGATCACAGTCACTTTTTCTGATTTTTTTACCTCTGTCAGGATCGGACTCTTTACTCCACCCTGAAACCGCACTTGTGTATCCCGCTTCATCTCTGCCACAGTCGTCTTTCCGAACTCATTCACGATCATCACACGATTCGGATCTTGATGTTCTTTGCATTCCATATTCGTGTACTTTTTCACAAAGTCCAAAGCAACATATGCCTTATTATCGACTGTCTGCCAGATGACATACTCTTCACTTTTTTGTTCGCTGACTTCTGTATATTCCTTACTTCCTATGTTTGCAACAACACTTCCCTGCGGCAATGTATACAACAGTAAATTCTCATTCGCATCCCAGTAAAAGCGCTTATTCACAAAATCATGCAGAACAGAATATTCAATGTAAGCCTGTCCGTCTATCAGACGGCCTCCTGCCCCATATTCTCCGTTGTCCGCTTTTGCGATCACCTGATTATTCACGATCACTGCGATATCGTCCGTACCTGTCATTCCATAATATTGTTCCAGATTCGCCTTCTCATTCGATGAGCCATATCGCTTCCAGAAAATCAGGCCCCCAACAGCCACTATGATCAATATGATCACCAGCAGCATCCTGATCAGCATATTTCTTCGTCTTCGCCTTGCCCTGCGGCTCTTTTTCCGTCTCTTAGACGGCGGTATGCGATTCGAATCCATCCTTGTATCCTCTGGTTCTCCGGCAATCCTGCGTGGGCGCCTTCTTGTTTTGTTTTGCTGTGTTCCCGCCGTGCTGCGGGTTTTCACAACCCTCTCTTCTCTTTCGTCCATGCGTACCTCCTATACAGAACCATTATAACATACTTTTTTTACCAGTCATTACTAATTTGCCATTTTAAGAAGTATTTTAAACATTCTTCAGAAATATTTTAAATCTTTTTGTCCGACGTAAAAGGGGATCTACGCCTGTTCTTTTGTCTTGATATTTACAAATGAAAGTGATTCAATATATCCTTCTGTATCCAGAATATAGTCCCGCATATAACTTCCTTCTTCCCTTGTCATATGTGCCGCTACAATCTGCATCGGACTGGCCGGGAATCCATCCATACTGATGTATACTCCTTTATTTTCATATTTTTCCAGTTCCTCAAATAATTCCTGATAAGCTGTCTCATCAGATTTCATGTTCTTCTCCTTCCCTCCGTGAGCTCTGATAAATATCCCCGGTAATAACTGACCGCAGAAGGTATGTGACGTACCTTTGAATTATCACGGTACAAAAGATAGCATGAACTCACATTGAATTTACTTTTCTGTCTGATATTGATTTCGTCCCCGATTCGAGAACATTGAATTTCGAATATTTTAATGATAGATATGCTCTTTGATGTCTTGATAAATGAAAAATTCAGCAACTCGTTTCAGATGATCTGATCGTCTCTTTTGTATCCCTCCTTCTTAAATAAGTGATATTTATCCGGAACACTATCTTCTGTACTGCCAATTATAGGGATTGGGTTCCGTCATTTCAATGTGTTTTTTGTTTATAACTACTTCCCTTTTGTTGATAACATGAAAGAATGCAGAAGTCTCACTATTTTCCTTTACATCTTTTTTCTTTTTGTTTATACTAATAGTGAAGAAATATAAGTTATTATTTTCCTACTTAATGACTATATTTTTCAACATTTCAATTCGTAAGGATGTGAGCACATGAAAATCGAAAAACTGAATGAAAATCAAATTCGTTGTACATTGACACATGCTGATTTAGCAGCTCGTCACTTAAAACTGAGTGAACTGGCTTACGGTACGGAAAAAGCAAAATCTCTGTTTCGGGATATGATGCAGCAGGCATCCTTTGATTTTGGATTTGAAGCGGAAGATTTACCTCTGATGATCGAAGCGATTCCTTCATCTGGTGATTCCATCGTTTTGATCATCACAAAAGTAGAAGATCCCGAGGAACTGGATACAAGATTCTCGAAATTTACACAAAGCATGGATTCTGAAGCAAGCCCGACAGAACAGCTGGAAAAGCTGGAGGGCGCAGAAGACTTCCTGAACCTGCTCAATAAAGTAAAAGAAGCGGCAGCCGACATCAAGCCTGCCTCCAAACCACAGGAGGAACCAGCACCGCTCAATGTACGTCTGTTCTCGTTCAACCATATTGACCTGGTCATTCAGGCAGCCCATCTTCTGGCTCCTGCGTACCACGGTTCCAATACACTGTATCGAGACGATGAAGCAGATATGTATATTCTGGCACTGACACCATCGGATCATTCTGCCAATGAATTTAACAAGATCTGCAATATGCTTTCTGAATACGGCAGTCTGGAGAAAGCCTCTGCTTCTGTTCTTGCATTTCTGGAAGAACACTGCGAGGTCGTGATTTCTTCCGATGCGATTCAAAAGCTGTCACAGGTATAAACGCATATAAAAAGAGTGCGGACTTAAGCTTTACTGCCCAGTCCGCACTCTTTTATGTTATAAGTCTTATTTTGCTGCTCTTGCCGCATTGATCTTCTCTACCAGGAGATCTGCATCGATTCCGTGAACCATCGCTGCCTCACCCAGTGTCTCCATCTGTGCAGACGGGCATCCAAGGCAGTGCATTCCGATTTCCATTAAGATCGGCGCGCATTCAGGATATACGGATAATAATTCGCCGATTGTTGTATTCTTTGTAAATGTTTCCATTATGATTCCTCCTTCTATTATTCAATGTTCTTTATTATAATCTCTATTTTTTAAATTATCAACCACCAAAACCGGAAAATACGTTTTAAAATCAACCTTATTTTGCTTGAATTTTCTGAATTGTTTCTTCTGTTTTTACTGCTTTTCGAATACTCAAAAGTCAATATATTTTTCTTTCTTTTTCGACAAACAAGCAATTTCATAATAACCTTACAAAACATCCGTTCTTTTTTTCACAAAAGTAATTCACAAAAAACACCTGTTTGAGTGTGGATAATGTGAATAACTTTTCGGAAATGTCGTGTTTTCCACGTTTTTTCATATTTTGAGTGTGGATAAGTTGAAAACTCCTATTTTTCAAATTTCGACATTTTTTTACATTTTTGTGCATCTTGCCATTTATTTATTTTCCTGTTGACTTTTTTGTTTCTTTCTATCTCATTTTCCCCCGAAAAATACCGCATTTCAAAGTCAGTCAACTTTAAAATGCGGTCTGAATTTACAGAACTCTTCTGATCGTTATGATATTTGTATAAGTTGCGCTGCAGATTCCAATCCCGTCAGCTTCGTTCATTGCATTTACAATCGTCCCGTCTCCCATGTACAGTCCGACATGCCCGTCATACAAAACAATATCTCCGGGAAGTGCCTGTTCATAGCTGACAGCAACTCCCACATTTTCCATATCCCATGTCGTCCTTGGCAGGCTAATCCCGAAATGTGCATACACAGACTGTACAAATCCAGAGCAATCCGCTCCTTCTGTCAGACTGGTACCGCCCCATACGTACGGATTTCCAATAAACTGACAGGCGTAATCTATGACAGCCTGTCCCGAAGCAGCCTGATTTTGCACAATACTCTGGGCGGAAGCTTCCTGAACCTTCTGTGTTTCCTGCACTATGGTCTGCTCTGGCTTCTTCGCCTCTTCTGCTTCCCTCGTCTCTGCGTAAGAATACGTTGTCTCTATACTGATATACTCCCCGGATACCCAGCCGGCGATCTCCCCTGCCTGCACCGGATACCATCCATCTTTTGGTTCCCCAGTAATTTCATACTCCTGATTCTGCATAATCTGTGTCAGAACCTGTGTCTCTACTCCCTGACCAGCCCTCACATTCAGAACATCAGCTGTTACCGTTGCAACCTCTTTTTCGTATTCCCCTGCATGTGACTTTGCATCTTCTCCCAGGTACAATGTATCTGCCGGAACGAATCCCTGCGCATCTCCTGACTGGATCTTCACCCAGTCTTCTTTATATTCGAGAACTCTGACTGCCGAATCCGGATACAATTTTCCGATCCAGTCACTGTTCTCATCCGGCGCACTTCTTATATAAGTAAATTCTTCACCTGTATTCGAAAACGCCATATTCAAATACTCACCCTCACCTGTCGGTACCAGATATAACTGCAGATTCTCCTTTACTTTCGTTTCATAACAATCTGTTACTACTGTTTCGATTCCTGCAGCCGGCAAAACCGGATATACTTCCGCTTTCTGATCTGCCGCATAAACTGCACTCCCCGGAATCATCATCATTCCTACCAGAGCAGGAATGACTATTTTTTGTTTCATGTGTGCTGCTTTCATATAAAACCTCCTCTGTTTTCTGTCTTTATCTTTTGTAGGAAGTTTTAAATGTTACATAATTATTAAATTTGTTACAGTGTGATTATATCAGTGGTTATACGATGTGTCAACAGTTTTAAAAGGGTTTTTTCTCCTGTATTTCGACATATCACGATATATTATGTCTGTTTATTTTTTTATTTATTAACTTTTTTGTAACATTTTATCAAATAAAATATTCTTTTTTCAAAAATCCTATTGACAAACTTTCAAAACTGTATTATAGTCTAAACATAGCAACGATTACTATTATTGTTTTGAAAGGAGAACTCACTTGGCTACTTTGAAATATAGCAGACAGCGAGAGTCCATCAAGAACTATCTGGCATCGACCACTGAGCATCCAACTGCTGATACGGTCTATATGCATGTCAAAGAGGAGTTTCCGAATATCAGTCTTGGAACTGTTTACCGGAATTTAAATCTGCTGACTGATCTCGGTGAGGCAGTCAAGATTACGACTCCTGACGGCGGGGACAGATTTGACGGTGATGTGAGACCTCACAACCACTTTTTCTGCACTTGCTGCAAAAGGGTTCTGGATATCAACATGGATATGCAAAATGTCACAGAGCTAAATGAAATTGCTGCTAAAGATTTTGATGGAATCATTGATTTCTGCACGATGACTTTTTATGGAAAATGCGGAAACTGCATCAAAAAATCTTAAATCTGTCCATAATATGGAAAGTTTTCTGATTCCGTATTATAATATTAACCAAAGGCCGACTCATTCCGGTCAAATTCAATTAAGAAAAGGAGATTTGAACTATGAAAAAATTTGTTTGTACAGTATGTGGTTATGTTCACGAGGGAGACGCTGCACCGGCTGAATGTCCAGTCTGTCATGCACCAGCTGATAAATTCAAAGAGCAGACAGGAGAAAGATCTTGGGCTGCAGAGCACGTTGTAGGTGTTGCTCAGGGCGTAAGCGAAGACATCCTTGCTGACTTAAGAGCAAACTTTGAAGGAGAATGTACAGAAGTTGGTATGTACCTTGCTATGGCAAGAGTTGCTCACAGAGAAGGATATCCGGAAATCGGATTATACTGGGAAAAAGCTGCCTGGGAAGAAGCAGAGCACGCTTCTAAATTCGCTGAATTGTTAGGTGAAGTTGTTACAGACAGCACAAAGAAAAACCTGGAGATGAGAGTTGATGCTGAGAACGGAGCTACAGCTGGTAAATTCGATCTTGCAAAACGTGCAAAAGCTGCTAACCTGGATGCAATCCACGATACAGTACACGAGATGGCAAGAGACGAAGCTCGTCACGGAAAAGCTTTCGAAGGTCTGTTAAAGAGATACTTTGGCTAAGATTTTCCTATCTTAATATAGAACCTTTAAAGAGGCCTGGTCTTGATCAGTGCCTCTTTTTCTTTTCTGGACAGCTGTTTGATGGCATATTCTCTTTTCATTGCCTCTTCTCTTGTCTGAAATTCTTCATAGTAGACCAGTTCCACCGGTCTTCTGGCTTTTGTATACTTGGCTCCCTTCCCGGCATTGTGGCTTGTAATCCGCTTTTTCAGATCATTGGTCCATCCGGTATACAGAGAATCATCTTTGCATTTTAAGATATATGTATAGTTCATTTTGTCACCTCTTATCAATGTCCTCTATTTTACTCCTCTTTTGTGCTCCAAATCAAGCATCGTTATGGAAAATAAAAAGGGATACGAAACATTTTATTTTTCGCACCCCCTGACTGTTATTCCATATATACTGCCGGATCTTTCGCTTCTCCGTCTTTTGTCACCTCGAAATAAAGATTTGGACCTTCTACGCTATAGTATTTTGTCGGTTCACTTAAATATCCTACAGTCTGTCCCTGTGCCACAAAATCCCCAATTGCAAGCGGCACATCTTTGAGCTGCCCGTAAACTGCACTGTAACCGTTTCCCATATCCAGTGTGACTGTCACTCCTGTCTGTGCAGTTTCTTCAATGTTGGTTACGATTCCGTCTGCAGAAGCTCCTATCATTCTCCGGCTTCTCCTGCGATAATCATTGCAGGATTATACTTATACTGTTCCAGTGTCTGAAAAAATACCGTCTTATCCATGCTGTATCCAAGAATCACACTTCCACTTGCCGGCCATGCAAGTGTACTGTTTTCATCAAAATAAACTTGTTTTGCCGGTGCTGCTGTCTCTGTCTGTGTCTCTGCGCTTTCATTCGTACCTGTCTCTGATCCATTTTCTGCGGATGTATCTTCTTCGGCCTGCGGCAGAACAATATCATTGGTATTGGTTGTTCTGGTCTCTTCTGTAACGGTGTTGTTTTTTGCAAGCTGGCTTCCCGTTGCTCTTCGGTGATAGCTGTTGTATACAACGGCTCCCACGACAGATACTACAACGACGAAACAGATCACAATCGCAACTGACATTCCTTTACTTTTTAAGGAAGGCTTTTCATTGTTATTCATATTCATCACCTCTGGCTATATTTTTGCCAGAAGCACTGCTGTTTATTCTGGTTTTTCCAAAATTTCTTCGGAGTTTGTGATCGTTGTTCCCTCAAAGAAGAATTCCAGAATCTCTTTATAATTTTGACCGTTTTTCGCCAGTTCATTTGCCGTCCACTGGCTCATCCAAGTCCGTGCCCTTTTCCCATTGTGGTGATTTTGAGTCCTCCTGATTCTTCCTGTATGGAAAATGCACTGGATGCAAGAGATAACGCATCTCGAAATTCATCTCCGCTGCAGACCGTGTTTCCAATCCGAAATTTGGAAACATATCCTGCAGAATCTTTTTCCTGGATTTCAAAATCTTCGAATTTCAGCGCTTTTTTGGCTTCTGCTTCTCCCTCTGCCGCTTCCAGGAACGACCGGCACTTTTTCTTGATCTCATCATACGAAACTGATACACATGCATCTCGTCTTCCGCCTTCACATCCTCCAGACATTCTCTTGTCGCAAGATACGGATATGTATCCCCGCCGATCACTTCTTTTCCGCTTCTTGTCTTTCCGTTACTGGATTGATGATACGGAACCCAGGCATAAGAATCCTGATAAAAAAGCACTTGTGTCTCTGTTTCATCCAGCACCTCTCTTAATTTCTTATAATAATTCTCAAAATTTTCAGCTCCCCATTTTTTCTTCAATTCTTCCGGTGTCAGATATGCCTCTTTGAACACAACATCCTGTGCAGCCTGCTGATACAGCATGGTACGAAGTACTACTGCCTGTGCCTTCAGTGCCTCTTTTTCATAGGATGCTGGCATTGTTTTCCCTAAAATTCCCATCATGTATTCTGTCCACGGAACTGTCCTAACAGTCTTCTCACCGTCCTGATCTTCTGTTTCTGCCTGAACACAAGTTCCTGCGACATTCCCAGTACATCAATTCCGTTTACAAAAACTGTGACTACATAGGGAAGCAATAACAGGATTGTCAAAAACGCTCCCGCTGATTTTAGTTTTTGATGTTTTATCTTCATAAAAAACCTCCATGATGCAGTATATGCACCATGGAGGTCTGATATCCTTTTATTCTTCTGCAGATGGTTTGTCATCTGTTTTCGGTTCTTCTTTTGTCCCGCCATACGTATAGCTGGAAGTCATCTGCTCATGCTCCGGTCTTGACAGTTCTTCCACCCTGCGGTATTCTCCCGGATGATCTCTTCGTCTACTTTCTTAAACTCTCCGTCTACCGGATCCGCTGTATTCTGATCTTCTGCAGGCGTTTCCTCCTGCTTCGGCGCAGGAGCAGCCGGTGCCTCTTCCGATGTCTGCCGGGGCATCTCAGGTGCCGGCGCGATCGGCGGAGGTGTTGTCATAAACGGTGTTCCCAGATCCGGTTCTTTTCCCGGATTATACGGACGATTCCGCATCACAAACAGACAAATGGATTCATACAGCGGAAGTAATACTCCCAGAACCGCATGTGCAACTGCCATTCCCGGTGTTGTAAATTTCTCATAAATCTGACGGTTTACAAGAATTCGAAGCACACTGTAGACTGCATTGTACACTGTAAAAAATACAATGACGATAACTGTCACGATAATGATTCCTGTCACTGCGCCAAAGCTAAAGCCGCCGTAAGATGAGAAAACCACACCAAATCCAAGCACTACCCATATGACCACATACAGGATACCGGTAACGATGGAAGAAATAAATGGCAGTACGATCAGCCAGATTCCCGGATTCTTGATCTGTTTATTTTTCAGATGTACCGTTCCGCCAAGCTCTCCCTGAAGGTACGTTCTGGCAAATGGTACAAACGCCAGCCATGGATAATCCATTCCTTCTCTTTTTGCCATGTTGTACATTCCGATTCCGCGGAAAATATAGTTTACGACCGCAACGGTCAGTCCAACCAGTAATATGATCAGGTAAAACATCAAAATTCCTGTCAGAATACTTCCTCCCACCTCATGAGTGGACGGAGTATTATAGTAACTAAAGTCCTCATATGGCAATTCACTGTAAAATTCCATAGGCTTCCTCCTATTCTTCGACCGGCTTTACAAACACCTTCTTCAGTTTCCAGATATCATCCACATACTCTTCAATCGTTCTGTCAGAGGTGAATTTTCCACTGCTGGCAGTGTTCATCATCGCCATTTTGGACCATCTGTCCTTATCTTTATATGCTTCTTCTACTTTCTTCTGTGCATCTGCATAGGAACGGAAATCCTTCAGAATAAAGTATGTGTCAGGTCTGTCTGTACACTGTGTGTTCAGAAGTGAGTTATACAGATCTTTGTACATCTCGTGGTTTCCGTTTGCATAGGTTCCATCCATCAGCTGATCTACCACACGCTTGATCTCCCAGTCATTGAAGTAAATCTCTGTCGGATTGTATCCGCCATGATTTTCATAGTTGATAACTTCTTCTGAACTGAGTCCGAAGATAAATGCATTTTCAATGCCGACTTCATCCACAATCTCTACGTTGGCTCCGTCCATCGTACCCAATGTCGGCGCACCGTTGAGCATGAATTTCATATTTCCGGTACCGGAAGCTTCTTTGGAAGCTGTAGAAATCTGCTCACTGACATCTGCTGCCGCAAATAAAAGCTCTGCGTTGGATACACGGTATCTTCGATAAATACAACTTTTAATTTGCCATTGATGCTTCTGTCATTATTGACTACATCTGCTACGGAGTTGATCAGTTTGATCGTCTCTTTTGCACGTTTATATCCGGCCGCTGCTTTTGCTCCGAAAATAAAGGTTCTCGGATAGAAGCTCACCTCCGGATGTTCTTTGATCTGATTGTACAGATACATTACATGCATGATATTTAACAACTGACGTTTGTACTCATGAAGACGTTTTACCTGTACATCAAAAATTGAATTCGGATCTACTTCAATTCCGTTGTGTTTTTTGATATACGCTGCCAAACGGACTTTGTTGCGGTATTTGATCTCCATGAACTCTTTTCTCGCCTGCTCATCATCTACATAGGCTTTCAGCTTTCCGATCTGGGCAAGATCAGTGATCCAGCCGTCTCCGATCTTATTCGTGATCCAGTCTGCAAGCAGCTGATTTCCGTGAAGCAAAAATCTTCTCTGCGTGATTCCATTCGTCTTGTTATTAAATTTCTCCGGCATCATCTCATAGAAGTCTTTTAACTCTTGGTGTTTGAGGATCTCCGTATGGAGCTTTGCAACACCATTGACAGAATATCCTGCAATGATCGCCATATGTGCCATTCTTACCTGACCATCATAGAGAATTGCCATCTTGCGTACCTTCTCTTCATTTCCAGGATATTTTGCACGCACCTCAATCAGGAATCTTCTGTCAATCTCCTGTACGATCTGATAAATACGCGGAAGCAGTCTGGAGAACAGATCAATCGGCCATTTTTCCAAAGCTTCTGACATAATCGTATGGTTCGTATATGCACAGGTCTTTGTTGTCACATCCCATGCTTCCTCCCATGTGAGCCCTTCCTGATCGATGAGAAGACGCATCAGCTCCGGCACTGCCACGGTCGGGTGGGTATCATTCATCTGAATCGCTACCTTTTCGTAGAGTTTACGCACATCACTGTGTTTCTTTTTATACTTTTCAAGCATTGTCTGCAAGCTTGCGGAAATAAAGAAATACTGCTGTTTCAGACGAAGCTCTTTTCCTGCATAGTGATTGTCATTCGGATACAATACATCTACGATCAGTTTTGCAAGATTCTCCTGCTCTACGGATTTGTGATAATCTCCTCTGTCAAATGCGTCCAGCTGGAAATCTGTGATCGCCTTTGCATCCCACACACGCAGTGTATTGACTACGTGATTACCGTATCCCACGATCGGCATATCATATGGGATTGCAAGTACGGATTCATAATTTTCCTGTACAAAGATATCTTTTCCTGTCTCCGGATCTTTGTCAAAATGTACATTTCCCCCGAAGCGCACTTCTTTTGCATATTCCTCGCGGCGCAGCTCAAACGGATTTCCTTCTTTGAGCCAGTTATCAGGTGTCTCCACCTGATAACCATTTTCTATTTTCTGCTTAAACATTCCATAGCGGTAACGGATTCCACATCCGTATGCCGGATAATTCAAAGTGGACAATGAATCCAGAAAACATGCTGCAAGTCTTCCGAGTCCTCCGTTTCCAAGTGCTGCGTCCGGCTCTTCATCCTCAACAACGTTCAGATCGATGTCCATCTCTTCCAGTGCTTCTTTGACCTCTTTGTATGCTGTCATATTGATCAGGTTATTGCCAAGCGCACGTCCCATCAGAAACTCCATGGACATATAGTAGACGGCCTTTGCATCTGCTTCATCATAAGCCTTCTGCGTAGCGATCCAGTCATCCATAATAATATCTTTTACGGCATAGGAAACTGCCTGAAATATCTGCTGTGGAGATGCTTCAGCAATATTTTTCCGATACAGAGTCCTTACATTTTCCCTGACTGCCTCTTTAAATGTTTCCTTTTCAAAACGTTTGCTGTACATGTCGATTATCTCCCTTCTTTTTCGACTCCCATGAAAACAGCTTCTCCATTAATCTTCCATTCTTTTACGAATCCGGCCGGCTCTGCTTTTTCTGCAGAAACTGCCAGAACCTCAGAACAGATCTGTGTACCGTTCGCTGCGAAGACTGCCTCTGCCTTTTCGCTTCCTTTGTAGGTCACTTTGATCTTATCCATCACTTCAAATCCGGCTTCTTTTCTCATTGTCTGGATCTTACTGATGATCTCTCTTACAAATCCTTCCTCCAGAAGCTCTTCTGTCAGATTTGTATCCAGAACAACTGTGATTCCATTGTCATTTTCAGAAACATATCCTTCAATCTGTGCAGTATCGATCAACAAATCTTCTTTGAACAGTGTTACTTCCTGTCCGTTAATATCCAGTTTCAGAGAACCTGTTTCGTTAATCTCATCCATTGCTGCATTGCCATCGAGCTGGTCTAACGCAGCTTTGATTCCACCCAACATTTTACCATATTTTGGTCCGACTGTCTTTAACTGTGGTTTAAAACTATAAGAAGTAAAGTCTCTTACATCATCTGTAAATTTTACATTTTTTACATTCAGCTCATCTGCCACGATCTCCTGATAAAATTCCGGCAGATCGAATCCTGCTTTCACGAACATCTGTCCGATCGGCTGACGGTTTTTGATGTTGGATGCGTTACGGCATGCACGGCCCATGACAACCAGTTTTAATACATTGTCCATATCTGCTTCCAGTTTTTCATCGATCAGTTCGTTCTGAACCTCCGGATAATCACAAAGGTGGATACTTTCCGGAGCGGATGCATCAACACTCTTCACCAGGTTCTGGTAGATTTCTTCTGTCATGAACGGGATCATCGGCGCAGCAACTTTCGATACTGTCACAAGCGCAGTGTACAATGTCATGTACGCATTGATCTTATCCTGTTCCATTCCTTTTGCCCAGAAACGCTCACGGCTTCTTCTGACATACCAGTTACTCATGTCATCCACGAAATCCTGCAGTGCTCTTGCACTTTCCGGAATTCTGTAGTTTGCCAGATGCTCATCCACTGTTTTTGTCAGTGTATTCAGTTTGGACAGAAGCCATTTATCCATGACTCCTAATTTATCATATTCCAGTGTATATTTTGTTGCGTCAAATCCATCAATATTTGCATACAGTACGAAGAATGCGTATGTGTTCCACAGAGTTCCCATGAATTACGCTGTCCTTCTACAACTGCTTTTCCGTGGAAACGGTTTGGAAGCCATGGTGCACTGTTGCTGTAGAAGTACCAGCGGATCGCATCTGCTCCGTATGTCTCCAGTGCGTCAAATGGATCGACCGCGTTTCCTTTGGACTTACTCATCTTCTGTCCGTTCTCATCCTGCACATGTCCAAGAACGATAACATTCTTGTATGGCGCTTTGTTAAACAGCAATGTAGAAATCGCAAGCAGAGAGTAGAACCATCCTCTTGTCTGGTCTACCGCCTCGGAAATAAAGTCTGCCGGGAACTGCTGTTTGAACAAATCTTCGTTCTCAAACGGATAGTGGTGCTGTGCAAACGGCATGGAACCACTGTCAAACCAGCAGTCAATCACTTCCGGTACACGGTGCATCTGTTTTCCACACTCTGGACAAGTAATCGTCACATCGTCGATATATGGACGGTGCAGTTCGATATCATCCGGACAGTTATCAGACATCTCTTTTAATTCTGCAATGCTTCCAATAGAGTGCATATGTCCGCATTCACACTCCCAGATATTCAGCGGTGTTCCCCAGTAACGGTTACGGCTGATTCCCCAGTCCTGAACGTTTTCAAGCCAGTCTCCGAAACGTCCTTTTCCGATGTTTTCCGGAATCCAGTTGATTGTGTTGTTGTTTGCAATCAGATCTTCTTTTACAGCCGTCATCTTGATGAACCAGGACTCACGTGCGTAGTAGATCAGCGGAGTATCACATCTCCAGCAGTGCGGATAGCTGTGCTCAAATTTCGGAGCGTCAAAGAGAAGTCCTCTCTCATCCAGATCTTTGAGTACCATCGGATCTGCCTTTTTCACAAATACTCCTGCAAACGGAGTCTCTGCTGCCATATCCCCTTTTTCATCTACAAGCTGTACAAACGGGAGTTCATAATTTCTTCCGACATTTGCATCGTCCTCACCAAATGCAGGCGCAATATGAACGACTCCGGTACCGTCTGTCAATGTAACGTAGTTATCACATGTCACATAAAATGCTTTTTTATGCTGTTTCTCTGCACTGTCAGCTGCACACTGGTACAATGGCTCATACTCTTTGTATTCCAGATCTTTTCCTACATATGTCTCCAGAACCTCATAAGCCGGTGTTCCTTCTTCTGCAAGCTTTCCAAGAACCGTATTAAGAAGTGCCTCTGCCATGTAATATACATAACCGTCTGCTGCTTTTACTTTTACATAAGTCTCACTTGGATTTACACAAAGTGCAAGGTTTGACGGCAGTGTCCAAGGTGTTGTTGTCCATGCCAGAATGTATGCGTCTTCGTTTTTTACCTTAAATCTTACGATTGCAGAACGCTCTTTCACATCCTTGTATCCCTGTGCCACTTCCTGCGCAGACAACGGAGTTCCGCAGCGAGGGCAGTAAGGTACAATCTTAAATCCTTTGTAGAGGAGCTTTTTGTCCCAGATCTGTTTCAATGCCCACCACTCGGATTCGATGAAATTGTTGTCATATGTTACATAAGGATGCTCCATATCTGCCCAGAATCCAACCGTGCTGGAGAAATCCTCCCACATTCCTTTGTATTTCCATACGCTCTCTTTACATTTGTCGATAAACGGCTCCAGTCCGTATCCTTCAATCTGATCTTTTCCGTCCAGACCAAGCAGCTTTTCTACTTCCAGCTCTACCGGCAGACCATGGGTATCCCATCCTGCTTTACGAGGAACCTTGTATCCCTTCATTGTGCGGTATCTCGGGATCATATCTTTGATAACACGTGTCAGAACGTGACCGATATGCGGTTTTCCGTTTGCTGTCGGAGGTCCGTCGTAAAAGGTGTACTCCGGACATCCTTCTTTTTCCTCCATACTTTTCTGGAAGATATCATGCTCTTTCCAGAATGCTTCAACTTCTTTTTCACGTCCTACAAAATTCATATCCGTGGAAACTTTCTTGTACATAGCGCTTTTCCTTTCTACTTTTCTTTTATTTTTCTGAGTTACTGTTTATGCTGTACAGGAACTGATGCTGCCTTCGTTTCTATAGTAAAAAAACTTTCGTCCTGTAATAGGACGAAAGTTTAAAAATCTTACGTTAACCACCTGTTACAACATACTTAGATATCATATTCTGATATCCGTTATATGCGTTCCTTTAACGGCGGAACCCCGTCAGCCTTTACTTCTCGCGGTTCAAGGACTGCAGCTCGAAAGTGATCTTCGGAAAAATCCTACTGATACCGGCCTTCCACCACCACCGGCTCGCTGAAACGTTCAGAAAGATCCTACTCTCTTTGTCATCGCTTTTTGATATTAAAATACAAAATCATTATAAGGAGAAACCAGAGAATAGTCAAGGGATTTCCTGCTACTCTTTTACTACATCCATTACAAATTCACTAAACTTATTTTCAATAATATAATTTCTTTATATAATAAGAAACAAAAAAACAACACCAACCGGTGCTGCCTCTCATTCCATCTGTATTTCCTATACCTTCAAAACTGCATACAAAGAATCATCCATTTCCTATCACCTTGCTTGGTTATGCCCTCGACCTATTAGTAACAGTCAGCTCCATGCGTTACCGCACTTCCACCTCTGCCCTATCTACCTCGTCGTCTTCAAGGGGTCTTACTAACTTGACGTTATGGGATATCTCATCTTGAGGGGGGCTTCACGCTTAGATGCCTTCAGCGTTTATCCCGTCCCGGCTTGGCTACTCTGCTATGCATTTGGTAATACAACAGATCCACCAGCGGCCAGTCCACCCCGGTCCTCTCGTACTAAGGGCAGCTCCTCTCAAATATCCTACGCCCACGCCGGATAGGGACCGAACTGTCTCACGACGTTCTGAACCCAGCTCGCGTACCGCTTTAATGGGCGAACAGC
>ENA-OQCK01000077-OQCK01000077.1-human-gut-metagenome-genome-assembly--contig:-NODE-77-length-53226-cov-3.661557_pt1 | contig 53226 bp, 59 predicted proteins | sample MGYA00242498_ERZ504578 | MGnify/ENA primary metagenome ERZ504578 (study PRJEB26092, sample SAMD00036229) | human gut metagenome | host: Homo sapiens | study: EMG produced TPA metagenomics assembly of...
CTTCTTTGTCGTTACTTTCAAATTGCCGTTTAATCACTTTCAACGCATCGGCTTTTGAAGCATACGTAGAAGCCACAATAGCCTGTACGTTACCTGCCGGCAAAGAAACAGCAAGCATACTAGGACGAAGTTGCACATTCTTCAACGCCCAGGTCACAGTCTTTACACCACCCGCTGTTTTCACCACCGGAACAGCTTTTCCATTCAATAACTCATAATGCAAAGGTTTGTTTTCGGGTACCGATACCGAAAGCACATACTCCCTGATAGGAGATAATTCCTCTATCTGCTCGCACACATCCAGTTCGGGAAGATACCCCGGACGGGTAATAACCGAGTAATCCAGATAAATAGTAGCTCCCAGCTCCAATCCGGTATGGACTACAACCATTTCTTTCAGACCATTATATGCCGGAGCATCGGCTGCAGCAGAAGGAAGTACCTCAACAAACGCGTTTTCGGGCGTCTTAACGATATTGCCATCTTTCTGACGGGTATACGATTCGTGAATCTTCAATTCCTGAAACTCCGGATTGTAAACAATAAAACTTTCGCCATACAGACGATTCATTGCCGTATGGGTAAACAATGTCAGTTCCTTTTGTACACGCATCTCCTGGCTACCGTCAGTATGCAAGATGTACGTTTTGTGCAATTTCCCGAATTCGGCTTCGGATACCGCTTTTGCCGGAGCTACCATAAATAAGAGTACCACCAGCGTAACTATATAATAATGTATATTTTTCATTCTGCTCTACTTTTAATCACTAAATATTCACCATACGCTTTGTGCGCATTCACAGCATTACGGAAACTATCCCAATCAGCAGCCTCATAAACACGTTTCTTCAAAGCCAGTTTGTTGTGAAGCAGCACTTTGTTTCCTTGCTGCGCCAATGAACCCTCAAAATCGGCTCCCGTACCTTGCATTGTCTCATTCTTGTCGGCATTCGCAGCTTGTATCCTGCCGGAAGTTGAATCGTTTCATCCAGTTCAACCAAACGCGAACATCCATCTTTAAAACCATACTTACGCTCTTTCAGTGAAGTATCGATACGCAAATAAGAGCGTACCTGATTATAAAGGTTATTCATCACCAACGGACGGAAGAACATCTCCTTCTCACCTTTCAATGCATAGTCCGGTATTTCATAACGGAAAGTGATTTTAATAGGTGCTGCCTGATAGTCTTTAGGATTCTTGCCGTAGTCTACGCTCAGCAATTTAGCTTTGGGAGATATGGCTAAAAGCTGGCTTTCCATTGTATTTTTCCATTCGCTCCGGAATCCGGTAGTAAAGATACGGCGGATATTACTGTCACTCTGCCCCTCGGCGGTAAGAGTGAAAGTACCGCGCAAAGTACCGTCTGCATCCAAGCGGTTATCGGCTTTGATACGCACATAATGATTTTCGGGAGCTGAAACCGGAGTGATACACAAATCAGAACCTTCGGGCACACCCGGCAGATAGTTCTGCTGCTGTTCGGCACTGCTCCATAGTTCGCGACAGAAAGGAACCCAGGTAGGATCGAGTGGCATGTATGTTCCGTTGCTCAACTTCACCACTGCCACACAGTGATTAAAATGGTCGGCAGGAATGCTTTCCACACGGCTACCCGCCATTGTCATAGCCGGATAGGCTTCGAAACCGGCCATGCGCAGGAAAGAAATCAGTGTACCCGCTATGTCTTTACAGACTCCGCAACGGTCGGTATAGTTCATCTTGGTATTGTGAAGTGTAAAGCCCTCTCCTTTTCCCATGGATATACCGGCATAACGGATATTATCAGCCACCCAATGAGTCAGCACGGCAATCTTTTCCATTTCGGTCTTCTTGCCTTTTATCAGTTCATCCACTTTTTTCTGCGCTTCGGGCAGTGGGGCAAAACTACCATAGTCTTCATTCACTTTGTTGAACCACAAAGATTTGTCTTTCCATTGAGGAGTGGAAGACATCATCAATTTGGGAGCTGCATCGAAAAGATCCACCATATTCGGCTCTCTGCCGAAAGGCATTACATTATCCATGGCAAAAGTGTATACCTTGCTATTATTTTCATAACGCATGGACGAAGCACATTCCCCCTGATAGAACTGGAATTGCAGTTCTTTCTCCATAGGAACAGCTACTTTATAAACTTTACGCACGGTGGGGGCAGCGCTCCAGAAAGGAACAATATCATAAAATTGCCCGCGCATAGGCGGGATAAAACGAGAATCGTCTTCATCACCGGCTCCAAGCAACGCATAAGTGAACCCCTTCTTGGCTATCTCATAATCCACAACATCACCGGGTTGCAAAGCGCCGATTTCGAGCATTATTTGTCTCGCTCCCCAGTAAATAGCCCGGGCAGGAGCAGCATAATCACAGGTTTTCTTTACATCCAGTTCGTCAACCTTGCCATTGGCACGATAGACGGTTACACGCTTAAACTCGGCATAGGCGGTCAGAGGGTCATAATCGTATTTAATTACCCGGTTAGCCACTGCCCCTCTCGGAGTCTGTACTTTAATCACTTTACACACAGCAAACGAGCCTTGCCCGGTAGGTTGGACAGATACCAACGTGCTATCCAGCAATGTCACGTAATCGGATGTTTCATAAGTCTTTCCCTTCGCAGTATTTTCATAAGATTTCCAGCTTTGAGCGAGCGCCGTAGCCGAAGTAAGAAGGAAACAAGCTAATGTAACTGATAGTTGTTTTCTCATGTTTTTTACTTACATTTTATTTATAGGAACAAATGTAAGTAAAATCTTTGAGTATGCGAAGTTTATCTCCGATATTACTTATCGCGTCATGTGTAATCAGGCGTTCGCCGAATATCACATCCAGCAGAAACAGAAATTAACTCGTGCGTAGTGTATTCCCCTGAATCTTTCCCAATATTTTGGGAAATTGCCAAAAGAACAACAACGTACAACATATCGCCGCTGTCGCGTCGGATATAGCTTCAGCCGCATATACACCTGTCACTCCCATAAAATGCGGCAATATCAATGCCAGCGGAATCAACAGTATTGCCTTACGCAACAAAGCAATGAAAATAGAAATCCGAGCCTGTCCTAACGCAACAAACATATTCTGGCAGGCACGCTGCAATCCGAAAATAGTCATACCGCCCAAAAATACAGGCATCGTCCAACGGACTGTTTCAATCAGTCTTTCGTCACTCGTAAACGCGGAAGCTACCGTTGAAGGAAACAGAATCATGAAAAGCATTAATAACAGGTTGAAAGAGAACATGGTTATCAGCACAATACGGAAGCATTCTTTTACACGCTGCTTATCGCCGTGCCCATAGTTATAGCTATTATCGGAACAAATCCCTGTGCGAATCCGGTCAGTGGTACACTGGCAAACTGCATCGCACTCTGCAGAATTGTCAATGCACTGATGTAGATGTCTCCGAACTCTTTCAGGCTGCTATTAAGCACAAACCCGACCAAGCTCTCCGTGCTCGCCATAATGAACGGAGAAACTCCCAAAGCCAATATGGAAAGGATTATTTTTCTGTCCAGTTTCATATAAGGTTTCTCCAAAGGCAGAGAGGCGCGTTTGGAAAAAAGGAAAGTCAGTACCAGGCCGCACTGCAAGCCTGTGAAAGCACTGTGCCCAAAGCTGCTCCTTTCACACCCATATTAAACCCAAAGATGAAGATAGGGTCAAGGATAATATTCAGCAAAGCACCGATCAGAACGGAAAACATAGCAATGGCAGGACGCCCTTGTGCATTAATAAAGCTGTTCAGTCCTGTCGATATTTCTACAAATATAGTACCCAGCAGATAAATGGAAAGATAATCCACGGCATACTCCAATGTATTCGCCGAAGCTCCCGTGAAAAGGAGAATGGGTTCCATAAATGTATATGCGATAAAAGACGTAAGCAAGGTAAATAATATCAGAAGGACGAAACCATTTCCCAATATTTTACCGGCACGCACACGATCTCCCTGCCCGAGCGCAATGGCGGCTAACGGCGCACCACCGCCACCGACAATCGCAGAAAAAGAGGAAATCAAAATAATGAGGGAAGTAGTCACTCCGACACCGGCAAGCGCATCGGTTCCGATGCCCGGAATATGTCCGATATATACACGATCGACAATGCTATAAAGCAGATTGACGAACTGCGCAGCTACTGCGGGAAGTGCCATTTTAAAGATGAGCGGCAACATACGTTCCGTCCCCAGCCGTTCTTCGTATTTATTTATCATTCTACGCTTCTTTTTCTTAAATTGGCTGCAAAGTTACAAGAAAAACAAGCTTCCCGGTTTAAAGTAGAAGGATAAAATATTTTTTGCACTCTATCGATTCTTTTTTGTATTCAAAATGAGCTAAAATATCTGCCCGAGAAGCTGTACCATAAAGCTGAAAAGTATAGCATCGATCTACCACCCGCAACAGATATTATGTGGCTGTCGGCATAGCTACGGAAAGTTATTCCTACTCACTAAGAAGTACAAAGCCATAAGTTTCTTGGCGTTTCCATACGCAGAAACTCTAGTTTCCCTATAGAGAAACTCCAGTTTCCAGCCTTGAAAACCGAGTTTCAACGTTTGGAAACATTTTCTCATCCATAGACTTATGTCTATTATAACTGTTTAATAAGTTTTTTCTGATAAGCAATACGTTCTGTTCCGTTCTTCACATAAATAATGCCGCAGCGCTGAAAGCCGTATTTTGTCAGAATATGCTGCATCACTTTATTGTCCTGATGTGTATCGACACGAATATTGCCCCATTGTTCAAAACACCAGTTCAGGCAGGCATCTGATACTCCTTTCCGTTTACCGTTTGTTGCTAAACGGTGGATCACGCCATACGGTTCGTCATTGAGCCAGTTCCCTTCATAAATATGCTGGTAGGTAGGATCTTCACCTAAAATAAAACAAAAAGTTCCCAAGATTTCCCCCTGACCGTCCATACAGACAAAGCTATGGCCGTCTTCTATTTCCTGACGAATCAACGCTTCGGACGGATAGCCGCCAATCCATTGAGTTACATTTCCGTTTGTACGCATAAAGGCACGGGCATAATCATATATCTCCATGACTCTAGGAAGATCTTTTAGTTCGGTAGCTCTGATTTTCATCACTTAAAAAAGTTATTTAAAAGAATACGATAAGTCAGCAATAGAATTATTCGTTGATTGCTCCGCAATGGGGGCAGACACCTTTTTCTTTCAACTTCTCCCCGCAATGTCCGCAACAATATTTATAACGACTATTCCAATATACTTTCTTTACAAAAACAAGAATAAAAAGGATGAGGAATAAATAACCTATGTATATATGCGCCATTAAAATAAAGAAGAAATAGCAGAATATACAACAGGACATCAGTCCCAGCAGATAAAAGATTGCCGCTGCGGGGGTCAACTGCCGGAATAAATCGTCAAGCACTGCCAGGGAGACTATCACGAACAGCCAGATACTCAACAAAAAGACTGAAAGAATAAAAGGAACTTTAAAAGGCGACAAAGTAGGATTGAAATAGAAATGCTCCCATGTGTCCGGCACAAACACCTGCATTGATTCATAAACCGTTGCACTGAAGGCCATTAGCAGACACAGGAATAACGGATAAACACTGTCAATATCATTGAAATACACCATTTGCAACTGCTTCCGACGGAAGGCACGAAGCAGATAGACACCGACAAAAAGTGCAAAGATAACCACAAAATAGGAGGCGTGCGTATCACTAAACAAATGAATGGCCTGAGAAATACTATCCGTAGGGACAAAAGATCGTTTCAACTCCACCTCGCGTATCCACCCCTGTTCATCCTGCGTATGTGCCAGCTTCACCCAAACGCTATCTACACTATCGGCAGGATGTACGGCAAACTCGGCCACTACCACACGATCTCCCCGATAAAGATTTATGTACGTATCCTTGATAGGCAGGCACTCCAGCAAAATGGAATCTGCCGTTAACTCCAGATTCGTATTCCATGTATAGTGCCGTTCATAAAGGTAATTCAAAGAGTCCTTCGTTTTCTGCGGCATTTCTTCGGAAGAAAGATTGGGGCGGGCATAATGGCAGGACGAAAGAAAAAACAAGCACAACAGCAAACTCACCACAGAGGACACGGAGGATACAGAGAAAAGTGTCTCCTTCCACAAGCCATTCCAACAGGCAGTTACAAAAGAAAGGGCAGAAGCTCCATATCCTCTGTGTCGTCTGTAACGAATCATTCTGCGGTGGTTCATTCTCATTGCGCTGCTTTTACTTTCATTTGACAATTCTTGCAATCGAACTCAAGACGGAACCGCTTTCCGTCATTCGACACCAGGAAATAGGGTTCTCTATAAGGCGACCGCACGCGTTGATGAATGGGACACCAACCCATACTATACCGCAAACAATGTTTGCAGAACATCAGTACCGCATCTTCCACCCGTTCTTTTTTCATAAGCCCCGGCAATCTGTTGTACGCCATGTTCCTGATAAAAAGAGGCGGCACGGGTATTCATCACATTTCCCAAATACGTCAATGCGGTTTGCGGAAAAGCATGGTTGGTCGGTTTCCATACGGCGCGTTCCTGATGATAATTAATCCGGCGGGCAGCTATCAGTTTTTCCACTGCCTGACGACGGAAATCTGCCAATACGGAAGACGGCAGGAACCAGTTATCTGCAAAGGAGATTTCTATCTTCTCCGCTTCGAAAGGCGTATTGCCCAGTTTGGCAAGCTGAGTCCTCAAATGATCCGTTTGCGGCGTCCGTGCCAGTTCCTTTTCACGGGGAAGAGAAAGTGTCACACTATTATCATCTTCATCTGTCAGTGTCAGAGAAAAGCCGAAGTTATTATCGGCCAGTAATATACTTACGGACAGCTTTCTTTCGGCCGACTTACGGGAAAGTATGCGTTCAAATTCCTGGTCAAAGTTACGGTAAAGTCTGGTGCGCGGCTTGATTTGCGGCATTTCCTGCGGATAGAGCTTGTTGCCGTCGACACGATTGATACGGAAGCCCTGCAAACGCCCTTGCTCGTCAATATAGCAGACACCGTCGCCGTTATTGAATGATTTCAATCCGGCAACAGTCAGATAGTTTCCACGTGCCTCTTTCATCGTGCCCATTTCTTCTCCCAAAGATTTCGGTGTATCGAAAGAGAAGATTTCCTTATCACGGCCATGCAGAAAATAATGGGTAAATCCCCGACTGAAACTCTTGTCGAGTTGCGGCCGGAAGTCAAAGCGGCAAGTCCCTGAAGAGGCCCGTACATATTCCTGACGACGGGCAAAGATAGCATCCAGTTTCTGCCGATAAGCAGCCGTGACGTTCTTCACGTAAGATACATCTTTCAACCGACCTTCTATCTTAAATGAGGAAGCTCCCGCATCCAACAACTGTTCCAACTCATCACTCTGGTTCAAGTCTTTTAATGAGAGCAGGTGTTTATCCTTGACCATCACTTTCCCGTCTGAATCTACCAGACTGAAAGGCAAACGGCAAAACTGCGCACACTCCCCCCGGTTGGCGCTACGCCCGAAACAAGCCTGGCTGACATAGCACTGCCCGCTATAACTGACACAAAGCGCCCCATGTACAAATACTTCCAAAGGAACTTCCGGGCAAGTATCATGTATCTTTTTTATCTCACGCAACGATAATTCCCGAGCCAGAACCACCTGACGGAAACCGGCCTCCTTCAAAAACTTAACCTTCTCCGGCGTGCGATTATCCATTTGCGTACTGGCATGAAGCGGTATCGGCGGAAGATTCAACTGCGTAATCCCCATATCCTGCACAATCAATGCATCCACACCTATCCGGTACAAAGCATGAATCATCTCTTCCGTCTCCTGCAATTCTTCTTCTTTCAGAATCGTATTGACAGTAACATAAATGCGGGCATTATACAAATGGGCATGTTTTACCAGTGCTTCAATATCTTCCAAAGAGTTTACAGCCGCTGCACGGGCACCGAATTTGGGTGCACCGATATATACGGCGTCCGCCCCATGATTTATGCTTCAATTCCGCACTCCAAGTTTTTTGCGGGAGCCAGAAGTTCTATCTTACGCTGCTTTATCATTCAATATCATTAATGTTGTAAGGCGTTTCCTGATAAACAAAATAGTTCAGCCAGTTGGAGAACAACAAGTTGGCATGAGCACGCCAACGTACCAAGGGGCCTTTATCGGGATCATCGTCTACGTAATAATTACGAGGTATTTCTATTGGCAAGCCTTTATCCCGATCACGACGGTATTCGGTATCCAGTGTCAGCGGAGAATACTCCGAATGTCCGGTCACGAAAAATTCACGTCCGCCGCGAGCCATTACCATATATACGCCTGCATCTTTCGATTCGGAAAGCAAAGTCAGCTCCGGAACTTCAGAATATCTTCTCTCCTCACCTCTGTATGACGGCTATGCGGCACATAGAAGCAATCGTCGAAACCACGGAAGATAGAATGGAAAGGTTGTAGTACCCGGTGCTCGAAAATACCGAACATCTTCTTCTCCAACGGATATTTGGGCACACCGTAATGATGATACAATCCGGCTTGCGCAGCCCAACATATATATAAGGTGGATGTGACGTGCGTACGTGCCCAATCAAAGATTTCGGTAATCTCATCCCAATAAGTCACCTCCTCGAAATCCATCTGTTCCACAGGAGCACCGGTAATAATCATACCATCGTACTTCTCGTGACGCATCTGGTCGAAATCGGTATAGAACGTTTTCATGTGCTCTATCGGCGTATTCTTGGAGGTATGGCTCTTGATCTTCATAAAGGAGATCTCTACCTGAAGAGGTGTATTCGAAAGCAGCCGCACCAAGTCTGTTTCTGTCGTAATCTTCAACGGCATCAGGTTCAGAACTACAATCCTCAACGGACGGATGTCCTGTTGCGTAGCACGGGAAGTGTCAATCACGAAAATATTTTCTTCCTTCAATAGCTCTATCGCAGGGAGTTTGTCGGGTAAATTTAAAGGCATAATCGCTATATATTAGTAATTTGGCTGCAAAAATACGAAAAATATAGCAGATATTAGGGATGTTGCTTATTTAGAAGACGTACAAATTAAGTCAATTTAATCATAGAAGCATAACAACTAATCAATAAAAGCCTTATTTTTGCCGGAGAAATTAGTACTAATAATTTAAATCTTAGAAAAATGGCTTACGTAATTAGTGACGATTGTATTGCTTGCGGAACTTGTATCGACGAGTGTCCGGTAGAAGCTATCTCTGAAGGTGATATCTATTCTATCAACCCGGATGTATGTACTGACTGTGGTACTTGTGCAGATGTTTGTCCGTCTGAAGCAATTCACCCGGCTGAATAATACAATCTACAAAAAGTATAGGCTGCTTTCCACGGAAGGCGGCCTTTTTTTATTTTCCGGCACCGGATGATTTACGAAATAATTAAATAAACAGGGCGCGAATTACATAATGCAAATCGCGCCCTTATCTTTTTAAGCTATGAGTCTTATTTCAACTTAGCCAACGCTTCTTTAATACGGCGAATAGCTTCTACAATGTTTTCGTCACTTGTAGCATAGCTCATACGGATACATTCAGGAGCACCGAATGAAGTACCGCCTACACAAGCCACGTGAGCATCTTCAAGCAAGTACATTGCCAAGTCGTCCGAATTTTCAATCTTACGTTCACCGTTGCTCTTTCCAAAGAAGTAGCTACATTTCGGGAACAGGTAAAAAGCACCTTGCGGCACGTTCACTTCAAATCCCGGAACTTCCTTAGCCAACTTCACAATCAGGTCACGACGACGTTCGAAAGCTTTCTGCATTTCTTTCACCGGTTCCTGCGTACCTGTATAGGCTGCCTCAGCTGCTTTTTGAGATACGGAACAAGGACCTGAAGTGTATTGTCCCTGCAACTTATTGCAAGCTTTTACAATCCATTCCGGACCGGCGATGAAACCTATTCTCCAGCCTGTCATGGCATAAGCCTTGGATACACCGTTCACAATCACTGTACGTTCCTTCATTTCCGGGAACTGTGCAATGCTCTGGTGTGCACCGATATAATTGATATGTTCGTAAATCTCGTCAGCAAGCACTATCACCTGAGGATGTTTTGCCAATACAGCAGCCAGTCCTGCCAATTCTTCCTTACTATATACAGACCCTGTCGGATTCGACGGAGAGCAAAGAATCAATGCCTTTGTCTTCGGAGTATAGCAGCTTCCAATTGTTCCGGTGTAATTTTGAAATCCTGTTCGATGCCGGCAGAAACAATCACGGGAGTACCTTCCGCCAGTTTCACCATTTCAGGATAACTCACCCAATAAGGAGCCGGCACAATTACTTCGTCACCCGGATTAACCAGTACGAGGATTGCGTTACAAACTGATTGTTTTGCACCATTCGCACATGAAATCTGAGCAGCTGTATATTCCAGACCGTTCTCTTTTTTCAGTTTCTCAACAATAGCATTGCGCAAAGCCGGATAACCCGGTACCGGAGAATAACGAGAAAAGTTATCATCAACGGCTTTTTTAGCAGCTTCCTTGATGTGGTCAGGAGTATTGAAATCCGGTTCTCCTACACTTAAGTTAATAACATCAACGCCTTGTGCCTTAAGCTCATTGCTCTTTTGCGACATGGCAAGCGTCGCCGAGGGCGACAAGCTGTTCAAACGATCTGATAATTGATTCATTTTGTATCTATTTTATTGTTGTTGAGTGAAATTCGCTGCAAAATAAGCGATTATATTTGATATATGAAAACGAAATGGCAATTTACTTATTAAAATGTAATGTATGCCCCATTCTTTCTTTCTTTGTTCTCAAGTATCGTTCATTATACGGGTTAGGAACTGTTTCAACAGGTACATTTTCTACTATTTCCAATCCATAGGCTTCCAGCCCTACACGTTTCACCGGATTATTTGTCAAAAGTCTCATCTTATGTACCCCCAGTTCGCGAAGAATCTGCGCACCTACTCCATAATCGCGCTCATCAGCAAGGTGTCCCAAGCAAATATTAGCGTCAACGGTATCCATGCCGTCTTCTTGAAGTTTATAGGCTTTCATCTTTTCCATTAAACCGATACCACGGCCTTCCTGGTTCAGATAAACAACGACACCTTTTCCTTCTTTTTCAATCATCTCCATTGCTTTATGCAACTGCTCACCACAGTCACAGCGCTGTGAACCGAGAATATCTCCGGTAGCACAGGACGAATGGACACGCACCAAGATCGGTTCATCTTCATTCCATGTACCTTTAAATATAGCCATGTGTTCCAATCCGTTCGATTTCTGACGGAAAGGGATCAGACGGAACGCTCCGTGTTCGGTAGGCATATTTACTTCTACCCCTTTTTCTACAATTGATTCCTGCTTCAGACGGTAAACTATCAGGTCGTGAATAGAAATCAGTTTCAATCCGTGTTCGTCCGCCATTGCGCGAAGTTCGGGAAGACGGGCCATTGTGCCGTCATCGCTCATGATTTCCATTAGAGCACCTGCCGGATAAAGCCGGCCAAACGTGCCATGTCAACCGTTGCCTCTGTATGCCCGGCACGGCGAAGTACTCCTTTTTCCTGTGCGTACAACGGATTGATATGTCCGGGACGTCCGAAAGTGCCGGTGTAGAAGCAGGATCAGCCAATGCCTGAATCGTAGCGGCACGGTCAGCAGCAGACACTCCCGTTGAACAGCCTTCCAACTTATCAATCGTAACCGTAAAAGGAGTTCCCAATACAGAAGTATTGTCGCTCACCTGATGCGGCAAATCCAGTTCCTTGCAACGGGATACTGTGACAGGTGCGCAAAGTACTCCACGTGCGTGTTTCAACATAAAGTTAACTTTCTCGGGAGTTATTTTTTCAGCGGCAATAATCAGGTCACCCTCATTTTCGCGGTCTTCATCATCTACTACTATAACAAACTTGCCTTCTTTGAAGTCAGCAATCGCATCTTCTATTCTATCCATTTTAATTTCTTCCATAACACTCTTATTTATTAATTTTCTGTATGATGAATTGAACTTGTTCATTGTTTTTTATAATCCGTTCCATGTCTTTATCCAGACGAATGCGGAATGCCCAGATACGGAAATAGAAAAATAGCCCGACAGGAAAAATAATCCCGGCTACCAAATTCAGCCAATAGATATGGAACGGACGTATATGAGCAGAAACGGGAATGACCGGATAATTGTTTAATGCTCCTATCAAAGTGGCCGACTTAGTGTTAGACATTTCTTCCACCAATACCTCCAGTTTTTCATTGATAGCCATTACCTCATCATCCTTCTCAGTAGACATCCACAATTTGAAGTAATTCGGTGCTTTTGTCAAACGATTTTTGGTAATATATGCCCTACACTCTGCTGTGAGCGATTCCAAATCACCAGGGATACGCTCATAATCAGGATCATTTATAATAACTTCTTTCTTAAATAGATGACGTACACTGCGGATTCCCAAAACCTTTTTAAACCAGTTAACATACGCATCGGCATTCAACACCACAGAATCCTTATTGGATTTATAAGTCAGAAAGATGCCTAATGGAGCAAGCACGGCACTACTTGTCCACATCCCCATCCACACGATCCATTTACCGTCACGTGCCATTTTATATCCCGTATTGTCAATGATATAATAGATGATAAATACCAATACCGATACAATGACAGGCATTCCCAAGCCTCCCTTACGAATAATACCTCCCAACGGAGCCCCGATAAAGAAGAACAACAGACAAGAAAGAGAAATCGTTATCTTCTTATGCCACTCCGTCTTATGTTTCCGGATAGCGTAGTCATTAGTCTCCATCGTATAGCTCTTGAAAGTCAAATCGCTAGCCATGTTTTCCGCACGGCTAACAGCGGAAGATATCACCTTTTGTTTTTGCATTAAAGGCGACACTTCATAAAGACTATCCACATTGTATTCCTGAATATCCGCCTTTTCTATTTTGGCGGTGTCTTCTTTTGTCAATCCGTAAGACGCACGGAAATTTCCTTCGACCACTTCCTTATAATACTGTCTTCCGATACTATCTCCTAGTACTTTCATAGAGTCAATGGAACTTTGCAATTGCGCCATATCCTTAGCACTGGATTGCCGCCCCATGATATCACCGTCAACCATATTAAAATCGGAGTCAAACTCAATAATCGTGTGCTTCTCCCTGAACGACTCACGGCGGTAAGGCACATTCTGAGATTTCATACTCTGTGCTTTCAAATTCTCGAATAAGTCTCCGCTATATAGATGCAACCAAAGATGCTGTTTGTCCGCAGTCATTTCCAGACGTCCGGAATCTGCATAAATAACACGTGCTTTCTCAAACCCTTCTTTCAGATCATAGATAAGCACATCATACAACATACCCGTTTTCCGGTTTTTCTTGGCAATTTTCAGATTATAATCGGGAATTTCGGAATAGAAAACTCCTTCCGGAATATCCAATTCCGGAGATTTTTGTTTCATAGAAAGAATCAGGGTTCCCAGTTTGGCTTGGGCAATGGGACCTACCACATTCTGAAAATAGAAAGAAACGCCCACCAAACCACAGACAAAAAAGACAAGCGGACGCATAATTTTGAGCAGGGAAATACCCGCAGCCTTCATTGCGAGTAACTCGTATCGTTCGCCGAAGTTACCGAAAGTAATCAAAGAAGCCAGTAGCACCGCCAACGGCAACGATACTGGCACTAATGTCAATGCGGAATAAAAGAAGAACTGAGCCATTACGCTCATCTCCAATCCCTTTCCGACCAATTCGTCCACATATCTCCACAGGAACTGCATCATAAAAATGAACAGACAAATGAAGAATGTGCCCACAAAGAGCATCATGAAGCTCTTTACGATGAATATATCTAATTTCTTTATGCGTAGCATCTTAATAGGTTCGTGCATTTAAGACGCAAAATTAGCACAAAAAAAGGAGCATCGAAAATTTTTAGTTGAAAGTTAACTAAAAACCACAAGTTCTTCTCAATTTAGCCACTTGCGACTCCCACAATTCTTTCATATCATCCACTTCATCCGGCTCCGCAAAATCAGTGATTTCTAATACGTAGTCACTTGTCAACTCATTATAAGTCATCTTAATTTCAAAGTAATCGCGCTCGTTCTCGTCATCCTCCCAACGGAAGCGGATAAAAGAGAAAGAACGTATCGCCGTAATTTCAGCCTTTCTCTGCTCAGTCTTTCCCCAATGAAACTCTACAATCTTATCATCGGATATCACTTTGTCTGCAAACCAGTCCTCCAACCCGGTAGGTGTACTAATGGCTGCCCAAAGAATATTTTTAGATGTCGCATTCAGCAAATACTCCAAATGAATTTTTTCCTTTTTCATAGCAATTTCGAATTGTTTTTACGTGTGCCAAGATAAATACTTTTTTCTAAATACATGGCATAAATCCTACACTTTATTTAATTATTCTTTCATTTTCAAGTCTCAAACTCCCTGTTTATAGAGAAAATTAAAAACCTTCTTAAAGAAAAAACACAAAAAAGTTGTGATTTGTTTTGGAGTTTATAGAAAAACATCTATCTTTGCACCCGCAATCGAGAAACGATGGCGGGATAGCTCAGCTGGTTAGAGCGCATGATTCATAATCATGAGTCCCCGGTTCAATCCCGGGTCCCGCTACTAAGTCGAAAGACTTGTAAATTAGGCAATTAGGAGGCTTCCACTCTTGGTTGTCTTTTTTGTTTATAAGGGCATTTGCACAGATTTTGCACGAATTTCGATGTAAAACACTGATAATCAATGAAAACGTAAGATAATTCTACTTTAAAATCTCTTTCTTCTGTTTTCTTTTCGTTGCTTGGCTTTTCTTAACGGTAATGTTCGAGATAAGACTTAAAATGTCCAATGATGAGGCTTGAATCACAATAAAATCATTCTCGAATGATTTTATTGCACGAAATCTTGCACAAATGAATATGAGAAAAGAGATAAGCTACACACTGGTAATTACCTCTTTTCATCGCGATAAAATTGAGTAAGAAGTACATATCTTACAATTTTCTTGTTTTCATGTAATATTACTATCGACAACCAGCTTTCAAGCAAAAGCACTTTCAAACAGATTAAGCATATTCAAGTTATAAAGTTATACCTCATGAAAGAGCATCTCACCGTTAAGTGATTTGATAATCGACTTTCAAGCAAGAGCACTCTCAAGCCAATTAAGCATATTCAAGTTATAAGTCATACCTCATGAAAGAGCATCTCACCGTTAAGTGATTTGATAATCTATTTTCAAGCAAGAACACTTTCAAACAGATTAAGCATATTCAAGTTATAAAGTCATACCTCATGAAAGAGTATCTCACCATTAAGCAATTTGATAATCTGCTTCTAAAAATATATAAAGACAAAGATTCAAGAGTATTTAAAGTACATCTTGAATCTTTGTATCTAAAAATAAATCGTTTAGAATGTTAAAAATATTTACTCTTCATCATTTGATGGTAAAATACGAGTTATTTTATCATTGTGCATAAGTTTGAATCCATAGTGCCTTAGCATATTTTTCATTGTTGCCATCTTTGATTTTTTTACACCTTTATCAGAATTACGTATCAGCCAATCAAGAATCTGGCATGAATATTTAAGAGATAAACCTTCCTCAACCATTAGCTGATAGAAAGAAGAACAAGATACCTCCTTAAATATTTTCGTAATAATAGGAATATCGATGAAGTAAACAACATCTTCTAATGAATACGACTGATTTGTAGATAACTTAGTTTTTCTAATCTCCTTTTTCTTCATATCTTCTATTATCCACTCATATAATATATTCATGAACTTTCGATGCATAGATTCCGTACCAAACGCAAACTTACTTTCATCAAAATTTTCCTCATCCCAATCATCACCGTAATAGTCAATACAATCATCTGAATTTAAATCTATTACAGTATCCTCCAATCCTTCCGCAAGATTGATGTTTTGAATTTCATTTTCAACTTTAGACTTTTTTGGTTTTCTTGTTCGTTTCTTACTCATTACTCTTTCTTTTGCTTCTTCTTTAGTTGTAAGGGTGGTAAAATATGTAATTTTGTCCCAATATTCTCGTTCGTCCACGAATCTACTCAAAGCATTATGCCACCTGCGATTAAAATATTCATCCAATATTCTAACTTTTTGTTTTTCCGAATAATATGCTCCATATTTACCTGTGATTTTCATAAATTCATGTAATTCTTCCATGTTCACTACGCCATTGATTAGAAATGTTTGACGGGCTGTAATTAATGAGTCTACATTTAATAGAGGATATTCTTCAGAAACTCCAATCATATAATCAATCTGCTTTAATTTTTCTTTATGCTCATAATTTGTATAATTCATTAATATATGATTTATCTCCTGACGTGCATTAATTATACGGTCTGAATAATAGTGCTTTGACTCACGTCTCATTTTTGCTATCTCATAATCATTATAACTAATATTTCCAATACACCTGTTTCTAAACAGATAATCAAGTGCAACTCTGTCCATTCCTAAATCGATATTTCTACATAATCTTTGTATTGATTCCTTAATTTTTTTCCTTCTCTGAATCCAAAATAAATTTCCGCACATTTAATATCTATTTCTAAAACCTTATTCGTTATCTTATTTTTTATAGCAACAATATGCTTTATTTCTCGGAGACTGCATGGGCAACATACTCTTTGAGTTGTATTATAATAGTATTTATCAAACTCCCATTCTTTTTTTGCTTCATCCCATGTTGTGTATGCGCTATTTTTCAACACAGCATTCTTAAGAGCTATTGGAGGATTTTCTTTTGTTTTTTTGAATTCACACATAATTTGTTTTTTTAGAGGAACGGAAATTTTATTAAAATCTCCGTTCCATTGATTAATGTTTAAAATTTTATTAGCGAGACAATATAACTATCATTTCTCTTTTTTCATCTACATCGATTTGGAGTCCACAATCATCGAGTATAGCCCAAAACAACAGTTCGTCAGGTATTGGATAATTGTGTTTCGAGCAATATTCTTTATATTCATTCCAGAAAGGTTCATACTTAAAGCTTTGCCCTTTGAAAATTAAACATTTTTGATGTATCCAGAATTTAATAAATTGTTTTAATTCTTTACTTGTGTTCATAACTTTTCTTTTTTTAATTGAGCCGATTTTGTAATATAATTAATTGTATCTCGTCCTGTAAGTATCGGCTCGTTTCACTTTTCATTCCGAGTTGTTCTTGCAGCCATTCTTCCTGTTCGTCAGGAAAGAAGTAATTCCGGTTTCCTGACTGATAAAAAAGTATCTTGCTTTCCGAAGTCATCTTATATAGTTCCGACTCGCTCACCAAAAATCCTTTTTTCTCCAAGTAAAGTTTGGCTTGTTTAATGGATAGATATTTGGGTATCTCTTCCGTCTTCTTGATTCTTTGCGTTAATAACTTTTTCATCATACTTTTTTCTTCCATTTGTTTAAAGGACTTTTAATTAATAATTGCAACTCATTTTCTTCATGTGATACGGTTTGAATTTTATCTTCACACCATTTGTCAAGTTCTTCTGGAATGAACAATAATGTATTACCACTTTTATGGAAAGGCATTCTTCCACAAGATGTAAGTTTATACAATTGGGACTTGCTCATTGGAAAACCTGTCTTTTTTAAATAGGCCAGTGCATTTTCCGTACTTAAATATTTGGGGATTTCTTCCCTTTTTTCTATTCTGTTTATCAGAATGTTTTTTATCTCTGATATTTCCTGAATCAGATAATCTATCCGTTCCGGCAACGTGTCATAACTTGTTTTTTGATGTTCCATACCTTTTGTTTTTTGTTTCTGGTGCAAAAATACAAAGGTCCAAAAGCGGCATAAAAAGGCACGTTCAGGCACATTCAGGCACGTTTGTATCAGGCTAATTATTAGTTTGTTACATATATTACCGAAAAGAAATTATTGATTTTGGCACGTTCAGGCATGAAATATATTTGATTAGTTGGCTACGTTTTGTATTTTTGTCATAAACATCATGTAGTAATATGGCAAAGAAAAGAATACCGATAGACAAAGAGAGGTTTGAAACTTTAAAAAATGAGTTAGTAAGAGTTTCTAATATAGATTTGAGTTCAGATAATGCATACTCTGACCTATGCGATTATATAAAGAAACAGAGCAATACAAATTTTCCTCTCCCAAAATATGAAGACGGAAGCGTTATCCAGCAATCTGAAACTATCAGCGTTGATACATTACGTCGTTATTGGGGAGATAAAGATGCAGACAAGGAAAGAAAGCCAGATGTTGGAAAATTATCTTTCATGGCTCGTGCTTTAGGATATAAGGATTGGGAAACATTCTGCCACGAATACAAACAGACCAATACGGACTTTGACATAGAGAAAGGATTTAATGGAATGGACTATTTCAAGTTTTCTTCGTTATGCAAAAATGAAATAATCTGTATCGGCTGGTATCCTCAAAAATATTGCAGATTGAAGTTTTTAGGAGAATATTCTTTTGAGGTCGTTGAATCTTATAGAATGGAAAGTAAGATTGGACGCAAGTTTGAAACTTCCGGTTTCCGTCTCGCCCCAATATCAGACAAGGCTATTTTACCACAAGTTCTGATAGAGCCATTATATGAATATCAGGAAGACTTATGGAATGCCATAGAAAACTTTGATATAAAGAATTGTCCTACAGAAATCCTTTTATAAGAAAAGATAAAAGTGAACAAAGTGAGTAAGTGAACTATATTTCTATAATAGAGCATATTTCTTATTCTATAGACCATATAACGATATAAAACCTTATACTTTTTATAAAATATAGTTCACTTCACTCACTTTATTCACTATGTAATAATTTTCTACTTTTATTTATTCTTTCATATTCGAGATATGCTCGTGCTTCTTTATACCGAGTATTAGAGGCAAGAGAAAAGCTCGATACAGGAGACGAAAACAGCCTTATTTTTGGTATGGGGAAATAATAATTTCACGTCTATTTGGAAGCGAAAAGGATATGCAGAAAATCGTTTATTCTTGTGAGAAAACTGTTGCGTTTCATGAGCTTCATATCGCCTTCTCCCAAAAGTAGCCACCTTGCATTTATAGACGGAAAGGCAATTAGTATCTTTTGCACAATCCAGACGGTAGGAAGTTCTTTTCTGAATAAAATGTTCATCAGTATAGTAAAAGACAATCCCGTTCTTTGACAAAAATCAGAAACGGAAGGAGATTCTTTTTCGGCAACCTGTTTGATTCTGGCTTGTATGCCACCATTCAGAACATCCCAAAAGGACAAAGGCAAATTGATGTTCTTTATATGAACCGCTTCTTTGAATAACGGTGCAATCTCAAATGGCGAATGTTTGGATATTCCGCATCCTATCTCTGTAACTAAAAAAATATATTCCGGATGTTGTTCCGCATATAGCAGAAAATCATCAATATGTTTTTTAAGATTCTCAATGTGTTTAGAAGGTAGCGCATAGGTCTGCCCCTGTATTCCCACAGCCTGCCCCATAATAGCTCCGAATTTCATCGCTGTTGCTGCAGCATTTCCATTATGTACACCGTTTGAGTTTGAACCGAACACAAATATTTCATTTTCTTTCAGCTCCGTAATGTTGGATGGGGTAATTCTTTCGTTCATATTTTAAAGTTTTGGGTATAAAAAATCCTCTCATTGCATAAGCAACAAGAGGATATTATTTTGAGTTGATATTAGTTCAACGAAATAAGATTGATGATTCTGTTTCCGTTTTCTGCAACATTATCGATAATAACTTCATCTGTTTCTGTGATAGTTCCTACGACATTTACACCGTCCGAATATCTAAAACCTGTAAATGCGATATTCGGACTTTCCGAACTCGCCGAAAGACTTTGTATTTCATAGTCCAAGATTTGAAACTGAGATTCTTGATAATCTTTCATTGCTACTTTTGAGAAAGTTGTATTGCTATGGTTGTACCATGCTTTATTTGTGCGAATATCTCCAATATTAATTTGCTTATCAAGTTTTGTACATTTTTCTCCGTCAAACTCATAATGTTCATTCAGCACCATTGTTTTGCGTACATGATTAGGTACAAATCGCCAATACCCATTGAATTGTTCATCAGGTATGGTACATATTGTTTTTCTTCTAAATCATTATTACCGATAGTTTCATACTTGATAATCTCTTTGTCACGAACTGAATATAAATCACCGTTGAAAACAAATGTATAAATATCTGAAATCGGATAAATTCTACCACCGGGGCACTTCACACGACAATTCTGTTGTTGCTCAAATCCTTGCCAATATACAATGAAACCATCACCTGTTACCGAAAAATTATCAAAACGTATATCATCTGGCAACAAACCCTCAATAGTCATTGTTTCAGGCGACAACTTTAATACCTGCTCACCTTTCAGATAGCCTTTGTAATAGATATTACCTTGTTTGTCAGTGAAGATATTATCGTTCTTACCAGGTGTTGATAGGTTTTCTGGAAAACGATATAATTTCTCAGTTTCTTTATTCAAAAGCATTGCGTATTCTGTTGCTGCGCCATGCGGCTCACTTGGGATAGCTATGTGTGTTGGGTCGTCACTATGTGAGTTATACCATTCTTGCATTATCCTATTTGTATCATACCAATCAGGAAACATCAATAATACATTGTCTGATAATTTGTTGATTTCATAGATATTCAAAACATTTGTTTTGCCGTCAGAACCTGTGATTATTAATTTGGATTCATTGCCATTTTGGTCAATTTTCCACACTCCACCAAAAGTTCCAGACTCCCCAGAACGAGTATTAGTACCTTCTTTCGTATAAATCATCTTTGCATCGCGAACATTTACAGAGGAAAGATGCTTGTAAATTTCATTACGGTCAAATTCCTGATAGTTCCCACTTTTTTCGCAACTTGACAACATTGTTCCAAACAGGAACAAACTTAAAACAAAACAATAATTTTTCTTCATAATTACCAGTATTTATTCCATTCTCCCCGCCCACACAGAAGAAGTTTATAAAATGCGAAAGCGTGAGGGCTGCTAACTTATTTTACGGAATAGGCTCTGGTAAAACCCTTGAACTAAAACAAGCAACAGTCTCCCCACGCCATATATGGATATGACGCGAGAGATGCTAACTTATTCCCGTTCGTTAATAGTTTACCAGACTTTATTCCGGAGAATCAGTTAAACACTTTCGTGTACCTTAAATTTCTAATATGTCCGCCATGTTGCCATGACGATACAAAATTAGAAAAAATAAGGCACATCACAAAGTTACATCTCATAAAGAAACTGTTGCAGGTTACAAAATTAGATATTCTTATTCATTCAGCATTTCATCAATGGCGAATTCGTGAAGTTCATGCTCCAGCTCCATTTCTTTAAGCCGTTCTTCTTTCTTCTGAAAATAATCATCGCCCAAACCTTTTTCTTCGAGTGCCTTGTCGAATTTATCAAGTATTTCATCTGAAACACATTCTTCATCGTCATCATCGATTGACTCGTCCAATGCGGAAAGCATATCCTCTATTGTGTATTCCTGTTCTTGTGAAGAAGTATTTTCCGTTAATGAAAACTCTGTATCATCCTCACAATCAATATCCGGCCCTAACATATCTATAAGCTCATCGATTGTATAATCTTTGTCTTTAAAAGAATCTTTCGTATTTTCTTCTTTGACAATCGGCTCTTGAACACCGGTTTCCTGTATGCTTTCTTTTTGAGCAGACATTTTAGTCTTTGGTGCTTTCTTTGAAGATTTCTTTTTAGTCTCTACAACTTCGGCAGTCACCGGTTGTTCTTCTTCTACTTTTTTCTTTCGTGCCATAACTTTATTTATTTTTGAATTTAGTAATACTCCGAATACATGAATCATCGGACATTACATATATCCTCTTTTTTGTCGGAATATAAAAGAAAAAGGTATTTTAACTATATTCTTAACCTGAATTAAGCTCTCGCACCGGTAATTTTGCATAAAGAAAGCCCGATTCCCCACCAAGCAAGAGAATCGGGCAGAATATTGAAACTACCCCAATATAGCCTATATACAAGCCTTAAAAGCTCAATAAACTCGCATTTCTGGCTCTGTTTTCAGACTCCAAATCGGCAAGATATATCTCAGTAGTGGTTATACTTGTATGACCCAACATAGGTGATATAATAGACACCGGAACGCCCTCGTTTCGCAATACGGTTGCATAAGTATGTCTGGCGACGTATGTTGTAATCTTGCCTATGTTCAGCTTTTCACCGATGACTTTCATTCTGTCATTTATATGCTTGGTGAGATTCTTCTTTTTCTTCTCATGTTCCCAAGCATCATCACCGGCTTTCATAAAAGGAAATATATAAATACTCTTTCTTGGATTGTTCCCCCACTTTTCAATAATAGACTGCATTTCAGGAGTTATCGGTGCATAAATCCGTTTTGTATCACGAGTACGGTCCTTTGTCTTTTCACGAATAAACGAAATTTCCCCGTTTTGAATATCAGAGAATTTAAGGTTTATCAAATCGGCAACGTTGATACCGTTACAGAAATAGATGAATAGCCATAAGTCACGATAAAACTCTGTGAACTTGTTACCGTCCGAATAATTGGCGATAGCTTTGAGCTGTTTCTTGTTGAGTGCTTTTTTCTTGCCTACACCTTCCTTTATCTGGTATTTGCCTCTCCCGAAAGGATAATCAGCCTCTCTAATCACTCCGGCAGATTTGGCAATATTCATGATAGCACGAATATTTCTCATGTTGATAGCCAAAGTTGTCTGACTTACTGTTTTCAGGCAGAATTTCTCAAAATCACGCAGCCACTCAACTGTAATATCCCGAATTGGTACATTATTCCTTTTATACCGCTTAATCAGTGATAGCGTACTTTGATAAAAAGTCTTGGAACCAAACTTGTTGTTTTCATCCAGTTCTTTTATCTTGCTTCAAGCATTTCATTGATAGTACCGCCGATGTTTTTTCCAAGTCTTGTATTCAGACGGTCAAAAGAGAAAGTTCCGCGTTCGGCCAGATATTCCACATTCTTTAGAATACGGCTGAGTTCCTTCCCGATTTCTTCCTGAATATCTCTGCACTCTTTGGACTTGCCTTCAAGCGCTTCTTCAAGTTCTTCTTTTGAAGTCAAGCAGATACCGACTGAATAATACTTTGGTTTGCCCTGATAATACACTTTGATTTTTACCGGATAAGTACCTTCTTTATTAATGGTGCGAGTGTCAAGTACAACCGACACAACAACGCCGTTTTTAATGATTTTAATCATGATGTTTGAATTACTTGTAAACGGAATTGTTTACCGGTAATATATCCCCCAATTTTTGGAATTATAAGTTAAACGGGACTTTCAAAAGGCATTTACAGGCATTTTTTAATAACGTTTGCAGTATTGTTTTGGAAATATTTTAAGGTAACATCGAATATATATATTCTGAAATTCAGTAGGATGTTTTGTATTTCAAAACAAAATAATTACTTTTGCATAAACAACAAAGAGCATGAGAATAATAGCGAGAAGCAAAATAATCGAGTATTATACCGAGCATCCTGATGCGGAAACTGCACTCGAAGAGTGGTATCAGAAAGTGAAGAAAGCGGAATGGACTTGTTTTGCTGATATGAAGCAGATGTTTAACAGTGTGGATAATGTAGGCAACCAACACTATGTATTCAATATCAGAGGAAACAATTATCGGTTGATTGTAGTAATCAAGTTTACGATAAAAACAGTCTTGATTCGCTTTATCGGTACGCATGCCGAATATGATGTAATTGACGCTAAAAATATATAGACGTATGGCAAAGATTCAGAATGAAATAGCTTATAAGGCAGCAATGGAGAGAATAGAAGAACTTCTGCCATTGGTTGATGACAATACGCCTTTGAATGACAAGAATCTGATAGAATTGGATTTGTTGTCAGAACTTGTTGCGGATTATGAAGATGAACACTATCCGATAAAATCACCTTCGTTGGTGGATGTGATAAAACTTCGTATGTATGAAATGGGATTGAATCAGGTGAAACTTTCAGAGCTTCTCGAAGTAAGCCCTTCACGTGTCAGTGACTATCTTACAGGACGTTGTGAACCGACTCTGAAAGTAGCTCGTGCGATGAGCCGAAAGCTCAATATTGATGCGAATATAGTATTGGGAATATAATCAAATTATATCTTAACCAAACATAATAGTATATATACAATGGAAATATATATATCTATAATCGGTGCTATAGTTGCCATTTTAGTTGCAATCATAGGTGCAGTACTTGCAAATAGGAATATGCTAATATTACAAAGTCGTAAATTAAAAGAAGAACACTATATTGCCTATATTGAAGCACTTCATTATTTAATATCAAATAATAATGATGAAGCAATTAAACAGTATGTACTTATGAGAGACAAATTATTTCTTATGGCAAGTGAAGAGGTTATAAAGGAACTACTGCAATTCGAGCATAACGGTGTTGGGAAAAGCCAAGAAGTTCACGATAAATACTTAACAAATCTAATAAAGGCTATAAGGGTAGATTTAAAGTTGAAAAATAATCAATTACCTATATTATATTTTAAAAGGTAGATATAGTAGAATACTACCCATTTGCACGAAAATTGCACAAATCACCGGAAAACAGAAGAAATAACGTGATTACGGATGAAAAAGAAATATTATATTTACCCTTGAAAAAGAGCCACTTAAGTAAGAGCGTGAAACGCAAAGAAATAGGAAGACATCGGTACAGCCCGGTTTCATAATCATGAGTCCCCGGTTCAATCCCGGGTCCCGCTACTTGATAAGAATAAGGCATTTGGGAGGCTTCCACTTCTGGGTGCCTTTTTCTTTTTTAGCTCCGGTTTGCGCTATGGTTTGCGCCAGCGTCAAATTCAATGTAACATGGTTCAACAAATTTTATCTCTACAAAGATACTATTTTACTTTCAAATTTTAATTGAAAAGATTAATAATACAATTGTACGACATTGCTATTCTATAAAAAACAGCAAATGAATTTCTTCAAATAGTGATAACCATGTTAGTTACCACCATACCAAAGAGATATTTAATTCAAAATGTCAAAGTTACATTTATAGGATAATTACCAATCATCATTACTTGTTTGCAATGGCTTCTTTAGAACTGTATCAATTTTGTCTACAAGGATTTTATAACATGATAGTGAATAAACAAAAGCTCGTGATGAAGTCACTTTAGGATGTTGTCTGTTTGCTGTAAATGGAAAGCAATCAGAAAGTGCCCATATTTGGGTATCTTTAGTAACGCCATTACCTGTTACACCAAAACCACCACCAAACATTATGACATATCCACTATCGTCATTTATCTTCAATACCTCATAGTTCTGTAAGGTATATGTCATTCGAATACGTTCTTCTTTAAAATCAAATTTAATAAGTGGTCGAATACTTACTCTATATGAGTTATCTCCCATAGTCCGTTTTGCAATATTAGGCAGATAACAACGTGCTATGATTGTTCCTTCTTCCTCATTTGAAACCTGTATAGCTGACTTTGCATCAGAAGACATAGATATAACCCAATCTATAATTTTGCGATATAATTGAGATTTGGACTGACCTTTATACTCTTTTATAACCGATAATGATAGTTCACCCAATTCATTCAGCTTATATTCATTGGATAACTCCTTAGCCTTAGCTGACCAAGACATATCCCCTATATTGGTATATTCTTCTAATTCTTGTTTAGTTACAATTTGGGCATTAATTGTATTACAGACTAATCCTAATAACATTATAAAAATAATCTTTTTCATGTTGACTTGAAGCTTACTATTAGTATGATGTATTTTTGTGTTCAAATGTACAAAAAACAAATTAATTAATCAGATTTTATTATATATATTCTCCAACAAGTTCTATTGTAAAAGATGTGTTGCAATTATTGATAGAACAATAAAAAAACAGCAAATGAATTTCTTCAAATGCTGTTCTTTTTACTTTATTCTTCTATTATATTCAAGAAATCACCCCAACCATTAGCCACCCAATAACTGGAGTACGAACCCTTAGGAACATACAATACACACTTTTCTCCTAATGAAGAGAAAACATATGAATTACATTTTGGTGGATTCTCTGCAAGACAATGAATTTCCTTCAATGAATTACAACTACTAAAAGCTTTATCATCTATACTATTTACTTCTTTAGGAATAATTAAACTTGTTCCACTGGCATTTGGATAAAAAACAAGTTTAGATTTATCTTTATTATACAATACCCCATTAATAGTTGAAAAAACAGGATTATCTTCTGCAACAATAAACTGCTTAAGAGAATAACTATTATTTAAAGAAACTTCCATACTGAAAGAGACTAAACTTGCAGGTATAACTATTGTTTCCAAGCTAATACAGTCTCTAAAAGTCCAACGCAAAATAGTCGTTACATTATCCGGAATTGTTATTGATTGAAGGCTTACACACTCATAAAAAGCCCCTTCTCCAATATAAGATACTTTATTAGGAATATCAATAGTCTTTAAATTTTTAGCATTAAAAAATGCACCTTGTTCTATAGAAGTTGTATTATCAGGAAGTATTATTGAGACCAATGCATTACAATAACTAAACATCCGAACTCCAATTACACTTTCGAACGCATGCTCACCGTCACCGTAAGTTCCACTACCACTAATTATATTCACTTCTGACAAATCTAATTTTTGCAACATACCCTGCGACGAACGTTCTCCTGCCATTTCACGTAAATATTGAATATCAGTACCGTTAAGATTTCCGGTTAATATCAAGTTGGTTATTTGATATTTTTTTGAAGGTGCTATCAATTTATTTAATGTTCCTGCTGTTTCCACATGCAGTTCTATTGCATCTTTATCTTTAACTCGCCCCTGATTAATAATTATATCTTCTGATATTGCCTTACTCACAGACTCAATTGTAATAATCCCTTTTCTTCTTTTTGAAAGCGTATTTTCTTCTATCTGAAAATATAATTTATTATTAGCCAATCCTTTTATCTGAAAATTATCAACAGGTTTTATCCAATCATATTCATCTAAGACTGTAACTTGATACTCAACATTCGCATTAAGTTCAATTTCAATGACCTTCCCGTTGACAGGTATATCATATTCTTTTTGAGATACTATAATTGCATCCTTTTGAGCTTGAATTATTTTCATTGTCTCTTTTATTGAACTATTCTTATCGTAGAAAATAATTTCAGCTCCCTACTTTCATATGTTTCATTGGGACTAATCGTATAATACAAGGTAGAACTTGACACTCCACGCGTTTCCACCATTTCCTTCACCCAACTCACGTTAGGCATTTGGACATCAAAACTAAAATTACTATTCACTTCAACGGCTACAACTGTCCCTTTATCACTAACAGGATATTCATTTTTAGTAAGCATCAATACTCCTTCACCTGCTTGATAAATGTGTACTACTTCCGAAATATCTTTGCTTTGAAATATAATTTCACCTTCACGTTTATCATATTCATCACTAGAGGTAATATTGAATGACAAAGTTATATTTTCCAACGAGCGAGATTTTGTAACCTGCGTAATCCATTTTTGAGATGTTGGTGGAATGATAACCTTATATTCAACATTAGCTTTCACTTCAACATCAATTGTATGATGAGATTTATCCAGTTCAAAAATATTTGATGATACCAATAGTGCATCTTGTTGTTTTTGAGAAACCCTTATTCTTTTTTCAATTTCTCCGACTTTCAACGTCAATACAGCATTACGTTCATCATAAAATGTGTTCTCTGTTACTTTTATCGTCAGTGATACAGTACCTGCTACTCCATTATTAGACGAAACAGTACACCATTCTATATTAGTTGGTATAGCAATATTCCATTTCTTGTTAGTCTCGAAAGTTAAAGTTTTCTCCTCATTATTTGAGGTAAAACAGATTCCTTTTTCAAAATACCCTTCACTTTCTCCCAAAGGTGTTAATATAGTCTCAACATCATGGTTTTCTTCCTCTCTTGAATTGTTGACAGGATTATCATCTCCACAACCTATCAATACAAGAAGCACATATACAATGCTACTAATAAATACAATATAATTATTTCTCATTATTTCATTTATTTAAAAACAGTAAAGTAAAGGAGTTAATGCTAGCCTAATAAGACTAGCACTATACGGTTAAATCCCAATTATTGTTTTGTGTATGTAATTAACTCTCCTTCACCTTCTTCATCAATATCATCAACTAATACCAGTTTGGAACTTGTCAGTTCTTGAACACGCATTGAATAAATATCAGTTTCTCCGTAACTATCTTCTTCCCAAATGAAAGTGAAGACCTTACTCTTCTCATCATAAGTATATTTGAAGTTTTCTACTCCTTCTTTATCTATTTGTCCGTTTTCATAAATCGCACTTGAACCTGTACCGTCTGAATTAATAGTCATTACGTCCTTATATTCCACAGAGTTCCTATTCTCTATATTCACCCAAGTACCTACTAATGGATTTTCATCATCGTCATCGCTACAAGAAGTAAAACCTGCACATAAAACAATAACCAATAAAGTCGCAAACAATCTAAATGTCTTCATATTCTGTAAATAATCTTTTTATTAATAATTTAATTTGTAGTATAAGCTGCTCAAAAATTGAGTTGGCTACTTAAAAGATAGTAGCAAAAGTTGTTTCTTAATGTCTGATTCGTAGTTATATATCGTTTTATGTACCCTGTTTCCTTCAGATACTATTAAAAATAAAAGGCGTGGAAACTATTGAATATTATCATATTGAGGCTCTGGACTGCCCAAGGTTGAATAATAAACAATAGCCCACGCCAAACGATATATAGACCATCTTAACAAGATAGGTATATAACATTGACGTGAGCGTTCTTGCCTATTATCTTCAACCTTCGAAATTGTCCAGATTCCAATATGAGATAATATCTTAAACGCTCTTCGTTAACTAATATGTCCTTTCAGCCCTAACACATTAGGTATCTGAAATTGCCACAAAGTTACGAAAAGCGTTTGTAATAGCAAGAACTATTGTTTATTAAAAATTGAGAGCCATTTCTTCTTTATAAATCCAAATAGGTAGAAAATATAAGACTGCCTATATAAGAGCAAAATTTTAAAATTTTTCTACCCAACTGATAGTTTATACCTATGGCTTTATAAACTTGATTTTTTATCCGTTGAACGGTGGAAATACCAATACTTTGTAGCTTAGCTATATTTCTGATTGAATAACCTTTTCTTAGTAAAGCAATGACTTCCTTATATTCTTCTTTCTTCTTATCATCCGTTTTGCTTGAGCCTGTCTTTTTGCCAAGTTTACCACCTTTGGCAATATAATTAGCCCTACCACTATTCAAACGGTATTGGATATTGCTTCTTTCGATATTTGCCATTTCTGCAAGTACTGTCACCATGATAGACGCTATTGGATTAACTTCCCCATTTGGTTGCAAAGTATATAAGCCCAAGTTCTGTATGTAACTGATACTTTCGATTCATGCAATATATCTAAAGAGCGAAGAACCTGTAATGTGCTTCTTCCTAGTCTTGACAATTCAGATAAAAGTAGGATATTCACAGATTCACGTTTACAGTATTCTAAACATTCTCCTAAAATCTGTCTTTCCTCTATTTTCTTTGCACCTGAAATATGCTCTTGGAATATATTCACAATTTCTATATCCTGTGAGATAGCATATTTCTTTAAATCCTCTATTTGTCTGCTCGTGTCCTGCCTGTCATTACTTGAAGAAACACGGGCGTATATTACGGCTGTTTTCATTTTATTCTTTGATTAAATTGATAACATGAAAGAATGTGTTCAAACCAACTTTGCAGATTTATTTGAACACATTCCTGTTTTGAACACACAAGTAGTTAGTGACGTTTATCCGCTTCTTCCACTTCCCATAAGCCAACTAAAAGAATAAGCAAGATTAACGGAACACAACCTGTTATAAAAAACAATACCACCCAAAAGAGCCAAACGAGTATCTTATAATAGAACATAATTCTTTATTTTACGTAGTTAATAAAATAGGAGAATACCCATTTCTGAATATTCCCCTGTTTAATCAATCAATAAACCACTTATATTTAGTGTCTCCATGCAAAGAGGCATTTATTCCCGTTGCTATTTCGGTTGCATTTACCGCTCTATCCAAGAATGAATCTATATAACTGCTCTTATTTGCTCCTGTCAATAGATTATACAATTTCCACATACTAATATCATTCCCCAAGCTCCCAAAGTTCTTATCATTGATATACGCCTTTGCAACTGTATTTATCTGTGAATCAGTGATAAGCATTTTAGGAATATCTTTCTGATAACCTTGTGGTAATGATTGATAAAGTCTCATTCTCCCAAGTAATTGACAAAATTGATGTTCTGTGAGATATGAGTTACCAAGTGTTTGCATTAAGTGTAGATGTTTTGCAGGTTGATAACTCTGAAACATTTCCAATACTGCCCGATATAAATCTTTGGTATTAGTTACTTCCAAACAGCTAAGAAAACCGTCTGTTGATACACACAAATTTGTGCAAACTTTACAAGTAAAGCCTATAAATACTTTAAATCGTTCTGCTCCCTTTTTACTATACAAATTTGTGTGATTATAAGCTCTCACACCACCAATAGTAAGAGTTAGCTTATTCCCGTTCACCGTTTCGTAAATCGTAGGAATCTGAATAATAAAAGCACATCTTTCGTAGTAGATAGTCTTATCACTTTCAAGAAGTTGATTAGCGGGTTTGTGTATTGCTTCGGGTATTCTCCCCTTGATAATGTGACTTACACGAATATCGGGCTTATCAATACTTTCACCACTGAAAAACGTATTTGCAGCGTCATAAACAGTATCAATAAATGCAGGGTGAGGAATTGTAAGCTCATTGTCTTTGGCAAATACGGGTGTAATACAATCTTCTTTCAAATGTTGCATTGTAACCTCTAGTGTATTAGCTTCCAAGAAATGAGGATTCTCTTTTTTAACTTTTGGTCGTTCTTCGATTATTACCGCTTCTTCTGCATACTCACCAAAGTTACTTTCCCTTCTTACCTGTGGCACATTGCCAATAATTTGTAGATTTCTCATAACGAATAAAATTTTAAATGATTTATAAATTGATTACGTGGATTGAAATATATTTCGTTTCTCTCCAACTACTCGGGGGGCGTAAAAGGGTACTCGACTCACTTGTACGTAACTTTCAATTCAGTAAATCATAGGAGAAATAAGCTGATATATATTTAAGCTCTTATTTTTATAGGTAGGGGGTATTATATATAAGTACCTGTACTTTATTGCACGCACATCTTTCTACTCACCACAAATGGAACTACTTTAGACCATTACGGAATGTGGCATAACCATACAACCAATGTTTAAAGAATGAGTATCATTCATTTTTTAGCTTCCCAAATTATTCGTAAATTTGTGTATTCCATGAAGGAAGGATTACCGTATTGCATTGAGGCTCATTATCTCCATTTCCCAATTACTACCAATACGGTAATTTACCTTTTTTACAATCTCCCATAGATAAAGCCATGTCTGATAGATTTTATTGCAGTCGCCTATATACTAGTATTAGACGACCTTTTTCATTTTTGTAGCATAACCATAAAAAGTAGGGCAATTTAACGTCTGCCTACCGCTTGTGGTTATGATTTTTTTTTCTTATTACCTACCATGTCAGAAGTATATACCTATCAAGAATTACGTGAATTAGCCTTGAAACACGGAATCAGAGATAATAAGTCCATATCGGTGTATGGATACAAACACAAGGCTATCAAAAACAGAGAATACAGATTAACCACATTAGAAAAACATTTTATTTAAAATCCCATGATTGAGACAAGAATCCCAATAACACCTGACACAAGTACCACCCTTACAGATGAAACAACAGAGCACATCATTCATCGCAAAGTAACAATCAAAATAGACAGAGATTATTTAAGAAAAAAGTATCCCGAACTATTCGAGCGACTGGCAAAAGTTACAGAAAAACACCCTTCTACTCTGAAAAAGCAGCTTGTAAAAAAACAGGGGTACGCTCATGTAAAAAAATAGGGTGGACTATACTACTAACCATTAGAAAATAACTAATAAGCATTGCCTTCTTTCAGAAGTCAAAAGCACATTCTAAATCTTATTTTTTATGTATGTAAATCAACAAACCAAAGAAACTTATATAAACAGAAAGGAAGCCAAAATAAGTCTCGGGACTTCCAATTTCAACAGATTATTAAAAAATGAGATTATTTGTTTTATCAACGACCAACCATTTGCCAACTATGGGATACAGAATAATACCGGCAAGCCTAGTCATAGGGCTTACAACAAATGAAGCATATACTTATTTTTGTTTATTAGCGAAATCAGATTACAACACTTATATTTCACACGTAAAGCTCGAAACATTATCCCAATTGACAGGAATAAACAAGACCGAATATATATCCGAACATATCGAGAAACTAAAAAAGAAAGGGTTACTTCGGAAAGACACACAACAGAACATTGGCAACAAAGGTGTGTTCAATACCTGTACGTATTATCTATACAAACCGCAAATTGACTGGATTAGAATTGACTTGGATTTATTAGAAGAAAACATTCCTAACAAACTCAAAGCTTTCCTCATCTTATTAAAATGTATTTGCCTAAACAACACCAATTACACAGGATACAACAAAAGTGAAATCAGTAAGAAACTAAATATATCCCGCCCGACCTTAAATTCTTATCTCAATCAGTGTATTGACAAAGACTGATAAAAGAAGAGCAAAGCGGATACACAATAACAAATACGCATTTATTCAAAATAGATATTACCAAAGGAAAAATAGATGATGAAAATTATACAGAGGTATATATACCAATGGCTGATTTTTTCGCATCCCAAAACATTACAATACCACCATATAATAAAAAGATAGTAGGGAAAATCATCGACCATTATAGCGCATTACCGTTTCTAGCAGCAGCACTAAAAAAACGAAAAATACCGGAAGGAACTGTCTGTACTTGGAAGTATCTGGCTAAAGTATTAAAAGTAAATATCGTGGAAAAACCTCGTCCCATACTACCAAAGGTTACTCTTATCATGTAAAAATCAACCTTTACAAAAAAGAGATTCGCTTCGTGATGAGTGAATCTCTTTTGGCTATTAAGCCATTCTTTTAGTCTGCAAATTCAAAGTCAGAGACATTTTTCAAACAGGTCTATAAAAGGATTTTTTATGAAAAAATGTCCTTGCATTTAGTTCATTCCCTAATATTGGATAGCGTAAATAAATAATTAGAAAATTCGATTGATAAGTCTTCCAAAGAAGTATAGATGTCCGTTTAATGAAAATATCCAAACTCATTTCAAAATACTGTCCAGTTCTAGGATTCAGCAATTCAACTCTTCTCAATTCATATTGTTTACTTAAGAAATTGAGAAGAATATAAACTAAAAGCTGTCGGATATCTTCAACTATAAAATTCCTTTGCCCTGCTTTTAACTCAACCAATGTTGAATCATAATATAAATCTCCTTGAGAATCACTTAAGAAAGAACATCCTCTAAATAAAGGATGAAATTTGAGCTCTTTTTTGCTATAAAAAGAAATCAAATTTGAGGATATTTGAGTTATAGCCTTTATATTACTTTTATCCTTAATACTATAACTCTCAATATTTGTTCGAGGCAATAACCTTATCGTTGGCAATACTTGTTCAAAAATTGAGTTTATTTCAGATTCTACTCCTTGATACAATAATTCAAATCTCTTATATGCAAGCATATTATTAATAGAACGATATTGCGCTTCATCAATATCCACTGGAGAGAAATAGCCAAAATTATCACCTTGTCCATTAATCTCTGTAATCAAATCCTTTGCATTTGGGGTAAATTCATCCCAAAATGAAGGATAATTCTTTATAAAGCTAATTTCAGATATCATATAGGTAATTTCCAAGATGTATGAGCAGGGTATTTAGTGGCAATCCATTCTCCAAGGGCTTTAGAACCTTCATCTAAAAAATTGACTATCGACCTCCTCCAATGTGCCCCTTCATCTCGTAGATAAAAACTCGCAGAATAAAAAGCTCTCTTTTCTAAAATGGACATTGAATTATAATTTGTCTTTTTAGAAGATAACCATTCATACTCTTTCATATTTACCATAGCTAGAATACAATTACTCTTCAACAGTTCTGAAGCTCCGGGCCTTCCATATAACAAATTTATTGCTCTTGAAGAACTTGTTTCTGGCAAGTGCGATAATAACCTTACTATGTAGCAAGCGTTATTTTCTGTTTGCATCAAATAGGAGTCTTCATTTATTAGTCTGCATATCTTCTCTCTCACTTCAACCTTAGTATTTTCATTACACCCATCTATTACCTTAATTATCATCTGAATAACATTAGGAAATATTGTATATAACGATTCTATATTTTCAATTATCACAGCTATTGCAAGTTCAATTCTGTCCTTATCGAGAAATTTAATGGCAGATATAATTTGCTTTGCAAATGATTGATGTATTTTCGATTTTTTCACCTCCGAGTTAATGAAAGAAATCAAGTCGAACTCTGCTATTCTACTTTTAAGTTCCTCATAATCTTCAATAGCAGTCAAAGAGTAAGGGTCATAGTGAATATGCATTTTATAAAAAGTATTTCTTTGTTTATCCAACTTTAAATCCTCTTCACCTTCCAAAAGACTTATTGCATGATTTTCAAACTCCGATGAAGTCATAATTACCGTTTTATTTTTCTGCAATGTTAAGCCTTCACTTTTCATCAATAAATCTGCACTTATATTCAAAAATTGATAAGCTTCTTCTTTAGACATTGCAAATAAAATAAAATCATCAACAAAACGACAGAAAGGTACACCTTCTGTATCAAGAACCTTGTCTATAGTTGCCAAGTAAGCTTCTGCTAAAATTCTAGCAGCATTGCCCCCTACTGGCAAGCCATAAGATACATTACCTGACAAGGTCATTAATACCTTCATTATTTTATCAACTTTCCCTTTCTCTATTCCTATTCTATTTTCTAATGCATTATCCAAACGATGATGATAAATTCTATTATAAAAATCCGCAATATCAAATCGCACCACATATTTATATTGTTTAGCTTTCTGCATTGATGTTTCATAAAACTTTCGCCAATTAAAATCTTTATCAAAACATTCACCCGTATCTTCATTTAGTTTTATACGATAAGAAAATATACAATTATCCAAAGCAGGCTTACGATAACATTCTATTTGCTCTGATATTGAAAGCACTATGCTTAATAATGCAGCATTCCACCACGGGTCTATAAATGTAGTCCATCTATAGCCTGTATAGCCAACAGGAACAGATATACTTACTCGATTTATAGGGTAAAGTCCAGACCTAATCTCATCCATTTGAGATATCATTTTATCCACTATTGTAATTGCTTCATTAGACATATCGTAGAATAATGCATTCTCAATAGGATAGGGGAAAATATCAGTATCTCCATAAGAAGAGATATTTTTTAAAGCTAATTTGGTATAATTCATTTCAATAACAAACTACTGTTTATATAAAATTCAAAAGTATCTTTTTTTCATCAATTATCAAAATATAATTATATTTTTCTTTCTACTAATAAACAACCTCGCTCTCCTTTGATTTTGCATTCAGACACTACAAAAAAATCGTTGATTGTTTTGCTCGTAATAGCCTTAGGGGGATGTATATTCAATAAAGTATAAATCCTTGTTATTTCTTCTTTTATATGTTTACAAGTGTATTTTTGACCAACAGTAAATGAATTCTTTATTAAGCGGATTACCTCTGTTCCGGTTGCCTTCTCGCTATATTGCTTCTGTATCATGGCTTCCGTAATTTTCTTTTTGGAATATTTGAGTTGTTCAATCACTTCCTTACCTACCGTATCATAAGCTTCAACAATAAATGAATCAGCCGCAACTAAATCCCACTTGTATTCCAGTTCCATTTCAGTAACACAATTTCCCAACATCTCCAACTGGCGGACTATCTCTTTACGCTTGTCTTTAATGGATTGAGATTTATTTTCCCTCTTTAACCGCTCGCTATCACCCAACGGACAATAGTAGCCCGCATGATAAACAATAAAAGAGTCACAGTTATCGTATGCTTTATATAGAGAATTTTCATCATGGAAATAATTTTTCATCAATTCCTCATCCATGTAGTTGTCTATTGCAAACCAATTCTCTCTCCCGTTCCTATCAAGCATCCTATTGAAAGGAAGACTTTCCAATGCAGCACGATAAGCATCACGGGAAGCCCTGTCTGTTGCACAATCATAAAAGTTCTTCATCGTTCGGTATATCTCCTTGCTGCAAATAAGATAACCTTTTATCTCCTCTTTGCTTCTTTGGGACAATCCTTTTTTGGTATTACTTATATAGGTAATTGACGAGACTCCATTTCTGAATCGTCCTACTATCTGAATTGCATCCGTATATGGGTCTATCATAGTATGTTCTGCAAAATAGACATCGGTTAGCATTATAACATGAGGTTGCTCTTCCAACTCCATATCCACAGCATTGAAAAAACGGCTAGTGAAAAAGTTGTACCGCTTCATTTTATCCTTGCTCCACTGTTCGTAAGCATTACAAAATCTGTTCTTTTTTAGTTTATCAACACTTTTCGGAGCACAAAAAACAGCAGATTCTTCCAACAGGTCTAGTTGCTTCATCAATGAATATATAATATCGGTTGAATTGATAAACACACAAATCGGAAGTGGTGCAACTTCCTCATTGTCTAGTTTGGATAGCACATTTTTAAATGCTTGCAGCGTATTATTCGTATGATGCAACCAAATCTCCTTTTTATAATCGAAGGTCGGCTGAATTTCTATCGTCTGAAAGTTCTGCTCCTTAAATCGAGGGTCGTGCAATTCTATCGGTGTAGCAGAAACCAATGCTTTTTGATCAAACTTAAAGAAATCATCTATCGGTAGAGTTATGTCACTCCGGTAATCTGCATCCTTCACTAACTTATGACATTCATCGAACAAAAGAAAGCAAGAACAATGCGCACTCATTTCCAATTCTTCAAATGCGTACTTTACTTTCTGAAAACTTTCGGGAGTAGTAAGTATCTTATAATACTTCTTTTTGCTCTTCTCCAAATATTTTACAATATCGTCAGTATATACACCTTCATATACTCCGAACAGATTATCATCTTTATGCTTAGGGTCATTGCACTTACCGATAATAACAGGAACATTCGATTCAATGATAATCGAGTTACGTTTTGCCGTGATTTCTCCATAGGTAGCACCAAGTCCGGTCAACTTCTTATAAAGAATTGTATTCGTGGGAATTTCGGGAAGAACTTCGGTAAGGTATTGCACCCTACCGAGTTCATTAAGATTAATTTCTATTGTCATCTTCCTCATTAACGTCTATTACATTCATTCCCTCATTTTCGTACTCTTCCTGCTTGATTGCATCAAAATCGGTACATCTTGCAACAGATTTCCGGAAGTATTAGCTTCATTAATGAACTGGGACAATTCTTCTACTGGCTTTACATTTAACTTTTTCATAATCTTAAATTTTAATAGATTTATAAATATAGGGAAGGAATTGCGCCTTCCCCCGTTAATAATTCAATTATGCTATCAATTCTTTTTCCAATAAATAATCATACAATTCTTCTGTCCTTTCCAACCGAAAAAAAATCTTTCCTTTTCTGAAAAAAGCACTGGCAGTAATTTTCGCTCCATACTCACGAAACGTAGGAACAAATTGTAATGCTTTTCCCGCTAAAATCAGTTGCTTAAAAATTGATAGTTGAAAATCCTTATCTTCTCCTTCACTATAAGCCGTAACACTATTAGGATTAAAACCAAAATCTTCCGCTTCTCCTGTTTCCAAATAAGTACGTAACCAACTTAATCCTTCTTGATTCAATATCAAACAGAAACCTTGAATCTTTTTGGATTCAATCCAAGCACATGGATAGTTATCCTTGTTAGTGTAAAACTTAACATTCAATTGCTCACCTCTTTTCATCATTGCCTTTACAGTTTGCATTGCACCTTCATTGTCATAAGACTTAACTACTTTCTTTTCTCCAAATTCTAAATTCATAATCTTCATTTAAAAAAATTAAACATTAATGAATCTCAAACGAGGTGCGCACCTTTGTTTTTGATTACGCTGCAAAACTACGGAGAAATAGAAGCGTATGAAATGAAGAAAAAAACATAAAGAAATCCCTTTTTTATGCTTAATTCTTTATGTAATCACAAATATCATAAATTACAATATATCAACAGATTATATGTAATCACACAATAATCATCAATTAAATAAAGAATATCATTTTTTATCTTTATATGTTTTACCAATATGATTTTAAATATTCAACTGGATTATTGGGAGATGTTTTACACATGGGGATTTTCCACCAATTTGGACGAACTTCATATTTTTGTAAGTTTCTGATTGTAGCCCGCAAATTCAATATGTCATTTTTAGGACTGTCCTCATCAATCAGTTTGAGATATTTCAGTAACCCAAGAATAAAATTCCCCTCGTTATCTGTTAATCCTTTACCTTTGGCTGCAAATGATGAGTGACGTAGTAGGTTGTATATACTAAGAGTTATCGTATCAAGTATCGCATTTTCACGTTTCCTCCCTCTTTTACCTATACTGGGATAATCTTTATCCAATTCCGTTTCCACTTCTTCCAAAGTTGAAACTCCTAAATATTTATCAAGATATGGAGTTATCATATTGAGAAACCAACTATCATCATTCGTAAGTTCTATTTTCTGTTTGTTATATTCAATCGTGACAATATTACTCTTGGTCTTTTTCTTCTCATGAAACATCTTGTAAAGACGTAGCATATCCGGTCTAACAGAATAACTATACTTTAGTTGCGTTGGGTCAGCAATATAATCCTCAAAATCAAAATAACCATTGGTTTGTGTGTATTTATAGTAGATACTTACAATAAGAAGAATAGCGTAAAATACATCTTGGTCTTGCTGTTCATAGGCTTCGTCTTCATTTTTATTGTATGTATTCCACAACGTTTCAATATACTCGGCTTTAAAATTACCACTTTCAAGGACTAAATTCCTTCCCACAGTCATGCTAAATTCATATTTATCCTCATCTGTCCCGCAATTAGGATAGGGAATCTCCTGCTCTTCCTTCTTTATTGACAAGTACAAATCCTGTATTTCCATTGGGAACTTATTACCCAAAAGATATACATCAGATATATAGTCCAGTTCATTATGAAACATTGAACGGCTGAATCCCACTTCACTATTCAGCCATGATTCGATTCGTTTTATCGTATTGATTGGTATTATTTGATATTCCATATTTTCAAACTTTGTCACAAAAATAAAAATGTCGCTTCACCATAAAAGCAAAGCGACATTTTATTTTAAAGAAGATTCTTCATTGCTTCATCTATCTGCTCATTTTCAAAGCTATCAAGATAATACTGTGTCGTTGACAAACTTGTATGTCCCAATGATTCACTTATCAATGCGATGTTTACACCAGAACGTTTTAATACCGTTGCAAATGAATGACGTGCAACATAGGTTGTCAGCGGAATACTAATATCCAAATGAGCCCCTATCTTTTTAAGAGCTTTATTCATGCCTTTTATCACTTTTCTAATCCTGTCATATTGCTGTTGTTCAGTAATATGAAAATTACGGTCTAATATTGGGAAAACATAATCATTCAGTTGTGAGTTCGGTTTCCTATATTTATCTACAATTTGTACAGCTTGAGGTAAAAGTTGAAATGTAATAGGCTGCTTTGTCTTATGTCGTACAAAGCATATTCGATTATTCACAATATCTGAATACTTCAAATATGCTATATCAATCATATTCATACCACAACCAAGATAACTAAAAGAAAATAAGTCTTTAGTCAAATAAAGTAATGGACTATAATAAGTTGTTATCTCCATTAAATCAACATTCATTATTTTATGTATTTCAGCCTTAGTAATTGCCCTCTTACATTTACCCTTGCGATAATGAGATATTTTGAATTTTACAAAAGGATAATACTTCTCGTTCACCACATTATCTTCTATTGCTTTATTATAAACAGCACGTAATTCTCTCATTCGTATTCCAATCGTATTATCAGAATTACCACGTTTACGAAGATAAAGTTCATAACGCTTTAACCAATTTACATCAATATCCGTGAAAGGTATATCCAAGTTACCTGCGAATCTCAATACAGAATTATAACAACTAATGTAAGCTTTGGCATTACCTAACCGTTTCTCGCAGTCATATACTGTATGATGTATTGAATATAATCTCCCACATTCTGTTTATTACAACTTCGTTCCACGTATTCAGCCAAAGATTGTGGAGTAAAGTCTTTACCAAGTGTTTTCAGTTCAAACATCATATTGACATATTCTTGTCTCGTTTGATTCATGATATTCAATAACTGTTCACGATTGGGATAGTTTCTTTTAGGTTCTTCCTTATCAAAATTCCAACAAGAAGCTTTGATTGAAATTCCCAAAGATTTAAAGTAACGTAACTTACCTTGGCTAATTCTCAACATTAACGGATGTTCTCCATTAGCTAAAACTTTTGATTTAAAACAAATAATGCCTATATTAGCATCCATAACGTAACATATTATTGTCACATTTTGGTTTGCGCTACGGTTTACACCGATAAGCAATAGGAGATATTTTAGAAGTCAGATATAAGATTTAGCAAAAGCCAAAATCTTCATAAATGACTTATATTCAGCAGCTCTGCTGGTAGCTTTCAAAGGCGTCAGCTTTGGAAGACGCAGATTCATAATCATGAGGTCCCCGGTTCAATCCCGTCCCGCTACTAAGCCGAAAGGCTTGTAAATTAGGCAATTAGGAGGCTTCCACTCTTGGTTGTCTTTTTTGTTTATAAGGGTATTTGCACAGATTTTGCACGGATTTTAATATAAAACACTGATAATCAATGAAATCGTAAGATAATTCTACTTTAAAATCTCTTTCTTCTGCTTTCTTTTCATTGCTTGGTTTTATTTAGTAATACATGGGGTTTCTGCCTGAGTTGAGGCTTTTTGCACAAGAAATTGCACAAATAGATACGAAAAACGAGATAAGCTACACACCGGTAGTTATCTCGTTTAATCGCGACAAAATCAAATAAAAGACGAAAGCCTTATTATTTCACTTCGTTACATTACAGCGGACTCTTAACAATCAACTTTATCAGTAATCAAAATTTCCTCAGTTCCTTTATCATCCAAAGGTTTGAGAAGTTCTGATTCACTAATAGCCGCCAAATCATTCTTTTGCAGAATTTCATCTACCGCCAGTCCACTCACACAAGAACATGGTGACTTTTTCAGATAAAGACGTGTCTGATAGTTTGTACTATGACGTTTCACCAAACAACGCTTCTCCATGTAATGCAATAATCGCCTTATGTTTACAGGAACAAAGCGACACTCACCATTATTCCAATTCTCACAATATGCTATATACTCCTGATATAAATCTCGAAGTAATACATATTCCCTTTCTGATTGAAAGACATTGCAATCATGTATGAATCGCTCAAGACTTTGCTTCCCATCCAAAGTATACTTAGACAAAGTACGATTCTTAACTCCAACAGTGTTTTTTGTATTGGCTCTGTTGTTACCAATTTGAAAGAACTCTTTCATAATTTAAAAAATTAAAATTAATGAAGATAAAAAGGTATCTTCTTCCTATGAATTCAATTATTTATAAATTGATGTAATTTGTTGCTGATTAAAGTTCCTCATGAATAATAGAATCTGTTCCGCACAGAAGCTCATTCCTGAACCTTGTCCCACTACAATAACATTTTCAGTTATAGAAGCAATATTCTTTTCTAAAGAAACATTGACTTCCAATTCGTTTGTACCATTGTTTACTTTTAAATTGTGATTCATATTTATTAAATATTTAATTATGAAGAAAAAAGGTATCTTCTTCCTGTTGTTAAAATACATATTCTGCAGCTATTTCAAATAAGTGGTCAGTGTTATACGAATGAAATTTTACTTTTCTTTTTATCTTTGGTTTCTTGTTCATAATAATATTATTTTAAATGACTAATGGTAAATTCCGTATTTTGCTGCAATTTCAAACAGACTTTGAGTATTCGTTTTATATTTCTTTTCGTTTAACTCAAAGTATTTGCTTTCCGCTTCTTCTTGATTGTATTTTGGATAAAAACTGCTTACTTTCAAGAATAAGTCAAGTCCTTTGTCTCCAAACAGATTCTTGATTACAAGACCTATTTTAATCCAATCGTTAAATATTGGAGTTATGTCAATCTGCCTTTCAATTACCAGATTCAGCAACCTTTCCGCTTCCTCGGTTTTGCTCAATGGAGTAGCGCTTGCAAAATCAAGGTTGGACGGTTGCAGCAAGGCTTCTTCAATAGATATGGCTCTTGGATTTTCATTTGAAATTTGTATGTCGGAACTTCTCTTTGAAAAGACTTCTTTTGATTTCAAATGTGCAATATTGGTTTTCTCCATAGTATGTGTATATACTTCTGCATCCCAATTCACATAAGGGTGTTCGTCATAAGAATAAAAACGCAACCTGCAAATATCGCTGCAACTTGAATCAATGATAATTTCCATTTCCTTAAACTCCCGTTGCAAGGCATTGAAGTAAAGTTTGTGCTTTCCAAAATCATCGTATGGGATAATGCAGAACGCACCTTTGCCACTTGCTGAAAGTCCACAATACATAACGTAGGGAAGTTCTGCCAAACGCTTTTTAAATTTCTCCATATCTGATATTGACGGGTTGTCTTTCCCGTCAATATCGATGCAGATTAAATTTGAAGGTCTTATCAGAGAATCAGCTTCGTTTTGAGAACACTCCACTAACGGTAATAGCTGGCAATGAACTTTTCAGGTACTTACGCTTCTCCTCATCGTCGGTTTCTCTTAATTTTTCAACGATTGGTGTGTATTCATTCCTTTGCAATAACCATTCCCGAATATCAACAGTTTTGACTGGAGCTTTATTCTTTTTGCAACGAAATAATGATACTTTAAAATTCGGTTTCATAGATATTCTTTTTTATTAGAGTTAATAATCCCTTCCGCTTTAAACTTTTCAACAAATTCGTTCTTGTCCTTTTCTGTTTTTTTGGCTGTTTCACAATACACCCATGTGGCATTGTTTGTCGTTTTTCGCTTAACACAGTATTTCAATTGGGTTTCAAGTCTTCTCAAAAACTCATGTTTGCTTGCAACTCCGTAATGATTATCTTCACAGAAGTTTTTGTATCTATCATACAACGTCTTTGCTTCCTCATGTTTTTCACTTGAAGGTTGAAGGTTTTCATCACACATAAACAAAGCAACACTGTTACTGTTTCTTTCAATTCTTTTATTTGTATTGTCAATATGTTTGGAGTAGGTAAAGCCTTTTCTGTTTGGTTCCAAAATTCTTTTCAGTCCCTCAAGTACCCAATTAAAAACTCCGCTCAACTCTTCTTCAATAATTTCCCTTGCCAGATTGGGATTCTTTTTCCATTCAGGAATTGTAGCGTTAAATTCAAGGAACAAATATCTACGGAAATAACCGATTGTCTGTTCCATGTCTTTATTTGATATGAAGTTGGCACTGAATAGAAAACGACAATAATTGGATACGGTTACAGGTTTTCCATAGGGAGAACGGGCACTTACAGGGTCATTACTAAACAATTGTTTGACCATTCCGGGTCAGTATTTTTACTTCCCATTTCGGAACAGGCATTCAACAGATAGTTTCCAATCTCTGCTCGATAATAACCGTTAGCCTCACATAATCTGCTCAAAGAAAAGTGGCATACATTCTGTTCTCCAAGCAAAGCCGTAACAATATCTATCAAGACTGATTTTCCATTTCCACCGCTTCCAAGTAAAACAAGACACTTTTCCCATCTCAAATGCTTGGCAAAAATATAAGCGATGTATTCTGCGACTAACATTCTCGCTTCTTTCTCAGGAATTACTTCCTCTAGAAAAAGCATGAACTTGTCCGCTTTCGCGTTCCGATTAAACTCAAAAGGCAATTGGTATGTTAATCGTCCTCAGGTGAAAAATCACAAAAATCAAACTTTCCGTCATAGCATTTAAATGTGCCATTTTTGAGATTGATTTTGACTTCATTTGTACTGCTTGCTGACATAGGAAGAGCCGCTGTCGCAAGTAGTTGCTTATAAAGTAAATCAATAAATCTTACCTTTGATGCTTGAAAATGAGGGAGACCGCTTTGTTCGGCTACCATTGAAAGATAGTTCTTGACCAGATTTTCTTCCAAAAGTTCCCAATAATAGCTGTTATAATAATATATATTACCATTTATGACTCCAATACCAGATTTTTTCTTCTCGCAAACTTTCAGCAGATTCTCAATAATAATAGCTGCCTTTACTTCTGTCGAAGGGTCTAATTCTTTCAGTGTCTTTTTTGCATCTTTTGCATTTTCCGATTTGTTCTCGACATCTTCCCGCAATTTGGCAATAAAATCGAGCATATCAGGATTGTCATGATAATAGACACACAGAAAATCAATAGGAAAGATACTTTGCATATTTCATTCAGTATTCCATATTTTTCTACTTCTCGTTTATACTTTGTAAGATGATATACTTGGTTTTCAACGCCACATTTAGTTAAAACAGCATCAGTGCTTTCGGCCTTTTCCTGACCATAATACATTCTATTTTCTTCCATTTTTTCGGTTGTTTTTAATTCCGCCATAAAGGCAGGAGTTTGTTATTGATTCGATTTTATCATTATCTGTATGTATTTGGCTTTCAAACCATTGTTCAAGCTCTTTCTGCAAAAAAAGTAAGTTGTTTCCATTTTTGTGAACAGGTATGCTTTTTAAAGCAGTGAGTTTGTACAATTTGGACTTACTCATTGAAAAACCTATATTCTTCAAATATGCAAGTGCATTTTCCGTATTCAGATATTTGGGAATTTCTTCCCTCTTTTCTATTTTTGCACCAAGTAAATTGATTATATAATCTACTTTTTCCTACCAGTTCCATAACAGCGGCAGGTAATGTGTCAAATGATATTTTTTCATTCATATTCTTATGTTTTTGATTATGGGGGCAAAGATACTTAGTAAAAACGGCGGCTTTTGGCGGCAAATTTTAACAACATTTTTTAACATGATAAATAGAAAGGAAAATGCAGAAATAGAATTTTTACTTCAAGAATTGAATAAAGCTTTTAAACTTAAGACAGGCATTTCTTTGGAAAATTCAGAGAAAGCAGCAGATTATATCAATATGAAGAATGAAGTTGAAGAAATTTCTGCCCGCTTTTTAAGAGACTATTGGCCAAGACTGGTTAAGACAAAAACTAAAGACCATAATGAAGATGAAAAAAAGAAACGGTCAAGTTTTACATCTTTAAAAACAATAAATAAATTAGATTTAATAGCTAAATCCATAGAGTATAAGAGCTGGGAAGATTTCTGTCTTGAATACAAACTTGATGTAGAAAAAGAATTTTATGGAATGGACTATTTCAAGTTTTCTTCATTGCTTGAAGGTGAAACTTTTTATATAGGTTGGTATCCACAGAAATATTGCAAACTGAAGTTTTTGGGAGAATATTCTTTCGAGGTCGTAGAATCTTGCAGAATGAGAAGCAAAGTCGGGGCAAATAATTGAAACTTCCGGTTTCTGTCTTGCTCCAACATCGGAACGTTACATTTTTCCTGAAGTCATAATAGAGCCCCTATATGAATATCAGAAGGAATTATGGGATGCGATAGAGAACTTCAATAAAGAAACTTGTCCTCAGGAGATTCTTTTATAAAAAGAAATATAGTGAACAAAATGAACTATTTTTATAACATACTATATTTCTATTTATATTCTTAAATAACTCTTTATAAAAAGTTTTTATAAAAAAGAGTTCACTTTGCTCATTGTAAAATTATTTTATCTTTAAAATTATTCTTTCATATTCGAGATATGCTCGTGCTTCTTTATACCGAGTATTAGAGGCAAGAGAAAAGCTCGATACAGGAGACGAAAACAGCCTTATTTTTGGTATGGGGAAATAATAATCTCACGTCTATTTGGAAGCAAAAAGGATATGCAGAAAATCATTTATTCTTGTGAAAAAACTATTGCGTTTCGTGAGTTTCATATCGCCTTCTCCTAAAAGTAGCCACCTTGCATTGATAGACGGGAAGGCAATTAGTATCTTTTGCACAATCCAGACGGTAGGAAGTTCTTTTCTGAATAAAATGTTCATCAGTATAGTAAAAGACAATCCCGTTCTTTGACAAAAATCAGAAACGGAAGGAGATTCTTTTTCGGCAACCTGTTTGATTCTGGCTTGTATGCCACCATTCAGAACATCCCAAAAGGACAAAGGCAAATTGATGTTCTTTATATGAACCGCTTCTTTGAATAACGGTGCAATCTCAAATGGCGAATGTTTGGATATTCCGCATCCTATCTCTGTAACTAAAAAAATATATTCCGGATGTTGTTCCGCATATAGCAGAAAATCATCAATATGTTTTTTAAGATTCTCAATGTGTTTAGAAGGTAGCGCATAGGTCTGCCCCTGTATTCCCACAGCCTGCCCCATAATAGCTCCGAATTTCATCGCTGTTGCTGCAGCATTTCCATTATGTACACCGTTTGAGTTTGAACCGAACACAAATATTTCATTTTCTTTCAGCTCCGTAATGTTGGATGGGGTAATTCTTTCGTTCATATTTTAAAGTTTTGGGTATAAAAAATCCTCTCATTGCATAAGCAACAAGAGGATATTATTTTGAGTTGATATTAGTTCAACGAAATAAGATTGATGATTCTGTTTCCGTTTTCTGCAACATTATCGATAATAACTTCATCTGTTTCTGTGATAGTTCCTACGACATTTACACCGTCCGAATATCTAAAACCTGTAAATGCGATATTCGGACTTTCCGAACTCGCCGAAAGACTTTGTATTTCATAGTCCAAGATTTGAAACTGAGATTCTTGATAATCTTTCATTGCTACTTTTGAGAAAGTTGTATTGCTATGGTTGTACCATGCTTTATTTGTGCGAATATCTCCAATATTAATTTGCTTATCAAGTTTTGTACATTTTTCTCCGTCAAACTCATAATGTTCATTCAGCACCATTGTTTTGCGTACATGATTAGGTACAAATCGCCAATACCCATTGAATTGTTCATCAGGTATGGTACATATTGTTTTTCTTCTAAATCATTATTACCGATAGTTTCATACTTGATAATCTCTTTGTCACGAACTGAATATAAATCACCGTTGAAAACAAATGTATAAATATCTGAAATCGGATAAATTCTACCACCGGGGCACTTCACACGACAATTCTGTTGTTGCTCAAATCCTTGCCAATATACAATGAAACCATCACCTGTTACCGAAAAATTATCAAAACGTATATCATCTGGCAACAAACCCTCAATAGTCATTGTTTCAGGCGACAACTTTAATACCTGCTCACCTTTCAGATAGCCTTTGTAATAGATATTACCTTGTTTGTCAGTGAAGATATTATCGTTCTTACCAGGTGTTGATAGGTTTTCTGGAAAACGATATAATTTCTCAGTTTCTTTATTCAAAAGCATTGCGTATTCTGTTGCTGCGCCATGCGGCTCACTTGGGATAGCTATGTGTGTTGGGTCGTCACTATGTGAGTTATACCATTCTTGCATTATCCTATTTGTATCATACCAATCAGGAAACATCAATAATACATTGTCTGATAATTTGTTGATTTCATAGATATTCAAAACATTTGTTTTGCCGTCAGAACCTGTGATTATTAATTTGGATTCATTGCCATTTTGGTCAATTTTCCACACTCCACCAAAAGTTCCAGACTCCCCAGAACGAGTATTAGTACCTTCTTTCGTATAAATCATCTTTGCATCGCGAACATTTACAGAGGAAAGATGCTTGTAAATTTCATTACGGTCAAATTCCTGATAGTTCCCACTTTTTTCGCAACTTGACAACATTGTTCCAAACAGGAACAAACTTAAAACAAAACAATAATTTTTCTTCATAATTACCAGTATTTATTCCATTCTCCCCGCCCACACAGAAGAAGTTTATAAAATGCGAAAGCGTGAGGGCTGCTAACTTATTTTACGGAATAGGCTCTGGTAAAACCCTTGAACTAAAACAAGCAACAGTCTCCCCACGCCATATATGGATATGACGCGAGAGATGCTAACTTATTCCCGTTCGTTAATAGTTTACCAGACTTTATTCCGGAGAATCAGTTAAACACTTTCGTGTACCTTAAATTTCTAATATGTCCGCCATGTTGCCATGACGATACAAAATTAGAAAAAATAAGGCACATCACAAAGTTACATCTCATAAAGAAACTGTTGCAGGTTACAAAATTAGATATTCTTATTCATTCAGCATTTCATCAATGGCGAATTCGTGAAGTTCATGCTCCAGCTCCATTTCTTTAAGCCGTTCTTCTTTCTTCTGAAAATAATCATCGCCCAAACCTTTTTCTTCGAGTGCCTTGTCGAATTTATCAAGTATTTCATCTGAAACACATTCTTCATCGTCATCATCGATTGACTCGTCCAATGCGGAAAGCATATCCTCTATTGTGTATTCCTGTTCTTGTGAAGAAGTATTTTCCGTTAATGAAAACTCTGTATCATCCTCACAATCAATATCCGGCCCTAACATATCTATAAGCTCATCGATTGTATAATCTTTGTCTTTAAAAGAATCTTTCGTATTTTCTTCTTTGACAATCGGCTCTTGAACACCGGTTTCCTGTATGCTTTCTTTTTGAGCAGACATTTTAGTCTTTGGTGCTTTCTTTGAAGATTTCTTTTTAGTCTCTACAACTTCGGCAGTCACCGGTTGTTCTTCTTCTACTTTTTTCTTTCGTGCCATAACTTTATTTATTTTTGAATTTAGTAATACTCCGAATACATGAATCATCGGACATTACATATATCCTCTTTTTTGTCGGAATATAAAAGAAAAAGGTATTTTAACTATATTCTTAACCTGAATTAAGCTCTCGCACCGGTAATTTTGCATAAAGAAAGCCCGATTCCCCACCAAGCAAGAGAATCGGGCAGAATATTGAAACTACCCCAATATAGCCTATATACAAGCCTTAAAAGCTCAATAAACTCGCATTTCTGGCTCTGTTTTCAGACTCCAAATCGGCAAGATATATCTCAGTAGTGGTTATACTTGTATGACCCAACATAGGTGATATAATAGACACCGGAACGCCCTCGTTTCGCAATACGGTTGCATAAGTATGTCTGGCGACGTATGTTGTAATCTTGCCTATGTTCAGCTTTTCACCGATGACTTTCATTCTGTCATTTATATGCTTGGTGAGATTCTTCTTTTTCTTCTCATGTTCCCAAGCATCATCACCGGCTTTCATAAAAGGAAATATATAAATACTCTTTCTTGGATTGTTCCCCCACTTTTCAATAATAGACTGCATTTCAGGAGTTATCGGTGCATAAATCCGTTTTGTATCACGAGTACGGTCCTTTGTCTTTTCACGAATAAACGAAATTTCCCCGTTTTGAATATCAGAGAATTTAAGGTTTATCAAATCGGCAACGTTGATACCGTTACAGAAATAGATGAATAGCCATAAGTCACGATAAAACTCTGTGAACTTGTTACCGTCCGAATAATTGGCGATAGCTTTGAGCTGTTTCTTGTTGAGTGCTTTTTTCTTGCCTACACCTTCCTTTATCTGGTATTTGCCTCTCCCGAAAGGATAATCAGCCTCTCTAATCACTCCGGCAGATTTGGCAATATTCATGATAGCACGAATATTTCTCATGTTGATAGCCAAAGTTGTCTGACTTACTGTTTTCAGGCAGAATTTCTCAAAATCACGCAGCCACTCAACTGTAATATCCCGAATTGGTACATTATTCCTTTTATACCGCTTAATCAGTGATAGCGTACTTTGATAAAAAGTCTTGGAACCAAACTTGTTGTTTTCATCCAGTTCTTTTATCTTGCTTCAAGCATTTCATTGATAGTACCGCCGATGTTTTTTCCAAGTCTTGTATTCAGACGGTCAAAAGAGAAAGTTCCGCGTTCGGCCAGATATTCCACATTCTTTAGAATACGGCTGAGTTCCTTCCCGATTTCTTCCTGAATATCTCTGCACTCTTTGGACTTGCCTTCAAGCGCTTCTTCAAGTTCTTCTTTTGAAGTCAAGCAGATACCGACTGAATAATACTTTGGTTTGCCTGATAATACACTTTGATTTTTACCGGATAAGTACCTTCTTTATTAATGGTGCGAGTGTCGAGTACAACCGACACAACAACGCCGTTTTTAATGATTTTAATCATGATGTTTGAATTACTTGTAAACGGAATTGTTTACCGGTAATATATCCCCCAATTTTTGGAATTATAAGTTAAACGGGGATTTCAAAAGGCATTTACAGGCTTTTTCAGACAACGTTTGCAAGTATATGCTCAACCGGAAAAAGTGTTTTTATAGATGAAAAAAGGGATTAATGAATGATAAGATCATTTTTTTGTTATTTTTGTGTCATATATAATCAGTTTCACAACATCTTTTACAAAGAAGTTTTTTCGATAAGTACAATAAAAGGAAAGAAAAGATGAAAATTAATATTAAAGGGTTAGGAGCAATAAAGGAGGCAACAATAGACTTAAATAAAAGTCTGACTGTCTTTTGTGGACATAACAATACAGGGAAAACTTATGTTTCATACATTATTTATGCCCTTACTGCTGGAAGGAATTTTGAACCAATTTTTCTTCCTGACGAGCATTTGAACGCTTTATTAGAAAAAAGATCTTTAACTCTGATTATAAATAAAGAAGAAGTTTGGAACTACCGAAATAAAACAATAAAATATATAGAAGAAAATCTAAACGAAATATTTGGAATATCTAAAGAACAAGCGCAAAAATATTTTCCTGCATTTTCAATTTGTTTTGAGACTTTAAAAGAAGACTTTTTCAACAGAATGCTTAATGAAAAAATAGAGGGTAAACTAATTGAAAATAAATTATCACTTTTTCTAAAAAAAGAAAAGGTTCATGGGATGTTCAGATTACTATAGCAAATACAGAACAACTTTCTGATAATTCTATTAGTTTTATCAGGTTCATGGTACTAACAAGCTTATATTCTTCTTTATCATTTTACCCAATTTCAAAGTCTATTATATTTCCCGTAGAACGTAATTCTATATATACATTTAGTAAAGAGTTATCCATAAGAAGAAATATGTTAGTTGACCAAATGCAAGATTTGTCAACAAAAAAAAATAGATCCTTTTGATTTTCTATTCAAAAGAACAACTCGATATCCTCTTCCTATTCGAGATGGGCTTGAAATAGCTGAAGATATGAATAATTTACAAAAAAAAGATGGTGATTACAAGGAATTTGCAACCGAAATAGAAGAAGAGTTATTACAAGGCAGAGTTTCTGTTTCAAATGACGGAGAGGTGCAATTTACATCCAACAAAGCTAAATCTAAAAAACTACCCATCCACTTATCTGCATCTATTGTGAAAACTTTATCTAGTTTGGTTTTTACTTGAAATACTTAGCTAGAAAAAATGACTTGATAATAATAGATGAACCTGAGCTAAATCTGCATCCAGATAACCAAGTTATTCTTACTAGATTATTTGCACGATTAATTAATAAAGGATTCCGCCTTTTAATAAGTACACATAGCGATTACATAATAAGAGAACTGAATAACTTGATTATGCTCTCAAATAATAAACCAGAAGTAGCAAAACTACGAGACAAGTTTCATTATTCAAGCCATGAATTTATAAACAAAGATGAAGTGAGTGTATATTACTTTGATTTTAAAACAAAGACAACTGTTGCAACAAAATCTCTACCTATCAATGAATTAGGTTTTGATATTCCATCTATAGACGATGCTATAGATAAATTGAATGAAACTTCAGAAGATTTGTTTTATGCTATAAAATACGGTGAAGATGAGTAATTTGGAGAAAATAAATAGTATCCTACATAGTGATTTTTTATGTACAACAACTGTATTAGAAGAGAAAACTGTAAAAATGAAGATTCCTATTATTTCTACAGGATGTAAATCTCTATTGTATAAATACGATAAAGAATTAAGAAAAGAATATAAAGGAGGATTATTCCCTTTTTTTGCAAAAGAGCAAAAGGTTTGTAGTGTATGTGATTATATTATATTTGCCGAAGCCAAAGGGACATTATTTGTGTTAATTATTGAATTGAAAAGAGGTAAATCTCAAACCCTACCTCAATTAAAAGCCGCTAGATGTTTTGTCGACTATATAATTAGCACTGTAAATAGAGTCAATGAAATATCTATTAAACCTGAAATTCGTTTGATAAGTGTCCATGAATATAATATCCCCAAGAAGAGCATTAGAGACAAAGGTATAAAATACGATAAAGATTGTCATTGTCAATTTAAACAACGATCTTTGAAATTAGAAAATTTTTAATTTAATACGATATATCAGCATTAATTATCGTGTAGTTTATGATGCAAATGATAAATAGCGAGGCTTTGCACGAAAATTGCACAAATCACCGGGAAACAGAAGAAATAACGTGATTACGGATGAAAAAGAAATATTATATTTGCCCTTGAAAAAGAGCCACTTAAGTAAGAGCGTGAAACGAAAAGAAATAGGAAGACATCGGTACAGCCCGGTTTCATAATCATGAGTCCCCGGTTCAATCCCGGGTCCCGCTACTTGATAAGAATAAGGCATTTGAGAGGCTTCCACTCTTGGGTGCCTTTTTCTTTTATACATCAATTGGTGGCGGTTTACACTATGGTTTACACCAGTGTAAATCATATATCAATTAGATTAAACATTATTCATTATTAAACATATCAAATTGACTTTACCCAAACAAGTTCCAGTCAATATTATCCTTCCCACTTATCCATTAAACCATAATACTCCAATTTCATCCATTCCGGATCAACGTAAGAATCTGAGGGATTTTCATTTTATGCATATAATTTAGCGAGTCTATACAAGAAAAATGCTTTATCTCTTACTCCTCTGAACTGTGCCCTGAACGCTTTGATTTTAGCATTAAATG